>Ga0302326_10027497_pt1 | contig 11468 bp, 9 predicted proteins | sample Palsa_T0_3_FD_202264 | JGI IMG/M metagenome (GOLD analysis project Ga0302326, IMG submission 202264) | Peat permafrost microbial communities from Stordalen Mire near Abisko, Sweden - Palsa_T0_3 | ecosystem: Environmental > Terrestrial > Soil > Palsa > Peat permafrost | place: Sweden: Abisko...
GCGCGGTCGCCGCGGTCCAGAGCGCGTCGGCCGACGCCGCGTCCTCGCCACGGGACGCGAGGGTGTTGGGGCCGGCCTTCTTGCCGAACTCCTCGCCGTCGGCGCTCAGCTCCCCGTAGGCCGCCTGCAGATTGCTCAAGGGGTCCGCCGCCATGTCGGACTGGGCGGCCGTCATCGGCCGACTGATCACCCTCGCCAGTTCCAGCGGCGCGTTGGCGCTGAAGTTGAACACCACCGTCTGGAAGGCGCCCCAGTTGAGGGTCAGGGCCAGCACCGCGCCGATTTCGACGGCGATCAGGGGGGCGTCCGAGAGCTTGGGGCCGCCGATCGCAAACAGCAGGCGATAGCCGATCACCGCCACATAGATGGTCAGCATCACCGTCATCGCGGCCGGCAGGGGCGAGGTCGGTCCCGATAGCGCCTGGTAGCCGGCCAGGGCGTAGGCCTGGACGTTGCAATCGACGGCGCCGAGCACGTCGCGAACGAGGCCCAGATCGGTGACGCTGTCGGGGCAGACGCTCATGCCGCCGATCGGGGCGCACGCCCCCCTCCCCCGCCGGCGGCCGCCAGCAGGTCCATCCAGGCGTCCGGATCGTCGCCGACGTCGGCGCGAATCTGGTCGAGCTGGCGCACCGATCGCTCCGTCCCGGCCAGCACCTTGAGTTCCGTCGACAGGCCGGTCAGGTCCAGCCGGGCCACGACGCTGTGATCGGCCTGTTTCACCAGGAAGCACCGCGAAGTGTCGGGCAGCGACCTGACCAGGTCGAATTCGTGCTCGCTCAAGCCGAACCCGCCGACGTAGTCGGCTTTCCGAGCCTTGGGATTGGGAAAGAAGATCTGCGTGGCCGTCTGTTCGATGATCGCCGCGCCGATCCGGCTCTCCAGAGCGTCGATGGCGTTCTGGGTGCAGAAGCCGATCACGCCGTTGCGTTTGCGTATGGTCTTTTCCCAGTCCCTGACCCGGCCGACGAACACCTCGTCGTCCAGCGCCTTCCAGCCCTCGTCGACGATGATGATGGTGGCGGTGCCGTCCAACTGCTGTTCGATGCGGTGGAACAGATACATCATCGCCGGCGTGCGGGTGATCGGGGTGTCCAGAATCCGGGTCATGTCGAAGCCGAAGACATCGTGATCGAAGTCAAGGCGGTCCTCGGCGTTGTCGAACAGCCAGGCGTGCTCGCCATCGTCGCACCAGGCCCTCAGGCGCGCGGCGAGGTCGCCGGCGCTGGGTCGGCGCGCGCCGATGAACAGCTCGCGAAGGTAGCGGAGGCGGCGGTGATCGAGCGGCTGGCCGAAGTTGGCATCGACGGCGTCGACGATCAGCGCCCTGTCCTCGGCGTCGAGCGTCTCGCCCCCGCTCGATAGGATGCGGCCCAGCCACTCGGCCAGAAACGCGCGGTTGGCGGGCGAATCACTCATCATGAGGGGATTGAGGCCCGTGGGCTCGCCGGGGCGCAGGATATCGTAGCGACCCCGCACCGCCCGCACGAAGATCTCGGCCCCGCGATCCTTGTCGAAATAAAACACCTTCGGCCGGTACTTGCTCGCCTGAGCCGCCAGGAACGTCAGCAGCACGGTCTTGCCCGAGCCGCTCGGGCCGATCACCGTGAAATTGCCAAGATCGCCATTGTGAAAATTGAAGAAATAGGGCCCGAAGGCCGTCGTCTCCAGGATCGAGATCGCCTCGCCCCAGTGGTTGTCATAGGCCACGCCCTGGGGGTGGTTGTGGAAGGCGGCGAAGCTGGAGAAGTTGGCGGTGGAGACCAGCGCCTGTCTGGCGATGTAGCTGAAGTTGCCGGGAAATTGCGCCCAGAACAACGGCTCGAGGTTGATGTCCTCGCGGACCGCCACCGCGCCGGTCTCGGTCAGAGCGGACTGCACCTCCGCCGCCGCGCCGTTCAGCGCCTCCAGGCTCTCCGCCTTCACCAGGATCGACAGGTGGTGCTCGCCATAGGCCGCCCGGCCGGCGGCCATCTGGTCGCGGGCCGCCGTCAGATCGTCGCGGGCGCTGAGCGCCACATCGTCGGCCGCCCGCAGCCGCCGCAGCGCCAGGCTCATCCGGTCCAGGGTCGCCTGGCGGTCCACGAAGGCGAAGCTCTGGGTCAGCACCATCTCGAAGGGCAGTCGCACGATGCCGTCGAGCATGCCGGGGGACGACTGCAAAGGGTAGTCCTTGATCGACACCGCGGCGGCGAACACCGACGGCCGATCGCCGGCCGGCGCGAACTCCATGGCGTCGAGCCCGAAGGTCAGGCGACGGTCGGCGAGGCCCTGGCCGATGTCACCGGTCGGGGTCAGCACCGGACGCATCTCGCCGGTGACGAGCGCGGCGAGGAACGCGCAGGGCTCCGAGTATAGACCGTGCCGGCCGCTGTAGCTAGTCAGCAACCGCGCGCCGTAAGGCGCGAGGGCGGCCATGAACGTCTCGCGGGTGGCGTTGAGCTGGCGCAGGTCCTGGTCGTGGCTGGCCGCCGTCCGGGCCGCGGACCTGAACAGTCGTTCGGCGATGCCGGCGTTGCCTTGCAGCGGCCGGCGGACCAGGGTGAGGAAGAGTTCGTTCACGAACAGCCGGCGTTCGGCGAGCTTGGCGCGCCAGCGGCGGTCGAGATCGCGGCAGAACGGATCCTCGAATTCCCCCAGCAGCTCGGGCGTGACGCGCCGTCGCACGATGTGGTGATAGATCGCCAGCCGGGAGTTGGCCGCGCCCCGGTAGAGCGATTCCCTGATCTGCTTGCGGTAGCTGAGTTCCTCGTTGTCGACCGTCTCGAAGGGGAAGCCGTCCAGGCGCAGGACCTGGATCAGCAGGCCGTCGCGTGTCTGGATCGTCGCCTCGTCCAGGTGGCGCGCATAAGGCAGCCGGTCGCCGATCCGCGCTTCCTTCGAGGCCAGTTTGCGGTGCAATCCGGCGGAGCGGTACGATTGGCTCATGGCTGATAGGAGTTCGCGCGCCAGAATCCATGGTTGCGAACGCGCGGACAGCACCTGGCGCGCGTGATCCAGAGGTCAAAGAAGCGCGGCTCGTGCAGACAGCCGAAATAGCCGACGGCATGAATAACCACGGCCGCCAGCAACGACCAGAACGACTTTGAGATCAGAAACGCCTCGACCGTAACGATCAGGTTGAACACCGCATAGCTGTAGGTGACCCCCGCGAACATCTGCGGCCGGGTGAGAACCGTGCAAACGGGGTCGGAGGACAGGGCGGCCATGCCGCTAGCGAAGCCCCGTGGCCGCGCTGCGAATGCCCGCGACGATCGCCGCCGCGCCGAAAACGATGAACGCGCCGAGGACCACGGTCACCCCGCGTCGCCAATCGATCCGCCCCGTCAGCATCATCAGGCCGACCACGGCGACGGCGATCACCACCGCGGTCGTGGCGAGATTGCCCATCAGCGTGCCTTGCACCCACTCGAGGGCGCCGAGGATCGGTCCCGACCCCGAAGGATCGGTCTGCACGGCCTGCGCCGACGCCCGCGTGGCGGCCAACGCCGCCGGGATCAGTCCGAACGCGACCCCGCGACCGCGCGAAAGGACAGGCAAACGGCTCACCAACGGCTCCCCGACAACACACGCCTGGAATTGGCGATGGTCAACTCCAGCCAAGCGGATAGATGTCACCCGGTACCGTCGCCGTCAACGCGCGGCCCCGAGCGCGTGGCCTTAAGTCTCACGCGCCGGGCACCGCCAGGCTCCGCGCCGCCTGGCTGAGCATCGACTGTTCCGCGGGCGTCCCGGTGAAGGCCTTCATGCCATCGTGATAGGCTGCGGTGGCGGCCGCCGGATCACCCAGCACCATGCGCGCGCGCATGAGGTTGACCCAGCCGTCGGCGTCCTTGGGATTGGCCTTGAGCTTCGCGGCCAGGCCGTCGACCATGTTGTGGATCATCGCCTGCTGGTCGGTGGGAGCCATCCGCTGGGCGGCGGCGACCTGGTCGGGCGTGGGCCCGGCGGCCGGCGCCGCCGACGCGCCGTCCGCCTGGGCCTCCGCGGGAGCCGGCGGCAACCTCGACGAGACGTCTTCGCCGCGCGACGCGGCGATGCGGACGACAAAGCCACGCACCTCGGCGGCCCACGGCGCGCCGGGTGGCGCGCTCTTGAGCAGGGCGATCCAGTCGTTCATGGCGCCGGCGCGGTCCCCCGCCTGATCCTTGGCGGCCGCCAGGAAGTACCGGGAGCGGGGGTCGGTGGGATCCAGGCTGACGGCCTGGGCGAAGGCGGCCTGGGCGTCCGGCGTCACATGGCCGTCCGCGGCCTTCACCAGCGCTTCGCCCTGGGCGGACTTGTAGTCGGCGTTGCCGGGGTCCAGGGCCGCGGCCTTGCCGTAGGCGGTGGCCGAGTCGGCGAAACGCCCAGTCTGCATGTACGACCAGCCCAGCATCCGCCACCCCTCCGGATCATTGGGAGACTGGCGCATCTTGGCTTCGAGCTCGGCGATCATGCTGCCGACGTGACCGCTCGGCGCGCTGGCGTCGCCACCCGCAGGCGCGCCGGCCGTCGCCAGGTCCGGCCGGCCGATCTGGACGTAGAGAACGCTGGCGCCGATCGCCACGATGGCGGCGAGGCCCAGGCCAAAGACCAGCAGCGACCTGGCTCCGAACGCGCGGGCGGCGGGCTCGGCGGGCGGCGTCTCGGCGAGGAACCGGCGAACGGTGTCCGTCTTCAGGCCCTCGGCGTCACCGACGGCCAGTCCCTCCGCCGCGGTCTGCCGGTCGAGATCGGCCAACTGGCGGGCGAGGACGTCGGATTCGGGCGGGCGGGCGCGACGGGCGTCGTAGCGCCGCACCAGCGGAATGGTGATCCCGACGGCGGCCACGGTGACCATCAGGGTGAAGGCGATCCAGGCGATCCAGGAGGTCATTTGGCGTTTTCCGCGTCGAGCCGGCGGATCAGCTGATCGCGTTCCTCGGCGGTCAGCGACGGCTGCCCCGCCGGAGCGTCCTTGCCGACCAGGCGCCATACCCACACGCCCCCGGCGAGCAGCACCAGCGCCGGACCCAGCCAGAGCAGCAGGGTCTGGGTTTCGAACGGGGGATTGAGCAGAACGAAGTTCCCGTATCGTTGAACGATGAAGTCGATCGCCTGTTTGTCGCTGTCGCCGGCCACCAGGCGCTCGCGCAGGATGACCCGCAGGTCGCCCGCCAGAACCGCGTCGGAATCGTCGATCGACTGATTCTGGCAGACCAGGCAGCGCAGCTCGGCGCCGATCGCCCGCGCGCGGGCCTCGAGCTTGGGGTTGGCCAGCTGTTCGGACGGCAGGACGGCGCGCGCGGGCGCCGCGAAGACGAGGGCGGCGAGCACCGCCAGCAAGACTGGCCTCATCCTTCGGCTCTCAGCCTGTCCATCAGCGGCTTGATGGTGTCGCTCCAGTCGTCCGGCGTGATCGGGCCGATCTGCTTGTAGCGGACCCTGCCCCGGCGATCGACGACAAAGGTCTCCGGCACGGCCGCGACCCCAAGGTCGATACCGACACGGCCGGACTTGTCGTTGCCGGTCAACCGATAGGGATCGCCCTGTTCGACAAGGTACTTCCGGCCATCGGCCGGTTCATCCTTCCAGTCGAGCCCGTCGATGGACACGCCCTCGGCCTTCAATTGCAGCAGCACCGGATGTTCGATCCGGCAGGAGACGCACCAGGAGGCGAAGACGTTGAGCAACCGGGGCTGACCGGCCACGTCCGACGACTTCAGACCGATATCGCCTACCCGCACCGCCGGCAGGTCGAATCCCGGTAGCGGCTTGTCGATCAGGGTCGAGGGCAGCTTGCTCGGGTCACGGCCCAGGCCGACGGCGAAGACCGCGATCACCACCGCGAAGAGGACCACCGGCGCCAGAAAGAAGACCCGCTTCATAGCGCGACCGGCTCGGCGATCAGCGAGCGGATCGCCACTCTCTCAACCTTGACCACCCTCAGGCTCCGATCCGCCAGCGACACCGCGCCGCCGAAGGCCATCAGGAGAGCGCCGGCCCAGATCCAGTCGACGAACGGGTGGTTCCACATGCGCACCGTGATGCCGCCGTCGGGGTTCTGGTCGGCCACCGATATGTAGATGTTGCCAAGCACGCCCACGCCGATGCCGGCGTCCGTGGTGGTGGTCTGGCTGGCCGGATAGAGCCGCCGCTCCGACATCAGGGTGCGGTGACCGAAGGCGCCGGCGACGTCGAACTGGGCCTGGTTGGCCTCGTAGTTGGGACCGGTGACGGGTCGCACGGCCACCATGGTGATGGTGTTGCCCGCCAGCTTCACGCTCTGGCCCGGCGACATCGACAGCACCCTGTTGGTCTGCCAGGCCGACACCGAGGTGATGCCGATCGTGGTGACGCCCAATCCGGCGTGAGCGATCACCAGGCCCCAGACAGCCAGCGGTGTCGCGCGCGCAAGCTCGAACGCATCGGCGCGGGAGATCTGGCCGACCTGCCAGCGGCGCGCCAGGACCATGAAGGCGCCGGCGATCAGCCATACGCCAAGCGCCAGGCCAAACGCCGCGAACAGGTGCGGCAGGCCGAACACCAGGGCGGCGATCACCAGCACCGCGCCAGCCAGCGCCGCGGGGATGCGAAGCCTGGGCAGCAACTTCGCCAGGGTGTCGCGCTTCCAGTTCAACATCGGGCCGACGCTGAGCAGACAGAACAGCAGTACGAAGATCGGCACGAAAGTGACACGGTAATAGGGCGGGCCGACGGAGATCTTGTCGCCGTGCAGGACGTCCATGAACACCGGATAGAAGGTGCCCAGGAACACCGTCGCCGCCGACGCCAGCAGGAACAGGTTGTTCAGGGTCACGGCGTATTCCCGCGACAGCGGCGTGAACAGGGCGCCCGTCCGCAGGGCCGGCGCCCGCCAGGCGAACAGCGCCAGCGAAGACCCGGTCATCGCCGCGATGATGCCGAGGATGTAGACCCCGCGCCTGGCATCCAGCGCGAAGGCGTGGACGCTGGTGAGCACGCCAGAGCGGACCAGGAAGGTGCCGACCAGGCTGAGGGAAAAGGCGAGGATCGAAAGCAGGATCGTCCAGCTGACCAGGGCGCCGCGACGCTCGAGCACCAGTGACGAATGCAGCAGGGCGGTGGCCAACAGCCACGGCATCAGCGAGGCGTTCTCGACGGGGTCCCAGAACCACCATCCGCCCCAGCCGAGCGTGTAGTAGGCCCAGAGGCTGCCCATGGCGATGCCGACAGTAAGGAATATCCAGGCGGTGAGCACCCAGGGCCGCACCCAGCGCGCCCAGCCGGCGTCGACGCGCCCCTCGATCAGGGCCGCGACGCCGAAAGAAAAGGCGATCGAGAGGCCGACATAGCCCGAGTAGAGCACCGGTGGGTGAAACACGAGCCCCGGATCCTGCAGCACCGGATTGAGCTCGGCGCCGTCGAGCGGCACGGGGAACAGCCGGGTGAACGGGTTGGACGTGAAGATCAGAAAGCCCAGGAACGCCGCCCCGATCAGGCCTTGAACAGCCAGCACGCGGGCCTGAAGCGTCTCGCGCAGACTGCCGCCGAAGACGGCGACGGCCGCGCCGTAGATCGCGACGATCAGCACCCACAGCAGCATCGAACCCTCGTGGCTGCCCCATGTGGCCCCGAGCCGGTAGATCAACGGCTGCGCCAAGTTGCTGTGCTCGGCCACCAGGGCGACCGAGAAATCATTCAGCAGATAGGTCGCCGCCAGGCTGATGAAGGCGACGACGACGAACAGGAGTTGGAGAATCGACGCGGCCCGACCGACGGCCATCAAGGCTGGATCGGCCCGCCACGCCCCGATCAGGGGAACGGAAGCCTGGACGGCCGCCAGGACAAGCGCGAGAATCAACGCGAACTGCCCGATTTCGGCTGTCATGATCTACAAAACCCCCATACTCTGGTGGGGGCACTGTAGCGGCGTCGCAACGGAACTCGAAGCGCAAATCGGCTGGCAAGGGGGCCAGGGAGTACCAGGACGAGAGCGGGGCGGCGGGTTCTACCGACGCCGGATGGGCGGGGGTGATCATGGCGGAAAAATTCCGGATCGCTATTGTCGGCTCGGGTCCGGCTGGGCTGAGCGCGGCGGCCCACGCTGCGAAACTCGGCGTCAGCCACGTGCTTCTGGAGAAGACCGACCACCTTTCGCACACCATCTACAGCTATCAGAAAAAGAAATACGTGATGGCGACGCCGGTCCAACTGGTGTTGCGGGCGGATCTCGGGTTCCAGGCCGACTATCGGGAGGCGATCCTGGACACCTGGAACCAGGGCGTCGCGGCGGTGGGCACAAACGTCCGGTACAACGCCGAGGTCAAGGCGATCAGCGGCGAGAAGGGCGACTTCACCCTTACCCTGACCAACGGCGACACCGTTCAGGCCGAGGCGGTCGTGCTCGGCATCGGCCTGCAGGGCAATCCCAATCTGATGCGGTGCCCGGGAGGCAACCTTCCCCACGTCCAGTATCAACTGGACGACCCCACCGAATATATCGACGAGCACATCTTCGTCATCGGGGCGGGCGACGCCGGTATCGAGAACGCCGTCGGCCTCGCCGCCGATCCCGCCCAGGCCAACGTCGTCAGCATCGTCAACCGCTCGGCGGACTTCAGCCGCGCCAAGGACGGCAACGTCTCGAACCTGATGAACGCGCGCGACGCCGGCCGCATGAACCTCTTCACCGAAGCGTCGCCGGCCAAGGTAGAAGAGGGTTGGATCACCCTGGAGTTGCCCGACGGCGAGAAACGCTTCCGCTGCGACCGAATCATCGCCCGCCTCGGGGCCTCGGCGCCGAGAAAGCTGGTGGAAGGGTTCGGCGTGCAATTCACCAGCGATTCCAAGGACGCCTGCCCCGGGCTGACCGAGAAGTTCGAGAGCACGACCCCGGGAATTTATGTCATCGGCGCCTTGGCTGGATATCCCCTGATCAAGCACTGCATGAACCAGGGGCACGACGTCGTCGAGTTCATCATCGGCAACAACCCCAAGCCGGCCGACGAACCCAATCTCGAACAGAAACTCGCCGGCCTGCCGGGCAATCGCTCGGTGTCCGAGTGGCTGTTGTTCCTCAGGGACCAGGTGGAGATTCTCAACGGCCTGTCGACCCTGCAGATGCGCGAATACCTGCTGGGCATGGAGGTGAAGGCGTTCCTCCCCGACGAGGTGATCTTCGAGCGCAATTCGGTCGGTTCCTCTCTATTCGGGATTGCATCCGGCTCGGTGAAGGTCGAGATCAACCCCGCCAATCCCGCGATCACCATCCCGATCGGCGCATCGTCGATCTTCGGCGAGGCCGGGCTGATTTCCGGACGGCGTCGCAACTCCACCATCCGGGCGGCGGAAGACTGCGTGGTCGTGGAGATTCCCCGCAATCTGGCGTTGAAGCTGATGGCCTCGGTCGAGGAGGCCCGCGAGACCGTCAACCGGATCCAGATCGAGCGGGCGATCCTGCGGGTGTTCGGGTCGGGCCTGTCGCCGGCCGACATCGGTGGCATTCTAGCGAAGTCCAAGGTCCAGTCGGTCAAGGCCGGCGAAACCATCATGCGCGAAGGCGATGAGAGCTACGACATCTACATCATCCGCAACGGCAGCATGGTGGTCGAGCGGGAGATCGCCGGCAAGCCGGTGTTCATGAGCTATGTACCGGCCGGTAGCGTCGTCGGCGAGATCGCCCTCGTCGAGGGCGGTCGACGGACCGCGACGGTCCGCGCCGCGATCCGTTCGGAGGTGATCAAGCTGGACGGCGACGTGTTCCGCATCCTGCTCAATCGCAAGCCGGAGCTGGTGGCCAAGCTGCGATCCGACATGTCGGGCCGCCGGGCCACCAATGACTTCATCGAGAAGGAAAAGGGCAAGTTCACCGGCGTGCTGGACTACTATTCGTCGGTCGCGCGCTTCCTGGTCGACCAGGGCGTCGGCGAAGCCACCGACGTGCTGCTGATCGACGAGAAACTCTGTGTCGGCTGCGACAATTGCGAGAAGGCCTGCGCCGATTCCCACGACGGCATTTCGCGGCTCGTCCGGGAGGCCGGCCGGACCTTCGCCAACCTGCACGTGCCCACGTCATGCCGGCATTGCGAGCATCCGCATTGCATGACCGATTGCCCCCCCAACGCCATCCGTCGCGGGCCCGACGGCGAGGTGTTCATCGACGACACCTGCATCGGCTGCGGCAATTGCCAGAGGTTCTGTCCCTACGGCGTGATCAAGATGGACAAGCCACCGCCGAAGAAGCCCGGCCTGATCCCGTGGCTGCTGTTCGGGGTGGGACCCGGTCCGGGCGAACCGGATAAGGCCTGGAAAGAGGCCAACGCCGTGCCGGGCGCGCACAAGCAGGCGGTCAAGTGTGACATGTGCTCCGGTAAGAAGGGGGGCCCCGCCTGCGTGCGGGCCTGCCCGACCGGCGCCGCGATCCGCGTTTCGCCGGAGAATTTCCTGTCGGTCGCGCTCCTCGATCGTGGACGCGAATGAACCGTGGCTAAACCGGCGAGGCAGGCGAATCGATCGGACGTCAGGAAGCATGAGGGCTTCCTCCGCGACGGAAATTATCGCTGGCTGTGGGTCGCCCTGGCGCTGTGCGCGGTCTCGATCGCCGCCTATCTGATGGTCGACGCCGAGCCTCGCCCACGTGGCGGCACGATGTACGGCTACATCCTGGGAACCATCGGGGCGCTGCTGATCGTCTGGCTTTCCCTGTTCGGGATCCGCAAACGCCTGATCACCAACGGTGTCTACTCGCTCAAGGCCTGGCTGTCGGCCCACGTGTACCTCGGGCTCTCGCTGCTGGTCATCGGCACACTTCACGCCGGCTTCCATTTCGGCTGGAACGTTCACACCCTCGCCTACGCCCTGATGGTCCTGGTCATCGTGTCGGGGATGTTCGGGGCGGCCGTCTACACCGTGCTGCCGCGGCAGCTGAGCGCAAATCGCGGCGAAACCACCCAGAAACAATGGCTCGAGACGATCCGCTCGCTCGACGCTCAGCTGAGGGACGCCGCCCAACCGCTAGATCGCGCCGAGGCCGATCTCGTGCGACTTTCGACCGACAAGACGAATATCGGCGGATCCCTGTTGAACCGGCTGACCGGCCAATATCCCAATTGCGCCACCCGTCGCGCGGTCGAGGGATTGGCGCGGCTTCATCAGAGCCGGCCATCCGCCTCGAACGATACGATCGAGCGGGTCAACTCGTTGCTGAAAAGAAAGCAGGAGACCCTGGCGCAAGCCAGGCGGCACATTCGCATCAAGACCTATCTCGAACTTTGGCTGTACGTCCACGTGCCGATCACCTTCGCCCTGTTGGCGGCCTTGACCGCCCACATCGTCAGCGTTTTCTTTTACTGGTGAGGCGCGCGTGACCTTCGCCATCAGAACGATCACACGCAGCGTCACGGGCAGCGACATCGTCCACCGGCCGCAGCTGCTCGAGAAGGAGGCGGTAGAGGTCGGCCGCTCGACAAGCTGCGATATCTGCCTGCCGGATCTGGCCGTCAGTCTGCGCCACGCCACGATCAGTC
>Ga0302326_10027501_pt1 | contig 11467 bp, 9 predicted proteins | sample Palsa_T0_3_FD_202264 | JGI IMG/M metagenome (GOLD analysis project Ga0302326, IMG submission 202264) | Peat permafrost microbial communities from Stordalen Mire near Abisko, Sweden - Palsa_T0_3 | ecosystem: Environmental > Terrestrial > Soil > Palsa > Peat permafrost | place: Sweden: Abisko...
CGTCGGCAATCAAGTTGTACTCGTCGGAGGCCGCCACCGACGTGGCGATGGAGGCCGTGCAACTGTTCGGGGGCAACGGCTACATGGCCGAATACCGGGTCGAGCAGTTGGCTCGTGACGCGAAGTCGTTGATGATCTATGCCGGCAGCAATGAAGTCCAGGTAACCCACATCGCCAAGGGGCTGCTCGCCGGATGAACGCCCGGACGATGGCAAAGGTGCTGCGGCGCAGATCGCTCGCCGTGGTCGACCGACTCAGCTACCTTCCGGTCTCGCGGCTGCCCCTCAACATCATGCTCAATGTGCTGGTGTCGCAACGATGGTTGTTCACCGGGCTGCGTCCGGCCGCCGACTATCTGATCGCCCACACCACTGCGGTGGTGCCCGGCATCCGGGTCAAGCGGGTCTCCGCGCCGGTGCAGGGGGAGTGGATCTGGGCCCCTGAGGCCCAGGCCGCCGTGGCCGCCGCGGGGGTGGTATTCGTGCTGCACGGCAGCGGCTACCTGATCTGTTCGTCGCGCACCCACCGCGGGTTCGCCTCGCATCTGTCCGAGTACTCCGGCATGCCGACCTTCGCCGTCGACTACCGGCTCGCGCCCGAACATCCTTTTCCCGCAGCAGAAGACGATGCGTTCGCCGCATACCGCTGGCTGCTTGCGCAGGGACACGATCCGGCGAAGATCGTCGTCGCCGGCGATTCGGCCGGTGGGCACCTTGCGGTTGCACTTGCCTTGCGGCTTCGCAGCGAGGGAATGCCGGCGCCGGCCGCCATCGCGCTGTTCGGCCCGCTGATCGATCCGTCATACCGGGCCTGCATCGCCGACCCGCGCGTCCGTAATCAGCCGCTGGATCCGCGCACGGCCAAACGCGCTGTCGCGCTCTACGTTGGCGATCACGACGACCAAGATCCCCGGCTGTGTCTGTTGAATGCCGACCTGTCGGATCTGCCGCCGATCCAATTGCATTATGGTTCACGGGAAGTCATGCGCGCCGATGCCGAGGCATTCGCTGCGCAGGTGGTCGAATCGGGCGGTCGTTGCGACGAGCAGATGTGGCCCGGTCTGATGCACGGCTACTGGCTCTGGCCGCGTGACGGGGGGCTCACCAGCTTGCAGGTGGCCGGGCACTTCCTCCGCACGACGGTTACCGAAGCCAACGCGGCGTCGTGAACGTGCCCGGCTTGGCTCAGTTGCGCGACCGAGTGGCGGCTGCTCGGGTGCTTCAGCATCGCGGAATGGTCGACGTGCGCCGACCCGACGAGGCGGCACGGGCGTTCCTCGCGCTGCGGCGCTACGGTGCATTCGGCGGACTTGTCGGCTACACCGCCGCTCGCTACGGCGACGCGCCGGCAATCACCGACGAACGTGGCACGCTCAGTTTCCGCGAGCTCGAGAACCAGTCGAATGCGCTTGCACACGGCTTGCGGGCCAATGGCTTCGGAGTCGGCACCGTTATCGCCGTCCTCACTCGCAACCATCGTGGTGTCATGATGGCAGTCAGCGCGGCCAACAAGATCGGGGCGCGGACAGTCCTGCTGAACACGGGATTCGCCGGGCCGCAACTTGCCGATGTCTGTAAGCGGGAGCACGTCGACGTGGCGCTGGCCGACGACGAATTCTTCAGCGTTCTTGACGCCTTGCCGGCGGCGGTGTCACGGCTGTTGGCGTGGGGTCAGGGGCCGGCTGATGTACCGACGGTCGAGCAACTCATCGCGGGACCCACGCATCCCGTCGCTGCCCCGGCGCACCCGGGCGGGATGGTGTTGTTGACCAGCGGCACCACCGGGACACCAAAGGGTGCCCCCCGTAACAAGATTGATCCGCTGCAGTCGGCGCAGTTGTTGGACCGCATTCCATGGCCGCGTGATAGCACCTACTGCGTCGCGGCGCCGCTGTTCCATGCGACGGGATTGGCGACGTGCGCACTCGGCCTGGCGCTGGGCAACCGCGTCGTGCTGGCACGCCGGTTCGACCCCGAGTCGACGCTGAAATCCATCGCCGAGCATCGAGTGAGCGCGCTGATTCTGGTTCCGACGATGCTGCAGCGCATCCTCGATCTGCGGCCTGACGTACTGGATAAATACGACACAACGTCGCTGAAAGTGGTGTTCGCGGCGGGTTCCTCGCTATCTCCCGACCTTTGTCGCCGCACCGACGACGCGTTCGGCGCGGTGCTGTACAACCTGTACGGATCCACCGAAGTTGCGGTTGCCGCCGTCGCCACTCCGGATGAACTGCGGAAGTCGCCGGGCACGGTCGGCCGCCCGCCGGTGGGTTGCACGCTGGCTGCGTACGACGAAAACCGTCGCAAAATTACCGAGCCCAGCGGGGTCGGAACCTTGTTCGTGTCCAGTGGCCTGAGCTTTTCCGGGTACACCGACGGCGGGAATAAGGAAATCGTCGACGGCCTGCTATCGACCGGGGACACCGGGCATTTCGACGGGAGCGGTCTGTGGTTCGTCGACGGGCGCGACGACGACATGATCGTTTCCGGCGGCGAGAACGTTTTTCCGCTCGAAGTCGAGAACCTGCTGGCCGACCATCCCGGCATCGTCGAGGCCGCGGTGGTGGGTGTCGACGACGCCGAATTCGGTAAACGGCTGGCCGCTTTTGTTGTCAGCCGGGAAGACTTGGACGCCGACAAGGTCAGGTCCTATGTGCGCGCGCACCTGGCCCGTCACAAGATCCCGCGTGACGTCGTCTTCGTCAAGCAGCTGCCGCGCAACGAAACCGGCAAGGTGCTACGGAACCGGCTGGTCGACAGGTAGCTTAAATGGCCCCGCAGTCCTTGAAACGGAATGTATCTGCACCCACGGTGCGTCCAGGAGGTACCAGGTCAGCATGAAGACAACGCTGAACGGTCGGGTCGTGGCAATCACCGGTGGCGCGCGTGGCATCGGGCTGGCCACCGCAAAGGCGTTCACCGCCGCCGGAGCCAAGGTAGCGGTCGGCGATCTCGACGCCGATCTGGCCAAGCAAGTCGCCGCCGAAATCCCCGGTGACGTTGTCGCATTGCCACTCGATGTCACCTCGCCGCAATCTTTCGCCGCGTTCCTAGACGACGCTGAGCGTGTTCTCGGACCACTCGACATCTTGGTGAACAACGCGGGGGTGATGCTCACCGGCGAGTTCCTCGCAGAATCCCGGGCCGCTGAGGACAAGATGGTCGACATCAACCTGCGTGGCGTGATTCTGGGTTGCAAATTGGCGGCGGAACGGTTCATAGAACGCGGCGGCGGAAGCGTGATCAATATTGCGTCGATGGGCGGTGTCGGCGGCTTTCCTGGCGTTGCGACTTACTGTGCCACCAAGTTCGGTGTAGTGGGGCTGACGTACGCACTGCGGGAGGAACTGCGCCCGCACAACATCCATGTCTGCGCGATCCTTCCGGGCGTCGTGCGTACCGAATTGTCTGCCGGCCTCCAGCTTTCTAAAGCGGTGCAGAACTTTGTCTCGGTCGAGCCCGAAGACATTGCTGCGGCTGTGGTCGTGGCCGCCCGTACCCACCGCGCCATGTCCTATGTGCCGCGTAAGCTTCGACTGGTGTTTCGGACAGCGCTGTCAATGCCGGAACGCCCACGCCGGTTCCTGACCAGAGTCACCCGGGCCGAGCAGGCGTTCCTCGCGATGGATCAAGCCGCCCGGGATGCCTATCACGCCCGGGCCGCCGGAGGCAGAGACAGCTAGGGCGCTACTGCGCCACCATCCAAATCGCTTGAGCGGCAGGGCGTCCCAGATCGACCGTGGTGGGTGCGCCGTCAGCTGATTCGACCGCGACGGAAATCATCCCGGCGAACTCCCGGCGTGTCAGCACCCGCAACCGCGAGTCGAGGCTGATGCCGATGCTGTCGAAATAGCGCAGCATCTCGGGGTCGGCGTCAGATATCCGAGCCACCGTGCCGGCGTCACCGTCGTCGCATGCCCATAGCTGGCGGGCCGGTGGGGTCGGCACCTGCCCGTCCAAACCCGGGATCGGGTCGCCGTGCGGATCGCGCTGGGGGAAACCCAGCTTGGCGTCTATGCGCGCCATTAGCCGGTCGGATACTGCGTGCTCGAGCACCTCGGCCTCGTCGTGCACTTCGTCCCAGCTGTAGCCGAGTTCGGTGACCAGGAACGCCTCCAGGAGCCGGTGACGCCGGACCATCGCCAGCGCCGCGCGCCGCCCCGAATCGGTGAGCGTGACCGCGCCGTACTTCTCGTGATCGACCAGACCCTGCTCGGCAAGTTTGCGGATCGACTCCGAGGCGGTGCTGGCTGACACCCCGATCTTTTCGGCCAGCATCTTGGTGCTGACCCTGTTCAAAGACCACTCCTGGGCGTTCCAGATGACCTTCAGGTAGTCCTGGGCAACCGCGCTGAGTCCAGCGGGGTCTTCGCTAGGGATGTCAGGGGGCACAACGGAAGTTTAAGCAATCCTCACCTGATCTGCGGCTCTCCCACAACCAGCCGCTACCTGGCGCCGTAGGCTGATAGTCGTGCAACGGTGGCGGGGCCAAGACGAGATACCCACGGACTGGGGCAGGTGCGTGCTCACCATCGGGGTGTTCGACGGGCTGCACCGCGGACATGCCGAACTGATCGAGCACGCAGTGAAGTCGGCCCGCGCGCGCGGCGTGCCGACGGTGTTGATGACGTTCGACCCGCATCCGATGGAAGTGGTTCACCCCGGCAGCCACCCGGCTCAGCTGACGACGCTGACCCGACGCGCCGAGCTTGCCGAGGAGTTCGGCATCGACGTGTTTCTGGTGATGCCGTTCACCACCGCTTTCATGAAGCTCACGCCCGAGCGTTACGTCCACGAGTTGCTTGTCGAGAATTTGCACGTGGTGGAAGTGGTCGTGGGTGAGAACTTCACTTTCGGCAAGAAGGCCGCCGGCACCGTCGACACGCTTCGCCGCGCCGGTGACCGGTTGGGGTTTGCGGTGGAAGCGATGTCGTTGGTGGCGGAGCATTTGCCGCACCATGACACCGAGACCGTGACTTTCTCCTCGACCTACATTCGGTCCTGCGTCGACGCGGGCGACGTTGTCGCGGCTGCCGAGGCGTTGGGGCGTCCCCACCGGGTGGAAGGCGTGGTGGTGCGCGGCGACGGACGGGGGACCGAGATGGGTTTCCCCACCGCCAACGTGGCCCCGCCGATGTACTCGGCCATCCCGGCCGACGGCGTGTATGCCGCATGGTTCACCGTCCTCGGCCATGGACCGGTGACCGGGACTGTGGTGCCGGGCGAGCGGTACCAGGCCGCGGTTTCGGTGGGCACCAACCCGACCTTTTCCGGACGCACCCGGACGGTAGAGGCGTTTGTGCTCGACACCGCCGCCGACTTGTACGGACAGCACGTGGCGCTGGACTTCGTCTCGCGTATTCGGGGGCAGGAGAAGTTCGGATCGGTGGGCGATCTCGTCGACGCGATGGGCACCGACACCGAGCGTGCGCGCGCTCTGCTTTCCGCGGGCTGAGCTGGGCTGAGCTGCGGATTCAGTCTCGGCGACCAGCGCTGTTAGACTCCTCGACGACACGGCGCGTGCTGCAGTTCGCGGTGGCCGCACCCCAGAGCACTGATCGCGGACCGATTGATGGAGATACTTCGTGGCGCTGACCGCCGAGCAGAAAAAAGAAATCCTGGGCTCCTATGGCCTGCACGAGACCGACACCGGATCCCCTGAGGCGCAGGTCGCACTGCTGACCAGGCGGATTGCCGACTTAACCGAACACCTCAAGTTTCACAAGCACGACCACCACTCGCGGCGCGGGCTGCTGCTGCTGGTCGGACGGCGGCGTCGTCTGCTCAAATACGTCGCGCAGATCGACGTGGCGCGCTACCGCTCCCTGATCGAGCGGCTGGGTCTGCGTCGCTGACCCCGCAGTGGCCTTGCAGCACCGCCGAGCTAAAGAACTGCCAGGTCGGCGTGTAGAGTCATGGACGTTCTGGGCCAGTTGGCCCGAGCAAGGTGCGGGGCGCGTGATCCGCGCGCACCGTTCCAGCGAGGCACAACAGGACTTCGAAGGAAGACCAGTCTGTATCGCGCGGTCTTCGGTAGTGGCTGCCGTGCTCCCCGGAATCGGGGACAGCTCGGCCGCTTCGATCGACGGCCGTCGCCGCATTCAGACTTCTCCGCCCTCCGGGCTGTCCTGGAACCATCCGGGTTTTGCGTGCCCACGCGAAATAGTTGAATAAATCCAGAGAGGCCGCACGGACGCATATGTCTGTAGCAGAAATTGACGAGGGCGTGTTCGAATCGACCGCCGTCATCGACAACGGGAGCTTCGGCACCCGCACCATCCGTTTCGAGACCGGTCGGCTGGCCCAACAAGCCGCCGGCGCCGTCGTCGCCTACCTCGACGACGAGACCATGCTGCTGAGCGCGACCACCGCCAGCAAGACCCCGAAAGACCATTTCGACTTCTTCCCCTTGACGATCGACGTCGAGGAGCGGATGTATGCCGCCGGTCGTATCCCCGGATCGTTCTTCCGGCGCGAGGGCAGGCCGTCCACCGACGCGATCCTGACCTGCCGGCTCATCGACCGGCCGCTGCGCCCGACGTTCGTCTCGGGCCTGCGTAACGAGATCCAGGTCGTGGTCACGATCCTGAGCCTGGATCCCAAGGATCTGTACGACGTGCTGGCCATCAACGCCGCATCGGCGTCGACCCAGATTTCCGGGCTGCCGTTCTCCGGTCCCGTCGGCGGCGTGCGTGTCGCGCTGATCAACGGTCAGTGGGTTGCGTTCCCCACCGTTGAGCAACTCGAAGACGCGGTGTTCGACATGGTCGTCGCCGGCCGCAAAGCCGGCGATGATGTCGCGATCATGATGGTCGAGGCCGAAGCCACCGACAAAGTCATCGACCTGATCGCCGGTGGCGCCGGTGCGCCGACCGAAAGCGTTGTGGCGGAGGGCCTTGAGGCCGCCAAGCCGTTCATCGCCGCGTTGTGTACCGCGCAGCAGGAGCTGGCTGACGCTGCTGGCAAGGAAACCGCCGAGTACCCGGTGTTCCCCGATTACCAGGATGACGTCTACTACTCGGTGTCCTCCGTGGCCACCGAGCAGCTGGCCGCCGCACTGACCATCGGCGGCAAGGCTGAACGCGACCAGCGCACCGATGAGCTCAAGGCCGAGGTGCTCGCGCGGCTCGCCGACACCTACGAGGGCCGTGAGAAAGAGGTCAGTGGCGCATTCCGCTCGCTGACCAAGAAGCTTGTGCGGCAGCGCATCCTGACCGACCACTTCCGCATCGACGGCCGCGGTGTCACCGACATCCGCGCGTTGTCGGCCGAGGTCGCCATCGTGCCGCGCGCACACGGCAGCGCGCTGTTCGAGCGCGGCGAAACCCAGATCCTGGGTGTGACTACGCTCGACATGGTCAAAATGGCCCAGCAGATCGACTCGCTGGGGCCGGAGAAGTCGAAGCGCTACATGCACCACTACAACTTCCCGCCGTTCTCCACCGGCGAGACCGGCCGCGTGGGTTCGCCCAAGCGACGCGAGATCGGGCACGGCGCGCTGGCCGAGCGGGCCCTGATGCCGGTGCTGCCGAGCGTCGACGAGTTCCCGTACGCCATCCGTCAGGTCTCGGAAGCGTTGAGTTCCAACGGCTCCACCTCAATGGGCTCGGTCTGTGCGTCCACGCTGTCGCTGCTGAACGCCGGCGTGCCGCTGAAGGCGCCGGTCGCCGGCATCGCGATGGGCCTCGTCTCCGACGACGTCGAGGTTGATGGTAAGACCGAGCGTCGCTTCGTCACGCTCACCGACATCCTCGGTGCCGAAGACGCGTTCGGGGACATGGACTTCAAGTGCGCGGGCACGAAGGACTTCGTCACGGCGCTGCAGCTCGACACTAAGCTCGACGGTATCCCGTCGCAGGTACTCGCGGGTGCGCTCGCGCAGGCCAAGGATGCGCGTCTGACGATTCTCGAGGTGATGGCCGAGGCCATCGACGGACCCGACGCGATGAGCCCGTACGCGCCGGTAGTGACCACCATCAAGGTGCCGATCGACAAGATCGGTGAGGTCATCGGCCCCAAGGGCAAGATGATCAACTCCATCACCGAGGAGACCGGCGCGCAGATCTCTATCGAGGACGATGGCACCGTGTTCGTCGGCGCCACCGACGGCCCGTCGGCGCAGGCCGCGATCGACAAGATCAACGCTATCGCCAACCCGCAACTGCCCAAGACCGGCGAGCGGTTCCTCGGAACCGTCGTCAAGACAACCGATTTCGGCGCGTTCGTGTCGCTGCTGCCGGGCCGCGACGGCTTGGTGCACATCTCCAAGCTCGGCAGGGGCAAGCGCGTTGCCAAGGTGGAGGACGTCGTCAGCGTCGGAGACAAGCTGCGGGTAGAAATCGCGGACATCGACAAGCGGGGCAAGATCTCCCTGGTGCTCGTGGACGAAAATGCCGGAGAATCCGGCAACGGCGAAGCAGCCCCCAGCCCGGAGACCGCGCCAGCCGATGCCGCGACGGCCAGCAGCTAGCTCGGGGACGCGGCCACTGCGCCGCGGTAAGCACCCCGCCGAGTCGTCCGCCGCGTTCCGTCGCACCACGCTGCCCGGCGGGTTGCGGGTGGTCACCGAATATCTTCCCGGGGTGCGTTCCGCCTCGGTTGGGCTTTGGGTGGGCGTCGGATCGCGCGACGAGGGTGCCACCGTGGCCGGGGCCGCGCACTTCCTCGAGCATCTGCTGTTCAAGTCCACCCCGACGCGCACGGCCGTCGACATCGCGCAGGCGGTGGACGCCGTTGGCGGTGAGCTGAATGCGTTCACCGCCAAAGAGCACACCTGTTACTACGCGCATGTGCTCGACAGCGATCTCGCGCTGGCCGTCGACTTGGTCAGTGACGTGGTGCTCAATGGGCGCTGCGCCACCGACGACGTGGAGCTGGAACGCGACGTCGTCCTCGAGGAGATCGCGATGCGCGACGACGACCCCGAGGACGCACTGGCCGACCTGTTCCTGGCGGCGCTGTTCGGTGATCACCCGGTGGGCCGTCCGGTGATCGGCAGCGTGCAATCCGTGTCGGCAATGACACGCGCCCAGCTGCATTCGTTTCATCAGCGGCGCTACACACCCGAGCGGATGGTCGTCGCGGTGGCCGGCAATATCGACCACGATGAGGTGGTGGCGTTGGTGCGCGAGCACTTCGGATCGCGGTTGGTCCGTGGCCGTCATGCCGTGTCGCCCCGTAAGGGCACCGGGCGGGTCACTGGCCGCCCGCGGTTGACGGTGGCCACCCGCGACGCCGAGCAGACCCATGTCTACTTGGGGGTGCGGACACCGGGCCGGCATTGGAAGCATCGCTGGGCGCTGGCGGTGCTCAACACCGCGCTCGGCGGCGGATTGAGTTCGCGTTTGTTCCAACAGGTTAGGGAATCCCGCGGGCTGGCCTACTCGGTCTACTCCTCGCTGGACTCGTTCTCCGACACCGGTGCGTTGTCGGTATACGCCGCATGCCTTCCCGAGCGCTTCGCCGAAGTGGCGCGGGTGACCGCCGATGTGCTCGAGACGGTGGCACGCGACGGCATCACCGAGGCCGAATGCCGGATCGCCAAGGGTTCGCTGCGTGGCGGGCTGGTGCTCGGCCTGGAGGATTCCAGTTCGCGGATGAACCGCATCGGCCGAGGCGAACTCAACTACGCTGAGCACCGAAGTATCGACCGGACCCTGCAGGAGCTCGATGAAGTCGCCTTGGACGACGTCAATGCGGCGGCGCGCCGATTGCTCGGCAATCCCTATGGCGCGGCCGTCCTCGGCCCGCATCACACGAAGAAGTCCCTGCCGCAACAACTCCGGACTATGACAAGGTAGCGCCATGGTACTGGGTTTCTGGGATCTCGATGTGCCGATCGTGGGTGCGCCGATGGCCGGTGGCCCGGGAACGCCGGCGCTCGCGGCCGCGGTGTCCAACGCCGGTGGCTTCGGGTTTCTGGCCAGCGGCTATGTGAGCCCGGAACGCCTCGCCCACGACGTCGCCACGGCACGCGCAGCCACTACCGGCCCGATCGGCGTCAACCTTTTTGTGCCGCAACCAAGCGTCGCTGACGTCTATGCGCTGGACCACTACGCAGAGGCGCTCGATGAGCTGGCCGAGCACTACGGCGTCGAGGTGGGTTACCCGCAGTTCGGCGACGACGACGGCTGGCAGCAGAAACTCGAGGTGGTGGCCGACCTACGGCCCGAGATGGTGTCGTTCACCTTCGGTGCCCCACCACCGGATGTGTTGCGGTGGTTCGGCGCACTGGGAATGCTGCTGTTCATTACCGTGACGTCGGCCTACGAGGCCGGCGTGGCGCTCGCCGCCGGCGCGGACGGACTGATCGTGCAAGGTCCGGAGGCCGGTGGGCACCGCGGCACGTTCGCGCCGGACATGGAGCCCGGCAAAGAATCCTTGCACACGTTGCTCGCCCGGATCCGCAGCGCGCACGACGTTCCGCTCATCGCGGCCGGCGGTATCGGCACCCCCGATGACGTGGCGGCCGTGTTGAACCGGGGAGCGGTCGCCGCACAGCTGGGCACCGCGTTGCTGCTGGCCGACGAAGCCGGCACCAATGCCGCGCACCGCGCCGCCTTGCAGCATCCCGAGTTCGTCAGCACCGTTGTCACGCGGGCATTCTCGGGCCGCTATGCCCGCGGTCTGGAGAACGAATTCACCCGACTCTTCAACGACATCGCGCCGCTGGGCTATCCCGAGGTCAACCAGATGACGTCGCCGATCCGTAGGGCTTCGGCATCCCTGGAAGACCCGCACGGCACCAACCTGTGGGCGGGGACGGCGTATCGGACGGCCCGTAGCGGGCCTGCGAAGGACATCGTCACCACGCTCGGCCACGTGTAAGTCTCACACCTCCGGCGTGCGATGCACCCACGGCTTGGCGGATTCCAGTTGGCTGGCTACCCGGAGCAGAACGTCTTCGCGCCCGTAGCCGGCCACCAACTGGACGCCGACCGGCAGCCCAGCGTCGGTCCACTCGACCGGCACGTTGATCGCGGGCTGACCGCTCATGTTGAACGGCGGGGTGAAGGGAATGAACTGGAACGCGCGCTCCACGGCAGCCATCGGATTGTCGGGGTCATTGGCGATGGTGCCCAGCGGCAGCGGAAGTTCGGCCACCGTCGGTGTGAGCAACAAGTCCCAGCCATCGGCCCACCAGGCCTGCAGTGAGCGGCGGAAGTGGGTAGCGGCCGAGAACGCAAGCGCATAGTCGACGGCGGTGAAATGTGCGGCGACGTCGGCCTGTACGCGGTTCATCGGCTCGAACTCGTCCTCGGCGAGCCGTCGTCCGAGCTGTTCTTCGAACCGGCGCAGCCCGACGCCCATGTTCGTGCACCACAGCGTGGCGAAGTGCGATCTCAACGTGGTGTCCTCCAGCGCCGCGGGCCACGCCTGTTCGACGGTGTGACCTAGCGATTCGAGCAACGACGCCACTGAGCGGGCGGCGGCCGCGCACTCGGGTGCAACGGAATCGCCTTGCG
>Ga0302326_10027502_pt1 | contig 11467 bp, 8 predicted proteins | sample Palsa_T0_3_FD_202264 | JGI IMG/M metagenome (GOLD analysis project Ga0302326, IMG submission 202264) | Peat permafrost microbial communities from Stordalen Mire near Abisko, Sweden - Palsa_T0_3 | ecosystem: Environmental > Terrestrial > Soil > Palsa > Peat permafrost | place: Sweden: Abisko...
GAATCTCGAGCTCGCCGGCTTGATTCTCACCATAGCAATGGTCGGCGCGATTGTGATCGCGCGCAAGCGCGTAAGCATTGTCCAGTCCGGACCGGGAGAGATGGTCGTCGGCCCCTCCACGCCTATCGACGACAACCCGCATTCCATCCCCGTCTACGGAACGGATAACCCCAGGCAGAAGGCGTATCCGCAAACGTGACCGAAATCACCCTCGAACATTATCTGGCTGTCGGCGCGATCATGTTCGTGATCGGCCTGATTGGTTTCATGAGCCGCCGAAACCTGATCGTGATTTTCCTTTGCACCGAACTGATGCTTCAGGGCGTGGCGATCAATCTGATCGCCTTCGGCCGCTATCACGGCAATCTCGCAGGTCAGGCATTTGTGATTTTCGTACTGGTCATCGCCGCCGCCGAGGCTTCGCTCGCCCTTGGATTGGTCGTTTTGTTATTTCGCCAAAAGCAAACGCTGGATGCGGATGCTTGGAGAGAACTTAGGGGATGAGTTGCTAGTTGCTGGTTGTTAGTTGCTAGTGGGAATATGGCGGTTAAGAGTTACCAGGATCTCGTTGTGTGGCAGAAAGCAATGGACTTCGTCGTCGAGGTCTACAAACTTACTCGTCGGTTCCCACGCGAGGAAACTTATGGGCTGATAAACCAAGTGCGTCGGGCCGCCGTTTCGGTACCGTCCAACATTGCAGAGGGACAGGGTCGTGGGATCGGGCAGGCGTTTAGCCATCATGTTCGCATTGCGCAGGGTTCTCTCCAGGAAGTGGAGACGCAGCTTTTGATCGCGGGCCGTTTGAAATATGTCACAGCCGCCGAGTTGGCGCCGGTAATGAACCAGAGTGCCGAGATTGGCCGATTAAACCGAGGTTTGCTCAAGTCGCTTTAACTAGCAACTAGCAACTAACAACCAGCAACTTCATGGACTCCCTCTTCGCCGTCAAATACGCCTACCTGATCCCGCTCCTGCCGCTCATCGGCGCGGCGATTTCTGGTTTCTTTGGGGCGAAAATTCTCAAGGGCCAATCTCATTGGCCCATCTGGCTCGGCGTTGGCGCATCGGCGATTATTTCCTTCACTCTCCTCTTCGGAACCATCGCCCAACTGCCCGCCGATCACGCCGCCAACGCAACGGTTTCGACAGTCAAAAACTTCTACACCTGGATCGATGCCGGCACCTTCCATGTCAATGTCGGGTATTTCTTCGATCCCCTCACCGCGGTGATGCTTTGCATCGTCTGCGGCATCGGCTTTCTCATCACCGTCTACGCCGCCGGATACATGGTCGGCGAAACCGGCTATTTCCGCTTCTTTGCCTATCTCGGCTTGTTCATTTTCATGATGACCAACCTCGTCATGGGTGAGAATCTGATCATGCTCTATCTCGGGTGGGAGGGCGTGGGCCTCTGCTCTTATTTGCTGATCGGATATTACTACGAGCGGCCGGCGGCAAGGGAAGCGGCGAAGAAAGCGTTCCTCGTCAATCGCGTCGGCGATTTCGGATTCTCACTGGGCATCATGCTCTGCTTTCTAGCGTTTGGAACCGTCAGTTATTTCGGTGACGGCGCTGGAACGCACACCGGGCTACTGGAGATGATCAGCGATCCGACCAATCCCGGACATTGGGCGGCCAAGTATATTCCATTTCTTCTGATGCTCGGCGCGTTCGGCAAGAGCGCGCAGTTTCCGCTTTACGTATGGCTCCCCGACGCCATGGAAGGCCCCACGCCCGTCAGCGCCCTGATCCATGCGGCCACGATGGTGACCGCCGGCGTCTACATGATCGTCCGATGCGGCACGCTCTTTGTCGGCAATCACGCCGCAATGATGACCGTCGCCGCCGTCGGCGCTTTCACGGCGCTCTTCGCCGCCACGATCGCCCTCCGCCAATTCGATCTCAAGAAAGTCTTCGCCTATAGCACCGTCAGCCAGCTCGGCTTCATGTTCGTCGGCGTGGGCTGCCTTGCGCCGGTCGCGGGTGTGTTTCATCTGCTGACCCACGCCTTCTTCAAGGCCCTCCTGTTCCTCAGCTCCGGCGTGGTCATGCACGCAATGGGCGGCGAGCTGGATATGCGGAAGATGAGCGGACTCAAACGCGTGCTGCCGATCACCAATATCCTGATGTTGATCGGATGTCTGGCGCTTGCGGGATTTCCGTTCCTCTCCGGATTTTTCAGCAAGGATGAAATTGTTGCCGCTGCGTGGCATCAGAGCTGGTTTCTCGGCCTGGTGATGCTGTTCACAGCCTTCCTGACCGCCTACTACACGTTCCGCCTTTATTTTCGTGTGTTCCAAGGCCCGCTCGTTGTGCCGTCCCCCGCGCCGGACGCCCATGGCGGGCACGGTGCAGGCACTGACGATCACGCAACCGCTGACCCAAGCCATGCCCACGATGCTCACGGCCACGGCGGCGATCATCATAATCACGAACCGCTCCTGATGATCGCACCTCTTCTGATTTTGGCGTTCGGAGCAGTTTTTGCGGGATATTTGAATTTTGGCGACAAGCTCGGCGATTTCCTCGGCCATAGCCCCTCAATTGCGATGGCGTACGATCTGGCCCTCAAACAACCGGGCGCAACGGTATCGGCGGAAGGGTTCGGCCAACCCGCAACTCCCGAAGGTTTCAGCGTGCCATGGATCATGCTTCTCAGCGGTGCGATCGCTCTGGGCGGCATCTACATCGCTTACGAAATGCATCTGAAGGACCGCGCCCGTGCCGAGTGGCTTGCCGCCGATGTGCCCGAAATCACCAGTATTCTCGAGCACAAATACTGGGTCGACGAAATTTATCAGGCGTCGATTGTCGAGCCGCTGCGCCAGATTGGTCGCCTCTGTTTCGCGATCGACCGGTTTATCATCGATGGCATCATCTGGCTGATCGGATTTATCCCGCAGCTCTCGGGCTTCGCGCTGAAACTGACGACCCAACGCGGCTATCTACAGGGTTATGCCGTCACGATGCTCTTTGGCATCGCCGTCATCCTGATTCTGGTGTTCACCTGAACCTCGCCGCTTGCGGCTTAGCGGGCCGGCGGCGCGATGAATTCGAAAGTTGATCGCCGGCCCGCTAAGCCGCAAGCGGAAGAAATGTTTTACTAACGCCCCGTCACGGGCGACGATCGAATTGCAATGAGTTTTCTCCTCCTGCTTCTCCTTCTGGTTCCCCTCGCCGGCGCGCTGATTGGCGCGGCGTTGCCGCCGGCCGCAGCCAAATCATGGGCATTGCTCGTGAGCCTGCTCACGCTCGCCTGCTGTGTCGGGCTTCTCTGGCAATTTGATTTCCAGCAGAACCCCCTCGATTTCCCATCGGCACAGCAGGCCGCCAAGTCGGTGCAGATTGATTTCGGCGGAACCGTGGACAATCCCTTCTCCATTGACTCGATCGGTTTCCATTTTGATCTGGGCCTGGATGCGATCAGCATTCTGCTGGTCGCTTTGACCGTATTTCTGACACCGCTGGCCATCGCCGCGAGCTTCGGCAGCATCAAGGAGCGCGAAAAGGAATATTACGCCTGGATGCTCGTCCTGCTGTCCGCAATGATCGGCGTCTTCGTCGCCCGCGATCTCCTTCTGTTCTACATTTTCTTCGAGCTCACCCTGATTCCAATGTTTTTCATCATCGGTATCTGGGGCGGAGCAGAGCGGCGCTTCGCCGCCGGAAAATTCTTCCTCTTCACCTTCGCCGGTTCGGTCTTCACCCTCGCTGGCGCCATCTATCTCGGAAATAAGTACGGCACTTTCGATATCGCGACATTGACTGCCTACGCCCAGCACGGCGGCCCACGCGGCTTTCTTCCCGCATTGGATTCACAGGAGCGATGGCTGATTCTGCTGGCGTTCCTTGCCGGATTTGCCGTGAAGGTGCCGCTCTTCCCGGTTCATACCTGGCTGCCCCTGGCGCACACCGAAGCGCCGACCGCCGGAAGCGTGATCCTTGCCGGCGTGCTCCTCAAGCTCGGCACGTACGGCCTTCTGCGGCTGGCGATCCCCATCGGTATGATCGACGCCAACGGCGTGGCGTTCCCCGCCGCCGCACAGGGCATCGCCGTGCTCTGCATCATCGGCATTCTCTACGGCGCTCTCTGCGCCTGGGTGCAGAAGGACGTCAAGAAACTCGTCGCCTATTCATCCGTCAGCCATCTGGGTTTTTGCGTGCTGGGACTGTTTGCCCTCAATGCGATCGGTATGCAGGGCAGCGTGCTCTACATGATCAATCACGGGCTCTCCACCGGGGCGCTCTTCCTCTGCATCGGCATGATCTATGACCGATATCACACTCGCGACATCGACCAGCTCTCGGGCCTGGGCCGTATCATGCCCAAGCTCGCGTTTTTCCTCGTGCTTTTTGCGATGAGCAGCATCGGTCTCCCGGGCACCAATGGCTTTGTCAGCGAATTCCTAACCGTATTGGGTGCGTACACCAGCCCGTGGCTTGGACCCAAGTTCGGCTCAGTCGCCGCGCTGGGCGTCATCCTCGGTGCCGTCTACATGCTGCACATGATCGCTCGCATCATTTTTGGCCCGCTCAAATTCCCGCGCGGGCATGATGGCGATGGCCACACCGCTCACGGCGATGTTCACGGCCACGCCGATCAAGGACAGGCGGCCAGTGCGGATCATGACGATTACGACACCAAGTCCAATGACATCGGCGCGCGCGAGATCGCGATCCTGGTGCCGCTGGCAATTGCCGTCATCGTTTTGGGTGTCGTACCCACCAGCCTGCTCCGGCCGATGCTCGGGCCGGTAGAGTTGATCAGAAATCCAGCGGCCATCACCGCACAGGCAGTTCCACCACGATAGTGTTTTAGGACCTTATGATCCCGCTTCCCGTCATCTTCCCCGAACTGGTCCTCATCGCCGCGGCATCCCTGCTTTTTCTCATCGGCGTATCGCCCAGGGTCGCCGCTCGCCGCGTGACGCCGATGATAGCATTGCTGGCGCTGGTCTTCGTCTTCGCTTACCAATTGCATGGTGGGTCATCCGAGGGGGCCGATCGTGGAATGGTTGATCCAACAGGAACCTTTCGCATTGACGAGCTGGCGCAATACATCAAACTGATCTCAGCGGGAGTGGGCGCTTTCTTCGTGCTTCTCTCCTGGCCGACCAATCGCCAGCAAACCGCCAACAGCGCGCTCAGCTTCGGTCACGAAGCCGGCGAGTTTTTTGCCCTGCTGCTCCTCTCGATCGCCGGCATCTTTGTCGTCGCGGGAGCCAACGACATCATTCTGCTGTTTCTCGGCGTCGAGCTCGCCAGCATCCCCACTTACATCATGGTTTCCGTCTCCCGGCCCCTCCCCGTCGCGCAGGAGGCGGGCGTCAAATACTTCTTCCTTGGCGCGATGGCTGCCGCGATCATGCTGTTTGGCTTCAGCTATCTCTACGGCACGACAGGAGAAACCAACATCAGCCAAATCGCGATGAGTTTCTCCGCGACAATGCGCCATTCCTATTCGCCCATCGAATTCACCCCCTGGCAGATGCTGGCGGCAATAATGATCATCGCGGGCCTGGCGTTCAAAATGGCGGTGGTTCCGCTCCATTTCTACGCCGCCGACGTCTATCAAGGTGCTGCCACGCCGGTGACCGCTCTCCTCTCGTTCGTGCCCAAAACAAGCGGCTTTGTCGCATTGATCAAAGTGCTCTATGCCTTCGGCGGCGGCACCTTCCAACTGCCCGGCACCCTGGTGAAATTGATCTGGGTGCTGGCCGTTTTGACCATGACCGTCGGCAATGTGCTGGGCCTCCTGCAGTCGAACGTCAAGCGCGTGCTGGCCTACAGCTCGGTCGCCCACAGCGGATACATGCTGACCGGCATCACCGCCATGATCAGCGCCAAGTTCGGCGAGGGCGACGTACAACAAAAGGCGCTCGCCGGCGTGCTGTTTTATCTGGCCGCCTACGGAATCATGAACGCCGGCGCCTTCGGTGTGCTCATGTTGCTCCCCGCCCGGGCGACGCGCCGTTACGGCGAGCCGGTCCTTGCGCCCAGTGAAGATCTCCCGCCCCCCTGCGCCGAAACCTACGAAGACCTCGCCGGCACAGGTCGCCGTCACGTCGTGCTGGGCCTGGCGATGGCGGTCAGTTGCTTCTCCCTGATCGGGCTTCCGCTGACGGTTGGATTCTTCGCCAAGTTCTATCTGATCGGCCCGATGCTGATGTCCCACAACTATTGGCTGGCGATCATTGTGGTTATCAACGCCGTCATCGGCGCCGTCTACTATTTGAAAATCGTCGCCACCATGTTCCTTCGCCCCGAGCCCGCAACGTCGCTCGTCCCGGAAGCTACCAGCCGCAGTGCGAATGCCGCGCCCACGCCCGCGGATCATGCGTTTCCAATCGGAGTTGCCGTCGCGCTCTCAACGGTCGCCACGCTCCTCTTTGGAATCGTTTTTCCCCTCACGCAGGAACTGAGCAGTCGCGCACACATCGCCGCCACCCCATCGCTGCCCGCCATCGAAGCAACTCCCACCGCCTCGATCTCCCAGAACTTGCCCATCGACAGTTTGGCTCCCTGATCCCGGTCGCGCAGTACCGGCAAACGCGCCAAGGCCGATTCGTAACACGGCCGTTCGGGCGATGTGATCGGATAACACCTCTGCAATACGCAGCCGAGGACGCCCCGGCGCTGTCGGCGCTGCTCCTCTCACGTCTGTGGAATTCCTCCCAGCTAATTTGCAATTCGACCAAAGACGGATATAACCCCACTAAACCGACAGGAATACTTTAATTCGGACAGCCAGCTACTTTATGGAGACACCTCGATGAATGGAAAAAAGCACAACATCGGTTTCCGACTGACCTTGCACGGTGTCGTTACCCTGTGCCTAGCGTCGGTTCCCATGGCGCTCGCCCAAGATGCTCCAACGACACAGTCGCTCATCGAGCAAAACCGCCAGTTGGCCGATGAGGTGCGCAAACTGGAAACGCGTGTCAATGATCTCGAGGCCCGCGAGGAGCAGACACAAACGGCACATCAAACGGCTGATGCGGTTCTCAAAGATGCCACCTATCACAGCCAAGTGCTTTCCCTGACCAGCCTGAATGCCGGCTTTGCCCCCAGTGCCGGCTTCGTCATCCGCAGCCCCGATGGCGCGTTCTCACTCCACCCCGGCCTTTTGGCGGACATTCGTTATATGACCAGCGTTCGCAATAGCCTCCCCGCCGGCGGCTCCGGAGAAGTCGTGGGGCATGGTGGAACCGATACCCAAAGCGGCTTTGACATCACCCGCCTTAGGCTCACTTTTGACGGCAGCGTTTACCAGAACATCGGCTACTTCGTTCAGCTTCAGGATGATCAAGGTCAGACGTTCGGCTTGCTCGATGCCTTCATCGCATACCACTTCAATAACACGCCATGGACGATCAAGGCCGGTCAATTCAAAGATCCCGTCTGGCACGAGCGAAACCTTTCCGAAGCACGCCTGCTCGCGGTCGATCGCACGTATGACGAAACGCTCCTCGGCGGCGGCCAAACCAGCCGCGTGCAGGGTGTCTCGCTTCTCTACGAACAGGATCGCACGCGCGGCCAGCTCGCCATTCACGATGGATATGACAGCATCAACACCAAGTTCTACGATGCCGGCGGAATTGGTTCGGGCAACACCGGCGGCGCAGGTGTCACTCCCACCGATTTCGGCTTCAGCGGCCGCCTCGAATATATGCCAATCGGCGACCGGACGAAGGAATTCAATCCCTGGACCGAATACGACCAGTTCACCGCCCTCAACGCCAAAGAGGACATCCTCGTCGTCGGTGGCGGATTCGACTACTCCCAAGCCGGCAGCAACGGCGTGCTCTTCCACACGGTCGACGCCCAGTACGACAACACCAACGGCCTTGGCCTCTACGCCGCCTACCTCGGCAGCTATCGCGATCTCAACACCAATCAAGGCGTGGTCCCCGGCAATTATTACGATCCCGGCTTCGTCGCGCAGGCATCCTATTTGGTCCTCCCAAAAATCGAGCCCTTTGCCCGTTTCGACTACACCTATCTCGACGCCGGTTCCGTCACCGGCCTGAAACAGCACGACACGGAGGAATTCACGATCGGTGCCAACTATTACATCCACGGCCAGAACGTAAAATTAACGGTAGATGGCTCCTGGCTCCCCAACGGCGCTCCCTCCGACAGCGACGCATTAGGCATCCTGAAGGACAGCGGCCACAATGAATTCGTCATCCGCGGGCAGTTCCAGCTTTCAATTTGATCTGATTCTCGGCTCTTCGTCACGGTCGTTGCAGCGGTGACTGCCTCGACGGATGCATCGCTTCATCCGCCACCGCGAGGATTGCCGGGCGCAGCGGCGGGGGGGGCGGGGGTGGGGCGAAGCCTTCCCATCCGCCCCCCAGGGCTTTGCACAAGGCGACGAACTGGGTCGCCGTTTCTTCCTGGCTCTGGGCCAGTTCATCCTGAAGAGTGAAGAGCTGCCGCTGCGCATCGAGCACATTCAGAAAATCGATGATGCCACGATCGTATCGCTGATTCGCCAGGGTGTATGCACGCTGAGCGGCGGTCAGGGCGCGCGACAGACTCTGGAGCCGGGATCGCTCCGCGTCATAATTCTGCAGCGCATCATCCACTTCCCGCACCGCATTGATCACCGTCTTTCGATAATTCCAGACCGCTTCGCGCGTCTGGAAGTCGGAGGTCTGGATCGCGGCATCAATGGTGCCAAAGTCAAACAGTGCCCAGCGAACCGCCGGGCCGATTGACCAGATATCGTTCCATTTGACCGGCGACCGGCCCAGTCCCTGTCCCTGCCAGCCATACCCAGCCGTGAGAAAAATCTGCGGATACAGATTCGCGGTGGCGACGCCGATGCGCGCATTAGCGCCGATCATCTGGTTTTCCGCTTGGAGAATATCCGGCCGGCGGCGGAGCAATTCGGCTGGAAGCCCGCGGGGAAGTTCAATCGGCGCATCGGGAATCGGCCCAGTTTTGTCCAATTCGTCGCCCAGATCTTCGGGGAACTCGCCGATCAACACCGCGAGCGAGCGCTTGGCCGCGGCAAGCTGGGCCTGGAGCGGCTGAAGGACCGCTTGCGCTGCGGCAAGCTCGCGCTGCGCCAGCGCCGCATCCAATTCATTGGCCAAACCGCGCTCAAATCTGACGGTGGAGTAATTGACCAGCCCCTCTTGCGCGGCGATATTCTGTTTGGCAATCTCCACCCGTGCCTGCAGCGTTCGCACATCGAGGTAGCCGCGTGCGACATCGCCCAGCAGGGTGATGAGAACCTCGCTGTGCAGGTCGAATGCAGCGCGACTGTCAGCCTGCACCGCTTCGGATTCGCGGCGGAGCTGTCCGAACAGATCCACTTCCCAAGCCGCGTCGAAGCCCAGCACCTGTGTGATTTCCTTGTATCCCGTCGTATTCGTGCCGGCATTGAGCGGCTGGCTGATGCGCCCCTTGGTGACATTGCTCCCTGTGCCGCGCCCGGCCCCCAATGCGAATTCGGCTGCGGGCAAGCTCTGGCCCGTCACGACTGCCTCCGCTTCGCGCGCTTCCTGAAGGTGATTCACGGCAATGCGCAAATCGGGGTTGCCCGCGACGGCGCTCTGGATCAAAGCATCGAGCTCCTGATCGTGCAACGCCTCCCACCAGGTTGCCAGCTCAACCGAGTTATTTGGAGATGACGGACCCAATCGAGGCGGACCCGCTGCCGGAGCAGCGGCGTAGCCGGCCGGTAGATTCATATGCGGCGCATGATAATTCGGCCCCACTTCGCAGCCGCCGACAACCGCAGCCAGGGCCAACATGCACAATCCCCATCGTGAACTCATGGCACTCCACTTGGAAAGTTAGCAGGCGCGCCTGCGGCGAAGAAGCTCCGCATGCACATGCGGGCTTATGCGGATTCATTCACCACGCGCCGCCACCGCCGGCTGCGTCGTCGCGTCGGCCGTCGGCGGTTGGCCGCTTGGAGCGGCCTGTCCCTTGACCTCTTCGGGCGTGACAGCGTCTCCGCTGGCGATCTGGCTGCTGATGTTGAGCGCTACCCGATCACCCGGCTCCAGGCCCGAAGCGATTTGAACGAAGTCGCCGTTATCCTGCCCGATGGTCACCAGATGAAACGTCACCTTGTTGTCGTCACCCACCACCGCCACTTCCGGACCGCTTTCCCGAAAGACCAGCGCGCTGGCCGGCACCTGCATGGAGCCGGATTGTTTCAGATCGAACGATACCTCCACATACATCCCCGGCATGAGAGCAAGGTCTGGATTCGGAATGTCCACTTCAACCCGCAGCGTGCGCGATGCAAGGTTGATGGAATTGGCCGTTCGCGAAACTGTTCCGCCGAACGGGTGAATGCGGTCTGCATCGGAAACGACCGTGGCAGAACGGCCGACAACGATCTTCGCCGCGGCGTTCTGAGGCACATCGATGAACGTGCGAATTTTATCCGCCTGAGCGACCGTATAGAGAGACGTATTGCTTGCGGTGCTGCCGGCGGTCACCAGATCGCCGATGTCGATCTTCCGCTGCGTGATGACGCCATCGAACGGCGCCGTTACATGCTTGAATGTCTGAAGCGCCATCAGCCGATCGACGCTCGCCTGATCGAGCGCGACCTGTGCCTTGGCGGCATCGAGCTTGGCGGCGCTGCTGTCATACTGCGCCTTCTTCTCCTGCCGTTCCTGATCCGAGACCACCCCCTTGGGCGATTGCCACCAGCGATCGTAGGTGGTCTTGGCGAACTCGGCATCCGCCTGGGCGATCTTCACGTTCGCTTGCGAGACGTTTAGCTTTGCCTGGCTCGCGTTCAGATCGGCGTCGAGTTCGGGCGTTTCGATATCGCACAACTCCTGCCCTTTTTTCACGCGATCGCCGATATCCACTTTCCACGCGCTGATATATCCACTGACTCGGGCATAGACGGTCGATTCGTACCACGCGGCGGTTTCGCCGGGCAATTTAAGCGGCTGCGATAGCGCGGCCATCTCGACAGGCACCACATCAACCGGCGGAGGTTGCTCAGCCGTTTTCGCAGTATCTTGCGCGAGAGTATTCTCCTGATCGGACTTCAGATGGTGAACGATGAAAAAGCCCAGCAGCAGTGCGACCATGACCGCCGCCGCGGCAATGATGACGTTGCGGCCGGTCCTGGGTGGAACCCACGTCAGCTTTCGCTCGGCCGCCGGTGTGTTGGGCAGACTGGCGATCGGAGCATGGGGATCAGGTTCGCCATTATGCGGTGGCATGCGTCGTTTCTTCTTTCGATTTGGCGGCGGAGGACTGCCGCGTGAGTGCATACATCGTAGGGACAAAGACGAGCGTTGCGAACGTCGCAAAAGTGAGCCCGCCGATTACCGCTCGTGCCAGCGGAGCATTATGCTCACCCCCCTCGCCCAGCGCCAGCGACATCGGAATCATTCCCAGGATCATCGCGCCGGCGGTCATCAGCACGGGTCTCAGGCGCGTGTAACCAGCGGCCACCGCGGCGGTAAGGGCGTCATCG
>Ga0302326_10027503_pt1 | contig 11466 bp, 13 predicted proteins | sample Palsa_T0_3_FD_202264 | JGI IMG/M metagenome (GOLD analysis project Ga0302326, IMG submission 202264) | Peat permafrost microbial communities from Stordalen Mire near Abisko, Sweden - Palsa_T0_3 | ecosystem: Environmental > Terrestrial > Soil > Palsa > Peat permafrost | place: Sweden: Abisko...
CAACCTGCCGATTTTGAAGGTGAGCAACAACACTCGCGTCTTGCGCGTAGGAAGCGCAATTGGATCTCAGATGTTCGGATTGGGGACGCTACCGGCGGGGATCGATGATTAGCATATGCTGGAAATTTGCGTGTCCAAGAGTGATACTGGCTGTTGCAGTGGACACGCGGTGTCGGCTGGCGCCGAATTAAGGGTACGCGATGAATATACTGTTGTGGGTCCTCCAGATCCTCGCCGCACTCCTGTACGGATCGTCGGGCGTCATGAAGGTCTTCATGTTCGACAAAGTGAGCCACGACGTCCCGTCCTTTGGCGCATTGCCGCGGCAAGTCTGGATGGCCCTGGGCATCCTGGAGCTTGTATGTACGGTCGGGCTCATTGTTCCCGATGCGGTCCATTGGCAGCCGACGCTGACCATCCTGGCTGCGACGATGCTGGCGGTCGAGAGCCTGCTGTTCGTCGGGGTGCACGTCAAGTACCGCGAGGTCACGCCTATGATCATGAGCGGCGTGCTGGGCCTCTTGATGGCGTTCGTCGCGTACGGCCGGATGTTTCTAAAACCAATCCTTTGACCGGCGACCTTGCCCTATGCACCAGTCGCGCCTCTGCGCCTTGCTGATCGACTGAAACACATCAGTAACATGCGACTCTGGACGATCCATCCTCAATACCTTGATACGCAGGGCTTGATTGCGCTCTGGCGCGAAGCATTGCTGGCTCGCGCGGTGCTGCGCGGGCAAACCAGGGGCTATCGGCATCATCCGCAATTGGAGCGCTTTAAGGCGCACGCATTGCCTCGTTCTGCCATCAACGCCTATCTTGCGGCAGTGCATTCCGAGGCAACAGCACGTGGCTACTCGTTTGATAAACGCAAAATTGGCCCAGTTCGTGCGGTGGACGCAATTTCGGCTACGACTGGACAGATATCGTATGAGTGGCGCCATTTGATGGCGAAGCTAGCCGTGCGAAATCGAGCGTTGCGCCGACAATGGTGCACCGTCCGTGTCCCTCTGTGCCATCCCCTATTTACACAGGTACCCGGGTTGATCGAACAATGGGAGCGCACTGCACCCGTGGCCTGACAATCGGCGGGGCTGTTTCTCGCTTCGTTGGTCACAACCTAGTTTGCCCTCTAACGGTGGCTGGGAGCATTTGAATACCTCATCGCTTCTTTGGGGCGTCTTATTTGGCTCGATTGGGATCGGGTTTTTCATTTATGGGAAACGCCAAAGGGCAGTTATTCCGCTGCTGTGCGGCCTCTGTTTGATGGTTTTCCCGTATTTCGTTTCTAATACGATTTTGCTCGTCGTTATAGGGGCCGCGCTCATGGCGCTGCCGTACTTTTTTAGAATGTGAGGCAATGCAGCCGCGGCAAACTCGTGGACCCGCTGGGAGTGTCGGGTCTGGTTGCGGAGTGGCAGGTGTATGCGGACAATAAGCCGATGCGCGACCGTTCACGAGAGGTAGTATGTCCTGGGGGTGTGGTTTGAGAAGTGGCCGGGCTCTGGTTCTATCCAGCTGCGCGATTTACCTTGCCGCCTGTGTAACTCCTGCTCCAGGAGCCGACAAAGTGCAGATTACAAAAGACGCTGCAGACGTCTCTGGGTGTACCGCGGTTGGTAATGTCAATACTCTGGGTAGTGCCCAGGGGCCCTCTCAAATTGCCGATTCATCCACCGTGCTTCGCAACCAGGCGGTAGGTCTTGGCGGAAATGTGATTTTTGTAACATCAGCCACATTCGGTGTGCCTGACCAGGGCGTCGCTTATCGCTGTCCAGGCCGATCCCCGTAAGAGGTGCCAAGCAATGACTGCCTCAGTTCGATCATCACGGGACATCATATTGCGCACGAATCGATGGCTCGAGGCCGTCTTGTTTTATGAAACAGTCTTAGGGTTTACAGTTATCTACCGCAGCGAAACCCTGGTGGGTTTCGAAACCGGTACGCTGTGTCTTTATATTGAAAAAGGCCCACCACTCGAGCCGGTTCTGGATTTTCTTACCCCGGATGTGAGTGCGTTGCGAGATAAGCTTGTTGCGGCAGGATGCAGCCTCATCGAGGAGAGCGCTTCTGCGCCACGATGCTACATACGCGATCCATTTGGACTCACATTCAATCTTGGAACAGCTTCGAGTGGCAGGTGAGTGACTTAGGAGTAGGTCGATGCATTGGCTCAGCTACCTGCGTTTGAATATTGCGCACACCCGCGGCGCCACTCCACTTTCACGTTAGCAGTCATGGAAGATCACCGGCTCAAGCGCGTTCTGAAGCGATATCGCAAAGGCGAGGACCTCTCGGATTCCTCCATCGATGTAAGCACAATGCCTGTCAAGTACCTGCTCGAGGCCTGCCATTGCATGGATGTTCGATCGTTCGACTCGCCCAAGCAATTGGATGAAAAGGCTCTGGAGTATTTAGGTCAGGGCATGGGCGTACAATTTGAGCCCGCGGCATTTGATTATTACCTGCACTCGTACGTCCGCCAGGAGTTTGCCTCCTCGTACTATGATGATCGCAGCGTCGTGTGCAAGCCGCCGCCCGAACTTCCGCCTGATGCAGCGCGTGTGTCGGGAAGGCACTGGTTGTCCGTGCGTCCCAAGGACGGCGAAGAACAATGGGCGGCGTACGATACGGAGGAACTCGGTGGCGATGGCTAACTTATGAAGCGTACCTGGACGATCATCGGTGTCGCGAACGTGGCCGCCAGTTTCAAGTGGTATCAGTCGCTTCTTGGCCTGCCGGCGACGACTCCCGCTCATGACTTCTTTGGGCAACTCCTTGACTCGGATGGAACGGTGTTGCTCTGTCTCCACGAGTGGGGTGCCCATGATCATCCTTCCTTGACCAGCCCCGATCATGCCAAACCCGGAAACGGCCTGCTATTGTTCTTCCGTGTTGACGATTTTACCGAGGCGTTATCACGGGCGCGTGTCCTGGTTTCAGCGCTGGATGAGGAGCCTCACGTGAATCCGAGCACCGGCACCGGGGAGTTCGCGTTGCGTGACCCTGACGGGTACTACGTCATGATCAGTGCGCTTTCCACGGTCTGACACCCAGGGTGGCAAGTAAAGTGTTATTTCGGTTATGTTGGCGGCGCGCTCCTCAGCCCGAGCGTCATGCGCCGAAGGAATTGTCATGCCACTGGTAACGCTCACCGTCCGCAAGCCAAAGTCGAATGCATTCAAGACCACCCTGCTGAATGCGGTGCACGCTGCGCTGGTTTTATCCGGCGTGCCGGAGACAGACAGGTTTCAACGCGTCATCGAACTTGAGGCTGAGGACTTCCGCTTCGATTCGAAGTATCCCGACGTCAAGGGCGAACGGAATGAGGACTTTGCCCTCGTCGAGATCTTGTGGTCGGTGGGGCGTAGCGTCAAGGTCAAGAAGAAACTACTTGAAGGACTGATGAGCTCGCTGGCTCAGGCCGGCATTGATACCGAGAACGTCATGGTCTGTTTCAAGGAGACGTCTTGGGAAAACTGGGCGTTTGCTGGGGGACGACTCATCCACACGTAAGGGTGAACTAAACCATGGCTAAGGCATATTGGATCTGCGCGTACCGTGCTGTACGCGATCGCGAGGCGCTGGCCGCGTACGCCAAGCTGGCTGGTCCTGCGATTCAGGCAGCGGGCGGCCGCTTTCTGGCGCGCGGCGTGCCCGCGCACACCTACGAGCATGGCCTTGATCAGCGCATCGTCGTCATCGAGTTCGAAAGTGTCGCGCAAGCGATCGCCACGCATGACAGCCCGGCATATCGGGAGGCGCTGCGCGCGCTAGGTGACGCTGCAGATCGCGACCTGCGCATTATCGAGGGCGTGGAATGACAGGCCCGCGCCTGTCCGAGGCCATGGCATGAGTGATCCTAATGCGTACTGGTTCCGCGCTAAGCGCTACGGATGGGGCTGGGGTCTTCCGGCCTCTCCCGCCGGATGGGTATTTTTCTTGAGCTGGCTGGCGCTGCTCATAGCAGGGCTTGCGTGGTTGCGGGGCATCAATGGCTTGCTCGCGGCGTTGTTCCTGGGATTGATGACCGCGCTGCTGTTTGTGGTTTGCTACATGAAGGGCGAACCCCCCGCTTGGCGGTGGGGTGGCCGCGAAAAGTGATTCTGGCGGTGCTTGGCGCAGCTGAAGGCACATGAATACGCTTCGTAGAGTATTTGCTTCGATCGTGCTGTGCGCGTTGTTTAGCGCCTGCGGGCCATCATCGGGCACATCGAGCGCCAGAATTGCCGGGAAGCCCAATGTGACCATCACTGTCGATGGTAAGCGTCACGCATGCATGGTCGCGCTGTCGACAGAAGCTGTGGGCAACGCCATTGCGTGCGCCGATCTCATTCCCTTCCTGAGCGAACAGATGAGACTTCAGAGCGGTGCGGTCTACGATATACAGACCATCGCACCCGTCGATGACGCGCAAATGGCGCAGGTGGCAGCGAGCTTAAAGCGCGCGGGCTACCGATTCATCGGCGGCCGGAGCATGCCGCACTTTAATTGAGCCGCGTGCCGCCCCAGCCTAGCGGACGTAGCGCTCATTGGTAATCTCGATCACCGCGTTTCTACCCATCGCCCCGACCTCTTTGCGCGCCTCGAGGCGCTGTGCGGCGAAGCGCTCGCGCTCGGCGGCACTCACGCGCTTGATGGTCGGATTGTCGTAATGGGCGGCCAAGTAGTTCGCGACCGCCTGCGCGCCGACCTCTTCGCTGAAGAAGCCAAGCCTCAGGGCGTACAGGACGCGATCCCCATCGCGCGCGGCCACGCAGTACAGCCGATAGAGCCTGTAAATGTCGAGATTGGGCACGGTGTCCGGATCGAACGGTTTTTCGGACAGCGATAGTTCGATCACGAACCAGCGCCAATCCTTGGCATCCTCAAGCTCCGCGCGCGTCAGCGGTCGCACGGTCTGCGTGGTGTCGAAGCGCCCGCCGACTGTGCTTGGAGCAGCCACCTGCGGCTGCGCTGGGCCGGCGTTCGCGGATGTGGCCGCTGCCTGCGGCGCAGGCGCACTCGCCGCGGGTGTTGGGTTTTTTGGCGTTGCGGCTGGCCGCGCCGGCGCCTGAGGAGGCTTAGGCCGCCCCGTGCGCGTAAGCTGCGACTGCGAAGCCTGGGCGGGCCTGCATACCATTTGCTCCAAGGAAAGCACGGGAGGCGGCGTTGCGGTTGCCGCCGATTTTGCGGCCGGCCGCGGAGCCGGCGCGGCTGCCACAACCGGAACTGCCCGTGCGACCGGTGCTGGCGCTGCGACCGGTGCTGGCGCTGCGGCTGGCGCGAGCGATTCGCGCGAAGTTGCCGCAGCCGGCGCAACGGCTGGATTTTTCTGGATGATCATCGATCTATCCAATACAACCGTCGGCGACTTTCTAGTTCCCTTGCGCGACTGGGCCTTGGCCCGGCTGGCCGCAATGGCCCGCAGATCGTCTGCATCCGCGGTCGCCGTCAATGCGGTGGGGTATACCGCCCGAACTTTCTCGAGGACGGCGATCGCGTCTTCCTCGGTGGAGAACGGGCCAAAGCGTAGCCGATAGCGCACGCGCCGTTCCTCGGTGCGTTGCACCTGGTACACGTGGGCGTGCTCGACAGCCGTCAGTTCGCCTTCCGGCAAGGCAATCGGTGTGGCCGACGCAGTCAGGTTAATGACGAAGGGTCCGGAGCCGCCCAGTCGGGGCACCTCCGGCAAGGGTGCAAGAAGATCGTCGATATTCAGTGCCATAGTTCCCGGATTAATATGTGGCATGCGGGTGACGGTCGCAATATTGGGCCATGCGCCACGCATGAATCCGTGATGAGTGTCTCTGCATAGCGACAACACTGTTATTTAGTCAGTTTATGTCAAGAGGGTTGCGCCTCGGAGCAATTCTAGGCGGCGCGCTCGGGGTCGAATCGACTCAGAATCCACAGCGCTGCCGGCAGTGCGGTGAAATCGGCGAGCAACGCCAGCACAAAGGCCGAGGCGGACACGATGCCGAACTCGCGCATCGGCGGCAGATCCGACAGCACCAGGGCCAGAAAGCCGCTGGCGTTGATCATGGTCGCGAACAGGATGGGGCGGCCCGCGATCAGCAGGGCGTGTTGCAGGGCGCCGCTGGTGGTGCCCGTGGAGCGGCCTTCCTGAAAATGGTAGAAAAAATGGATCTGATCGTTCTCGGTCGCGCCCAGGACGGTGGAGCCGATCAGAATGGTGGCGATATTCAGCGGTATGCCGGTCAGGCGCATCACCACGAACACCGACAGGATCGCGAACAGTGAGGGAATCATGGTCATCACGCGCGCCGAGGGGCTGCGAAACACCAGCAGGAAGGCGCAGAAGATCACGCTGGCGGTGAGCGCAAAACTTTCGGTGAGCGTGGGCAATAACCGCTGCGTGATATCGGCTCCGACCACGCCTTTGCCGACCACGCTGCCGCGCACGGCGCGCAAGGCAGGGATGGAGGCTTGGGCGGCTGACCACTGCTGCGTTATCCACGCGGGCATCGCGCCGGTCTTGCCAAATTGTTTCGCGCGCCCGCGAATGCTCAGGCGCACATTGGCGAGGTCGGCCACGTCCACGTACTTTCGCGCCCCGGGTTCGGTCAGCAACACCTGCTCGAGGTCCGAGGCGAGCTTCGGCCACGCGGACTGCTCGGTCGGCAGTTGGTCGGATCCGGTCTGGATGTAGCGCGCCCAGCGCAGCACCGAGGTGGGGCCATCGACCGCAGTGATTCGCGGATCGGCTTCCAGCCGGCGCGTCAGCTGCTCCACGGCGCGCAAGAAATCCGCATCCAACGCATGCCCGGGAGGCGTCTGCAGCCACAGCTCGGCGACGTCGAGCCCGTTCGATTGCTCGAAGTGGCGCGTGTCCTTGGCGACTTGCTCACTGGGGTTGACGTAGGTCAACACATCCATCTCCAGAGCAAGTGGCGCGAGCACCCCGGGAATGCCGAACAACGCCGCCGCCCCGCACAGCATCATCGCCAGCGCGCCGCCCACCAGCGGCCAGCGGTAGCGGCGGCTCGCCGGCACCAGCCAGTCCACAAAGCCCGGGAACCACTTGCCGGCGGGAACTTTTTCCGAGCGCAGCGGCGTGCGCAACAGCGACTGCAGCGCCGGAAACAGCGTAAAGCAACCGATCCAGGCCGCGACCAGGCCGCATGCCGTCCACACTCCCATCTCGCGCACCGGGCGAATATCGGAAATGGCGAGCGCGCCGAAGCCGACCGCCGTGGCGAACATCGAGGCGGTGCAGGGCAGGAATTTGTTGGCGATGGCGCGCGCATGGTGCTCGAGCAGCGTCGGAGAATCATCGGGTTCGATATACCGGGAATGCAGGTACACCAGCGTCGCGGTGGTCGTGACCATCACGGTCAGCGGCACCAACGTGGAGATCACCGTGTGCGACCAGCCGAAAATGTCCGCCAGCCCCATGGCGATGGCGACCAGGGTGCCCAGGGTGAGAATGATGGCGCTCACCGCGCGCCAGGAGCGATAGATGATCAGCACCAAGGTGGTCAGGAAAATGCCGAACAACGGCATGAAGCGCGCGGTCGCCGCGCCGGTCTGGCGCTCGAGCCACGCATCCAGCCAGGGGGAGCCGACGCGCCGCACCTTGGTAATGGGACCGGCGGGGGATTCGAGCGGCAAGGCGAGGGCATCGATGGCCTTGAGCGCGCGATCGCGATCCGCGGGCGTTTTCACCCGCAGCTCGAGCGCAATACCCAGATAATCACTGCCGAGCAGGCCGGCACGGCTGAACAACGTCGTCCCGGTCGCGAAGGCGCGCACATGCGTGGCCTCATCGGCGCTGATTTCGGCTGAGGAGTTGGCGCGGCGAAACAGATCCAACAGGCTGTGCGCCTCCACATTGGGAATCCTGGCGAGCCCATGTTCGAGGCCATCCGCCGCGCGCAGTGCGGCCAGCCCCAGAGGGTCGGGCGACTCGAGCATGATCAGCGCTTGCTCACCTTCGGGAAACAGGCGGTCGAAATTGGCCGTTGCGCTCGCGACCGGATCGCCGGGCACGACCAAGCGCTCGATCGCCGGATCGTCCGGCACCTTCGAGGCGCCGTAGATGCCCAGCGCCGCCAGCAGCAGGAATACGCCGGCGATCCAGCCCCGCGCCCGCAGGATGTGCTGGAATACTTGAACGAGCCTGGGCGAAGCGGGCACACTCATGATTGCGGAATGATAGCCTAAACACCCTAGACAACTATGAGTACACTCTTAGAAGCAGCGCTGGCGACTCTTGTGTTCTGCGCGCCTGGATATCCCGGCGCCGCCGGCGATGCGCAACCCCTGGTGGACCAATTCGCGAGCGCGGCGGTGGCCGCCTCCGGCTGGCCATCGGGAAGTTTGGCGGCTGTCTACGATCCCACCGAACAAGGCGGTCTCGCCAAGCTCAACAGTGCCGATGCGGTACTGGCCTTCGTGCCATATCCCTTCTTTGTCGAGCACGCCTCGCAGCTTCATCTATCGCCGCTGGTGCAAGCGGATGTGACGGACGTCGGCCCGCAACAGCGCTGGAGCCTGGTGGCGAAAAGCGGCCGCGTTACCGGGCCTGCATCGATGGCGGGATTCACCATCTTGAGCACCGCGGGATATGCGCCCGACTTCGTGCGCCACGCTGCTCTGCAAGGCTGGGTCTTGCCGCCGGACGTGAAGATCGAGGCGACCGGACAGATCTTGAGCGCCTTGCGGCGAGTTGCGGCCGGCGAGCCCGTTGCGGTGCTGCTCGATCAGACGCAGGCAACGGCGCTTGCCACACTGCCGTTCGCGGCCGACCTTAAGACGCTGATTCAGTCACCGCAGTTGCCGGTTGCCATCATCGTCGTGGTCGACTCTCGCGTACCTGCCGCGCGGGCGCGCGCCCTGCAGGAGGCACTGCTGAAGATGGGCGCGGGATCCGCAGGCGACGCATTGGGAGCGTTGCACCTGCGCGGCTTCGTGCCGGCGAAGTTGCCGGCCGCCGCGCCCACGCCGTGAGCAAGCGCCTCTGCTGGGGGTTGCTGATGGCGACTGTGGGAGGCTGCGCCAGCCAGCCCCGGCCGGCGCCGCCGCCACCGAGCGCGCCGCCCTCCACAGTCGGCGCACTGGCGGCGGCCATCGACGCGGATTCCAAGCGCAGCGATCACGAAACCGATTCGAAGGCGCGCGCCGAAATCGCGGCGGACGCGAGCCGCAATGCCGACTCGTGCCTCGCGCTGCAGCCACAGGCAGTGGCCTGTCTTTACGGACGCGGCATAGCATTCGGCCTCGAGGCGCGCGCGCACCCGACGCGCGCCGGCGAATTCTTGAGCAACATGCTGGATGCGTTGGCGCGTGCCGATGCGGCCGATCCTGCGTATGACGCGGCGGGCCCGTCGCGGGTGCGCGCATTGGTGCTGTTGCGCGCACCGGGATGGCCGCTGGGGCCGGGTGATGCGGATGCCGCATTGGTTGCGGCGCGGCGCGCAGTGGCGCTCAAGCCTGAGTATCCCGCCAATCTGCTGGCGCTGGCCGAAGCGCTGGCGAAGACCGGGGACGGGAGCGGGGCCCGCGATGCCTATTCGCGCGCTCGGGACGCAGCTATTGCGATGCCGACGTCGGAGGATCGGGACGCATGGCTGCGTGAATCAGATCAGGGGTTGGCGAAGGCGCGCTAGTGCGCTGCGCGCCGATGTTGACCTCGGCGCGGCCGCGGGTGGCGACTTGAACCTCCGTGCGGCCGCCACCGGCGAGCACCCAGGGCAGCGGCAGATTGTCCGAGCTCACGCTAATCACATGCCGGCCGGCAGTCACCGCGGGGAAATCGAAATGGCCGCGGGCATCGGTCTGAGTCGAGTAGCGCCCATCCAGCAGCACCGTGACATTGGCCGCCCCGGCTTCACCGGCGTCGAATAGCCCATTGTTGTTCGCGTCCAGATAGACATTGCCGGTAATTTCCCCGGCGCCTGCGCCGGGAGCGCCCCCGAGCGGCGCGAACTGCGATCCGGAAGCCCTCTGATAGCGCACCGTCAGAAACATGCCGCGTTCCTCGACTCCCGGAATCGGTGTCGCCACCGGCGGCGTCAGCGGCGAGACCACGGTTAGCGGTGCCCAGGCCGCCACCCGGCTATCGTAGTAGGTGGCCAGCAGCTTCCAGTTTCTCGACAGCTGCCAGGTGAGCGAGACGTTGGCGGATACCCCCGGCGCCGCCCGGCCGGCCACGGCCTGTGCCCATTGCACATTGCCATCGATGCTGAGCCGCGATGTGAATTGACCGCCGCCGTTCGCGGCGAGGCCAAGCACCGTGCTGTCTTGCACAAGGTCATTCACCGGTGCGCCGGCGATGCGCTCGATGTAGAGCGAAGTGCTCAGGCGCATCCCCACCGGCGCCGTCCATGACTGGTTCAGGGTCAGCGTGCTGCTCTGCCCCGTGGGTGTCGTGGCGTAATCGGCTTGCGCGCGGCCGGTTCCCCAGGAATTGAGATGATCGAGGTAACCCTCCAACGACCACGCGGTGCCGCCATCGGCGTGGCTGATGTTGGCGACGGCTCCGATGCCGGAGTCGCGCGATAGCTGGTAACGCGTATCGCCGGTGAGGAAGGTGGTATCGGCGCCGAGGCCGGAGACGGAATACACCTCATCGATGCCGATATCCGACATCCACTGCCGGCTAGTGTAGTTGAGCCGGTAGTAGCCGCCCTGCATGTCGTTGGAGATCAACTGATTGCCCCAGGTCAGATTCGGGTCGATCCGAAATAGCCCGGCGTTCTGCAGGAAATGGCCCTGCGCGATCGAGCCATCCACCCAGCTGCCGAAGGCGCTGGACTTGCCGCTGATGTCGCCCTCCAAGACATTCATCTGCAGGCGCTCGCCGCCGCTTTGCCAGCCGGCACTCAGCAATCCCGTGCTCGAGGTCATGAGCGAGGCGCCGTCGATCACCGGACCGATGGACAGATTCACGTCCCGGGCTTCGATCAATTGCCCGCCGAGCGTCCAGTGCGGTGCCGGAGACCACTGCGCCCCGGCGGTGGCCGTGGAGCCGCCCAGGGTGCGAAAGTCCGGCACCACGATGCCGTCGAAGATTCCCGGAACCCCGCCGCCCGCAACGATCTGCAAATTGCCCGCTGCGCGCCATTCGGTGCTGAGCCCCTGCATCGGACCGGTGGGCAGATAGAAGCGCGATTGCACCTGCGCCAGGCCGATGTCGGGTGTATTCAGATCTCCGAGGCCGGCGTCGGCCTGCCAGCTTCCGTCGAACGGCATGCCGCGCTCTTTCAGAGTGATGACACCGCCTTGGCCTTGGTCGGAATTGCCGAGGCCGGAACCTCCGGTGCGCGCGGAGGCGTCGAGAGACCACGCGCCGTACCCGGCCGTATCCCATTGCGAGCGAGCGACGATGCCATTTTCCTCGACGTTATTCGCGGGACCGCCCTCGTGAGAGCTCAGCATGCTCACGACGCCATCGATCTGCAGCGAGCGGGCCAGGCCCGCAGCGTCGCTCGACTCGTCGCCGGCGGAGACATCGGGCGTCAG
>Ga0302326_10027508_pt1 | contig 11465 bp, 12 predicted proteins | sample Palsa_T0_3_FD_202264 | JGI IMG/M metagenome (GOLD analysis project Ga0302326, IMG submission 202264) | Peat permafrost microbial communities from Stordalen Mire near Abisko, Sweden - Palsa_T0_3 | ecosystem: Environmental > Terrestrial > Soil > Palsa > Peat permafrost | place: Sweden: Abisko...
ATACTGCGCGATCAATTTGCGCGCCTCGGGTTCGACTTTTGCCGCGACGTCGTCGAAATTGCGCGCTGTTCGTTCAGGCATGCTTCGTCGTCGCCGGGTCGTGCTGCGTGCGGGCGGGGGCGAGCTTCGAAATGGCCGGGCCAACGAAGCGCGGAGGGTGTGAAGAGAATTCGATGCGCGTGCCGAGCGAGCAGCGACATGCCCCTTTCCCCCCACGCAGTTCGTCGCCAGGAGAGGCGGGGCGACGGCGCGGTCGGCACCAAGCCCGCCCCGCCCCCGGCCCACTTCGCAACTCGCCCCCCATCACCGATCGACCTCACCAAACACGGGATCGAGCGACCCAATCATCACGACAAGATCCGCAATGAGATTTCCGGGCGCGAGCAACTTCAAAGTCTGCAAGTTGTACAGCGACGGCGGCCGAGTCCGCACGCGATAGGGCCGGTTGTTGCCGTTCGAAACCACATAGTAGCCGAGTTCACCACGCGGCGACTCAATCGCTTGGTACACGTCGCCCGGCGGAACGCGGAACGATTCGCTGACGATCTTGAAGTGGTGAATGAGCGCTTCCATCGAGAGCGCGATCGTTTCTTTCGCGGGCTGTGCGATTTTCGGATCGTCGATCATGATCGGGCCGGGCGTATCGAGATGCGCGCGAACTTGGCGCACGATGCGCATGGCTTCGTCCATCTCTTCGAGGCGGACGAGGAAGCGCGCGTAGGCATCGCCGTCTTCGCGCACGGGGACGTCGAACTCGTATTTTTCGTAGCCGCTGTATGGGAACGCTTTGCGGACGTCGTAGGCGATGCCGCTCGCGCGCAGGGCGGGGCCGGTGAGGCCCCAGGCGATCGCGTCTTCCGGGCTGACGATGCCGACGTCGATCATGCGGTCGCGCAGGATCGGGTTGTTTTGCAGGAGCGCGCGCAGTTCGTGCATGCGCTTTGGGTATTTTTCGATGAGCCCGTCGAGTTTGCCGAGGAAGCCGTCGGGGATGTCGCCGTTGAGGCCGCCGATGCGCAAGTAGTTGGGGTGCATGCGGGCGCCGCCGGAGAGTTCGATGAGATCGAGGATGTCTTCGCGCAGATCGAAGGTGTAGAAGAACGTCGAGATCGCGCCGAGGTCGATGCCGCCCGTGCCGAGCCATACGCAATGCGATGCGACGCGCGTGAGTTCGCAGAGCATCACGCGAATCGCTTGCGCGCGCTCGGGAATGCGGTCGCTGACGCCGAGCAGCTGCTCGACTGCGAGCACGTAGCACATCGCGTTGCCGAGCGGCGAGAGGTAGTCCATGCGCTCGACGACGGTGCCGGCTTGCGTCCAGAAAAGATTCTCAGCGGACTTTTCGATGCCGGTGTGGAGGTAACCGATCTCCATTTCGGCCTTCTCGACGACCTCACCGGAAACTTCGACGACGACTTGCAGCACGCCGTGCGTCGATGGGTGCTGCGGCCCCATCGAAAGCGTCATCGTGTTGCCTTTGACCTCGACGACGTCTAGCATCGGGGCGGCGTGCCCCCCGATCACCCCCGGATTCGTACTCACGAATCCGCTCCGCCGTCCGGAGCCGGTGCCTGTCCGCGAGCGCGCGCGATCTGCTTCTGCAACGCAGCCGCCGTCTTGCCCGATGGCGGAGCGCCGGCCGGGACGTTGCTCTTGAGCGCGAACGCGGGGCGCGGTGTCGCTTCGCGGGCGGGGCCGCGTAGCGGATAATCCTTGCGCAACGGATGGCCTTCCCAGTCGTGCGGCATCTGAATGCGCGTCAGCTGCGGATGGCCTTCGAAGGTCAGACCGAAGAGATCGAAGATTTCGCGCTCGGCCCAATTCGCGCTCGGCCACATATCCTGGATCGACGGGAGCGACGGTGCGGATTCGGGCACACCGACCAAAAGCCGAATGCGGCGTGGCGTCCCGACCTCGGCGAGCGACGCGACCTTCGCCGGTAGCGCGAGCAGGTGGTAGACGACATCGAAGCGCGGCTCGCGGCCCAAGTAGTCGACACCGCCGATATCGAGCAGCATCGAAAAACCTTCGGCGCGCAACGCTTCGAGCTTCGCACGCAGATCTCCAGGCGCGATGCGCAGGATCTCGGCATCGGCGATCTCGGAGCGAACGCTGGTCGGATCGAGCGCGAGGCCCGCGATCGATGGAGTTTGAGAACTCGGCATCTGCTACGCTTTCGCGAAGATCCCGCCGCGGCCGCCTTGGCGGATCTGTGCTTGAATCAAATTCAGCGCATAGAGCAGGCCGTCGGGCGTGGGCGGGCAGCCCGGAACGTAGACGTCGACGGGCACGATGGTATCGACCCCTTGGACGATTGCGTAGTTATCGAAGACGCCGCCCGAACTCGCGCAGGCTCCCATCGAAATAACCCACTTCGGGTCGGCCATCTGATCGTAAAGACGCTTGATGATCGGCGCCATCTTCTGCGCGACCCGTCCCGACACGATCATCAGGTCCGCTTGACGCGGCGACGCGCGAAAGACTTCCGAGCCGAAGCGGGCGATGTCGTACGTCGAATTCGTTACGCTCATCATCTCGATCGCGCAGCACGCGAGGCCCATGGTCAGCGGCCACACGGAAGAACTCTGCGCCCAGCGCGCGACGTCGTCCAGCTTTCCGAGCATGAACTGGCCCGGCATCGACTCCACTTAGAACCCCCTCGGCGCCGGCAGACCTTTTATGAAGCTCATCTCCATTGAAAGCCCCCTTTGCGCCACACGTACGCGTATCCGATGCCCAGGACCACCACAAAGACCACCATCTCGAGCAAACCGTACACGCGCAGCGCGCGCATTTGAACGGCCCAAGGATAAAACGATGCCGCCTCCACATCGAAAATAACGAACAGCATCGCGACCAGATAAAACCGGATCGGGAAACGGCCGCTCACATCCGACGTTGGCTCTACCCCGCACTCGTAGGCTTCGGCTTTCGCCGCGTTCGGCTTGCGCCGCGCAAGCACTCCCGGCACGAGGCAAAAGGCCACGGCCGCGACGAATGCGACGGCGAGAAAGATGGCCACGGGGGCGTATGGATTCATCTGGTCGGGGGAGTTTCGCGAGGGGCGGGGCGGTCCTCCGCGATGCCGAAGGTGCCCGCATGATTTTGCGCACCCTCGCCATACTCGGCGTGCTCGCCTTCTCGCTCGCCGGATGCGCGAACCCCAACGGCATCGGGATTCAAGACTTCGGCTACATTATCGGCAACGTCGTCGATCAAAACGGAAAACCGGTTCAGGGCGCGTTCGTCACCACCACGGGCGCCAGCGGCGCGGCGTCCGTCACAACGGGGGCGAACGGCGGCTTCACGCTTCAAAACGTAGCGGTCGGCCAGCAGATGGTGAGCGTGAACCCGCCACCGGGCTACTCGACCCCGTCGCCCGTGACCGTGATCGTCGTCAAAGGTCAGGGCGTTTCCGCCGGAAACATCGTCATCACGAACGAAATGCCGCAGACGTAGCACCGTGCAGCCGGTGCTTTAGGAATATTTTCGCGTCCTCGATGGGCACGCCGAACCCGATGGCTTTTTCGTCGTCGAAGCGCGATTCGGCGAGGCCGATAACGGCGCCCGAAAACGCGTCGAACACGGGGCCGCCGCTTTCTCCCGGTATGATCGGCAGGTCGAGCTCCAGCGAATCGCGCCGTACCGACGAGACGCGCCCCGCGAAGACTGAGGTCTTCGTGCCGAGGTGTTCGTCGTCGAACTCGTCGGGAATCGGATAGCCGGCCACGCCGATCTGCGTGCCCGGTTCGATTCCGGCCGAACTGCCGAGCGTCGCGATCGGCCGGTTCGGGACCGAGATCTCGACCAAGGCAAGGTCGCTCTTCTCGTCGGCTGCCAGGACGTACGCGGGCACGCTGCGCTGGTCGTCGAGCGTGGCGTGCAAGTGGCTCGCACCGTCGATCACGTGCTGCACGGTGAGAATCTGCGTCCCCCACGGGCCGCTCGCGATCGCGACGCCGCTGCCGTAGGCGTCGTCGAATTCGCCTTTGCGCTTTTTATCTTCGCTCGGGATCTTCATCGTGAACAACACGACGGTCGGTTTGAGCTTGCGAAAGGTGCGCACGAACGGATCCCCGGGCGGCGCATCGGGAGACCGCGCACAGCTCGCGCAGGCGAGCAGCGCGGCCGCGGCGAGCGCCGCCCTCATCGTGCCGCGGGTTCGGCGAAGAGCCGCTCGGCCAAGGCCGCGCGCAGCGCCTCGAGGCCTTCGCCAGTTTTCGCACTGACGGCAAAGGAGCCCGGCGGCAGCGGCGGACCCTCTGAAGCGCGGGCGTCGACTTTGTTGAACGCGAGAATGACGGGCTTCGAATCGAGGTCGAGGTCGTGCAAGATTTCTTCCACGCTCGCGCGTTGCCGCGGCCAGTCCGGACTCGACGCATCGAGCACGTGCACGAGCACGTCGGCGCTCGCGAGTTCCTCGAGCGTGGCGCGGAAGGCCGCGACGAGTTCCTTCGGGAGCTCCGTGATGAAACCGACCGTATCAGCCAACCGCACGAAACGATCCGGGCCGAGATACACCCGGCGCAGCGTCGGATCGAGCGTCGCGAACGGCTGATTCGCAACGAACGCGCCCGCCGTTCCAGCGTGCGAAAGGCGATTGAGCAGTGAGGATTTCCCGACGTTCGTATAGCCGACGAGCGCCACGAGCGGCTCGCCGCCGGAGGGCGCGCGACGCGTTTCGCGCGAACGCCGGACTTCTTCGAGTTGCTCCTTCAGGAGCGAAACGCGTGCGGTAATTTTGCGCCGGTCGACCTCGAGTTTCGTTTCGCCGGGACCGCGCGTGCCCACACCGCCGCCGAGCCGCGAGAGCGCGGTACTCGAACCGATCAGATTGGCTTGCCGGAAGCGCAACTGCGCGAGTTCCACTTGCAGTTTGCCCTCGCTGCTGCGCGCCCGCTGGGCGAAGATGTCGAGGATAACCATCGTCCGATCGACGATCGGCAGAGGCACGATCGCTTCGAGATTCTTGCGTTGCCGCGGCCGCAAATCGTTAAATACGAAAACTTTGGTGGCACCGAGCTCCTCGGCCCGCGTCGCGATTTCGTGCGCCTTTCCGCTGCCTACGAGGGTCGCCGGATCGACTCGGTCCAAGCGTTGCACGATACGCCCGCACAGCGTCGCGCCGGCGGCCTCGATGAGCGCTTCGTATTCGGCCAGCTCCGGTGCGAGCGGACGCCTGGATTTGCCGAGGTCGACGGCCACCACGAAAGCGCGCTCGGCGGCCGCTGCGACGACGTTGCTCGTGCGCGGCATCAGGGAGCGCCGCGCGGCGCGGAATGCAGATGTGCGATCAGCCACGCGAGCCCTTGGTTGTAGCGCGGGCCGGGACGCTCCAGGATATCTGCGTCGGCAAGGATGTAGACGCGTCCCTCACGCACCGCGCGCAGAGCATTCCACGGCGGCTCGCCGAGAACGCCCGCAAGACCGCTTTGCTCGTCCGCGACGATCGCATCGGGCTGTTCGGCCACGAGTGCTTCGGCGCTGTAGCGCCCGTACGCGTCGCGCAAGCCGCTCGCGTTGCGGGCGCCGGCGAGCGCGATCAGGTGCGCGATGTAGGAACCGTCGCCAACGGTGAAGATGGACGGCGCAACCCCGAGTACGACGAACGTGCGCGGCGGCCGGCCCGGCGGCACGGCGCGCACTAGCGCGGCCGTTCGCGCGTGCAGCGACGAAGCGAGAACGGTCGCTTCACGCTCGTGTCCCGAGAGGGCGCCGAGTTGCGCCAGCGTCGTGAAGAGATCGTCGAACGAGTCGTCGCGCAGCAACTGAACGCGCAGGCCGGCCCGGCGCAAATCGAGCACGAGCGACGCCTGCGCCGAGATCCCGACGACCACGTTCGGACGCAAGCGCACGATGCGCTCCGCATCGAGCGACGAGAACGAAGCGACTTGGGGCAGGCGCGCGGCGGCAGACGGATAGTCGGTAAACTGCGACGTGCCGATAACTTGCGGACCCGCGCCGATGGCGAACAGATCTTCGGTCAGCGACGGCATGAGGGAAACGATCTTCGGTGCGGCTGCGGAGAGCAACATCGAGATGGCGAGGGACCAGGCGAGCATGTACGCGTCTTCGCGCCAGCGCGGCGCAGGACCCGGCCCTATCCCTCGACCGGCTCGCCGCTGCGCCGCAGGTCGAGCGCAAAGCCGGCCACCACAAGGTACGTCGCGAGCGACCCCGCAGCCAGGCGCTGCTGGGTTCGTCCCAGGACGTCCCGGAACAGACGGCCCGCGGGATACGCCGGCACGACGCCCCAGCCGGCCTCCTCGCCGACCACGATCACGTGCGCACGTGCTACGACGAGGGCGTCGGCAGCCTCGCGCGCGTTTGCCTCGAGAACGTTCTGCTGGACGCCCGGCATCATCTGCGCCGCGATCCACGTGCCGAACGAATCGACGATCAGCGTCTGCGCGGCATCGGCCTCGCGCGCGATCGTCGCGAGCGACGGCGCGTCCTCGCGCGCCGTCTCGATGAGGTTCCACTGCGGCGGACGGCGCGCCGCATGATGCGCGATGCGTTCGCACCATTCGAGGTCGCCCGGATCGACACGCGCCGTGGCGACGTAGGTTACGTCGCCACCCCGTTCGCGCGCGAGCCGCTCCGCAAACCGGCTCTTCCCGGACCGCACCGGACCCGTGATAAAGATGGAAGGCACGCGTGCGGCTTGTTCGCAAACCACCCGCGCGCCTTTTTGTTAAGATCGGGGCGGCGTGCCCCCCGATGGCCCCCAAGCGCGCACTCGCGCGCTAAAGGCCCCTGCCGACGGTCTTAGGGAAATTTGACGACGGCTTCGAGTCCGACCGAACTCTGGTGCTGGCGGCCGGGTTCCCCCAGCGGATCGATTCCGCGGAACGTGAAGTCCGGGACGGAGGATGCGTCGAGACGATACTCGGCACGGAAGATATAGTTCGAGCCCGGCGTGTAGTTGAACGTTGCCGTGTTCGACTGCAGCCGCTGCGGGATACCGGTGCGGAAGCCTTCGGGATCGCCGAACGTTTCTTTGCGCAACGAGATTCCGTAGACCGGTGTGAACGCGTAGTTCGCATATCCGGCAAAGCCGTTCCAATGCGCCGCCATCGGGAAGAACGTACCGCTATCCGCGAGTTGCGTGCCGTTATCGTAGTTTCCGATCAGCGTCAAGGCGCTCGTCGCCTTCACCGTCAGTTCGCTATCGTAGAGCATCCGATTCGTGTAGACCGGAGCGAACTCGAGGGCACTGTCGCCCGGAACCGCGAAATCGTTTCCATTATACGTTTGGATGTTCCAGGTGAGGTTGGGGGACGGGGTCAATAGGAGAGCCCCTTCGAGCGTCTTCTTTTTGCCGGCAAATTTCCAATCGTCCCAGCCGTTGTTGGCGCCGACCACGACCGAGATTTTCCCGTTGACCACATAGGTCGCGCGAGCACCCGTGTGCGTGAATGGAATCGCGTAGCCGAAGAGGTACGAGCGCGTGTAGTTGGTGTTGAGCGGCGCTTCGATGTATTCGGCTCCGGCCAGCGTTTCGAACTTGCCGAGGAGAACCGTGACGGGGCCTCTGGCGGCCTGCAAGTAGGCCTGCGTGAGATTGGATCCCGAACGAGATTGGCCGTTGGATGCGATCACGTCGGCGTCGCTCCCGAAGCTGCCCTCGACCTTACCGCCGATAAAGGGACCGTTGAAGGTCGCTGAAAGATTCGCGTTCTGGAGATCGGGCGAGCCGTTGAAGTCGCTCGGACCGGCGAGTTGGCGGCCTCCGTTTTCATCAAAAAATGGTCCGGTGCCCGCATCGAAAATGCGGCTGGTGCCGCCCGCCGAAGGGCACCCGGTGTCGGGCGTCGGGAGCGGACCGTTGGTGAAGCGGGCGCAACTCGTGCCCGAGACGTTCGAGAAGCCGGCGTCGGCCGAGCCTTGGAGCGTGATGAGCTTGTACGGTGTCGGAGACGGGGTTGGCGTGGGCGCCGGGGTCGCGCTCGCCGACGCCTTTGGCACGGGCGATGTGCCCGGCATTGCCTTTGCGGAAGGCGATGGCGGCGGTGTAGGGGTAGCGGTTTGGGCCTCGGCCGCTGCGGCTAGGCCGCTTAGTCCAAACGCAAACATCGCTCCCACGAGCGTGGTGTTTTTTAGCAAAGATCCTCCTTCGCAGGCCTGTGGGCGGCGCGTTGGTCCCCTCCAAGAAGGGTCGGACGTGCGGTCGCCAACGCGAGGGCTGCGTGAATGCAGTGTAAGTTTCGCTTCGCACCGGCGCATTAACCAAATGGCGAAGCATCGGGCCGCTTCGTTAGTCAGGACTCAGCTACATGCAAAACGCCTATCCATGAGGTGCGCGCTCCGCACCTGTGGATGTCCATAAGGCGAACGCAGCTCACCGCCCGGCAGATCGGCCAACAACTTGGTAGCCGTCGACGCGGGCTCCCAGCCCCGCTCGCAGCCGGCCGCGCCGTCGCCGAACCCTACTTTTCGGCGCTTTGGCCCTGCGCGCCGCCCCCGCGCGACAAGTGGATATCACTCGAGAGGACCCAGCCGTAGCGGCCGCGGTGCGGGCCGCTCATGATTTTGACGCCGATCGCGTCTTCGTCGCCGGTCGAAAATTTTGGGTGGGCAACCGAGGGGAAGCATGAAACGACAGTCGCCTGCGTGCCGGGCTCGGCGAGCACCGTATGCGCGAAGATGGCCCGGGTATTACCCCAGGCGCCGGCGGCGTAGTCGATGAGGCGGTCGCGGGAGTCCCAGATGAACACGTCCGGGTCGACAGCATCTGATTCGAGGACGACGCGCCCGCCGGGGGTCACGGAGCAGAGCGGTGGTGCGTCGGCCCATGCGGCAATAGGCGCAAAGAAAAATGCCGCGCCTATAAGCACCACGAGCTTTCCGGTCACCCGGGGCACATAGCTCTCCTCATGCTTCCCGTCCGGCGTAGTTCCGCGCGCGCAACCACGTACCGAGTTCGACGGCAGTCATTGGATGCGCGATCAAAAACCCTTGCATGCGGTCACAGCCGAGTGATTCGAGCATTTCCCGTTGCGCCGCAGTTTCCACCCCCTTCGCAACGACGCTCCAACCTAGTGATTTGGCCACGACCATGGCTCCTTCGACGATTGCCCGAGCAGTTCGGCTCGTAGCGATGCCCTCGACCATTGGGCGGTCGAGCTTTATGACATCAATCGGCAGAGAGGTGACCGCCGATAAGGCATCCATGCGTCCATCGAACCCGTCCAAGGTAAAACCGAGGCCACGTTCGGCACCGTACTGAACGAACGCGCGAATCTTTTCGGCTTCCTCGCTATCGGCGAATTGTCCGGTCGAAATCTCGACCCGCAGGCGGCGCGCGTCGGCATCGAACTCCCCGTTCTCAAAGAGTCCAGCGATTTCGCGCACGTCGAATGCGGCGAGGTTGACGTCGACACGAACCGGGGTGCCCGCAGCGGCCCACGCCCGCGCTTGCGACGTCGCCTCGCGCAAAACCCATCGATCGAGCGCGCGGCGCCCGTTTTCGTCGTTTGCGATGTTTTCGCTGCGCTCGGGCGCGAGGAGCCCGTGCACCGGGTGGATCCGGCGGATCAGAGCTTCGACGGACACGACGCGGTCCGTGGAAACGTCGAGCACCGGTTGATAGCACAACACGTAACTCGAGTCCCCGACGACGACGCGGCCGTCGTTAAATGCGGCGGCGGCATCGCGAAACCGCACCTTGGAGCCGCCTTCGTCCTTGGCCGCGTACATCGCCGCGTCCGCGCAGGCCAGCAGATCGTCGCGCTCGGCGGCGTCGTCGGGATAGATCGCGACTCCGATACTGGCCGAAAGCGAAAACCGATAGTCTTCCACGCCAAAAGGAAACGTGAGCACGCCGCCGATCCGTTGCGCGATCGACTCGATTTCCGCGCGATCGGCAACCCGCGGCAAGACGATGGCAAACTCGTCGCCACCGAGCCGGCCGATGTACTCCTCGCGCCGCAACGTCCCGCGCAGGCGCTGGGCCACTTCGGCCAGGACCGTGTCGCCGCCGCGGTGGCCGACCGTGTCGTTCACGCCTTTGAACCCATCCACGTCCAAGAACAGTACGGCTGCCCGCCCGTGCAGGGCGTCGGCTTCCGCGATCGCCTCGTCCAATCGCGCCAGGAACGCGATGCGGTTCGGTAGCGACGTGAGGGCATCGGAGTACGCCAGGCGCTCCACACGGGCGTCGGACTCGCCGCGCTCGATCGTGCGAGAAAGAGCCTCGATCAGGTCGTCGACATAGCGCCAGTCCTCGTTTTCGAACGCGCTTTCGCGCGGCCGAGCGGACGAAAAGGTGAGCACCCATTTGGTATCGCCGATTTTGAACGCCGACGATAGGAGCGAGCGCATCCCCGGCGCGGAAGCGGCAAGCGCTGCGTCGCCGGCAGTGTCGACGACGGCCATGGTACCCGACCGCGCGAGCGCGGCCCGCTCTAGCGACCGGTCGAGCGTCATCCTCGTCGTAGCGCGCTGCGGCGGCTCGCTATACTCGACAACCAGCTCTTCTCCCTCGACTCGAGCAAGCGCGGCAAACTCCATGCCGAGACCCCGCGTTCCTTCGACGAGCAGGGCGCGGACGTTCCCAGCCCCCCCGAGCCCGCGGCGCACGACGAGCTTCCATAGGGCGCTTAGGCGTTCGAAGCCTGTCGTCGGCGCGGCATCCGGCGGCGGCTCGTCGCCCGAGCCGGGCAGGCCGGCCGGCGCATCGCGCCGATGTTCGGCTACAAGCGGGGTGGAATCGAGCACGAACACCCGTGCGATCATGGCGCCGGAGCGCTGATAGGTCGCGCCGCTAAGGTAGTCGAGGCGCACCGCGACTCGCGACTCGGCCCTGCCGGAGCGCACCGTCGTCGAGAACGATGAAAGCGCCGGGTCGGCACATTCCGGCAGTAAATCGCTAATCCGGAGTTCCGGCAAACGATCGTCACGCAGATCGAACAATTCCGAAGCTGCGGCGTTGACGTGGGACATTGAACCCGATACCGGGTCGAAAACCACCAAGGCTTCGGCCATACTTTGCACGTCCCGCTCTGAAGCAGGGCGTGAATGTTCGAACATCTTTACAGTATTACATACAAAGGCGAGTGCCGCCCACCGCACTCCATAGGTACATTCGGCCCAGTCTTCGGGACCGTTGGGACCGCATCGAGCCGAACCAGCCGCGCTTCCTAGAAGACGCCGCGGGGCTGCTCTTTCCAAAGCCTCGCCGCAGGCTACTCTTTTCCAGAGCGAGTATTTGGGGACATCGGGGGGCATGGCCCCCGGATCTTTAAGGGGCGCGGGTTCGCCCTTGGGGGCCATCGGGGGGCACGCCGCCCCGATTTTTAGAATGTTCAACAGGATTAGGAAAGCATTGCGCCCTCTCGGCGCCGTGGCCGGCTTGACGGGGGCGGCCGCGCTCGTCAATCGGTCGCTCCGCAACGCGGCCTTGCCGAGCAACTGGGTCGGCGGAGTGCGGCGCCCTTGGACCTGGCGCGGCTACGATATCTTCG
>Ga0302326_10027509_pt1 | contig 11465 bp, 9 predicted proteins | sample Palsa_T0_3_FD_202264 | JGI IMG/M metagenome (GOLD analysis project Ga0302326, IMG submission 202264) | Peat permafrost microbial communities from Stordalen Mire near Abisko, Sweden - Palsa_T0_3 | ecosystem: Environmental > Terrestrial > Soil > Palsa > Peat permafrost | place: Sweden: Abisko...
GCGTGCCGATCAGGATGTCGACGCGGCCGTCGGCGAAGCCCTTGATCGCCGCTTTCTGCTCGGCGGCGGAGCGAAACCGCGAGACGTGCTCGAGCGTGAACGGATAGTCGGCCAGCCGCTCGGCGAAGGTGCCGTAGTGCTGTTGGGCGAGGATCGTCGTCGGCACCAGCATCAGCACCTGCTTGCCCTCGTTCGCGGCCTTGAACGCCGCGCGCAGCGCGACCTCGGTCTTGCCGTAGCCGACGTCGCCGCAGATCAGGCGGTCCATCGGCTGCGGCGCTTCCATGTCGGCCTTGACGAGCTCGATCGCCTCGCGCTGGTCCGGGGTCTCTGAGAACGGGAAGCGCGCCTCGAACTCCCTTTGCCAATCCGAGTCCGGCTCGAACGCGTGGCCGGTGCGCCGCCGGCGCTCGGCGTAGAGGCTCAGCAGCTCCCCCGCTAGCTCCTGCGCCGCGCGCCGCGCGCGCGCCTTCATCGTGTCCCAGCGCGTTCCGCCGAGCTTTGATAATGGGGGCCCACCCGCCCGCTCCCCACCGCCGCCGACGTAGCGCGAGATCTTCGCGAGCTGCTCCGTCGGCACGAACACCTTGTCGTCGCCCTGGTATTCCAGGTAGAGGTAGTCGCGCGTGACGCCCGCGACCGTGCGCGTCTCGAAGCCGGCAAAGCGCGCCACCCCGTGGTCCTCGTGTACGACGATGTCGCCCGTGCGCAGCTCGGTGAACGAGCGCAGCGCGCCGCGGCGAGAGCCGCCCTGGCCGCCGCGCCCGCCATCCTGGCCGGGACCCCGTCCGCGCTCGGCCCGGCGGCGGCGCAGCAGGCGGTGCTCGGGGAAGACCGCGAGCTTCAGCCCGGGCGCGACGAAGCCCTCGCGCAGCGAGGCCGCAGCAAAGCGCAGCGAGGGCTCCATCGCCTGATGACCGACGTCCTGGGAGACGCCCTCGCCCAGCCACGTCGCCTGCAGACGACCGAGGTTGTACGCCGCGCGCTCGCCCTCGCCGCGCTGGGGGAAGGCGACGACCGTGCGGTAGCCCGAGCGCACGAGCTTCTCGAGCTCCGGCTCGGCTTCGCCCAGCGAGCGCGCGGCGGTGTCCGCGGTCTGCGCGCGCAGCTCGATCTCCTGGCCGCTCGCGAGCGAGCTCAGCCAGATCCGCGCGCGCTCGCGCAACGAGGCTTCGATCTCGGCGGGGCTCACGTACAGGTGGTGGGCGTCCTCGTCTTTGAACGCCGCGCAAACGTCGGTCCAGTGGTCGCTCAGCGCCGGCGCGAGCTCCTCCTCGGCCGCGACCAGCAGCTGCGTGTCCGCGCCGAGCAGGTCGAGCAGCGCGCCGAAGCGATCGACCGGCAACAGCTCGGCGATGTCCGGGCGGTTCTCCTGGTCATCCAGGGCCGCGATCTCCGCGAGCTCGCGGTGCTCGGCGGCGAGCTCGGCCGCGGGCGCGATCTCCACCTCCTCGACGTCGCCGAGCGAGCGCTGCGTGAACGTCGAGAACCAGCGCAGCGACTCGATCTCCACGTCGAACATGTCAACCCTGACGGCGCGCTCCTCGGTCGCGGGGAACACGTCGAGCAACCCCCCGCGCAGCGCGAACTGCCCGCGCTCCTCGACCTGCTCGACGCGTTCGTACCCGGCCGCGACGAGCTCCGCAGCGCATTCGTCGAGGTCGAGCAGCTCGCCCCGGCGCAGCGTGAACGAGTGCGGGCGCAGCGCCGGGTCGGGCACCTTCTCCGACAGCGCCACGGCACTGACGACGACGACGGGGGGCTCGAGCTCGGCCTCGGGCGCGGCCAGCAGCGAGTCGAGCGCGGCCACGCGCAGGCCGACGAGGTGCGCGGGCGGCGTCAGGTGGGACTCGTACGCGACGCCGCGCGAAGGGTAGTAGCGCACGCGCCGCGGCGCGAGCCAGGCGCGCAGGTCGGCGGCCATGTCGCGTGCCGCGCGGTCGTCGCCGACGACGACCAGGGTCGGTCGCGCCCGCTCGGCCGGGCCGAAGTCCGCAAGCGCCGCGATCGCGTACGGCCGCAGCGACGAGGACACGAACGCGTGGCCGCCCTCGCGCGCAAGGCGCTGCGCCGCTACGTCTTCCTCGATCAACCCGAGCAGCGAGCGCAGCGCCATCTTTTACTCGAGCTCTCCCGCGAGCACCCTTTCGACCGCGGCCACGCCGCGCTCGATCAGCTCGGTGACCTCGTCCTTTGACTGACGCCAGCGCCCGAGCACGTAGGCAGAGACGATCTCGGGGTCGGTGCTGTCGGGCCGGCCGACGCCGATCCTGACGCGCGCGAACTCCGCGCCGCCCAACTCCCGCTTGATCGACTTGAGCCCATTGTGTCCCGCGAGGCCGCCGCCGACGCGGGTACGGACCTCGCCGAACGGCAGGTCGATCTCGTCGTGTACAACGAGCACACGGCCCAGCGGGAGCTTGAACGAGCCGCGTGCGGGGCCGACCGAGCGGCCGGCGTCGTTCATGTAGGTCTGCGGCGTCAGCACCGCCACGCGCACGGGAGTCGCCGGCGCGCGCGGAGGGGTCGCCTGGTGCAGCGAGTCAGGGTCGTGCGCCTCGGCCGACGCGCCGCCCGCGGGGCCGCCGAGGAGTGGCTCGGCGAACAGTTCGGCGGGAGACAGCCCCGCGCGTCCTTCGGCGATCCGTCCTTTGAAGCGCTCCTTCGCGCGGCCCAGACCCCAACGCTCGGAAAGTGCGTCGGCGACAGCGAAGCCGACGTTGTGCGGCGTACCGGCGTACTCGCTGCCGGGATTGCCGAGCCCGACGATCAGCCAGTCGACGGCTCCGCCGCCACCGCCAAACGGTCGGCGCAGGAGCCGCTACTCCCCGCCGGAGGAGGAGTCCTCGGAGCCGGCGTCCTCAGCGTCGCCATCCTCCGCGCCCTCGCCGACGAGCTCCGTCTCCGACTCGATTTCCTCCTCCACCTCGGCCTGCAGGCGGGGCGGAGACAGGGTTGCGAGGACCGTCTCCTCGAGGTCGTCCAGCAGCGCCACACCCTCGGGGATCGCGATATCGGCGAGCCCGATCTGATCGCCGATCTGCATCTCGCCGACATCGTGCACGATCGACTCCGGGATCGCGGTCGGCAGCGCCTCCACGTTCAGCTCGCGCGTGGGCTGCTCGAGCACGCCGCCCTCCTTCACGCCGGGCGCGTCCTCGGTGCCGGTCAACTCCAGCGGCACGACCGCGTGGATCGCCTGATCCAGACGCACCCGCAGCAGATCGACGTGTACGGTTTCGCCGCGCACCGGGTCGCGCTGGGTCTCCTTCAGCACCACCGGGGTCGCTTTCGCGCCGTCGACACTCAGATCGAGGACCGCGCCCGAGGAGGCGAGGGCGAGCCGCAGCTCGCGCGCATCGGCGTCAAAGCTCACCGAATCGCCGCCGCCGCCGTACAGCACGCCGGGCACGCGGCCGCTGCGGCGCAGGCGCCGCGTCGCGCGCGAACCACCCGCGGTGCGGCTGGTTACATCCAGCTTTGTGGTCGTCGTGGCCATGTTCGGGGCGTGACTCTATCAACGGTCGCTTGCGTCACGGGCCTTCCTCCGACCACGGCCACGCCGAGCGGCGGCCGGTAGGCCGCTCCATAAAATGCTTTTCAGAACAGTTGGTTCTCGCCGCCGAAGACCTCGCTGACCGAATCGTCGGTGAAGATCCTTCTGATCGAGTCCGTCAGGAGCTCTGCGCACGGCAGCACGCGGATGTTGTCGGGATGTCCCGCGCGCATCGGGATCGTGTCGGTCACGACGATCTCCTTCAGCCCCGCATCCGCGAGGTTCTCGAACGCGGCGCCGGAGAACACCCCGTGGGTGGCCGCCGCGTAGACGCTCGACGCGCCCTCCTCGAGCACCGTCCGCGCGGCCGCCTTCAAGGTCCCCGCGGTGTCGATCATGTCGTCGACGATCACAGCCGTACGGCCTTTGACGTCGCCGATCACGTAGCCGATCTCCGCGACCTGCTGCGCGGGGCGCTCCTTGTCGAGGATCGCGAGCTCGGCGCCGATCTTCGAGGCGAAGTTCTTGTTCAGCTTCACCCTGCCCGCGTCGGGGGCGACGACGACCAGGTCGGAGAGCCCGAGATCGCCGAAGTACTGCGTGAGCATGAACAGCGCCGTCATGTGATCGACGGGCTTCTGGAAGAACCCTTGGATCTGCCCCGCGTGCAGGTCCATCGTCAACACCCTGTCCGCCCCCGCCGCCTCCAGCATGCGGGCGACCAGTCGCGCCGAGATCGGCTCGCGCGGCGAGGACTTCTTGTCCTGGCGGGAGTAGCCGAACCACGGCGTCACCGCGATCACGCGGTGCGCGGAGGCGCCGACGGCGGCGTCGATCATGAACAGCAGCTCCATCAGCGAATCGTTCGCCGTCACCCCCGTCTGCGGGTTACCGCACGTGGGCTGCACGATGAACACGTCGGCGCCCCTGATCGAGTCCTCGTAGCGGCAGTAGACCTCGCCGTTTGAGAACGTCTTCAACGTCACCGGCCCGAGGTCGACGTTCAGCTTCTTGGCGATGTCCGCGGCGAGCTGCGGGTTCGCGCGACCTGAGAACAGCATCAGCCGCTTGTTGTAATCCACCTCCAGGCTCGTGGAGGATGAGGGCTGGGAGCGGATGTCCATCGCGCTGCTCATCTCCGCTCAGAGTTTAGGGCTTCGTCCCGGCGGCGCTTTGCGTAGCCCGCTTTGTTGGTCTGCCGCGCGCGGGCGATCCCGAGCGCGCCCGCGGGAACGTCCTCCTCGATCGTCGATCCCGCCCCCGTGTAGGCCTCGTCGCCGACCGTCACGGGGGCGACGAACGACACGTGGACGCTGCTTTTCACCTGCTTGCCGATCGTCGTGCGGTGCTTGTTTCGACCGTCGTAGTTCGCGGTGATCGTGCTCGCGCCGAGGTTCGTCCCCGCGCCGACGTCGGCGTCGCCGATGTAGGACAGGTGCGGGATCTTCGCGCCGGCGCCGATGTCGGAGTTCTTGATCTCCACGAACGTCCCCGCCTTGGCGCCGCTGCGCAGGATCGTCCCGGGTCGCAGGTAGGCGAACGGCCCGACGCTGACGCCGTCCTGCAGCTCGCAATCGACGAGGTACGAGCACCGCACGACGCAGTCTGAGCCGATCTTCGTCGTGCCCCTGATCGTCGTGCCCGGCTCGATCCTCGTGTCCTCGCCGATCTCCACGTCGCAGTCGATCACCGTCGCGGCCGGGTCGACGATTTCCACCCCCGCGCGCATGTGCCTTTCGTTGATCGCCTTTTGCGCCAGCTTACGGACCTGCGCCAGGGCCACGCGGTCGTTGACTCCGAGCACGAGGCTCGTGTCCGTGACGATGTGCGCCGCCACCGCCTGCCCGTCGGCCCGGAGGATGTCGAGCACCTGCGGCAGGTACAGCTCGCCCTGGGCGTTGTCGGCGCTCAATTGCGGCAACGCAGCCCGCAGCGCGCCCGCGTCGAAGGCGAAGATGCCCGTGTTCACCTCCCCGATCTCGAGCTCCCGCGGGCTCGCATCGCCGTCCTTCTTGGTCTCCACGACGCGCTCCACCGAGCCGTCCGCGGCACGCACCACCCGGCCGTAGCCGCTGGGATCGTCGAGCACAGTCGTCGCCATCGTCGCGGCGGCGTCACCCTGCGCGTGCGCGTCGGTCAGCGCGCGGATCGCCGCGGCGCTCACCAGCGGCACGTCTCCGCTCAACACCACCACAGGCGTGCTCGGCTCCAATGAGGTTGCACCCGCCTGGGCGACGAGCTGGGCCATGGCTGCCGCGACCGCGCCCCCGGTGCCGTTCGACTGCGGCTGCACCGCCAGCTCCACGCCCTCCGGCAGCACCGCCTCGAGCTCCCGCGCGGGAGAATCTACGACTACGACCCGCTCGGCCCCCGCCTCCAGTGCGGCATGCACCGGCCACAGCACCATCGGCCTGCCGCACAGATCGTGCAGAACCTTCGGCGTCTTCGAGCGCATACGCGTCCCCTGGCCCGCGGCGAGGATCAGGACGATGGGAGCGCTCATCGTCCTGAACTGTACTGGGGAGCAGGGATTCGAACCCCGATTCTCAGGACCAAAACCTGATGTCCTGCCATTGGACGACTCCCCAAGGGTGCTCACATCCTCGCAGGAGAGCCCGTCGTTGGGCCTCCGCACGCGATCTGCGCAACTGTGACAAAAGTGTGCCAGGAAGATAAAGACGCGCCGGGGGAGTATTGACTTTAGAGACTGCGTGTAACCATCGTGCTACGCACTCTCTTAAGTGTCACTCGAACCGGCCCCTCTTTAGGTTCCTGACTCACTTAGGGCACACTTCCGTCTCAAATCGGGCGCATCTACCCGTTCAGGGCCGCCGGCCGGACCCGCGCGGGACGCGACCGCCCTCGGCGCCGGCCTCAAACGCCGGCCCGCCCGCGGAGGGGATGCCGAGCACGCGCATCGACTTCAGCCCGAGCGAGAGCTTCTCGCGTCCGTCGCTGGAGGAGACGTCCAGCCCGGAGAGGTCGCGCACGCGCTCCAGGCGGTAGTAGATCGTGTGGCGATGCGTGAACAGGCGCTGGGCGGTGCCCGCGACGTTGCCGTCGGCCTCGAGGAAGGTCTCCAGCGTGCGCATCAGGTCGGTCTCGTACTGCTCGTCGTAGGCGACCAGCGGCTCGACCGTCTCCGCGTAGAAGCGCTGCAGCTCGGCGGGGTTCTCGCTCATCGCGCTCAGCAGCAGCCGGTAGGCGCCGGTCTGCTCGAAGGCGAGCGCCGGCCCGTCGGAGCCGCCCTGGGCGACGTTCGCCGCGAGCAGCGCCTCTGAGACCGCGCGTGGCAGATCGGCCGGGTCCTCGGCGATCCGGCTGCGCCCGATCGCGAACGTGTAGCCGGCCAGCGCGGCCTCCATCTCACGCAGAACCGCCTCGGCGGCGCGCGCGGCCAGCGGCTCCTCACCGCCCGGCACCAGCAGCAACACCTCCGCGCCGACCGTCCCGTCGCGCTCGGACAGGGCGGCGATCGAGCGGCTGACCACGGCCCGGGCGCCGCGCTCGGCGACCGCACGCACGCGGGCGCGCCAACCCTCGTCGGTGGGCGCCTGCGGGAGCGCGCGCGCGACGACCACGCTCGCGCCGTCGCCGACCTCCAGCGAGAGCTCCCGCGCCTGGGCGATCAGCTCGTCGCGGTCGGTCAGCTCACGGCGCAGCAGCGCGCCCATGAAGTCGGCGGCGGCCGTCTCGGAAAGCCGCTCCGGCGCGCGCACGCGCTCGACCTCGGAGGCGATCATCGTCACCAGCAGCCGCTGCATCGACGCACTCGGCGCGGTTTTCGCGCGCAGGTGCAGCGTGCCCACAACGGCATCGGCGACGCGCAGGGGAACGCTGTTGACGCCCTCCCCCTGGGAGAGCAGCGCGCGCTCCTCCGCCGGCGAGCGCGCCGCCACCGCCAGCGTCGCCCCCCAGGCGTCCGTCACCGCGAGGCTCGCCTCCAGCGCTTTGCCGGCGGCGCGCACCACTTCCGGCAGGCCCGCCCCGGATTCGACGGCCTCGGTGATCGCGTCGAGCGCGGCGAGATCGGAGCTTGGGTCATCCGGCATCGCGTCAGCCCCTCGGGTTCTCGGGCATCGTCTCAGCCTCGGTAGTAGACGACGATGAGCGCCGCGGCCACGCCAATGCCGACGAGCACCGCGAGCACGTACAACGACAGGATGCTCGCCGCGATCCGCTCCCACAGGCGCGTATACGACGCCCACGCGGGCGCAAGGATCAGGCCGGCGTAGAGCGCCAGGCCGAACACGCCGGCGCCGGCGATCGCGAGCTCGTTGATGGTGCTCCGGCTCATCTCGGCCCCATTGTGACTCAAGCAGAGGTCGTGCGTTGGCAAGCGCGGCTAAGGGTCGGCCGTCGTGCGTGCGAAGGCCGCGTCGACCGGCGTGGCGCAGATCGGCGCGAGCGCCCCGGCCGCTCTCCGATCGGCCTCGAGGCCCGCGGCCGCCCGTTCGGCCCGGCCGAGGCCGTTTGCGTGGGGGAACAGCCCGAGCACCGTCGGTCCCGAGCCGCTCACCAGCGCGATCTCCGCCCCCGCGTCGCGCGCCTGCGCGAGCGTGGCGGCGATCTCCGGGCAGAGGGAGAGCGCCGCGCGCTCCAGGTCGTTCGCCAGCAGCTCGCCCGCCGCCGGCACCGCCGCGCTCAGCTCGAGCGCCCTGCGCAGCGCGCGGCGACGCTCTCGCAACGCCTCGTCGGAGCGCGCGAGCGCCAGCCGGTCGGCCTCCGCGTACACCGCGGCGGTCGAGAGCTCGACCGCGACGGGGAGGACGAGCACACCGAACGACGCCGGGTTGGGATCCGGCAGCGCCTCCAGCAGCTCACCGGCGCCGCTCGCGAGCCAGCGCCCCGGCGCGATCTGCGCGGGCACGTCGGCGCCCAGCGCCGCGCCCAGCTCGCGCAGCAGCCGGTCGTCGCCGAGCTCCGAAGCGTGCGCGGCCAGTCGCAGGGCCGCGGCCGCGTCGGCCGAGCCTCCCCCCAGCCCGGCGGCCACGGGAATCCGCTTGGCGATGCTCAGGCGCAGCGGCGGAGCGTTCCAGCCGGTGGCGGCGCGGAACGCCCGCAGGGCGAGCGCCGCGAGGTTCTCCGCCGGCGCTCCGGCGACCCCGGGGCACACGACCTCGTCCCGTTCCGTGCCCGCGGGCGCAAGCTCCAACGTGAGCTCGTCGGCGAGCGAGATCGACTGCATGACCGTCACGAGCTCGTGCCTGCCGTCCTCGGGCCGCGTCGGTCCGAGGAACAGCCCGAGGTTGATCTTCGCGGGGGCAAGCGCCCGCGCGGGGAGTGCGACCGGGCCGCCGTCGTGGGCGCGGCGAACCCGATTCGTGCGCGCGGCTCTCGGATCGGGGGAGTCGGCGCCGCTCATCGCTCGAGCAGCCGCGCGAGCGCACGGAAGTCCTCCGGCGCCAGGCGCTCGGCGCGCACGTCGGCGGGGTGGCCCAATTGCTCCAACGCCGCGCGCACCTGCTCGCGGGAGCGCGGTGGGCGGGATCCAGATCTGCCGGACAGGGCAAGCGAGGAGACCAGCGTCTTGCGCCGGTGGGCGAACGCGCCATTGACCAAGCCCCGCAGCGCTTTCGTTGCCGCCGGATCGCGTCGTCGCATTCCAACGAGCACCGAATCGACGTTCGGCACCGGATGGAACACCGTGCGTGGGATCGACCTCAGCACCCGCACCTCGCAGGCAAGTTGCGCAATCACCGACGGCACACCGTAGGCGTCGCTGTCTCGCTTCGCGGCCAGCCGTTCGCCGACCTCGCGCTGGGCCATCGCCACCCAACGGGTCACTCCCGGCAGCTCCTCGATCGTCCTCAGCAGCGCGCCGGCCGCGACCCCGTAGGGCAGGTTCGCGACGACCTTCGTCGGTTCCGGCCTCAGGCCGCCGAGATCGATCCTCATCACGTCCCCCCAGTACACCGTCACGTTCTCGAACGGCTCAACGGCGTCGCCCAGCGCGTCCTCCAGGCGCCGGTCGATCTCGATCACGTGTACGTGCCGGACGCGTTCCGCGAGGTACTCGCTCAGCACACCCAGCCCCCCGCCGATCTCCAGCACGACGTCCTCCGGGGCGAGCTCCGCCGCGCGGCCAATCACACCGAGGACGTTCGAGTCGATCAGGAAGTTCTGCCCGAGCTCGCGATCGGGACGGATCCCGAACTGCTTCAGCCGGCGCAGGCTCGGTTGGACGGGTATCGCGGACGACTCATCCGGACGATCGACGTCAGTCCTCGCGACGTCAGTCCTCGCGGCTTCAGTCCTCGCGGCTTCGGCCCCCACCGCATCCGTCCTCGCGGCGCGTGCGCGACGCGATCGGGGCATCTCCGCCACGAGTCCACTCACCAGCCGAACACGCGGGCCGCGTTGCGCTCCACCGTGGCGCCCAGCTCTTCCACGGAGACCCCGCGCAGGGCGGCGATGAAGGCGACCGTGTGAGCGACGAACGCGGGCTGGTTGCGTTCCTTGCGGACGACCTGGGGCGTCAGGTAAGGGGCATCCGTCTCCACGAGCAGGCTGGCCTCGGGCACCCGCCGCGCCGCCTCGGCCAGGTCGGCCGCGTTCTTGTAGGTGACGTTGCCGGCGAACGAGATCGCGTAACCCCGCTCGAGGCACTCGTCCAGGCGCGACGGCATCGAAAAGCAGTGGATCACGACGCCGCACCCCTCGGCTTCGGCGGCGAGCTGGGCGAGCGTCGCGTCGTCGGCCGCGCGCGTGTGGATCACGAGCGGTTTCCCCGTCTCCCGCGCGAGCGCGATCTGCGCCGCGAACGCGCGCTCCTGGTCGGCGCGCGGGGCGGTATCGCGGTAGAAGTCGATCCCGGTCTCGCCGATCGCCACGCAGCGCCCGTGCGCCGCGAGCGCGCGCAGTTCGGCGAGGTCGGCGTCGTCGAAGCCCTTCGCCTCGTTCGGATGCCAGCCGACGGCCGCGTACACGTGGGGGAACACCTCGGCCGCGGCGAGCGCCGCGCGTGAGGACGCGCCGTCGGTGCCGACCGTCAGCATCCTCGTGACCCCGACCGCTTCGGCGGCGGCGACGAGCTCCGTGTCGGGCGGCTCGCAGAGATGCAGGTGGGTGTGTGAGTCGATCATGCGAGGAGAAACGACCTTTCTGGGGAGGCCGTCGCGCCCGTGGTGCGCAGGAAGGCGAGTATCGCCGGCCAGATCGCGTTGCTGCGTTCGATCGACCGGTACACGAGCTCACACATCCTTCGGGAAGAGCGACTCGATCCGCTCGACGCGCTCGATCCGTCCCGCCCCGAGCGTCGCGCCCGCGAGCGATAAATCGAGAGCCTCCCCACCCGCGTCCGCGCCGAGCGCGGCGAGCAGCCGCTCGCAGCTCGCCGGCAGGTACGGCCAGAGCAGCACCGCGACGACGCGCAGCCCCTCGACGAGCGTCCCGAGCACGCGGTCGAGCTCTGACGCGCGCGCGGGGTCCTTGGCGAGCTGCCACGGCGCCTGCTCCTCGACGTAGCGGTTCAGGCGGCGCACGCGCTCCCAGATCTCCTCGAGCGCGAGTGTCAGCTCGGCGCGGCCGAAGAGCTCTTCGACGCGGGGGGTGAGGCCGTCGAAGTCGGGCACGAGCACGGGGTCGACGTCGACCGTCGCGACGACCCCGTCGCGGTAGCGGACGACCATCGCGAGCGTGCGGCTGGCGAGGTTGCCGAAGTCGTTCGCGAGCTCGCTGGTGTAGCGCTGCTCGAAGGCTTCTGTGGAGACCGAACCGTCCTGGCCGAAGGGAACGTCGCGGAGCAGGTAGAAGCGCAGCGCGTCGGCGCCGAAGCGCTCGATCACGGCGAACGGGTCGAGCACGTTGCCGAGCGACTTCGACATCTTCTCGCCGTCCATCAGCAGGTACCCGTGCACGAAGATCCGCTCGGGCAACTCCAGGCCGGCCGCCATCAGCAGCGCCGGCCAGTAGATCGCGTGGAAGCGCAGGATGTCCTTCGCGATCACGTGATAGCTCGCCGGCCAGA
>Ga0302326_10027510_pt1 | contig 11465 bp, 17 predicted proteins | sample Palsa_T0_3_FD_202264 | JGI IMG/M metagenome (GOLD analysis project Ga0302326, IMG submission 202264) | Peat permafrost microbial communities from Stordalen Mire near Abisko, Sweden - Palsa_T0_3 | ecosystem: Environmental > Terrestrial > Soil > Palsa > Peat permafrost | place: Sweden: Abisko...
GCCTCATCCGTAATTCGGCGAGTTCTGGAAGTTCCACCTCTGTGGTTTCCATGTGTTTCAAGGAGAGTCCGAATCACATGTCTGTAGTTTGTGAATTGTGCGACGAACCTATGCCGCGCGCCTTCGGTTTTGGTGTGCTAATTGAGCACCTAATTGAATGGCATGAAGGCGAGTTAGAATTACTGGACAACGAATTGCCTCATGAGCTGCGTGTCTATTTCGCCGCTGAAGTTGCGGCACGTGAAATGATTGGTATGCAGTTGTGATAAGATAGTTCCCTCGGCCGGTTACGGTCGGGGTAGGTTGAAGGAGACCTCAAGCCGGTCGCTACGGAACAACTGTGGAAGTGCTGCAGCAGATTGATACAGACCTTGACAGCTCGGAGAGACGGGCTTTTACATACCGGCGCCGTTGAAATTACGGTGCCGCATTTCTCCTTGGTAAGCTTGGCCGGTGCTGTGGGCACAGGACGGGAGCCAAGGGATAGGCACCGAATTGGCCGGGACGTATAGGGCCCGGTGAGGTGCCTAGCCGGCGTCGCCTACCTGCAGACGCGACGCCGGCAATTCTTCAGGATGTAGCTCAGCAGTAGAGCGCTCGGTTTGGAACCGAGAGGCCGGTAGGGCAGCACTACCCATCCCGACAAGAAAATCGATAAACCCCGATAAGGTTGATAAAGGTAGCCGGAGGGATTGATGGCGACTAGGGAGACCGGACCATTTGATTCCCGGCCTGGCGATCTTGAGTGGTCGAAGGATGACGGCGGGTTTTTCGATGGTGCAGTCGGAGGCGGTTCGGCTAACGGCGATTTCAATAGTGATACTGAGTCGGCAGACGATTGGGCTGACGATAACCTTTCGGAAGCTACTGGAGATGCCGAAGATTATTTCGACTCCGATGATGAAGATGCGCAAACTACAGTCGGTGACGTTGAGCCTATGGCGCAGGTGCCGGATGAGACACCAGTAGCGCCACCGGATAAAGCAGATGTCCAGTCGGCGCTGACTAAGTTTATTGGTCCGCAGCCAGGCGAGCGATACGATTTGATTCGCGAGTCTGCGACGCACTCGCTTTACGGTGATGACGTTAGTGATAAACGATGGGGTAGCGAAGGCAAGACAATCGCCGATGCTATCAAGACGGGTGACCAGGCACCAGAGCTTTACAGAGGAACAACGATGGGATTTGGTGGCTCATTATCTGATGCTGTTGGATCAATAGGCGACCCGATATTGGCAAACGATTTGACAGGGACAGTGATAGAATTATCTGTGTCATCGTTTTCGGAAGACAAAGATATTGCTATGTCATTCACAAAGTCACAGCTGGGAAGTCAAGTGCCTGTGCAGGTTATTATGCAAAAGGGTGTGACTGGGCTAAGGGCAGCAGACTTTCTTTCTGGCGTTGATCTAAGCTCTGGTATGACAGAGGGGACAGACCCGAAAGAGTGGATAACCGGAGGCAAGTTTACGGTAGCGAAACAAGAGACAATATACAACACCCCAGCTCCGTTCCTTCACGATATTCCAACTATGGTAATTATCACATTGGCGGCAGCGTAATGAGTAGACAATTTGATAAGTCGCTCAAAGCTTTATACACATTGACGCTTCCACCACTACGTAGTTCGAGTATGTATGCAGGCGCAGAGCTTATCAAACAAATGAAGCCTTTGCCAGATGGCGGCTGTACTATTTACCGTGGTATTGCGGTCGATGAAATTGAGCACCTGAATAACGGCGACAAGTTTGTAATTGCCGGGTTTACGTCCGGTACGCTAACAACAAAAGCTGCACTTGCATTACTTGAGTCTGACGAAGCGCCAGTGAGGATTCGCGTACCAGCAGGTATCAAGGCGGTTTACCACCGGTCGGAAGTGCTCGATGAGGTTGTCTTGGAAGCCGGGCTTTTATTTACGGTAACATGGGTCGAGCGAAGAGTGCCGCGTTTGCTAGCGCTCGAGGCATCACGGATAGGAGACTGAGATGCTTAGACAGATCAAGGAGTTCCTTATACTCGCGGTGTTGGCTGTTGCACTCGCCATTGGTGTGTGGGCGTTCATCGCATATGTTGTTCACTAGCCCACGTGCGCGTGCGCGCGCGAGGCTGATATGGGCCATGAACGAGGTGTGGGTAAAGCGTAGTAACCGGCAGCAAGCGGAACTTGCAAGGATGCAAACACAGCGTGCTGAATTAGCAGCCGCTAAACAGATTCTCTAGGAGACGTAATGTCAGGTCCAGTCCCTAAACCAGCAACACAAAAACGTGATGCTAGACCACAGCGTATCGCTGATATTACACATGGACATGCCGGTCCGCGTAAGCGGCCGCCTACTTGCCCGGCTTCCTGGCACGACATGGCCAAGCAGTGGTTCAACTCGTTGAAGACATCCGGGCAATCGGAATATTACGAGGCCAGTGATTGGGCCTACGCCATGATAATCGGCGAGGCTATGTCACGCTGGCTGAATGGTACGTCTGATGACAAGATGCCGGCGCAACTGTTCTCGGCAATTATGCAGGGCATGACTGAGTTGCTTACTACCGAAGGCGCACGTCGTAGGGCACGGCTCGAGCTAACACGTGAGGCGCCACAAGCACCGGCTAGCATAAGCATCATGGAAGGCTACCGCGCAAAGGGCTTGGCACGTAATTCTGTTGCTATTCACAGTCTCGGCACGGATAAGACCTAATGCGTAACGCGCAGGAAGTCAAAGCGGCTATTGATAGATACTCTTTGTACTCAGCGCTATATGTTACGTGGATTGATTCGCATGGGTTTACACATGGCTGGCATAACCCAGAAGATGACAGCCATGAGTTAGGTATTACCGAGTCTGTTGGTATGCTTATTTGTGTAACGGATGATGCACTTTCACTGTGCTTGTCACGTGATGAGATGTCTGGCACTATCGACGGGACGATATCAATTCCTTTGTGCGCAGTCAAAACTGTTCATACACTAGGAGTGTAATGGATAAGAAGAAGAAGTATGAGCTATTACGTGATAATAATAACAGGTGGAAGAAGCCGATGAATTATGACGATAATGGAGGTGATGTGGCTGTAGACGCAAAAGGCGCAGCAGCAAAGGACCCATCTCCGAACGTACTCGACCTTGTACGCGCTGAGGCGCAGCGTCAGGACGATTTGCGACGTGTCGAGAGCAGTAGCATTCGCGAGATTATGAATCTGCGAGAAGAGTGGACTACTGTACTACGTAAGCATGACGATCTAAATGCGCGCATGCTTAGTAAGGGTGCAAGACGTGAGGCTAAAGCAGAGGCTAGACGCATTGACGCAATTAGGGCCGTTGACGTTGATGCTGTCGGCCGTGCTGCTACCGTGTCCGCGCAACAGGCCGCGACTCTGGCTAGCCAGCAAAGCGCGCAGGCCGAAACCTTGAGAGGTCAGGTCGAGCAAACACGTATTCAGTTGGCTGCCACATTCGGCGCCGCTATTACGCCTATTATTGAGGGCCTGGCCGAAGTCCGTAAGATTCAATATGAGCAGGCCGGCCAAAAGGCTGCAGCTTCTGAGCCGGATATTCTTGGGCCGGTTAGGCTTGAGCTTGCCGCACTTAGACAAATTATGTCTGAGCAAGCAGGTGCGCGTGCTAACGCCACTGATAATCGTGGCAGGTCAGACTCCGACCGCACATTTAGGCTGGCATTGATTGCCGCCGGTGTCGGGCTCTTCGGCATTCTCGTCACTGGCACACTAGGCGCTGTCGGCGTCGCTATCGCGTTTATTGTGCACTAATGTCCGCCAGCGATGTAGATAGTGCTAAGATACTTCTGCGTCAGTTGAAGGTTTATGCCGACGCGATGACAGAAGAAGAGGACGACGAGATAGAGCGTTGGCTCGAAGAGGAGTTAGAATCCTAATGGATATTCAAGTGCTTGGGCTTGAGCCTTATGTATTAATTACGCTGAAGAATGTCAAGATTGAAGATGACGGAGACGGCATGGACCTCAGTGTTGCTGTGCAGTGGGGCGGTGGACTAAACCGAGGTGCAGCATTGGAGTTACTCCTGGAAGTTGCTGAGCATACCGACCTACTGCCGGGCGAAGAAGAATTGTAACCACTTTCTCGTCGTTTGGCGGGCCAAACAAATGAGAGGAGGTGTTTCCCCATTACCATTTCTTCATCAACAGGCGCTATAAGGACTTGGCCCGATTTGTGGCCGGCAAATAACCGGACATTAGGTTGGGACATGATCGCATGGACGGCAGGACAGGTCGAGGGTAAAGACGGCGACCAAATGTTGCTGCAGCCAGACGGTCCTAATGCCGGCGAAGCTTGGGAGTATACTACAGAACAAATTGGCATACTGCTGCGCCTTTACGAAATCGACGATCGCGGACGGTTCATTCACCGGCGCGCTGTACTTCGTCGGATGAAGGGATGGGGCTGAATAGGTAAGGACCCATTTTTAGCAACGCTTGCACTCATTGAGTTGTGTGGACCGTGCCGTTTCGGAGGTTGGATGTCTGATGGTTTCCCGCTTGTTGTACAGCATCCAGCGCCATGGATCGACGTGGCCGCAGTCTCGCAGGAGCAAACAAAGAATACGTTCCGTTTGTTTCCGGGCATGGTATCACCGCGGCTCACCAAGGAATATCAGGTCGATCTTGGCAAAGAAATAATCTATGCTCGAGGAGGCAAGGGCCAGATCAAGGCTGTGACGTCCAGCCCGCGCTCATTAGAGGGCGGTCGGCAGAGTCTTGTTATCGCGAATGAAACGCAGCACTGGCTAGCAAATAATGACGGTCTAGAAATGATGGCCGTGATACAGCGTAACCTTGCGAAGTCGCGCGATGGCTCTGCTCGTGTCGTTGAAATTACTAATGCGCACCTGCCGGACGAGGGCTCAGTCGCCGAGCAAACGTACCTGGCCTGGGAGCGCAACGGCGGGAAGCTCGAGGGTGTCTACTATGACTCCCTTGAGGCCGGCCGTATCGACGACCTGAAGGATACAGAGGCAGTCATACAAGGTCTACTCGAGGCGCGAGGTGACTCGGCCTGGCTAGATGTGGAAAGGTTGGCCGCTGAGATTGCCGACCCGACGTCACGGCCTGGCAGGTCGTATCGGTTCTACTTGAACAACGTCAGGGCAGCAGGCGACAGCTTCTTGCCAGACGGCTCCTGGGAAGCCCTGGACGTCGCGGAAATACCAGAGGGCACAAGGATAGCCATAGCGTTCGACGGAAGTCGTGGCGGCGAACGAGGAGACACCACGGCCCTGATAGCCTGTAGCATCGAAGCCAAGCCGGTCCTACAGGTGGTCGGGCACTGGGCCGGAGATTCCGAGGATGAAGACGGTAACGTTGTCGCAAGCCCGGACTGGAAAGTTCCGGTGCTGGATGTCGAGGATACTATCGAAGGCGCAGCGCGACGCTGGCACGTGGAGGCGATTGTTGCCGATCCGTATGCCTGGTCTCGTAGTCTGCAAGTTCTCGAGTCGCGAGGCTTGCCGGTAGAAGACTTCCCGCAGTCCGACAGCCGGATGATGCCGGCAACGAAGAAGTTATTCGATGCAGTTGTTTCTGGGCTGCTTGCACACGATCACAATGAACAACTTAGCGCACACTTGAAGAACGCGCGTACTAAGGAAACATCACGAGGGTTTCGCCTCGTGAAGCCGTTCAAGTCTTCGAGCCATAAAATTGACCTTGCTGTTGCTGCCGTAATGGCGTATGATAAAGCGACTAGCATACGTGATGGTGAGCCGCCTGAGAAGGAAGGCATACTCATTGCAAGTGTTACTGATTTTGCTGCTAAATTGACGCCTGAGTACATAGCTGAAAAAGCTGCTGCTAGAAATGCTACAATAGCCGATATCCTTTCTCGTGCCAAGAAAGCACAAGATGAGAAAGTTGCAGCAATAATAGCTAAGGCAAGGGAGAAGCGGTAAGTGGAAAATGATGTAACAGCGGCGCCGACTAACAAGCGTGAGAAGAAAGCCGCAAAGAATAAGGCAAAGTCTTCCAACAAAGTAAAGAGGCCACCGGTGCATTTGCATGTCGGGAAGCCGGCACCACATGTTTATGGAAAGACAGCGCGTGCTTTGTGTGACTGGGCACCGAAATCAGAACGTTCAATTCTCGAAGCTAGGCGTAAAGCGCCAAAGGTAAGGAGCTAACCAAATGAAATACGGTAAGCGGCCGAAGAGGACAGACCCACGTACATTGCAGTTTACCAAGTATGCTGCTGCAGCATTAGTACCGGCAGCACAGGCGCATAATGGTGGCGAGATAAAGAATTCTGGCATGCTCGGGAATGATACCCTTGGTGATTGTGCAGAAGCGGCTGCAGGGCATGCCGAGGAATGTTGGTACGATCGTGATTCTGGTGGGCAGTTGGCACTTACAGATGCGCAAGCAATCTTTATGTATTCTGCCGTTACTGGCTATGTGCCTGGTAATCCGAATACAGACCAAGGCACGGTTCTCCTCGACCTTTTAACCGACTGGCGCAAGCAGGCGTTCTATACGTCCGCTATTGACGCCTTCGTAGAAATTGATCCAACTGATACGACACAACATCAATTGGCGATTGATTTGTTTGGCATTTCGTATATCGGGCTTGAACTTCCGGACTCAGTACTTCCAACTGATGCAGGCATTGTACCGTTCACGGTAGACCCTGCAACGGGAGGCGCCAATGCGCCGAACCCGGACAACGGTCACTGTATTATCCTTAGCGGGTATGTCAAGTCCGAGGATATGTTTTGGGGCATGACGTGGGATACAATCATTCCCGTGTCAGGCGCATTCGTGCGTGGTTGTTGTGATGAGGCGTATGGTATATTGTCGCCGCAATGGACGGCGCGAAAAGGTAAGTCTCCGAACGGCTTTGCAACTACCCAGCTTCTTGCCGACCTCGCGGTTATTACGGCAGCGTAGGTCCGGCCGGGCGAACAGCCCGCATTGCTGGTGTAGGTGCCGACGCCGGCACCGTGCCGGTGTTAGTTTTCCAGCTCCAACCGGTGGGACTCGAGGCATCTAGAAACAGTGCTTCCGGAGGAGGAGGTGATACGACGTAAGGGTTTTTCGGAAATGTTGAGAGCATCGGCACTTCCATTCTGAAGTCGAGGCGGTGCCAAGAACGTAACCTAATGAACGACTTTGTGTGTGATGTAAGTACCCAACCAGCGAGTGCGTGCGCACGAATTACGCGACGCGCCATACCGTTGCCTCTTGTGCAAACAGCGTCGGTTTCGCCAATATAACCGGACCCGAATGGGTTTGCAATTGGCCAATTTATGAACGCATTGGGAGGCTTCATTAGCAGCCGTCCTTTGAATGATCGGCGCCGTACGCGGCCTGAACAACCGTATACTGGTCGCCGCCGGGTCCGTCAAGTTGGCCGATGAGCCCGCTGCACGAGAACGGCATAAGTGCAATGTAACTGTTAGCGTCTAGCACGGCTTCGTGCTTGTAGTTCACCGTGAGGCTATCGATGCCGATCGTAGCATTGTGGACGGAGTACCCGTCACCGCCGGGCCCGCTGAGCTGGCTGATAAGGCCGAGTCGCGAGAAAGGCATTAGGCTCAGGTATTGAAGACCGTCTGCCGCAGCGCTTTGTTCTTGTGTTGTCAGGTGCGTCTTGCCAGTTGCGGATGCGGTAGGCACAAATGAGGCGAATGCGATTGCGGCCGACCCTGCGAGAGCGAGGGCCTTGGTGAAGAACTTCATTGTGTTGCCTTTCTGTTGTGGACGGCGTCTGCCGTACCGCAGACAGGAGGACAAACAGCAAACCTTAGAGGGCATTGTTCCTCTTAGCAGGTTGCCTTCACGTGCTGGAAAGACGGATGACCAACCGCCCACCTAGAGAGGACACGTAGAGTTCTGTCACTCCTGTCTGCGCTACGTCAGACAGGCTATTATGTTGCCCATCCAAAGTGATAGCCGATTATTAGTAGAAAGCCGATTATCGCTATCGGGATTAGACATGAAATAGCACCCTAGTATCCACAGGCGCCATCTCATTCCTTCCGCCCTATTGTCAGCCCAACGACTGCTGCTATCAGGGCGCCGGCTACGGCGTACAGACCGAGTAACTCGGCTGTTATCGTGATCGACTTGTTGAGGGGAACGCCGGCAACGCTGCAGAGTGCAACGCAGAACGCCGCTATCAGCAAGCAGCTGAGGCCCGCTAGTACACATAGGCGCCACTTCATTTGTTTTCCGTTGCTTTGCAGTACCGGCAAGCGACGGACTGATTAGGTGCACCGCACCATCCGCACTGGCTGGTAGGTTTGATAGCCTTAGGTGCGAAGGCCATGTTGACGGTTACTTTGCGGCTATGAGGAACTGGGCGGCGGCGGCGGCTGATTGGGACGATAAGGCCGATCATCATATCACACGGTCACTAGGCGCCAGCCAACGCCGCGGAAGAAGCTGGCCGAGGCTTGGATGTTGTGCGCTTTGCGCAGGTAGTCGGCGGCGTTCATGGCGGCGCCAGGCGTCTTGAGGAAAATGCCGTTGTCACGGGACCTCGACACCTGGAAACCGATGCGCCCTGAGCTATTGAGTGCGGCTACGGCCTTGGCCGTAATGTCGTCTAACGACTTGCTGGCTGTTGCGGTGTTCATCTGTTCCTTTTCTAGAGGGCAGGCTGTCTGCCTTCTGGTATCAACTTATCACGTCCAGCGGCTGATGTACAGTCTCTTCTCGTTTTTCTTTCAAATGTCCTAAGGAGGGCACATGGGCGATCAGCCTAGCATATACAGTCCTGAGGGCGAGGGCGCGTCATGGGTTCTCGACTTGGCCGCAATACGCATGCACGAGATGAGTAATCTTAGTGTGGCCCCTAGCCGTGGAGACGTCTCGCGCGCGCAGGCGCGCATGAGTGAGTATGGTCAAGAGGTCAGGCGGCATGTTATTGATGGCGATGCTTTCGGCCAACGTGTTATTCGTTCCTTCCGGCAGCGGGCGATCGCAAGTGGAGCAAGGACGGAAGATGTTGATCGACAGGTGCGGGACTTCCGTGAGCAGCTGGAGACAAGAGACGCCGGCACCGGCAGTACTTCGTTAGGTACTTTCCTGGCGCCGCAGTTTTGGCTCGATAAGTTCGCGTTGTACCGCTCGAGCGCTGCACCTATTGTGAATGCCGCAATGAGAGCGCCGCTACCGACGTACGGGATGACTGTAGATGTGCCGGCTATTACGCAAGGTGTCGGCGCCGTTCAACAGCAAGGTGAGAACACTTCGGCGTCTGCAGGTGTTTCATCTTCGGCAACGTATGCGACTGCACCTGTTTTGACATTCACGACAGGTCAGTGGGTTTCGCAGCAGGTTCTTGATCGAACCGGCCCTGGAATTGCGTACGACGCCTGGCATGCCGCACAGGCCGCACGAGAGCTTACGAGTGCGTTTGATGGTGCAGTAGCTAAGGCTATTATTGTCGGGGCGCAATTAGTTGCAGATAACGCTAGTTCAACGTTCAATGTCGGTACTCTGTATGGAGACGTTGCCAATGCTTCACAACTTGTTCTCAATTCTCCGCCTCCGGCAATTCGCCCGACGCACATATTTATTCCCGGTGGCACAGGCTATGGTTTTATGTCGCAGGTAAACTCGACTGGGCAACCTATCTGGTCTCCGCTCGGCAACGTGCGTGGAGGTACACAGGTCGGCCCGACTGAGGGCTGGTCAGGCTACCAGATAATGGGCTCGGACGTTTACTTTGACGACAACATGGGAAGCCCAAGTGCAGGCTATGCAAACATAATCGTCGGTGCGCCGGCAGATGCACTGCTTGTTATGGAGGCCGACCCGATCGTTGATGTGTACCCGGAGGCAGGTGCGATATCGCTCACAGCGTGGATAGATGTACGAGAGTATGCCGCTTTCGCAATTCTTTACCCGACTGGCTTTGCCGTTGTAAATGGTGGGTTCTACAAGTCAGCGTTCTAAGGAGAACTAAGATGGGCCTAGCGCACTACGTTTTTGGGTTTGTAGTTGTTGTTGTCATTATCATTGTTGTGCTTGCAATAATCTAACAGAAAGGAAATGAAATGTCTACAGTCCGAGAAAACCTTGGTAATGGCCTAGTTCTGGAGTACGATACCAGGACATCAGGCGACGTGCTTGATCGCGTGAGGGAAGCCGCCGAGCAAGAAGCAACTGATGAGCGTGCACCTCACGAAGGTGCAAAGGCACAATCTGCGCCGCAGACGCCGGCAATGCAAGCGGCTACGGCAGACCAGGTAGCAGTACAACCGGCTGAACGCGTAGACGCTGCCGAGCGCCACAGTGAAGATGTCGAGCAAAACAAAGTACGCAGAGATCGTTTCGATGACGGGCTCAATCGCAATGACGACGGCTCTGAGGACAAGCGCCGTGAAGATGAGCGCGTAGACGATGAAGGTAATAACGTCGGCGGGCTTTACGCGACAGACAACAGCGACGGCAAGCGCGATATCGGCGAGCAGGTCGGCGAGCGCGGCAATTTAGAGTTCTAGGCTATGCGAGGCGGTGTGAAGTTTGCTTGGCATCCATTACACCGCCATGAATCGCCTGGCCGATGTACTTGTTCACCGTCTATCTCGACTGTAATCGTGTTCAAAGAAATGACGCGATCAGTTGTCTCACACAGCGGACATTCGGGAATGTCTGTTTCTTCTAACATAAAGGAATTATAGCATGGGCGTGACTGAAGCGCTAGAGGTTGTAGCTGCTGCATTAGTAGATGGCGCAACGTATCTTGGGACAGGGCGAGCCTGGCCAACAATGCTTGTGGCTGCTATTGCGTGCGCCTATTTTGCACATGCGTGGGTATGGGGCAAGGAGCCTAAGCCGGAACCTCTCGAGCCGGTTGATGTCATAAACCTCAAAGGTGGAGGCAAGGCGTTTATCCCGAATCCCGGACGGACGCAACGGGTTCGCCCAGCAGGCGCCGTTGTACCTCAGCCGTTGAAGAAGGTTAGTTAGTTGATTGGCTTGGCTGAACTAATTGTCTCGCTGTTGTATTGCACGTGCATAGAGTTTCAATCATGGAAGGATCGGCGAGAACGTAATGCCTAGAAGCCGGTTCCAACGTGAGAATGGACAACGTGCTGTCGGTACAGGTGGCGGGAACTGGTCAGGCTGGAATGATAGTCTAAGTCTCACAGGTGTAGTTCCTCCGCATGGATTTGACTTCCTACAGCGAGCCGGCGTCAATGTTACGCCAAAGACAATACTTTCAATAGGTGTTGTGCAGCGTTGCATGGAGGTTATCCAGAACGCTTTCTTCCAGATGGGTCCGCCTCGTGCATACACGGAAGCATATGATGACGAGAATTATCCATATGCTGTATGGGTAAAGCGTACTGATCCGGCTTACCCTGCATTGATGGTAACGCCTTGGGGTGTTAGTCCATTTGCAGACAAAGCGCCAGTGCCCTACAACGTAGGTGCAGGTCGTACGTTTGCTAGTCTCGGTTTGTTCGGCGAGTCATGGTGGGTTTGCACCGG
>Ga0302326_10027511_pt1 | contig 11465 bp, 7 predicted proteins | sample Palsa_T0_3_FD_202264 | JGI IMG/M metagenome (GOLD analysis project Ga0302326, IMG submission 202264) | Peat permafrost microbial communities from Stordalen Mire near Abisko, Sweden - Palsa_T0_3 | ecosystem: Environmental > Terrestrial > Soil > Palsa > Peat permafrost | place: Sweden: Abisko...
TAATCTTAAATCAATTAGAGCGGTAAATCCTATCGGAGTCATGCCTGCGTGTAAAGCACTTAAACCGGGCTTTTGCGGAGGGCAAAACCCCATCCGTCCGGCAATAATCATCGCTTGGAACGCCGCCAATGCCAGACCAGCCGTCGCCGGGTATGCGCCGTCAGTTTGAATTTTTCGGAAATCCGCAAACCTTCCACCCAGAAAATTCTCCCGGCCGCCGCCGCCACGATCAATTGCCGCCGCCGGGCGCGCGGAATCCTTGCGTTCGTGAACAAATCCTGAAGCTTGACCGCCGCCTTCATCCCAATCGGCTGAAAACGGTCGCCCGCCCGCCAGTGTCGCAAAGTGATTTTGCCTCCGATTTTGTCCGCGTCAAAAAATTCGCGCGCGGATTTTTGCAACGGCAGGGTTTTTTTGTCCGTCTCATAACGCCAGCTCAATCCGGCTCCGCCGAACTCCACATCGCCCGCCCTGTCCCGCATTTTCAACTTGAGTTCATTCGGGTTGAACTCCATTGCTTGCTGCTCCAGTAATTTCAAACCGCCGCCCGGGCCGCGTGAGATGGACAAACCGGAGCCGACGCTCACAAGTTTTCCAGCCGGTTCGCGGAGCTGTTCGACCAGATCAAAATCCGCGGCCACATTGAGCTGCGCCAATTGCAACTGCAAAACGCGCCGCTGAACAGCGACGGACAGTTTTCCAAAAACAGGCCGTCGTCGATTTAGCCAGTTTTTGGCGAGCTGGCCGGCCACTTCCGCTTCCGCGCCAACAATTTCCATCAGCCGCAAAACAGTTTTGGCAAGACCGGGCTGGTAATTTTTGCGAAGCAGTGGCAGCAACTCATTCCGAACCCGGTTGCGAAGAAAGTCTTTTGAAAAATTTGTGGCGTCATCGCGGAACGAAATTTTGTTCGCCTGAGCGAACGCAAGAATTTCAGTTTTGGAAAAACCCAGCAACGGGCGCACAAGCGTGGTTTGAGAATTTACCGGAGACGGCGAGCGCCATTTCATCCCGGCCACCCCTTCGCCGCCCGCGCCACGCAGCATGCGCAGGAAAAAAAGCTCGACCTGGTCGTCCGCATGATGCGCGAGCGCGACGGTGAAAATGCTCCACTCCCGCGCGGTCCGCGCAAAACATTCGTGCCGCAGTTTTCGCGCGGCCATTTCGACGGAGAGTTTTGATTTTTGTGCGAACCGCTTCACATCCGCCTGCCCGAAGACACAAGGCAGCCCCAATATGGCCGCCGTCCTGCGGACGAATTTTTCATCAGCGTCGCCAGTGCGCCCGCGCAACTGGTGGTTGAAATGGACCACGACAATTTTCCAGCGCCATTTTTTTGCGAGCATGTGAAGCGCGAAGAGCAGCGTCATGGAATCCAATCCGCCGGAGACGGCGGCAAGGATTTTTTCGCCGCGCCTAAGGCAACAGCGCGACTGGATTTCGCCTTCAATTCTGCGGAGAAATTCACTCACGCGCCCATGTTACTGTTTTGGGCACGGCGGGCAAGCGGCTCGCAGAAGCGTTGCCCCACACGATGTCATTGCGTATATTCCAGCCGGTAAAATTGTTGCGTGAAATTTGTGGCCGAAAGGTCGTTGAATTGCCAGAAGCCGGTCACGTCAAAGACGTTGGTGGCGACGGGCAGCCAGCCGCTGCCGGATATAAAATTCGTGGTGCTTTCCAAGACATAGCTGACGCCGGGCGAACCCGTCAAGTTGAGCGTCACGCTGCCATCCGGGTTGACGGCGACGCCGTTGATGCCGGGCGGCAGTACGACGGTCAACGCGGCTACGCTGCTGGTGATTGCGCCGTAGGCGTTGGTGACGACGATGGCATAATTGGCGGCGCTGTTGGTGGTGACGTCGGTGAGCGTGAGGTTGGTGGTGGTCACGCCGGAAATGCCGGTGGCATTGCCAAGGTTGGTGTCATTCTCGAGCCATTGATAGGCGAGCGGAACGGAACCAGTGGCGGCCGCGCTAAACACGGCCGTGCTGCCGGCCAGCACAGTCAGGTTGGTCGGCTGCGCGGTGAAGGTGGGCTGAAAAACTGCAACCAAGCTGACATCGTCGAGGCCAAAACCATCGGGTGGGTTTTGGGCACCGAATTGAAGCGTGGCGTTGGTGTCCGTCGCCTGGACAACAAAAGTGATATTCTCCCACGCTAAAACTCCCGGGCTGCTGATAAAATAGATCTGATTGGTGCTGGCGCCGTTAGTGTTCCAGTCAACCAAAAATTCCTGCCCGGCACCGCTCTTCGGATTGTCGAGCCAGAAGGACAAGAGATAGCTCTGGCCTGGAACGGTCTGGACCGTCTGCGACAGGAACGCGGGGTTTGTGTCGCCAAGTGGTCACCACCCCATCGTAGAAATAGGTGCTGGTGTTGGGATCGCCCGCCAGTGTCCAGTCGGAAAAATCGCCCGTTTCAAACCCGCCGTTCTGGATGATGCCGATTGACACCGAGCCGGTTGCCATCTGCACAAACTGGCTGGTCAGGTTGGTGACTTGAAAAACTGCGGTGTAAAATCCGTCGGGCAGATTTGCGACGGCAGGCGTAAGAGAGAACGCCACGCTGGTTTGCGAACCAGGTGAAAGACTGCCGTTCGTCGGCGAAACCGTGAACCAGACGGACGTGTTATTGATGCCCCAGTTCAGAGCGTTGTCCGAGGCATTCGTCAAAATGATGTCCTGTAAAGCCGGGCTGAACGGCCCGCCAGACGGGCCGCTGAAGAGAAATTTTTCCGGCGCGATCACCAGCGGGTCGCTCGTCATCAGCGTAAAGAAGCGGGAATGGCCTACGCGGCTGGTGACATTTGAAAACCACAGATTGGCTGAATATGTCCCGGCCGTCAGATTGCTGGCGACCGTGTTCAAGCTCACCACCACCGAGTCGCTCGCGCCGGCGGCGAGCGTGCCGCCGGTGTTGGAAATATTTAGCCAGGCGGATGTGTTGACCAGCAACCAGTCCAGCGAGGTTGCCCCAACATTGGTCAGGTAATAGGTTTGGGAGGCGATGTTGAACGTGCCGGCGGGCGAACCGACGGCGTTGAACACGCCATTGGAAACCACGATGAGCGGGTCGGGACTGACCAGGGCGTTGATCAAGTTGGTCCCGTTCGGCGTGCCCAAGCCGGTGCAAAGGTCGTAGCCCGGCACGGCATAAAATGCGTTCGGGCTGGAAGACCAGATGTTGCTGCCCTTTGTGATGTCGTTGAACGCTGAATATTTACCGAAGGAATCGTTGGCGATCTCGTAGATCGCCGGATTGATGAATCCAATCACCGGTTGGCCGGCGGCCACGGCCTGTTGGTTGGCCAGCGACATGAATCCCGCCCACAACGGCGCGGCACAACTTGTGCCGACGACGGTTGCGTGCTGGCCATTGCCATAATACACAAAAATATTGTCGGCGGTCAGAGCCACGTCGGGGACATTCCGCACTGCGGCGGAACCGCCATTAGTCAAAAATGAATTGATCCCCGTTTGCCAGGCCGGGATTGAAAAATAGGTGCTGATGCCGCCGCTGCTGCCCTCGCCACCGCCCGAGTTCCAGACGCTTTCCGTCACCCTTGGACCGAGCGGCGAGGTGGTGGTCAAAGTCGTGCCGCCAACCAGAGTGATGTTGGGGCTGTCATCCGGAAATGGAAAAGGACCGGTCAACGCGTCGGAATCGCCGGAAGCGGTGAAGAACGACTGTCCTTGAGCGGCCATCTGTTGAAAAATCTGTTCACAAGCCGGCTGTTCCGCACCGGCATACCAGGAGCAGCTGACCTGCGCGGCCAGATCGTCATCGGCAATTTGAGTCAGCATCGTCAGCCAGGGCGTCCCACTGGGCGCTTCATAAACATAAATATTCGACAAGCTGGTGGCCATGCAAACGGTCATTTCAATGTCCAGGGAAACCTCGATCACACCGTTACCGGTGCCGGGATTGCTGCTGACACCGCCATTGACTGGGACGTTGGTCAGTGTGGCGTAAGGCAGCGAAGAGACCTGTTCATAATGGGCAATGTCGTTTGAATAATAGCCGTTAAATTCCAGAAGCGCTACAGATTGGCCGGTGCCGTTCAGCGGAGATTTGGGAACGTAAGCCGCCCGGAAGTCGAGTCCGCGATAAGTGCCGCCTGTCCCAGAACCGGCTTGGGGTGCCGCTCCCGGCGGTTGATTGGTCGGCACCCTATGCAGGCTCGCCGGCTGCGGCAGTGAATAATTGTTCAGCCCGCTGATGCTCAAGATGGAAACGGTTAGGCCTGCCTCCACCGACGGCTCGGTGTCCGGGGCAAAAAACGTCCGGTTCTCCTTCGGGTGATTATAGACGCGTATCTTCACCTGAAAAGTGTTCTCGATGTCCGCCACCGACCCGGCCACATCCAGAACCACGCGATTCGGGTGCGTGCCCGTGACTTTCAAACCGTTCTTTTCTACAAACTGGATGAGCGCCTGATAATCTGACTTCGTCGGACCGAATTTTTCCGCGAACTGCTCCGGCGTGAAATACTGATGATAATTTGGGCTCGCGGGATCATAAATTTGTTTGAGCAACGTCGCCAGCTCCGCCTGGTTTCGCAATGGCAGCCCGATGGCCAGCTGCAATTGGTTCGTGGCCGGGAAATCCCCGATGGCGTGCAGCGTGGCGACCGCCGCCGGTGTGTTGCCGTGAATGAAACGCCTGTTGCCATCGCCAAAACTTGAAAAAACGATTGCCATCAGCAGCATGACACTCACCCCGGCTGAAACCCGCAAACGCTTTGTTTTCATCGTAGTATGTGCTTGGACCAGGTATTTTGTTCCGCCCCTCCAGACTGATGGTTGGTCATCAACCGACAACTCTTCTCACACGGTCAAAATTTTGACCACACAGAATCTACCTTCAGGCGGCCTAAAAAGTCAAATTGGACCTGCGGTAAAATGTGTCACCCCCCGAAAAAATTTGCCCGCTAACTTTCCCGCCGCTAATGTCATTCCGTGTCCGTCAAATTCACCATCCTCGGCAGCGGCTCGTCCGGCAATTGCGCCTACGTCGAGACGCCCGAAGCCCGTATTCTCGTGGACGCCGGATTTTCGCCGCGCCAGATTCGCAAGCGCCTCGCTTCCATCGGACGCACGCCGGAAAATCTCACCGCGATTTTGATCACGCACGAACACGGCGACCACATTTCCGGTTTGCTCGGACTGGCCGACAAATTAAAAATTCCGATTTACTGCAACCGCGACACGCAGGAAGCCACCGCCTGGGCGTTAAAGGAAAAATGGAACGGCAAACGTGACCCGCTCTTTGATGGCGTCGGAAAAACCGCCGCCGATTTCATCGCCAGACTCGAATGGCGGCTGTTCGCGACCGGCGACAGTTTTGAATTGAACGATCTCCTCGTCGAAACCTTTTCCATCCCGCACGACGCGCAAGACCCCGTTGGTTTTTTGATTCGCACCGCCGCCGGCAACATCGGCTTCGCCACCGACCTCGGCCACACCACCAGGCTCGTGCTCGACCGCATCCGCGCCGCGAACGTCCTCGTCCTCGAATCCAACCACGACGTGAAGATGCTGCAGGATTGCCCGCGCCGCGCGTGGCCGCTCAAGCAGCGCATTCTCGGCCGCCACGGCCATCTCTCGAACGTGGCCGCCGCCGAAGCCGCCGCACAAATCATGTCCGCCGGGCTGCGCCACCTTTACCTCGCCCACTTGAGCCGCGAATGTAACAAGCCCGAACTCGCGCAACACGTCATGGCCGAGCAACTTCATCACATCGGCGCCACTCACGTCCGGCTCCAGCTCGCCACGCAGGACGTGCCGTGTGAAACTTTGGAACTTTAAGAAATCAAAATGAATTCAGACGAATTTGTAAAAATCGTCCACAATGGCTCTGAAAAGTTGCGAGTGGATGAAATTGTTATCAAAAAAGGCAGCGAAGAATTGCATGGCAAAGGAATGCTCCGCATTAGCCGTGAAAAAATTGAACTTGATACAACCATCAATGAAGGAGAAGCACTTCCAGAATTTCACTCTGGCATTTACGCAAAGCGAGACAGTTGGAAACTAACGGGACTTATTGAAGACCAATTACGATTCAAATGCGACCACGTTGGACCGACCGGCAAAAGGCAGTTTTCTTGGCCAGACGGAATAACAAGATGCACATTTAAGGTACATCCCATTGATTTGATTCCAACCGGCTGGGATGCGATGTCTCGAAAAGACCGCAATGAATTTCTGAAGCAGGAGGCGGAAAACGCGCACATCATCCCTTGGTTCACGACAAAGCGCGCGCTGAAATGTCCGAAGATGATTTGAAGTCTTCAATCATAAACGAATCCCGAATTGCAGGAGCGATAAACATTTTATTGTTAAAACTTTTTGGCTATTCGGGACACATGAGGTGTTCCACTCTTGAAGACGGATACAGGCGAATTTAATATTTTCCGTCAAAAAATGTTCCGCACCGAAAAAATCTCCTCGCTCGACCTGCCCGAACTCGCGCCGTATCGCACGATGCGCCGGTCGGCGGAGCACGAGTCACAGGGCATCTTCATCGCCGAGGGCGAAAAGGTCACGCGCCGCCTGCTCGAAAGCCGTTTCACCGTCGTCTCCGTCGTGCTGCCGGAAAAATGGCTGGAAGATTTCCGTCCGCTGCTTGAAGCGCGGCCAGAAACGGTCACCGTTTATCTCGCGGAAAAATCCTTGCTTGAAACTTTGGTCGGCTTCTCGCTGTTTCAAGGCGTCCTCGCCGTCGGCAAGATTCCCCTGCCCGCTTCGCTCGACGAAATTCTGGCCAAAAGCGCGAAGCCAAAATTGTTCGCGGCCATTGACGGGCTGTCGAACGCGGAAAATCTCGGTGCGCTCATGCGCAACTGCGTGGCGTTCGGCGTGCAGGCGTTGCTGGTCGGCGAGACGTGCAGCAGCCCCTACCTGCGACGTTCCGTCCGAAATTCCATGGGCGCAATTTTTCAACTGCCGGTTTGGGAGGTAAAAATGGCCAACGAGGCCGTCCGGGCGCGACGCGATGATCCGCCCACATTTTCTCTGGCGCAAACCCTGCGCGAATTGCGCGCGCGCGGCATCCGCTGTATCGCCGCGCATCCGCGCGCCGGCGGCAAAACGCTTTCGCAGGCGGATTTTTCAGGCGATTGCTGCATCGTCTTCGGCAGCGAAGGCAACGGTATTTCCAAACCAATCCTCGAAGCGTGTGATGCGTGCTTGGCGATCCCGATGGCGAACAGCGTGGATTCGCTCAATGTCGGCGCGGCGGCGGCGGTTTTTCTCTACGAAGCGAACCGGCAGCGAAATAAAACTTAAACTGGAAGCACCCGAAAATTAGAGATGGATATTTTCCAAAACGACTTCAACGGAAGGCTTGTCCCCGCCCGAATTTATTTTCGTGAACAGCCCGCGCCAGAAGCCGAGGCCGTAAAAAAAATGGCTGGCCGCGAGCAAAGGCATCGCCAGCAGGCTGCGCACAATTTCACCCGTTGACATCAAGACGAGCGTTTGCAAAATGATGGCCCCGCAATAGAGGGCGAGCGGGGCGGCGGCAAAAACCTTGACCGGCGCAACAGAACTTGCCAGCGGCAGGAGTTCCAAAATAATCAGGGCCAGCAAATAGACGCAAAAAAGCGGTGGCACAAAATTGGGCGCGGAGCCGAAGGTCGGATTCAGCCGAAATTGCTCGGCGCGACCGCGTCCGTAGGTCATGAGCATTTTGACGAACGCCTTGAGCGTGCTGCGCGGACGTCGATGGACAAAAAAATCCGGATCGTAAAGCAACCGTCCGCCGCGCTTTTGAATGTCATCCATGAGCGCATTTTCCTCGTTTGGATAAAGTTTTTCGTTGAAACCACCGAGTTCGACCAATGTTTCGCGGCGCGCGCTGAGGTTGCAGAGGATCAATTCCTTTTCACCGGAATTGCGCAAGCTGCCGACGGGTGTGTAGCGCGCGCGGCTGGGACCAAACGCAATCCAGCTTCCCAGCACCAACGCAAAAGTTTTCTCCAACGGCGGCGCATCCGGCGGACATACATTTGGGCCGCCGACCATTTGCACTTTGGCATCTGAAAAATGCGCAGCGGCGCGGCGCAAATTACCGGGCGGCGCGACGGAATCGTCATCAAGAAAATAAATCAGTTCACCGCGCGCCGCGCGCAGGGCGGTGTTGCGCTGGACGGACGGCTGCCTGCCGCGCGCGACGATGATCTCCAACAGTTCAGGCGGATAATCCAACTGCCGCGCCGCCGCGACCGCCTTGATGTCGGCCTCGCCAGGTCGCGCGGCGATGATGATGGTGACGCCCGGCAAACGGTTATTCACACCGCGAGGCTAAAGTCGAACGCGTTTGGTTCAAAGTTCAAAATGCACCGGCGATTTTTCCGCTGGCAAAGCAGTTGCGTGGGTTGTGAAAAAATTTGACAAGCGCGGCTGAAACTTTAGATTACGCGCCGTTCCGGATGGGGTCTTAGCTCAGTTGGTAGAGCACCACAATGGCATTGTGGGGGTCGAGAGTTCGAGCCTCTCAGGCTCCACCATCTTTCCAGGCACTATTTCGACATGAAAAAGCCTCCTAAAAACGCTTAAATTAAAGGCATTTATAGAGATTTGCGTTTCCCCTCATTTGGCCACTCCACGCGTTTTCCGAGTCGAATCCGGGTTGCTTCCGCACTTGCAAAAGTGGTAATAAGGCGGTAATACTTTTACGCAATTACAAACTTACCGCACACATAATCAGATAAATTCCTGAATTTTATCCCATTTCTGCCTTTTCTTCATTAGAGATTCATGCTGGCGTTTGGTTTTTGCATTACCAATTAAAACCTCGATTGCTCGTGCTGTCGCTTTTATCGAGTCCTGTTCTTTTAAGGCAGCCTGATAAAAAACATCAGATTCAACGATCTGCCTGTCATACGTTGAGTAAGCTTTAAAAAACCTATTTAATTCCTCATCAAGATTCATTTTAGGCTGCGAATTAACACCGTCGAGCGGCGGCTTGCAGCCGTGGAAATTCGTGGTCGTGACCGATCCGGCCGTTCGCGCGAAATTGCGTCCGGCGTCTTATGGTCAGGCGCAAATCACCGAGGCGTCGCATCTGGTCGTGTTCACCGCGAAAAATAATTTCAGCGAAGCCGACGTGGATGCGCACATAAGACACAACGCAGAAGTTCAAGGCGCGCCCACCCGTGTCGCGCCGATTCTGCGCGCAGCGGCTAAAAATCCGTAACGATTACGCGTTCGAGAGGATTGGTAAAGTCAGCTAGCGGCGACGTATTGTTCGGTTGGATACTTTTGCTTCTGCCACGCGTCAATTCCGCCCAGCAAAGGTCGGATGCGAGCGAAACCGTTCCGTTTGAGCAACAGGGCGAAACGAGCGCTGGTCACTTCGTTCGGACAGGAGCAATAGACGATAATGTCCCGGTCGTGCGCCATCGTCCGGCTCCAGGCTTCGATTTTATCCATCTCAACATGCACCGCTCCGCGAATGACCGACGAGTTCAGTTTTAGTTCCCCGCCCGAACGTAAATCGAGAATGATCGGATTTTCTCCATCATCTAGTTTTTGGCGCAATTCGGCCACGGTGATTCTGGTCATACGCAATTCACTTAACAGGCGTTGTCGCTGCCAGTATTTATAGGCAATATAAAATATGATCAGCCCAACCATCAGGCTCAACGCGCTGCCGCCGATATGCGTAATGGCCGCCACAATCTGCCCAATCTGGTTGCTAAAGAAATAACCGATGACAATAAAACAAGCCCCATACAGCAGTGAACCGATTGCATCCACAAATAGAAACCGGCTGATGTGAACTCGGGCCATGCCTGCCAAAGGGGCTGCTACGGTGTTCAATCCCGGCACAAATTTAGAAATCAACAAGCCTCGCAGCCCATATCGGGTGAATACATTTTGGGTGCGACGAACGCATGAATCCGGCTCCAGAGAAAGGCGGCAAAGTAACCCCAACATTTGAGTTCCGCGATAACGTCCGAGATAAAACCATAGCGTGTTCGCCACAACGCAGGCCAGAACTGTAACGCCAATTCCTAAAAGCGGATTGAATTTTCCCGTTGCGGACAGCGCACCCGCAGATAACAGGAAAGGCAGTGCGGGCAACGGTAGTCCCGCCTGCTCCAGAAACACGACCAGAAATATAACCAACTGGCCATGGCTGACGAGAAATTGAGTCGTTTGGGTCACAAATTTAACTTGGACGATTTTGGATGAAAAATGCCTTCACTTGCTCGCCAAAAACTTCGGCAAAACATATAATTTTTCTTTCGGTCGCGGCGCAGTGGCCGTTTTCGATGTTCGCAATGATGTCACGAGCCATGCAACAACCCACCAATTGCAATTTGGCGGATAGAACTGCCTGCGTCCAATTATTGCGGTGCCGAAACTTGACTACGTTTCGGCCGATAAAATTTCCGTTGCGGAAAATGTCCATTGAATGATTCGAAATTGTGGATCACGAGCGTTGACTTTAACGGTTGTCCGCCATCGCGGAGACTGAATTGGTTTCATTTTGCCAGCCGCCGCCGAGCGCTTTGTAAAGCTGCACCAAGTTGAGCGAGACCGTTTGATCGCTTTGCACCAGCGCATCCTGTGCCGCGTAAAGCGAGCGTTCGGAATCCAGCACCCCAAGGAAGTCGGCCAAGCCACTGTCGTAAAGTTGGGTGGACAATTCACGCGCCTGTTCATTCGCCTGCACCGATCCGGACAACGACTCGCGCCGTGTTTGTTCTCGTGCATAAGCGGTGATTGCATTTTCGGCATCTTCCAGCGCGACCAGCACCGTTTGCTGATAAGTATCCAGCGCCTGCTCCTGACGGGCATTTTGAACGCGGACATTGGCCCGGATACTGCCGGCCTGAAACATTTCCCATTGCACGGTCGGGCCGGCGGACCAATACCGGCTGGCGTAATCAAACAAATTGCCCGTTGATATGCTTTCTACACCGGCAAAACCTGTCAGCGAAAATTTAGGATACAAATCCGCCTTGGCCGCGCCGATACGCGCCGTGGCGGCGGCCAGTTCGCTTTCAGATTTTTGCACGTCGGGACGGCGTTGCAACAAATCAGACGGCAACCCCACCGGCACTGCCGGCGGCGTCAAAGGAATGGGCTTTTCAGTGGACATTTCGTCCATCAACGCGCCCGGCGGCTGGCCAAGCAGCAGGGCCAGATGATGCACGGATTGATCGAAACCGGTTTTCAGCGTCGGCACTTCCGCTTCGGTGGTGTTCAGCAGCGCCGTGGCCTGTTGGACATCGAGGTCGCTGCTTAATCCGTTTTCAAAGCGGTTGCTGGTAAGGTCCAAGATTTCCTGCTGGACTTGGATGTTTTGAAGCGTAATGGCGAGGCGTTGCTGGTAGCCGCGCGCGCCGATATAATTCCGCGCGACTTCCGCCAGCAGCGAGACAAGCACGTCGCGCTGGCCGAATTCCGCAGCACCAATTTCAGCGTTGGCGGCTTCGACGGTTCGCCGGG
>Ga0302326_10027515_pt1 | contig 11463 bp, 8 predicted proteins | sample Palsa_T0_3_FD_202264 | JGI IMG/M metagenome (GOLD analysis project Ga0302326, IMG submission 202264) | Peat permafrost microbial communities from Stordalen Mire near Abisko, Sweden - Palsa_T0_3 | ecosystem: Environmental > Terrestrial > Soil > Palsa > Peat permafrost | place: Sweden: Abisko...
GTCAGCGAACACCCTCATCGCGGCCTCTGCGAGACCTGTCCCGGGCGTGCGAGCCTGTGCTCCTGGAGCGAGTCGCAGACCATGCGCGAGACCCCCGGCGCCTGAGCGGGCGCAGCGCGCGCCCCCACGGGCGCGGACGCGAGCTCGAGGGCGCCGCGAACACCCTCGCGCGGCTGGTTTTTGCCCGCTCAGCGCTGCTACGCTTTGCTTCGCCGCCTCGTGTGCCCGCCTGCCTGCGCACCGGTGGGCGTGCTCGCACCGGATCTTCCTTCCCGTGCGGGATGCACGACCCAACCCGAGCACTTCATGACTATGCCAATCAAGCAGCCGCCAAAGGCCGTCGGACTCTACGACCCCCGCTTCGAGCACGATGCGTGTGGCGTCGGCATGGTTGCGCGGCTGGACAACCGGCCGACGCACGAGGTTCTCGCGCGGGCCATCACGGCGCTAGAGAACCTCGAGCATCGCGGCGCCTCCGGCGCGGACCCGTGCACCGGCGACGGCGCCGGCATCCTCATGCAGATGCCCGACGAGCTGCTGCGCGCGGTCGCCGGCTTCGAGCTGCCGGCGCCCGGCGCCTACGGGGTGTTGATGTGCTTCCTGCCGACCGACCCCGGCGCGCGCGTGCGCTTGGAGGCCCTGTTGGAGCGGACCGTGCTCGCGGAGCACCAGCGGCTGCTCGGGTGGCGCGATGTGCCGGTCTGCCCCGAGCACAGCGGAGAGGTCGCGGGCGCATGCCGCCCGGTCATCCGCCAGCTGTTCGTGGGCGCGGGAGCCGAGCAGCAGGGCGACCAGGACGCGTTCGAGCGGAAGCTGTACGTGATCCGCCGCGTGTGCGAGCTGACGGCCGAGGAGCCCGGCCTGTACGTCACCTCGAGCTCCTCGCGCACCATCAACTACAAGGGCATGCTGATCTCCTACCAGCTCGCCCAGTTCTACCCGGACCTGCGCGATGCGCGCGCCAAGAGCGCGCTGGCGCTCGTGCACTCGCGCTTCTCCACCAACACCTTCCCCAGCTGGGAGCTCGCGCACCCCTACCGCGTGATCTGCCACAACGGCGAGATCAACACGCTGATGGGAAACATCAACTGGATGCGCGCGCGCGAGTCCGAGCTCCGCTCGGAGCTGTTCGGCGATGACCTCCACAAGATCCTTCCCGTCGTCAGCCCCGGCAACTCGGACTCGGCCACGTTCGACAACGTTCTCGAGATGCTCATGCTCGGCGGGCGCACGCTGCCGCACGCGGCGATGATGATGATCCCCGAGGCCTATCGCAACCGCGACGATCTGCCCGAGTACCTGAAGGGCTTCTACGCCTTCCACTCATGCATGATGGAGCCCTGGGACGGGCCCGCTGCGGTCGCCTTCACCGACGGCCGCGTGGTCGGCGCGACGCTCGACCGCAACGGCCTTCGGCCGGGCCGCTGGGTGGAGACAACCGACGGGCACGTCGTGCTCGGCTCGGAGGCCGGGCTGCTCGACATCCCCAACGATCAGGTGCTGCGCCTCGGGCGCCTGCAGCCGGGCAAGCTGTTCCTCGTCGACCTCGAGCGGGGCAGGATCGTCGAGGACGAGGAGGTCAAGCGCGAGGTCTCCACGCGCCATCCCTACGGCGAGTGGTACGCGCGCCACGCCGTGAAGTTCTCCGCCCTTGAGCCCTCAACCGAAGTGACGCTGTCCAACCAGCCGCTGCAGTTGCGCCAGCGCGCGTTCGGCTACACCCAGGAGGACCTGCGCGTGCTGCTCGCGCCCATGGCCATCGAGGGGGCCGAGCCGGTCGGGTCGATGGGCAACGATCTCTCACTCGCGGTGCTGTCCGACCAGGCGCCGCCCCTGTTCTCCTACTTCAAGCAGCTGTTCGCCCAGGTCACCAACCCGCCGATCGATCCGATCCGCGAGGAAATCGTGATGAGCCTGACGACCAGCCTGGGCAACGAGCGCAACCTGTTCGAGGAGACCCCCGAGCACGCGCACAAGCTCCACCTGGAACAGCCGATCCTGCTGAACGGCGAGCTCGAGACGCTGCGCCACGTCAATCATCCCGTCTACGCCGCCCGCACGATCGACATCACCTGGCCGGTCGCCGAGGGGCCGGGCGGGATGGTGAAGGCGATCGAGCGCATCTGCATGAAGGCCCGCGAGGCGATCGCCGAAGAGGTCAACATCATCATCCTGTCCGACCGCCAGGTCGGCCCGCGCCGCGCCCCGATCCCCTCGCTCCTGGCGGTCGCGGCCGTTCACCACCACCTGGTGCTCGAGGGCACCCGCCTGCGCGCCGGCATCATCGTCGAGTCCGGCGAGCCGCGCGAGGTCCACCACTTCGCCACCCTGATCGGCTACGGCGCGAGCGCGATCAACCCCTACCTGCTGCTCGAGACGCTCGAGACGCAGGTAGCCGAAGGACGCATCGTGCGCTCGGGCCCGGACGGGCGGGAGGTGGCGCTCGGCGCCGTCGAGGCCGCCCAGAACCTCGTCAAGGCGATCGGCAAAGGCCTTCTGAAGACGATCTCCAAGATGGGCATCTCTACGATCCAGTCCTACCGCGGCGCGCAGATCTTCGAGGCGGTCGGCCTCGAGAAGGAGCTCGTGGACACCCACTTCACCGGTACCGCCTCCCGCATCGGCGGCGTCGGCGCCGAGGTGCTCGCGACCGAGGCGCTCGAGCGCCACGCGCGCGCATATCCGGTTCGCCACGACGAGCTTTTGCCGGTGGGCGGCATCTATGCATGGCGCCGCGACGGAGAGCACCACATGTGGAACCCCGACACGGTCGCGCTCGTGCAGCACGCCGTGCGCGCGGCAAACGGCGACGTGCAGGCGGCGCTGGGCGGCGACCGCGAGGCACACCAGGCGGTGCGCGACTCAGACGCCTTCGCAAAGTACCTCGAGTATGCGCGCACCGTCAACGAGCACGCCGCGCGCACGGCCACGCTGCGCGGCCTGCTCGAAATCGGCAGCGCCGGTGCGGGCGGGCGCCAGTCGAGCGACGGCGATGCGCTCTCCCCCGAGGCGATCGCGATCGAGGAGGTCGAGCCCGCGAGCGAGATCGTCAAGCGCTTCTGCACGGGCGCGATGAGCCTCGGCTCGATCTCGCGCGAGGCCCACGAGACGCTTGCGATCGCCATGAACCGCCTCGGCGGGCGCTCGAACACCGGCGAGGGTGGGGAGGACCCATCGCGCTTTGCGCCCGACCGCAACGGCGACCGCCGGCGCTCGGCGATCAAGCAGGTCGCCTCCGGGCGCTTCGGCGTGACCATCCACTACCTGGTCAACGCCGATGAGCTTCAGATCAAGATGGCCCAGGGCGCGAAGCCCGGCGAGGGCGGCCAGCTGCCCGGGCACAAGGTCGACTCCTACATCGGCTCGATCCGCCACACCACGCCGGGCGTCGGCCTGATCTCGCCCCCGCCGCATCACGACATCTACTCGATCGAGGACCTCAAGCAGCTGATCTACGACCTGCGCTGCGCCAACCCGCAGGCGCAGGTGTCGGTCAAGCTCGTGTCCGAGGTGGGGGTCGGCACGGTCGCGGCGGGCGTGTCCAAGGCCAACGCCGACCGCGTGCTCATCTCCGGCCACGACGGCGGCACCGGCGCCTCGCCCCTGTCCTCGATCCAGGCCGCGGGCATCCCCTGGGAGATCGGCCTGGCCGAGACCCAGCAGACGCTCCTGCTCAACGACCTGCGCTCGCGCATCGTCGTGCAGACCGACGGGCAGCTGAAGACCGGCCGCGACGTGGTCATCGCCGCGATGCTCGGCGCCGATGAGATGGGCTTCTCAACGGGCCCGCTGATCGCCACCGGCTGCATCATGATGCGCGCCTGCCACCTGAACACGTGCCCGGTCGGCATCGCCACCCAGGACCCGGTCCTGCGCAAGCGCTTCAAGGGCACCCCCGAGCACGTCGTCAACTTCTTCTTCTTCGTCGCCGAGGAGGTGCGTGAAATCCTCGCCTCGGTCGGCCTGCGCTCGCTGGATGAGGCGATCGGCCGCGTCGATCTGCTCGGCGCCGAGCGGGCGATCGAACACTGGAAGGCGCGCGGCGTCGATCTCAGCCACATCCTGACCCACATCGAGCTTCCCCGCGGAATGCCGCGCCGGCGCGTGGAAGCGCCGCCGGAGGTGCTCAAGGACGCGCTCGACTGGGAGCTCGTGGAGTTCTCCCGCCCGGCGCTCGAGCCGGCGCAGAACGGCTCTGAGGGGACTGCCCCGCCGGCCCCGGTCGCCCCGGTGGTTCTCGAGCTGCCGATCCGCAACCGCAACCGCTGCGTCGGCGGCATCCTCTCGAGCCACATCGCGCGCGAGCACGGAGCCGCCGGGCTGCCGGAGGACTCGATCGTCGTCGACTTCAGCGGCTCGGCCGGCCAGAGCTTCGGCGGATGGCTGGCGCCGGGGGTCAGGTTCACGCTGCACGGCGACGCCAACGACTACGCGGGCAAGGGGCTGTCCGGCGGGGTGATCGCGATCCGCCCGCCGGCGGACATGGGCGAGCACTTCAAAGCCGATCAGAACGTGATCGTCGGCAACACCGTTCTGTATGGAGCGACCGCCGGCAAGGCGTTCTTCCGCGGCCTCGCGGGCGAGCGCTTCGCGGTGCGCAACTCCGGTGCGCTGGCGGTCGTCGAGGGCATCGGCGACCACGGCTGCGAGTACATGACGGGCGGGCGCGTGGTCGTGCTCGGCCCCACCGGGCGCAACTTCGCGGCGGGCATGAGCGGCGGGGTGGCCTATGTGCTGGACCTCGATGAACAGTTCGCCAAGCGCTGCAACATGGGCACGGTCGGCTTCGAAGCGCCCTCACAGGCGGACGCCATCGAGCTGCGCGCGCTGATCGAGGAGCACCTGCTGCGCACCGGCTCCCCGGTCGCCGAGCGCGTGCTGTCCGCCTGGGAGGAGCTGCTCGCGGGCGCAGCCTTCGTGAAGGTGATGCCCCACGACTTCAAGCGCGTGCTTGCAGAACAGGCCGAGGCGGAGGAGGCCCTCGCCGCGCGCGCCGGCGAGAACGGCGCGGTGGTGGCGTCCCGCCGGCTTGACGCCGTCGGCGGAACGGGCGCCTGATGGGCAGGCTGGGCGGCTTCATTCACATCGAGCGTCACGGGATGCCCCAGCGGGATCCCGCAGAGCGCGCGCACGACTACCGCGAGTTCCTGCTCACGCGGCCGGTCTCAGACCTGCAGGAACAGGGCGCACGCTGCATGGACTGCGGCGTGCCCTTCTGCCACAACGGCTGCCCGCTGGGGAACCTGATCCCCGACTGGAACGACCTGGTCTACCGCGATCGCTTCAGGGACGCGATCGAGCAACTGCATGCGACCAACAACTTCCCCGAGTTCACCGGCCGGCTGTGCCCGGCGCCGTGCGAAGCGGCGTGTGTTCTGGAGATAACCGAGGGCGACGCGGTCACCATCAAGCAGATCGAGAACGCCATCATCAACCGCGCCTGGGAGGAGGGCTGGGTGCTGCCCGAGCCGCCCCGCCTTGAGACCGGTCAGGCGGTGGCCGTCGTCGGCTCCGGCCCGGCCGGCATGGCTGCGGCCCAGCAGCTTCGCCGCGAGGGACACAGCGTCTCGCTGTTCGAGCGCGACGAGGCCATCGGCGGGCTTGTGCGGTTCGGGGTGCCGGACTTCAAGATCGAAAAGACCGTCGTCGAGCGACGGGTGGCGCAGCTTGCGGCCGAGGGCGTTCAGATGCGCTGCGGCGTGGAGGTCGGGCGCGACGTGAGCGTCGAAGAGCTGCGCGCGGGCTTCGACGCGGTGGTCCTCGCGACCGGCTCGCGCGTGCCCCGCGACCTGCCGGTGCCCGGCAGGGAGCTCGACGGCGTGCACTTCGCCATGGACTACCTCTACCAGCGCAACCGCTGGGTCGCGCGCGAGCTGGGCCCAGCGCCGACCGTCCCCGCGCCGGCGCCCGAGCGGGAGATCAGCGCTCGAGACGCCGACGTGATCGTGATCGGCGGCGGCGACACCGGCGCGGACTGCGTCGGCAACGCCCTGCGCGAGGGAGCACGGTCTATCACCCAGCTCGAGCTTCTGCCCGAGCCGCCGACCCATCGCCCCGACGACAAGACCCCGTGGCCGCAGTGGCCGCTGAAGTATCGCCTCAGCTACGCCATGGAGGAGGCCAGGGAGCTCGCGGTGGGCGAGCAGGACTACTCCGTCACCACGACCCGCTTCGCAGACGACGGCGATGGCCGGGTCGCCGCGGTGCACATCGCCCGCGCCGAGCCCGAGCCGCCCTTCGGCCCGCTGGCGGGCTCCGAGCGGGAGCTCCCGGCGCAGCTGGTGCTGCTGGCGATGGGCTTCCTCGGCCCCGAGCAGCCGCTGCTGTCCCAGCTGGGCGTCGAGCTCGATCCGCGCGGCAACGTCAGGGCGGTGAAGCCGTACACGACCTCGGTCGACGGCGTGTTCGCCGCCGGCGACGCGCGCCGCGGCCAGTCGCTGATCGTGTGGGCCATCAATGAGGGCCGCCAGTGCGCGCGCATGGTCGACCGCTACCTCAGCGCGCGCCGCAACGGAGCCGCGCCCGGACTCGAGCAGCCCGAAGACGCAGGCCTCTCCGGCCATGCCGACGCCGACGAAGGACCGGATGGCCCGCCCCCGCGCTCACAGGGCCCCGGGGGTTGGACCGGCCCGGGGATCGAGGCCGGTTAGCCCCCGGCCGGCCGGCGGCTTCCCGTGGACGCATGCCGACCTTCTGCCGGCACAATCGATTCATAGAGCGCTGCCCGATCTGCTCAAAGACGCTCCCCGAGCACTCAGCGACCGCGCGCCCCGCGCGCAGCGCACGGCCCGCACGAGCGCCCTCCGCGCCGCGCGCCGCCCGCCCTGGCCGTTCCGGGCGCTCGCGCGCCGAGGGCCTGCGCGTCCGCCGCGAGGGCCGCGCACAGGACGACGGCTATCGCTCGCCGCTCCTGCCTGGCCTGCGGGCCTCCGCGGACGCAACCCGGCTGGCCGAGGAGATCGCCTTCGCCTCGGGCAGGCTGCTCGCCCTGGCCACGGCGCCCACGGGGCTGTATGGGGAGGCGCGGGCGCTTCAAGGACGCGACCCCGAGCAGGCCACCTGGATGTGCTTCATGATCTCCTACCTCTGCCCGCTCGAGGGCGAGGATCCATTCGCCGGCATTCGCCTGGCCCTGGCCGGAGGGCCGCTGGGGGACCTCGAGGGCGTCCCGCTCGGCCCGCGCACCTCCCACGACCCCGCGCGCGGAGGAGCCACACTGCGCGCCTTCCGCCAGCTGCTCGAGCACCAGGCGGGCGCTTTCTCCGGCGACCCCGGCTGGAGCCCGCGGCGGCGCTTCGAGCGGCTGTTCGAGCGGCTCGCGCTGCCCGGCTTCGGGCGCATGGGGCGCTATGACCTGCTGGTCACCCTGGGGCGGCTCGGCATCGACGAGCTGCAGGCCGACTCGCTGCATCTGGCGGGCGCCGGCGCGTCCTCAGCGAGCGACCTCACGATGCTCGCCGCCAAGCGGCTGTTCGCGATCGGCGATCCCGTCCACCTCGAGCGCCGCGCGGCGGCGCTCGCGCAGGCACTGCAGGTGCCGATCGAGACGCTCGATCTGTCGCTCGCCAACTGGACGGCGCCCGAGCGGGCCACGCTCGGGTTCCCCCCCGATACGAGCGATCAGCAGGCGCTCGAGCGCGCCCGCGAGGCGCTCGGGCTGTGATGTGAAAGTGCCGTCCACACGGCCGCCTACAGTCCCGGTGGTCAGTTGTTCCCCCTACGGCCCGGGAGTCGCGATGCCACTCTGCTTCATCGAGCCTCAGGATGCCATTCGAGTCATTGCCGAGTCTGTCGGGCGCGAGGCGCGCCGTCAGCTCGTGGGGGAGGTGGTGCGCGCCTGGGTGGACGACATCCCCGACCAGGAGCTGTCCGTCCACTATGCCAAGGCGATCGCCGATCTCGACGAGGACGACCTGCACCTGCTGGCCGCCTGGCATGCCTCGCTCGAGGTGGGCCAGCCGATCCCCAACACCGACTTCCTGGTGGGGGTGTTCCCGAGCCTCGGCGAGAACCGCCGCGAGGCGCTCAAGATCGCGGCCGGGTTCCGCGGCGAGGAAGCCTTCCAGGCCGGCGTCTCCGAGGAGCAGGCGCTCGACACGGTGCTCCCCCGCCTGTCCGCAGAGCGGGCCATCGAGCTCGCCAACGAGTGCATCCAGCTGTACATGTGGGACCGCCTGGGCACCGATAACTAGTCGGCCCGCTGGTCGGAACCCCCTCGGATGGCTGGACCGGGGAGCTAGACTCGTGGTATGACCGAGCTTGGCGTTGCGCCCACCGAGGACGAAGTGATGGAGGCCCTGTCGAACGTGATCGACCCCGAGCTGGGGCTGGATTTCGTCGAGCTCGGCCTGATCTACGGCGTGGAGGTCGAGGAGGGCAACGTGCGCGTCACCTTCACGCTGACCACGCCCGGCTGCCCGATCGGGCCGCAGGTGACCGAGCAGATCGAGGAGTTCGTGGGGGAACTGGAGGGCGTCAAGACGATCGCCTCGGAGATGGTCTTCACACCCCCGTGGTCGCCCGAGAAGATGAGCGAGGACGCCAAGTTCGCGCTCGGCTACTGAGCCGCGCGAGAGTGAGCGACGTGACACGTGGCCACCAGCGCGGCCCTCATAATCAAGCTTTCCCTGGGCCTTGCGGTTCTCTACGGCCTCGTCATCGTCGTCTGGTTCGAGTTGCTCAGATCGCTGGTGATGCGGCGGCGGGCCGCCACGTCCGGGCGGACGGCGCGCGCACAGGCGCCGCCGCAGCCCGAGCCGGGTGGACACCGAAGCGATAACGGCAGCAGGGCCGCGACGGAATCAGAGCTCGAGCGCGCGCGCAGGCACTACCTGCTTGCGCGCGAGGAAGCGAGGGCCGAGCGCGACGCGGCGATCGCGGCGGCCAACCGGGCGGCTGAGCAGGCCATCGAGCGGATCGAAGGACGCTACCGGGAGATAGACGGGGCGTTCAACGACGAAGAGACCGAGCGAATCCTCGAGATGCTGCGCCGCCCCTCGGGCGACGGGGCGCCGTAGCGGGGTCGCACGGTTTAAGGGCTGCGGATGGGCCGCGGAGGGCGCGGCCCATCGCGCATCTCCTCCTCACAGGCTTCCAGGAACCTGTGTGCTGATGTGCCCCCGGTTGCCTGTTCCGTGACGGTGATCCGTCCCTATGCGTTTGGAGAGCACGCATGAATTTGATCACCGATCGCGCCCTCCATGGGGTGCCTTTGTGGCCCGGCGAGCTGCATGAAATGGGCCACTTCGGCCCGTTTGGGCGCTAGCCGTGGCCGTTGCTCGCGCTGCTGGGGGCGCTGACGCCGTCGCCGGCGCCGTTGCTCGCGCCGTTGCTCATGGCCGACTCCGGCTCCGGCTCCGGCAGCGACTCGCGCGCGAGCGCGAGCAGCATGGCGAGCTCGTCTTCGATGCCCTTGCCGATCAGGTCGATGTCGGGCACCGCGTCGAAGTCGCCCAGCAGGCCGAAGTTCATCTGGCCGTTGTAGGACATGATCGCGATCGCCAGCGCGTGGTTTTCGGGCAGGAAGGCGACCGGGTAGGCCTCGAGTATCTCGCGCCCCAGCACGTACAGCGGGAACTGCGGGCCGGGAACGTTGGTCACGATCAGGTTGTACAGGCGCGTTGAGAAGTTCAGGCGCGAGGCCTGCGCGAGGATCGTGGGCGGCGCGAAGTTCTGGGCGCCCGCTATCACCTCGGCGCCGAGGGCCTGCTTTGACTCCTTCAGGCCGTCCATCGCCTGGGAGACGAAGCGCAGCCGCTGCACGGGGTCGGCGATGTACACGGGCAGCGGCCCGCGCATCACGACGATGCGGTTGCCCGTCTGGTTGTGCTCGCCCTCGGTGCGCACCGAGACGGGCACGAGCGCGCGCAGCTCGAGCCCCTCGGTGCGCCCGCCGCGGGAGATCAGAAAGGAGCGCAGGGCGCCGGCGACGACCGCCAGCACGACGTCGTTGACGGTGCCCCCGAAGGCGTTCTTGACGACCTTGAAGTCCTCCAGCTGATCGCCGATGCCGAGAAACCGCCGGTGCGGGCCGATGTGCACGTTCAGCGGCGTCTCCGGGGCCGGGTTCAGGCCGGCCCAGATGATCTCGCCGATGCCCTCCGCGCCTTCGCGGGCGCGGGCGAGCGCGTGCTCGGGATGGGTGATCGCGTCGACCGCTCCCTCCGCCAGCGCGAGCGCCGCGCGCAGCGCTCCGCGCACTCCCGCCGCGACCAGCTCCACGGTGCCCGGCTCGCGGTGCGGCTGCCACGCGCGCCCGGAGTGCTTGAGCGGAGGCGGTTCACGCGAGAGGTCGAACAGCACCGTCGCCAGATCCACGCCGGCGATGCCGTCGATCAGGGAGTGGTGGGTCTTCGTGATCAGCGCGAAGCGGTCGTCTTTCAGGCCCTCGATCAGCCACATCTCCCACAGCGGCTTTGAGCGGTCGAGCTGCTGGGAGAAGATCCGGGCCGCAAGGCTCTGCAGCTGAACCCAGGTCCCGGGCGTCGGCAGCGCGGTGTGGCGGACGTGGTACTCGAGGCTGAAGTTCGGGTCATCGACCCACACCGGCCGGCCCGAGTCGAGCGCTGTGGAGGCGAGCTTGTGGCGGTAGCGGGGCACCAGGTGCAGGCGCTCGCGGATCTGTTCGAGAAAGTCGTCCATCGCCGGCGGCGGGCCCTCGGCGATCGTCAGCCCGCCGATGTGCATGTGCGAATCGGGGCCCTCCTGGTGCAGGAAGGATGCGTCGATCGGCGTCAGCCTGTCGAGGTGGCGTTGCGGCATCAGCGCCTAGCGTACACCCGAGCGCAAGCGGGAGCGGCCCCTACAATGACCGTGATGGGAAACACCGTGCACAAGCTGCTCCTGGCTGCGCCGCGTGGGTACTGCGCGGGCGTGGATCGTGCCGTGCAGACCGTCGAACGCGCCCTCGAGATCCACGGCGCGCCCGTGTATGTGCGCAAGGAGATCGTGCACAACAAGCACGTCGTCGAGCAGCTGATCGAGCGCGGCGCCATCTTCGTCGAGGAGGAGACGGAGGTGCCCGAGGGCGCGGTCTGCGTGTTCTCCGCCCACGGCGTGGCCCCCAGCGTCCGCGCAGGTGCACAGGCGCGCGGCCTGCAGACGATCGACGCCACCTGCCCGCTGGTCACGAAGGTCCACCGCGAGGCCGTCCGCTTCGCCAAGGAGGGATACACGATCATCCTCGTCGGCCACGATGGGCACGAGGAGGTCGAAGGCACGATGGGCGAGGCGCCTGAGCGGATCGTGCTGGTGCAGAGCGCGGACGACGTCGACCATCTCGAGCTCGAGAACCCCGAGCGGGTGGCCTACATCACCCAGACGACGCTCGCCGTCGATGAAACCAGCTCGATCCTGGCCCGCCTGCGCGAGCGCTTCCCGAGCATCGTCGGTCCGCGCACCGACGACATCTGCTACGCCACCACCAACCGTCAGGCCGCCGTCAAGCAGATGGCCGGCAGCTGC
>Ga0302326_10027516_pt1 | contig 11463 bp, 11 predicted proteins | sample Palsa_T0_3_FD_202264 | JGI IMG/M metagenome (GOLD analysis project Ga0302326, IMG submission 202264) | Peat permafrost microbial communities from Stordalen Mire near Abisko, Sweden - Palsa_T0_3 | ecosystem: Environmental > Terrestrial > Soil > Palsa > Peat permafrost | place: Sweden: Abisko...
CGATTCATAAGACCCCTCCGATCTCCTTTACAGGAGACGAGTCTTTTCAACCATTCACTCTTTTACAGATCGTGGCAAGAACGATAAGTAAACAACCGACACGAGGCCCTGGCCAGCGCCATAAACCTATCCGCCAAACAAAAACTTGTCAATAAAAACATGTCGGAATAAGCTTCATTTTTACATTTAGATCTGACACGGGTATCCCTCAGCCTGGATCGCGCAGTTACGATTTGACTGGCTCTCTTCAGTACAACAAAACTGCTATATCTGTTACGGCTAAATACCGTATTTGCTAATATTTACGAAAGCCAATATGGCGCGATTTTACTCAGCAGTAATCAAGCTACCCTTAGGGAAACGATCGCGCAGTGCAACGCCGCTTGGCTGGCAAGCTGGAAGTGTGGCCGCCTCGTGCTGGCTCTACATCTTGGCCCTGGTGGCATTCTGGCTGTACCTTCGATTCGAGGGAGATCGCACGACCACCGGAGCACTCATTCAATTCTCCCCGCGGTGGCTTGCCCTACTGCCATTGATCGTTCTCATTCCTCTTGCGGCAATTGCCAATCGTTCATCGCTTTTGCTTCTTACCGCCGGAACCTGGATCGCCCTTTTTCCAGTAATGGACCTTTGCTTGCCATGGCGCTCGTTATTGTCGAGTTCCATTTCGCACGGCTCGTTTCGCGTACTGAGCTGCAATGTTCATAGTCATGCAGCCGACAGGCGGAAGCTTTCCGATCTGATCGCCGCGACAAATCCGGATATTGTCTGTCTTCAGGAGTGGCCTTCCGACCAAACGCGCGAAGTATTCAGTTCGCCTGACTGGTACATCGCCAATCTCGGCGCGCTTTGCATCGCCAGCCGGTATGAGATTGAGGCCGCCGCCTATCTGGCTCCGTTGGATGTCATACGTTGCCGGATTATCCTGCCAAGCGGCGCGATCAATTTCATCGATCTCCACCTCAGCTCTCCGCATAAGGCGTTGTCCAATACGTTGCGTGATGTTCCGGAGGGGCCGATGGCTTTAGCGCGAAACATTCAGGTCAGGCGAATCGAAGCGCAAAATATCGCCGCCATCCCTCCGCAATTGCCCGGCCCGACCCTGCTGGCCGGCGACTTCAATCTCACCACCGACAGTTCAATCTACCGCGATAATTTCTCGTCATATTCCGATGCATTCAGCACCGCAGGCCTGGGTTTCGGATGGACCTACCGCATCAAATGGACCGCCACCCGGATCGATCACATGCTCACCGATGATCGCCTCATATGCACACACTGCGAGGTCTGCCCCAATATCGGCTCGCCACACAGGCCGCTCTTGGCCGAGTTCTTCGTGAAGTTCTGAATTGGAATTCGTAGCGCGCCGAATCTCGAATCATTCCGGAGCGATCGCTCTCAGCGGGCAGACGGATGACGGTGTTTCCGCTGATCGTGGAATCATTGACGGTGACGTCGTAATATCCATCGTAGATGCCGCCACCGTTCCCGAGACCTGTGTTCCCAGTAATGGAGCAATCATTAATCACAAGTGGTGCGTTGGCCGCGATGCCACCTGCTTTGAGGTCGCAAAAGAGTTATCTCAGACTCGCGTCCCAAGGTGCGTTAGTAAGGATCCACCAAGGAAGTGAAAACTTCCTTTTTAGCTATCGAAAATGCTGCGACCGTGCCGTCGACTGGGAACGGTATTCTCAGGACCTACTGGACCAGGAAGGGAAGCTGGATGAGCGTTTCAGTGCGTGGATGGACGAATACGGCGGCAATATCCATCACTGGCCGGTGCTGGAAGTGCTTTCAATGGAAAAGACTCCACACCAGCAAACCTCTCCCGCATATGCGGACCGAATGGATGAACTGGATCAGCTTTACGACCAGCAAATGCTCATGGATGAGTTCTTCGAAGAATCACCTGCGGAGATGTATCCATGAACCTGCGAGATCGCGATCTTCGCCAGCGCGATCTGGTTCCCTCGGATCGGCTGGCCGCTTGTGATGCCCTGGTAATCGGGATCGGCGCAGTAGGACGGCAGGCGGCATTGCAGCTGACTGCCATGGGGGATCAAGCAACTCACGCTGGTGGACTTCGACACGGTCGATCAATTCGCCCCATCGGGCGTAATCCTTCGGCGGGATTCCGTTCCCCTTCCGCCAGAAGACGGTCTCCTTCTTCGTCGCCAGGTCCACCGGGCAAAATCCAAACTCGACAAACGGCCGAACGCCAATCGCCAGCATCCGGTCAAATAATTCATCCCCGTACTGAAAGTTGTAAATGGGCTGCCCGCTCTTGCTCACGTGATAGACGAACATGTCGTCGTGAAACAGGCCGTGGAATCGGCGGTAAGCAAACCCGCATTGCTCGCGGAAGAGCTTCAGTTGCTCGGGCCACCCGCCCGCAGACCTTTATTGGCCCGCCCAGCTCCGACGTAGCGGCACCATAAATGATCGAGGGACTTGGCAGAATCTTTTGCATTGGTTCGAATTTTAATGGGCATGAGGACTTCTCGGTTACATCATGAGATCGTGCTGTTCGCCTTTGAACATTTCTGAATTAATTGTTACTATCTGTCCATGATTGTTCAAGAGCGTCATGGGGCGATTCTGCGGGTTTTGAGCCGCAAGCCGCGTTTGGGTCTGCTGCGGTTGCAGCGGGAGGTGGGCGTTTCGCGGTCGACGCTGCGGCGCGATCTGCTGGAACTGGAGCATCTGGGCGAGGTGGTCCGGTTGCGCGGGTCGGTGGTGCAGGCGGATTTTTACAAGGGTGAGACGACCTTCGAGCGGCGTCGCGGGCGATGCGTGGAAGAGAAACGGGCGATAGCGACGCTTGCGGCGGGATTGGTGGAAGCAAACGCGGCGATCTATGTCGACGCGGGCACGACTTGCCTGGAACTCGGGCGTCTGCTGCTTAAACGGCCGGACCTGCGTATCTATACGCATTCTATTCGTCTGGTCGCGGACTCCGTTGATGCCAGCGCCTCGATCGTCTGCGTGGGTGGGGAATATCGCCGCGTGAGTGGAGCGGTGGTGGGTGGGTTGGCCGCGCATTGGCTGGGACAACTCAGGTTTGATGTTGCCTTCGTGGCCGCATCGGGGGTTGATCCGGAGGGGTGCACGACGACGGAGATGACCGAGACGCAGGTGAAGCAGGAAGTGCTTCGCCGCTCGGCAAGACGCATACTGCTGGCCGATTCGCAGAAGTGGAATCATCCGTCGACGGTGCGCTTTGATGACTGGTCGAAGATTGATGAATGGGTCACCGATGCCGGCCTGGCCGCGGGCGCGAGGCGAATCCTTCGCGAGAAACGAATCAGGCTTCACATCGCTTCATAAGGAAATGGAAATGAAACAGTACCGACTCAACCGATTGTTCAACGCTAAATCAGGCAATTGTTTTGATGTGGCGGTCGATCACGGTTTTTTTGACGAAGCCGCGTTCATTGCCGGAATCGAAAATATGGAAAAGGTGGTTCGCACGCTGGTCGATGCCGGCCCCGATGCGATTCAGCTCACGCAGGGACAGGCGCATTTGTTGCAGTCGATTCCCGGCAAGCAGAAGCCGGCACTGGTGCTTCGCCTCGACACCGCCAACATCTATGGCAAAACGCTTCCCGGGGTTCGATACAACGTGACGATTGCCGATCCGGTCGGCACGGCGCTGCGACTGGACGCGGCGTGCGTGTGCATCAACCTGTTCAAGATACCGGGCGCGCCGGAGGTGCAGCAGCAGTGCGTGCAGAATATTCTGGCGATCATTCCCGAAGCGCATCGGTATGGGCTTCCGGTGATGATCGAACCGCTGGTCGCGCGTGATTATGCATCGGGCAGCGGGGGATACATGGTGGATGGCGATCCCGGCAAAATCATCGCGCTGGTGCGGCAGGCGGTGGAGCTTGGCGCTGATATCATCAAGGCCGACCCGACCGATGACGTGGAAGACTATCCGAAGGTGGTCGAGGTGGCGGGGAAAATCCCGGTCCTTGTGCGCGGCGGCGGCAGGGTTTCGGATGAGGAGATTCTCAAGCGCACCGAGGCGCTGATGAAGACGGGGATACGGGGGATTGTTTACGGGCGGAATGTGATTCAGCATTCTGATCCTGCTGGAATCACCCGGGCGCTGATGGCGATCGTCCATGGAGATGCGACCCAAAAATTCAGGCGCCGATAAGAGGTGCTTCGAAACCTTTGATATGGAAAAGTCCCACGGCGACGCCGTGGGCGTTTCGGGAAGGATGAGGGTTTTGAAAATAGGTTCTAAAAAGGTTTAATCGATGTTTCGCAAAGTGATCAAATTTGGAGTGATTGGGTGCGGGCTGATGGGGCGGGAGTTTGCCTCGGCGGCGGCGCGGTGGTGCCATCTGGAAAAGGTGGATTTCGAGCCGCGCCTTATCGCCGCCTGCGATGCCAATCCGGCGGCGCTGGAATGGTTCACGAGCAACGTGCCGGGTGTTACGCACACTTACACCGACTACAGGCGATTGCTGGCCGACCCCGACGTTGAGGCGATTTACTGCGCAGTGCCGCACAATCTGCACGCCGATCTTTATTGCGATATCATCGCGGCGGGGAAGCATCTGCTGGGGGAAAAACCGTTCGGGATCGACAAAGCGGCATGCGATCGAATCCTTGCCGCCGTGCAGTCGCATCCCAAAGTGCTGGTTCGCTGCTCGTCGGAAATGCCTTTTTATCCCGGTGGATATGCGATCGCCAAGCTGGCTCGCGAGGGGAGGTTTGGGCGGATCATGGAAGTTGAATCGGGTTTGTGGCATTCATCCGATCTCAACCCGGACAAGCCGATTAACTGGAAGCGCCAGGTGAAGTTCTGCGGTGAATATGGCTGCCTGGCTGACCTGGGGATGCACGCGCTGCATTTGCCGCTGCGGTTTGGGTGGCGACCGAGCCATGTGGCTGCATCGCTGCTCAAGGTGATTTCCACTCGTCCTGATGGAAAGGGGGGAACCGCTGCCTGCGACACCTGGGACAATGGAACATTGCTCTGCCGAGTGCCCGGTGACAAGGGCGACTTTCAGATGACCATCAGCACCAAGCGCATCGCGCCCGGGCATAACAACACATGGTTCATTCGGGTGTACGGCACGAAAATGTCGGCGGAGTTTTCGACGAAGAATCCGAAGGAGCTGCGCGTGCTTTCGTACGAGCCGGGCGGAGCGCAGGCGTGGCAGGTGTCGGACGTCGGTTGGGAATCGGCTTACAAGGGCATCACGGGCGGCATCTTCGAGTTCGGATTCTCCGATACCATTCTGCAAATGTGGGCTGCGTTCTGCGACGAAGTGGCCCACGGGCGCGAGGGCATGAGCCAGCCGTTTTACTGTGCGACGCCCGAGGAAGCGGCGGCGCACCATGAGATATTCACGGCCGCTTTGGAATCCCAGCGGGATGCACGGACGGTGGCGCTAACGAGGAAGGAACCATGAGCGACATTTCGTCGGCGCTTCCGAGGAGCCCGGTCGTTGTCGCGGGGCATGCGTGCCTGGATGTGATCCCTTCGTTCCCCGCCGGCGCGAAGATGCCATCGGCGGGTCATCTCACCGAAGTGGGGCCGGCTGTCATCTCGACCGGCGGTGCGGTGCCGAATACGGGGCTTGCGCTCCACAAGCTCGGATTTGCCGTGCGGCTGGTCGCTCTGGCGGGAGATGATCTGTTTGGCCGGTCTCTGAGCGAATTGCTCGCCGCCTCGGGCGCGGAAGTCCGTTTGCGAATTCGGCCCGGTATTTCAACCAGCTACAGCATCGTTCTTTCGCCATCGGGAAGCGACCGCGGGTTTCTGCACTCGCCGGGCGCGAACCACGAGTTCTCACCGGATGATATCACCGATGCCGATCTTCACGGCGCTTGCGCTCTGCATTTCGGTTATCCGCAAGCGATGCGTCGGACATTTGAAGACGGCGGGGCGGCACTAGCCGGGCTTTTTGCAAGGGCGTCGTCAGGGGGAATGATTACTTCGCTGGACACCTGTTTCCCTGACCCGGCGAGTGCGGCCGGGCGCGTCGATTGGTCGGTTTTTTTCCGTGCCGTCCTGCCGCATGTTTCGATGTTTTGTCCGAGCATCGACGAGCTGCCGATGCTGATGGGTCGGCCTCATCCTGCCGACGCACTCGGTGATCTTCATTCCATCGCCGCGGATTTTATTGAAATGGGAGCGGCGGCCGTGGCGATCAAACTCGGCGCTGAGGGGCTTTTTCTGCGAACGTCGAGCGACCCGCAGCGGATGCGACGCGCGCATCTTCCCGCGACCTGGACGGCGCGCCAGCTCCGCTCGCCCTGTTTTGTCGCCAACGTCGTCAGCGCCACCGGCGCCGGTGATTGCACGATTGCGGGGCTGCTAGCGGCCGGCCTTGGCGGTGATGAACCGGTGGAAGCGCTCACGTATGCGACCGCGGTTGGAGCATTCAGCGTCGAAGCGAGCGATGCGACGGGTGGCATCCCCGCCTGGCCGGAAGTTCTGGCGCGCGTCGCGGCGGGGTGGCGGCGGCGGCCGCTTCAATCGTTGCCATCGGGATATGCACTGCTTGGGCAACGGGTTTTTGCCGGACCTGATGATTCATCGCAATCCAAGGGAGTAATCAAATGACGGCCGAACAAATCGTTCATGCCCAGGCGCGAACACGTGAGATGCTGGCAAGCGCCGGCATTGCGCTGACGCCGGAAGAGTCCAGCCGAATTGAGATCGCGGATTTTGGCCTGGGCCGGCTGGAAGAAGAAGGGCTGGAGATCGTCACCTATGTCAACAACGATCGGTACTGCGCCAAGGAGCTGGTGATGTTTCCGCGGCAGACTTGTCCGGAGCATCGGCATCCGCCGGTGGGGTCTGATCCTGGGAAGACCGAGACGTTTCGCGTGCGCAAGGGGGTTGTGCTGCTTTATGTGGAAGGCCGCGCCACGTCGGGATTCAAAGCGCGCGTCGCGGAGCGGGGTGCAACCGCGTACACGGTTTTCCATGAGATTGAGTTGCAGGCCGGACAGCAGTACACGATCCCGCCGAACACGCTGCATTGGTTTCAGGCGGGGAACGAGGGGGCGATCGTGAGTGAATTTTCGTCGCCGAGCCGCGATGAGCATGATATTTTTACGAACCCGCGCATCATGCGTATCCCCCCGCGACAGCTATGAGAAATCAATGGCAATGACCTCACGCCAATCCGATCCGCATACATTCGAGGATCTGGATGCTTACTATGCTGATCGCAAGCTGCTCCGGCGCAATATCAGCCTTATCCTTTTACTGAATCTGGGCTGGTCCGCATGTTTTGTCGTGGTCAATCCCTTAATTCTGCTGGCGCTGAACAAGGCGGGCGTCGGCGACGCGGAGATCGGCCTGCTGTGGAGCATCAACTCCTGGGCCTACAGCTACCTTGTGATGTACTTCGCCTGGAAGAGCGACCACACCGTTACGCGGTTTGGCCGTCGCATTCCCTACCTCTTTCTGTCCGCGCCGTTCATTATCGTTCCGATCGTCCTTTTTCCATTCTTTCACGTGAAATGGGTGCTGATCGCGCTCGCGATGACAGAGATGCTCTTCATGGATATTAAGGCAGCGACCATTCCGCTGCTGAATTACGATTGTGTGCCGCGTCACATGTTTGCACGGGTCAATGCGCTTTGTGCGATCGTAATGGGCGCCGTCAATTTCCTGTCGCTGCGGTTCGGGATGCACCTGGCGGACGTTTTCGAAAGCGCGCCTTATTTGCTCGCTGGAGGAACCCTGACGTTGACCACGCTGGTCGGCGGCCTGCTCATTCGTGAACCACCGATTCACCATCCAACCCTCGAGAACTTCAAGCCCTGGTCGGCGATGAAGATCGCCTGGCAGGACAAGCGCATGATCGTGCTCATGCTGGGCATCAACCTGGGCGTCACCTTCGCCACAATGTACAGCCAATGGACCTGGCTATTCGCCAAACAGGACCTGGCTCTCAGCCGTGCCGATACGGGTGCGGCAATGTCATGGGCCATTCTGGTTCCGGTTATAATTTCCTTCCCCGTCGGATGGTTTATCGACCGTTTCGGCAGCTACATTGTGCTTGGCGTGTGCTGGGCGCTGATGTACGGAGCAACCGTGTGGATCAACCATTTCACTCACGGACCGCGAAGCCTAACAGCAGCGGCACTGCTCATGGAAGGAATGACCCCGCTTTATGGGGCGGCTTATATAATTCTCGCCCGCGATACCGATCGCACCCATCTGGGTTCGGTCACTTCAACCAATTCGTTTCTTCGCGGTTTATTTGTCGGCGCATCGGTTCTTATTTCCGGAACCTTGATTCAAAGCAACGGCAACAATTATCACATCGCCTATGTCTTTGGAGCATTCGTTTCATCCGCGGGATTCATCCTGATCATGATTTATGGATACCTGATGCAGCGGGGGCAGAATCCACCCCATCAAAGATCGATCGTAGCGCTCGAACCCGTGCCAACGAGTTTACCGACGATTCTCGAAACGTTTGAATAATCTGCGGATACGCAGATCACATTTTGGGGGAAAGCTTGAGCACCTGATCAAGCCATCGCCACGCTTCACGGTCAAACTCTGCGGACCAGTCGTGCCCAAGGCCCGGCAAAGGCACAAACCGCTTGTCAGTTGATCCAATGGAGCGGTAGATAACAAAGACGCTCGTCGGCGAAGAGGTGGGATCGATCAATCCGGCATTCATCATGGTTGGGCAGCGCACATCGGGGGCGAAATTCATCACATCGTAATAGGGCAGGCCACGGCCTTCAGAGGTATTGGGAAGGGCGGGCGGGCCGTCGCGATCCATACCGTCGATCGGCGGATTGGCGGCATTGGCGCTTTCGCTCCATTTGACGTAGGGACGGTCTCCAAAAAAGGGGATTCCCGCCACGACCGCCGCGATGCGTGGGTCCAGCGCCGCAACCACGACCGCACCACCACCGCCCTGACTGCCGCCGACCACGACTATTCGTGTTTTATCCACGTCCGGACGCGATGCCAAATAATTCACCCCCTGGAGCTCGTTCAGATAAATGCACCGATTATAATTTGCGTCCGGCGGATCGAATAATTTGTCGCCCAACGACATCGGCGGACGTTCGTAAGTGGCTTGGTCCACATCCTGCCCATGAACCTGGATGTCCAGGGCGAGAAATCCGTGACGCGCTTGTTCCAGCGGAATGGGTCGTGGATTGAATCCCGCGCCGGGCAATACAAGCATCGCCGGGAATGGCCCGGAACCCGGCGGCTTGGCTAACCAGCCCCGTATCCGCATTGCCTTCACGCTGTTAAAACCGACTTTGAATGCTTCCACTTCCTCGCAGCGGTGGCCGGTGGGATCATAGTCTGCCGGAAGCGATGCATGTGCCAGGTTGTAGGCGTTGATCTCCGCGCTGCTGAACTTCCGGACATTCCCTTGCTCGGCTGCAAGCGGAATCTGCGATAGTTCTCTTTTCGCCCGCGCCCAAAACTCCGTGAAATCAGCCGGTCGATTGATCGGCAGCGGCATCTCGTTCACCTTGAATCCGAACGTGCAGATTCCATCGATGGGGGCTGACTCGCCGTCATCGAGACTCACATGAATGTCAAAAAAGCCGGGACGAAGCTTGCTCGATGGGATATGAATCAGGAAGCGATTGGCCGGCAACGCTTCTGCATCGCCGCTGAGAAAGGGCTGCCTGAATAAATTGCGGCTGAGCGTCCAGTGCAAGGAAACAGACCGCACCCCCGCGCGGCAGCGAATTTCGACTTCCTCCTGCTTATCAAAAAGCAGATCTTCACACTGCGCGGAATCGAAATCCAAAAGCGAATCGTACGGTTTCGACGGCCGTGTCGAGTAAGGTTGCGCAAGGTTCATCAGCATTGCCGATGAGTCCTCATTGCTGGTAACCGATCCGAAGATCAAACTGCTGACGAATAATACTACTGGTATTCTCGATTTCATTGTGATCCGGCCGCAGTCAACGGAACCGTTGTGATCGGAGGGCGCAATTGAAGAAATCGTCCGAGACGATCGGTTTCCTCGACGTGTTGGGCGGGGTCGAGCTTCGCGTCCGGATGATCCACCACTGGAATTATTGTGTCGGACTTCACCGGCCCGAGCTCGGTGCAGTCGGTCAATTCGATTTTGTCGGAGGCTTTGGGAAGATTGCCGGCGCCGTTGCTGAAGCTGACGACGTGATCGAGGTGGTGCGATTTGCCGATCAGGATAAAGGCGGCGGCGCGACATTGATGAACGCGAACATTGGTATAATTCGTGACCGTCTGCATGATGTCGTCAATTGCCCCGCCCAATGTGCCGCCAAAGGCAACTTCTGAATCGCGTACGTCCACCTGATATGATTCGTGTGAGCTGATGCCATTGTCCCCGTTGAAGAGCGCCTTGCATCGCTGAATGAGGACATCCGAGCCGTTACCGTGGAAATTGAAGCCGTCGTTTCCCGAGAAGACGCTGACAAGATCGTAAAAATGCATGTGGCTTCCGCCGGAAACTTGTATGCCGGAACTGAAAAATCCGGGAGATCCCGTCAAGACGACCACTGAATTCGCGGGGCTAAGCCCTCGGGGAAATACGATCACCAGACGGTTCTGATCGTCATAACGGCATGACCCGCCATGCCATGCTGGTATTCCTCCTCCTTTTGGACGATCGCAGGACACGGGCAGCCCGTTAATGAATACCGGTGATGTCAAATAGTACCGCGTGTTTTTGTGAACAGGCTGGTCGAGCAGATACCCATTGTCGGTCTTGACCCATGGGCCGTCCGTGACGTCCACTCCCAGATTGATCACGGCTCCGTTCCCTTCGATGACCAATGGATTGTCAGCTTGCCCTCCTTTATGAATCATGATCTGCTCTGTGTAACAACCGGGGCTTAAACTCACTTTGCCTCCGGGTCCATCCACCATTTTCATTGCCTGGGCAATCGACTTGAACGGATCCGCCTGGCTTCCTCCACTGGAATCGTTGCCCTTAACCGGATCGACATAATAGGTGCCACCATGCGCTTCACATGAATATGCGGCGACGATCATCAATATCAACCATCGAGCGAACATTGTTTATTCCTTTCACTCTGGCGAAGCGCTGATCCAATCGCATCAGCCCGCTTTTGTAAGCTCAATTTGAAATTTCATAATCCGGGGAAACGACGAAGCGGAATGGCTCGTCGTCCCGGTTGTTAATCTCAAAATCTGACCCTTTTTCAATAAGCACTCGCAGGTTTCCTCAAGAACAGGATGCTCGGCATCCATCTCAGAATTCCAAAGCGGAGTTCCGCCCGGTCCAGTCAAACCCAGTTGAAAAGATTCCGATCGCAACTTGGCTGTGGCGCTCAAACCAATTGAAAGCCGGTAAACGCCATCGGCGAAACTGACAAACTCCACACCCACCGCCTCACCGGAAGCTGGCTGCAGCACGACATCGCGAACCCAAGCTGAGCTTTGCAGATCCGGCCGAGTCCACCGATAAGAAATAGATGCAGTCGGCTGCTCCG
>Ga0302326_10027519_pt1 | contig 11463 bp, 11 predicted proteins | sample Palsa_T0_3_FD_202264 | JGI IMG/M metagenome (GOLD analysis project Ga0302326, IMG submission 202264) | Peat permafrost microbial communities from Stordalen Mire near Abisko, Sweden - Palsa_T0_3 | ecosystem: Environmental > Terrestrial > Soil > Palsa > Peat permafrost | place: Sweden: Abisko...
CACGGCATGGTCTCTCCACAACCTTGGTGCTGCTTCGGCGTACCGACCCAGCACGCCGAAGGCAGCACCAAGGTTGTGGAGAGACCATGCCGTGTCCGGGTGTTCTCTGCCCAGCACCTTCTCCCGAATCGCCAGCGCTTGTTGGGCATAGTTTTCCGCCTCGGCGTACCGGCCCTGCCCGTGGCATGCTCCACCAAGGCTGTGGAGAGACCATGCCGTGTCCGGGTGTTCCTTGCCCAACACTCTCTCCAGAATCGCCAGCGCTTGCTGGGAATAGTCTTCCGCCTCGGCGTGCCGGCCCTGCCTGTTGCAAGCTCCGCCAAGGCTGTGGAGAGACCATGCCGTGTCCGGGTGTTCTTTGCCCAACACCTTCTCCCGAATCGCCAGCGCTCGCCGGTCATAATCTTCCTCCTTCGCCCACCGACCCTGTACCTCGCAGGCTGTTCCAAGGCTGTGGAGACACCACGTCGTGTCCGGGTGTTCTTTGCCCAACACTTTCTCCAGAATCGCCAGCGCTTGCTGGGCATAGTCTTCCGCCTCGGCGTACCGGCCCTGCCCGATGCAGATTGCACCAAGGGCCTGGAGAGACCATGCCGTTTCCCGGTGTTCTTTGCCCAATACTTTCTCCCTAATCGCCAGCGCTCGCTGGGCGTATTCTTCCGCCTCGGCGTAACGGCCCTGCCTGTGGCAGACTGCACCAAGGCCGTGGAGAGACCATGCCGTTTCGGGGTGTTCTTTGCCCAGCACCTTCTCCCTAATCGCCAGCGCTCGCTGGTAATAGTCCTCCGCCTCGGCGTACCGACCCTGCCCGTAGCAAACTTCGCCAAGGCCGTGGAGAGACCTTGCCGTATCCGGGTGTTCTTTGCCCAATACCTTCTCACGCGTCGCCAGCGCTCGCTTGTGATAGTCTTCCGCCTCCGCCCACCGGCGCTGCTCGTGCCGCACTCTTCCCAACCCGAACAATGCCGTTCCAAGCTCGACGGACGGAATGTCCTTCTCCGCAGGTAAGAGGCGCAGCGCCCGGCCCAATAGACCGTCAGCGTCGGAAAAATCGTCAAATACCAGAGCCAGCCTTCCTGCTGCAACCAGATAGCGCGGCTCGTCGGGCGCCACGCTAGCGGCTTGAGCATAGTAGCCCCTTGCGGCGACGAAATCGAACCGATTTTCGGCAAGCGCGCCGAGTTGATACGCGGCATTGGAGGAAAACTCGGGCTCTTCTTCAAGGATGCGTTTGAAGAGGCCCTCGGCCTCTTCCGTCTTGCCCCTCAAAAGGGCGCGCCGCGCAGCTTTGACAACCTTGGGAGCGAAGCGAGTTTCCAGATCTGCCAAGGCGGCATCGTTACGTACTTTCTGATCTTCAGCTGAGGCTTTATGAATCGCTGCCAACTCACTGAGCAGGCGTCTCATCTCCTCTTGATTCTCGGCGTGGCGTAATCCATCGATCCGAGTCTGCTCCGCGAGCAACTTTCCGCTAGCAAATGAATCCCGCTTCGAGCACAGATAGAAAAACCACCCAACAAGAATCCCGGCAAGGCCCACCACGAAGCTGATCGTGTTGCCATACGGCTTAAGGAACTCCTCGATGCTGTGCAGCATGTGAAGCATGCTATTTAAGGTTAGGTGAAAAGCCTTGCGCCGCGAGTTGTCATAAGCATTCGAAACACGCGGAGCCTTCTGCCGTATGCCCCCCGACGGCGCTTCAAAAACGTCTGCGCTTGAATTGCAACAATGGGTACTGCAAACGTGGCCACGATTTAAAGCAACATCACTAAGAATCGACATTTTTCTCTTCCTTCAAGACACCAAAGCTCGATATAGCGTAGCGGGGCTGAGCGGGGCTGAGCGGGGCTGGCGTCAATATTTGATCCGTGAATACCGTTCAAGGACACTTCGTCGCTACGGCGGTCGTCGAGGCCGGTCGGTGCTCACGGTTTCTGGGCTTTCCTCATTTTGAAATCCTCGAACTCTTTCGAGAGCACGAAGACGTACTCGCAGATGTTGTTCGCAAATTTGAAAATGTCCTCGGCATCCTGCTGTAGGAAAGTCCGCCCAGAAAAATGTGCGGCCTCGTTGCGGTCGAGATGCAGGGCATTTGCCCATTCATTCAGGCGGTCATCAATGATTTTCTGCGTGTGAAGCTCTTTGATCCCGTTTTGAAGACCCATCGTCGGATGAGTAAAATGCCTGACTAAGCCCTCCAACGCTCGACCCGACATCGCTACGCTTGCGGTAAAGCTCTCGTTTTTTAGGCAACGATGCGATTCCTCAAGGGAGTGCCGAATCTTCATCGGAATCTTCCAGTTAAGGCGTACGGGAGGCAGCGGCCAAACACGTTTTGGGTCTTCAAAGACACCAAACTCCATTTGCTCAAGCCCAACTAGCGCGGCTTTGCATTTTGGGCACTGAACGAGGCTAACTTTGAAGGGCTCGTTTCCTTCGTCATCCCCCGACACAAAGAGCTGTCCCCTAACAAGAGTGCCCATTCCCGCCTTGCAGAAAGGGCAATCTATGATGAGGATCTCGGTTTCTTCAATCATGAGATAAACGACCTCTATCTCATATAAACTCTTGAGCGGCCGAACCCCAGATTCCAGAAGACTTAACGATCATCGCTCAACCCAACAGCCAAGCGGCTGATAAGAAAAACGTTATTCCCCTCAAAATGCTCCCCTGCACTCCTAGAACCCAAACCACCCCAGTCAAATGACCCGGGGTGGGGGGTCAATAACCAATCAATAGACCCGTTAGATCCGCCCGAACTCGAGCAACGCCATTCCCACCGCCCGAGCAACGATCACGTGATCATTCTCATTCATTCCAAAGCACTTACACTCCAATTAAGCCAACTCTCTCCCAGCCCCGATCTATACTGAGCTCGGGAGGCAATACGGAGCCAAATGCAACTAACGACAAAACGAAGAGCCTATCCTCCACGAGCGCAGGCTCAAATCCGTACGCCTAGAACCCAGCAACCCATTGAATCCAAAGCCCCAGCCCAAATTCCAGAACCCAAGGAGAGCCTCCTCCCGAACCGCATTCCACCCACCCACAACCGCCCCCGCACATTGAACCAACACCCGCCCCCGTGCCACAATACCTTTCGTTCCCCAATGGACAATCTCAAGTCACACATCCGTGAAATCCCGGATTTTCCCAAGCCCGGTATCCTCTTCTACGACATCACCACGCTCCTGAAGAACGCCGCCGGTTTCCGCGCCATCATCGATGCCCTCAAGCTCCAATACGAAGGCCTCCACGTCGATACCGTAATCGGCGTCGAAGCCCGCGGCTTCATCTTCGCCCCGGCCCTCGCCTACGCCCTCAACGCCGGTTTCGTCCCCGTCCGCAAGCCCAAAAAGCTCCCCGGCGAAACCTCCCGCATCACCTACGACCTCGAATACGGCACCGACACCCTCGAAATCCACAAGGACGCCATCGGCAACGGCCATCGCGTCCTGATCGTCGACGACCTTCTCGCCACCGGCGGCACCGCCAGCGCCGTAGCCAAACTCGTCGAACAAATGGGCGGCATCGTTGCAGGTCTGGGCTTCGTCATTGAGCTCACGTTCCTGCAAGGAAGGGAAAAGCTACAAGGCTACGACGTCTTCTCGCTCATCCAGTACGACAAGTGAGCGCCCGTCGAGCCCGCGTCCTCGCCCACGCCAAGCTCAACCTCAGCCTGCGCGTTCTCTATAAACGGCCCGACAATTTCCACGAACTGCGCACCGTTTTCCAGACCATCTCGCTAGCCGACGAACTGACCATCTCGTACTCCGCGTCCAAACAGACCCAAATCGAGATTGCCGACAACACCATCCCCGATAACCTGGTCGAACGCGCCGCCCGCCGCTGTCTCGATGCGATGCGCCTCACCGCCAAAGTCCATTTCACCCTCAAGAAGCGCATCCCCATGGGCGCCGGCTTAGGCGGTGGATCCTCCGACGCGGCCGCCGTACTCCTGGCCCTCCCAGCCCTGGCTGGCAAGGCTCTACCCATCGAACGGCTCTCCGAAGTCGCAGCCTCCCTAGGCAGCGACGTCCCGTTCTTCCTCTACGGTGGAACCGCCCTGGGCCTGGGCAAAGGCGACGAACTCTACCCCCTGCCCGATTCGAAGCCGCGCTACGGAGTCCTGATCGCACCGGATATCCACGTCGGGACGCCCGAAGCCTACCGCGATCTCAGCGCGAGCCTTAGCGACCCAACCCCCAAACTAGCCTCCTTCCAGGCTGGATGCTGGCAAACCCAAGGCTTCGAACCCGTAAACGACTTCGAGATCCCCGTTTTCCAGCGCCACCCCCGCCTCGCGACCATCCGCAAATCCCTCATTCAAAAGGGCGCGGAAATCGCCCTTATGACCGGCAGCGGTTCCTCGATTTTTGCATTTTTTAACACGAAAGAAACAGTTCGCCGCGTCGTACAATCGTGGGGGGAGGAGCGCATTTACCCGATCCGCCTATTGAGCGGTCGAAGCTATCGAAGAGAGTGGCTCCGTCGCCTACAACCCCATATCAAAGGTAACCTCAACGATAATCTATGGCCGCCCCGAAGCCGGTACGTGCGATGAACCCGGAACGCATCAAAATCTTTACAGGCCGAGCAAATCCGGCTCTGGCGGAGGAAATGTGTACCTGCCTCGGCCTCGATATCGGCAAGTGCAAGATCAAGCAGTTTTCCGACGGCGAAACGAACCCGCAGATCCAGGAAAATGTGCGCGGCGCGGATTGCTTTATTGTCCAGCCCACCTGCAGCCCCGTCGATCGCAACCTCATCGAACTGCTCCTCCTGATCGACGCCTTGAAGCGCTCTTCGGCTGAACGCATCACGGCAGTGCTACCATATTATGGTTACGGTCGACAGGACCGCAAAGATAAGCCCCGCGTGCCGATCTCGGCGAAGTTAGTCGCAAGCTTACTCGAAGCGGCCGGTGCGCACCGGATCATGGCGGTGGATTTACATGCCGCTCAGATTCAGGGTTTCTTCGATATCCCGGTAGACCATTTATTCTTCCGCCCGGTGATGATCGAGTATTTCAAGAAAGCGGACATACCGGATTTAATGGTAGTTTCGCCGGACGCGGGCGGTGTGGAACGCGCGCGGTCCGTGGCTAAGCGTCTGAACGTCCCGCTGGCGATTATCGATAAGCGGCGTGAGGAAGCCAATGTCGCGGAAGTAATGAATGTAATTGGCGATGTCAGGGGCCGCAACTGTTTGATCGTGGACGACATGATCGATACGGCCGGAACCTTGGTGAAAGGTACGGAGGCGCTGCTCGAATACGGGGCTCTCAGCGTAACGGCCTGCGCCACCCACGGGGTTCTGTCGGGTCCGGCAGTTGAGCGGATCGATAGTTCGGCATTGAAAGAGGTGGTGATTTCCAATTCCATTCCACAAAGTGTGGAAGGGAAAGGAAGTCCAAAGATTAAGCAGTTGTCGATTGCTCCGCTGCTCGCAAGGGCAGTCCAATCGATTCACGAAGAGACATCGGTAAGCATTCTCTTCGGGTAATGTTTGATGTTCATGTAATGGTGGAGCAGGCTTCAGCCTGCTGCTTTTGACTTTGATTTTTAACCGGCAAGCTAACCCACGAGCCGTAAGACGGACTTAGCGCACCGATTCATAGGAGAACGAGTAAGTGAAGACAGAGAAGGTAGTTACAGCCGAGGTTCGAGCGAGCCGCGGCAAAAATGAAGCGCGCCGTATGCGTGTTTCCGGCCTGATTCCCGGCGTGGTCTACGGAGCTTTCAAAGATCCCGTGTCCATCGCGGTAAACCCGAAATTCATCTCCCAGATTCTGCGTAGCAGCACGGGACACAATACCATCTTCAACCTCGAAGTTACCGGCGGCGAAACCACCCCCGTCATGGTCGTCGATGAACAATACGATCCCGTGAAGAGCAATCTCCTCCACGTAGACCTTAAGCGCATCGACCTCGAAAAGCGCATCAAGGTCGCGGTTCCCGTCAAGGTCACCGGCGAAGCCAAGGGCATCAAACTGCAGGGCGGCCAGATGGAAATCATCACCCGTTTCGTCGAAATCGACGTCCTCCCCAACGATATTCCCCAAAGCTTCACGGTCGACGTCTCTCACCTCATGGTCGGACAAAGCGTCCGCGCCAACGAGATCCAGATGCCCGGTTCCGCCCATCTCTTGGGCCAGTTGGACGCCGTAATCGCTCACGTAGTCGGCCAGAAAGCTGAACCGGTGGCTGAAGTCGCGGCTGTTGTCGAGCCGGAAGTCGCCAAGAAGGGCAAAAAGGACGAAGCTGCCGCACCGGCCGCAGCTGACGCCAAGGCCCCCAAGAAGAAGTAGCAAGTGTTTCTGGTTGCGGGCCTCGGGAACCCAGGCGAGCAGTATGAATTCACGCCGCATAACCTGGGCTTTCTGGTGGTTGACCGGCTCGCAGCCATCCGGAATATTCCGATTAAGCGCTTTGATTCAAAAGCGATTGTCGGCATCACTCCGGAAGTCATGCTGGCTAAGCCGCAGACGTTCATGAATTTGAGCGGAACATCGCTCAAGCCGCTCATGGCGAAACACGGTTTAGGACCCGCGGATCTGATTTTGGTTTACGATGAGCTCGATCTTCCCTGGGGGGAAGTCAGAATTCGCCCCAAGGGACGGGCGGGCAGTCACAACGGGCTTATCTCCGTCGTCCAGAATTTGGGCACGGAAGAGTTCGTAAGAGTTAGGGTCGGAGCACACCCCGGCCATCCGTTGAAAGGCGGAAAGGATTATTTGTTGTCGCCGTTTTCGCGGCAGCAAAAGAAGGAATTGGATGAACTGTCAGGCTTCGCGGCCGAAGCGGTAAATTCAATAATTGCTGAAGGCGTCGAAAAGTCCATGACGAAATTCAATCGTCGCGCCCCAGGCTTAACCACTGAGGAAGAATGAGAATTTACGAAGAGTTGTTCATCATGAAGCCGGACGTTCCGGAGGAAGAGATTACCGCTTTTATCGAACAGATATCGGCGCACATCACGACCGCGGGCGGCACCGTTGACAAAGTCGAAAACTGGGGCAAGCGCCGCTTGGCCTATAAAGTCGAAAAGCAAAAAGAAGGCCACTACGTCCTGATTCAGTTCAGCTCGGAAGCCACCACCGTCGTCAAGGAACTCGAACGCCGTCTGCGCGTTGCCGATTCGGTCATCAAGTTCCTCACCGTACGCATTGACGAAACCCTCAAGCGCATTGAAAAGCGGAAGAAGGAACGTGACAAGCGCGCTCATCGCCGTGCCACCAACCCGCGTCCCGAAACCACCGTTCAACCCGTCACCCCGTTGTTTGCCGAGCCCGAAGCGCATGCCGCGCCCGGCGCTCCTGTGCCTGCCGCGCCGGCTGCTCCGGTCGCCGTAGAGGAAGGAAAGTAAAGTATGCCTGAAGGAAGAGAAACCAGAGGATCCCGTCCCGGTAGCGCATCGCAGCGCCCCACCGGTGGCGATAAGGCCGTTGCCACAGGCAAGAAGGCGTATTTCCGCCGCAAGAAAGTTTGCCGTTTCTGCACCGAGCGGATCGACGACATCAATTACAAAGACACGCGCATGTTGGCCGCGTTCATTGCCGAAAAGGGCAAGATCGTTCCCCGGCGCATTTCCGGCGTTTGTGCCCCGCACCAGCGCCGCCTGAGCGACGCAATCAAGAAGGCGCGCAACATCGCCCTTCTGCCGTTCGCGTCTGCTGTCTAAGGAGAGAATCATGGACATCATCCTGAGAGAAGACGTAGATAAACTCGGAAGCCGCGGGGACCTCGTTAAGGTCGCCGATGGTTATGCACGCAACTTCCTTCTTCCGCAGAAGAAGGCTGTCGTAGCCACTGAATCCAACCGCAAAATCGTTGAGCAGGAACGCGACGCACATCTTCGCCGCGAAGCCAAGCTTGTGTCGGAATTCCAGGGCCAAGCCAAGCTGCTCGCCGGAACCGTGATCACCATCGCCCAGAAGGTCGGCGAAAACGATCACTTGTTCGGTTCCGTCACTGCGCAGAATATTGCCGATCAGCTCGAAAAGCAGAAGTTCGATATCGATCGCCGCAAGATTCAACTCGAAGAGCCCATCCGTACCTTGGGCGAACACAAGGTTTCCATCAAGCTTCACCGTGAAGTCACGGCGGAAATCACTGTCAACGTAATCAAAGAGGACTAACGCATGTTCGACCTTACAGGTCAAACAGCGATCGTAACCGGAGCGGCCACGGGGCTGGGCGAAGCAATTGCCCGGCGTCTGGCCGCTTCTGGCGCTACGGTCGCTGTGGCCGATCTCGATCAGGAAGGCGCAGCCAAAGTCGCCGAATCAATCAACGGATTTCCGCTACCAGTCGACGTCACGAAAGACGCCTCGATCCGCGAAGCCATCGCCGCCGTTCTTGCGAAGACCGGCCGCATTGACGTCCTCGTCAACAACGCTGGAATCGCAGGTAAAGCCGCGCCGATTTGGGAACAGACCGATAACGATTGGGCCGCCATCGTGGCCATCAATCTGACCGGTATCTTCCAGTTCTGCCGGGCCGTTCTGCCTCACATGCGTGAGCGCAAGTATGGCCGCATCGTCAACATCGCCTCCATCGCCGGCAAAGAGGGCAACCCGAATATGTCGCCCTACTCAGCCACCAAAGCGGGCGTAATCGGCCTCACGAAGTCGATCGGCAAGGAAGTAGCCACCGAGGGCATCACCTGCAACGCGGTGGCGCCCGCAGTGATCCGCACAAAGATGCTCGACCAACTGACGCCTCAGCAGGTCGCCTACATGACCGACAAGATCCCGATGCGGCGCACCGGCGACCCGAACGAAATCGCAGCCGTAGTCCACTTCCTGGCCAGCCCCGACTCCAGTTTCGTCACCGCCCAGTGCTACGATGCCTCCGGCGGCCGCGCCACCTACTAGCGGTACAGCAGATACTTCTCGCGCATCTCTTTGAACCGGTCGAGCGACTCCGCCTTCAGGAAGCCGACCGGATCTCTGCCGAACTCTGTATTACCAATCAGCGTCTTGTTCACCGCGAAATCGATCTTGCCCGGGTAGAGCTTAGTCACAGCGGCTGCAACTTCCGCGCCGAGCCTAGTGGAATCAAACACATCGCGATCCGTCACCACGAATCGCACGCCCTCAATCATCCTGCCCGCCAAGTGAGATGTGGTAGGCTGAAACCGCACCGGGTAGAACCGCACGCCCGGAATCGCACGCGCTGAAAGATACACCGCTAACTTAGGGCCATTCACAAATTCCGCCCCAACGACTTCAAAAGGCGAATCGGTCCCGCGTCCGACCGACCAGTTCGTTGAATACTCCAGCATGCCAATGCCCGGATAAAGCAAAGCCTCGTTGAGGTTCCGCATATTGGGTGAAAGATCCACCCAGGGCAGTCCTGTTTCATCGAACCATTCGGTGCGCCGCCAGCCTTCCATCGCGATCACATGTAGATCCGCGCCGATATGTTTTTCTTCGTTGAACATACGCGCCAATTCACCGACGGTCATGCCATGGCGCAGCGGCCCGGGAAAATATCCAATAAACGAAGTTAAAGCAGGATCCAGCATCGGCCCTTCGACATGGATCCCGGTCACCGGATTCGGCCGGTCAAGAACATAGAAAGGAACCTTAGCCTTGGCGCACTCTTCCATGGCGTAGGCCATCGTCGTGACATACGTGTAGAACCGAGCGCCCACGTCGGCGATATCGAAAACGACTGCATCCAGCGACTGCAGCGCCTCCTGCGAAGGCCGACGATTCTTACCTTCGTAGAGGCTGTAAACATGCAACCCGGTCTTCGCATCCACTGTACTCTTGACGTTCTCCTCATCCGCCGCGCCCATGAAGCCATGCTCCGGAGCAAACACCGCGTTCAGCTTCACGCCGGCCGCCAGCATCAGATCGATGTTCCGCCGCCTCTCCCGATCAATCCCCGTCGGATTCGTGATCAGTCCGACCCGCTTGCCCTGCAGGACATCAAACTTCCTCGACACGAGCACATCGAGCCCCGTCAGGGTCGGCGTAATCGCCGGACTCGTCAACTTCTCTCGCCCCACGGCAGCCGCGACAATTGTCGCAACCCGCCCCCGGAGCGACGTGATCGACTTCCCCGCCGTAGGATGCACCGCATTCGTCAGTAACACCACATAGGTCTGCGAACCCGGATCAATCCAAATCGAGGTACCCGTAAACCCCGTGTGCCCATAAGACTTCCCGGCCGGAAACAGCTCCCCGCGATTCCCCGAGTACGGCGAATCGATGTCCCAGCCCAGTCCACGGAGGATCGGCTGATGCAGCGGCGTCGCTGGCGAGGTAAACTTCATCACCGCCGCCGGACTGAAAATCCCCGCGCCCATATCCAGCATCATCTGGCAGTACTTCGCCAAGTCGTCCCCCGTTGAAAATAGACCCGCATGCCCAGCGACGCCGCCCATATAGCGCGCCGTAGGATCATGCACCACGCCCCGCAAAATCTCTCCGTCCTTCTGCCTCTCTGTCGGCGCAATCCGCGCCTTCAGCGACGCAGGCGGCTGAAACATCGTGTCGTTCATCCCGAGCGGCCCGTAAGCCAGATCGTGCGCAAACTCCGGCAGGGTCTGCCCGCTCACCCGCCGCACAATCTCCCCCAGCAGAATGAAGTTGATATCGCTATACACAAACTTCACGCCCGGCGGATTCGCCGGCTTATCGTGTAAAGCCTTATCGATGCCGGTCTGATAACCGCTCCAAGCCGGTACCAGGTCCACATCGGGCTTGAGTCCGGAGAAATGCGTCATCAGTTGCTGGATCGTAATGTCGCTATGCCCATCCTGAAACTCGGGAAGGTAGTCGGTCACCTTATCGGCCATGCGTACCTTGCCTTGCTCGAACAGCTTCATGATCGACGGAGTAGTAGCAACCACTTTGGTCAACGAAGCAATGTCGAATATCGTATCCATCGACATCGGCTCTTCCGCCGGCACAAGCGCCCGCATCCCATAAGCCTTGCGATAAATCACGTGGCCCTGATGTCCCACAACAAGTACCGCGCCGGGGATCTTCTTATCTCGGATCGCCTGCTGAATCGCCGCGTCAGCATCGGCCAAGCTTTGGGCAAATAGGGACGATGCTCCCCAAAGCAGCAGACAAATAAACTTCATAGGGGCATGGTAACTTATGGCAAGTGGACTACCTGCAGAAATCGGCGGACCTTCTCACTGGAACCGGCTTCGAAGGAAATGTTCCCTTCATGTATCGCGATTCCAACGGCTGGGTCACCGTCGGCGTCGGTTTTATGATCCCCGACGAAAATGCGGCCAAGAAAATTCCTTTCGTCACCGCGCTCGGCGCGCTCGCCACGAAGGATCAAATCGAGACCGACTTCAAACGAGTTTACTCTCTTCCCGCGGGACTCGTCGCCGACAAATACCGAAGTCAATCGTCCCTGTTGATTACCTTCGATTACACCGCATCGATCCTCCTGAAGAAACTCAAGGAGTGCGATCGCGCTCTTCGAGGGA
>Ga0302326_10027520_pt1 | contig 11463 bp, 11 predicted proteins | sample Palsa_T0_3_FD_202264 | JGI IMG/M metagenome (GOLD analysis project Ga0302326, IMG submission 202264) | Peat permafrost microbial communities from Stordalen Mire near Abisko, Sweden - Palsa_T0_3 | ecosystem: Environmental > Terrestrial > Soil > Palsa > Peat permafrost | place: Sweden: Abisko...
AGAAGCGCGGTGCTTTCTTCGTCGATTGTGAAGATCCTCTTCGCTCTTTGTGGCGCGGTCCTCGCGTTAACCGCGGCTCTCGCCGTGACTTGCTTCGTGAAGACCTATGCGATGAGCTTTTTGGGTGTCCGGCGAAGCGCATGGCACGCACACTCCACGGTCCACCTGGGACGTCCTCACTTTGCTTCTTTCTATCTCGCGGTCGCGTGCCTCTTGCTCGGGATCCTGCCGACCTTCGTCATCCCTGTGCTCAATCGCGCCGTGGAACCCCTCGTCGGAGCAAGCGCAACAGCATCGCTTGTTCCACCTTTCTTTACCGCGACCCCAGCGAATCAGCAATTGCCAGCCTCGTTTTTGGAGGACTTCCATAATCTCGGAGCGCAAACCGGTGCGAATGTGCTGCCCGGGCGTGGGCTAGTCATTCTGGTGCGGGGAGCGGAGCAGAATCCGGTAATCTTCGCGATGTCACCATCATATAGCGTTTTGGCTCTCGCACTGTTGCTCCTCGTCACATGGTTGATCGTTATGCGCAGTACCCGTCGGCGCTCGATCGTTCGGAGAGAACTCTGGGCCGGCGGAATTCCTCGACTGCTGCCGGAGATGAGCTACACCGCTACCGGCTTTTCCAATCCGGTCCGCGTGGTTTTCCAAGCTTTATTCCGACCCAACGTTGTGGAGGATACGAGGCAGACGGTCAGCGTGCATTTTCGGACCGCGATTCACCGCCGACGAGATGAAACCCACCTCGTCGAGAGGATGCTTCTGCACCCTGTGGGCGATGCAATCGTATGGATTGCCAAATTCTTGGCGGGTATGCATCACGGCCGGTTAAATGCTTACGTCGCTTACGTTCTCGTTTTCTTTCTGATTATTCTTCTGCTCTATCGTTTGTCCTAGGACGGAGTTCCGGACAAGAAACCCGCAGTGCAGCACAAGCGTGCTAGCGGATAGCTGTCTGTACGTGTGGGGAGCGGGGGTGCGTGGGTCTGTTCGAAAGCAGGTGCAATCATGGTGCGAATACTCATCGCAGACGATCGTCCGGAAATGTTGCGTATGGTTCGGCAGATTTTGCAGCAGGAGGAAGGCTGGGAAATTTGCGGAGAAGCCGTCGACGGGGAGCAAGCCGTCTCCAAAGCGATCGAATTGAAACCCGACGTCGTCATCCTGGATCTCGCAATGCCCAAACTCAATGGCTTACAAGCGGCGCGAAGGATTTGTGAACAGGAGCCGAGCTCTCGGGTGCTGCTCTTCACGGCTCGCTCCGTTGACCAATGCCTAGTAGATGAGGCCCGAAGCGCCGGTATTCGCGCAGTCCTAAACAAGTTGTCCGCCAACCTCTTGGCCTGTGCCGTGCGTGTATTGCTTCAGGGTGAAGCTGGAACCTTCTTCGCACTGACGAAAGTGAAGCGGGTTAGCGAACCCGGTAAATTGCGACAGCGCCTAAGGCCATGATCACTGCTGCATATAGGAAAGCTGCGACTGGCGAGTGCAAGGTCCAAATTCCGCCTACGATCGTGCTGGAGAGAAAATCCCCTACGCCATTTACAGTTCCAGTCAGTCCATAGGCGACACCGTGCCTTTCCTTGTGGGGAGCCAGATCCGCTGTCATCGCTCCTTCCATCGCATCTTGTATCGCGATGAACGTCCCTCCTAGAGCAAAGAGAATCGCGATTCGTGAAATCTGCGTCGTGTGAGACCAAAAGGCGGCGGCGAAGCCGGCCGCAACGATTGCCCCCAAAGCATAGCCACACGTTAGGAGGGCTCTCCGGCCCCAACGGTCCGATAGTGCACCCACGGGGTAGGAAACGACTGCGTACAGAACGTTATGAATGACGTAGAGCAGGGCCGCGATCTCGGCAGCCGGAATGGCTCCGCGGCTCGGTGCCAGAAGTTGAGTCGCGGCCAGGATCATTAATGTGTGTGAGTAGTCTCCCGCGCCAAACAGGCCGACTCCGATCAAAAAACGCCAGAAGGACCTAGGAAGATTCTCTATGGAATCCCATAGACTTCCGCGCAGACCTTTCCTTCGGGTTTCATGGACCATTACCCCAAAGGCGATGGCGGACGCGAGGCCTGGAATAAGCGTCACAAGAAAAATGACCCGAAACGGCATTGATGCGTCCGACGCACTGCGACTCAGAAGTCGAAGCAGCCCGATCGCTATCAAGGGCCCAATAATGGCGCCAAGCGTATCGCCAGCCCGATGGAAACCAAAAGCCCTGCCCCTTGCTTCGAGGGGAACCGATTCCGCGAGCATCGCATCACGCAGCGGCCCGCGAATGCCGCGTCCAAACCAGGCAACAACTCGCCCGACCAACAGCAAGGGCCACCCGTAGGCGATCGCAAAGAGAGCCTTGGCAGCTCCCGTAAGGAGGTATCCGAGGACCGTGATTGTCTTTCTGCTCCCGGTTTGGTCGGAATACCACCCGGCGCCGAGCTTCACGAAACTCGACACGGCATCGGCAATCCCCTCAATGGCACCTAGAGCGGCAGCGGGTAGCCCGAGTACGGCAAAGAAACCGGGCAGAATCGCCGTAGCCATCTCGTGACCAGCGTCGGAGAGCAGGCTAGTGAGTCCCATGCCAATGACATTGCGGTTTAACCAGGGCGGCCAGCGGCGCGGTCGCTGCGGAGACTCGCGCCGATTTTGCGTGTCAAAAGCATGTTCTTCTGTTGATGAGGTCATCTCCACCCCTGTCCAGAACGGCAGTATGGGCTCTACGTTCATTCGATCTTGTAGGCCAGCCAAAGCTGTAGAACCAATTCATCCTCGTACTCGACTGTGCTGAACACGATGCCCATGCCGCCGGGCAAGACATAGGCCACCTTGGCGTCGGCCTCGAACGTTAATCCGGAGTGTTCGATCTCCAGCCACACGCGGGTGCCGTATGGAAACGGACGGTCCGTCTGCAGAAAACAGCCGAATCGGCTGAGCTCGCTGGACACAGTGCGCAGTTCTTCCGATGTTTCCGTGTGCGTGACTGTTGCGACAGCCCGGAACGGGTAGCGAATCCCCTCGCGGCGCTCGAACTGCATGAAACTGTCCCCTTTGTAGCTAAATGGATCGCTCATTTGTCACTGTTCGCTGCGCAAGAGCGGAGTTCAGGTTCTCAATCCACTCCAACGCCGCGCGACGAAAGCGCATCGCCAAACTCCATTCGAGGCGCAGGAGATTGCCGCCGGAGCCGATATAAAGAAACAGAACTCCTTGTTGGAGGTGAAATTGGTCGATCCACTCGACGCGGGCGACAGAATGAAGCAGCACATAGGTAACTCGCAGACCCAACCAAGAAGCTCCGAACGGCTCTTCGTCGGTCAGGGCGATCATGGCGTTATCGGTTGTGGCAAGCAGCAGGTTCGTGCACTTTTGGCGTCGTGTTCTGCCAAACGGGACCGCCGTTTGAAGGAAGGCGTCGCGGAACTCTCCCAACTCGGGATGTTGGTGAAGAAACCGAATAAACGGAGCGGGACAATTGAGCGAAAGCACGGAATGATGTACAGGAGTCTGTACACTACTCGATGGAAAGACATTCTTATGGAACAGCGCCTTTATGAAGACCGAATACAGTTCTCCAGATTGCACTGGAAATTGAATCGGTATCTCACGCGGCGTACAGGATTGAAAGACCGTGATCCAGCAGTCGAGAAGAAAACCTGTAATCCGATAGCCGAGAAGATGCGATCGATCGGTGAGTAGCGCCGCAGCGCGGTGCGAATCCGTTTCGAGAGAAAGCAGCAAGAGATGGTTTTTGAGTATGCAAGCCAAACGCTGTGGAACAACGACGGTTCCTGACTTGTCTGGCCGAACCATTGCCGGAAGGAAAAAACCGACCTCAATCGGCCCGTGAACATCAGTCACTCTCTCGAGTGCGTCTCGGAAAGCATCTGGTGCGTCGTAGCTTCCGCTGATCTCAACCGCGAATCTCTGACTGCCGGAATAGGAGACTCCTATTCCTCCGTCCGCAGGGTCATTCGTAGACATTTCCCTCGCTCCGTTGCGGCCGTTGACACTCATTTCACCCTCGCGCGCAAATTGAGGAGGTCGAGAGCAATGTTCTCAATGCTGTCATCCAGAATATTTCGCACCTTTTGATCGAAGTCTCCACCGCCAGGTACGAGGTGGCTCGCACGACACGCTTCTACAAGAACCGTGAGTGAGACCAACTCGAGTTGAAGAACCTGCTTGCTTTCGGGAAAGTTCGCAGGAAGATTGAGTTGCTCGGCCATGAAGCGCAGGCTCTGCCGAATATTGGTCAGCTTCTGAAGGAAGTATTCGCGATTGTCATCGACTTCGAGCTTTTGAGCCTGTCGATTCGGCGTCAGAAGGCCCTCCTCTTGAACGAGCTGTTCGACGCGCGTCAGGCCGTTCTCCAACAAGAAGCGAACCGCCTGCAACCGTGCGCAGACTGTTTGCTCGTGCAAATCCCTCTCCTGTATACGGGAGTGCGGGTTTGATGGGTATTGTTGTTTCCGTTCTGCAGCGTTCTTGCGTGTGATCGCGGTCAAGTTGTTCCTCCTTGAGTTACGGAGGGGGTTGCCGGCGACAGACACCGAGCAAACAAAAACCCCTACCGACGTCTTTCGGTAGGGGTCATCAATCCTTGCGGATATTTAGGGTGAACCCCATCACCACCTGCATTCCGGATCGTCGCTTGGAATCACCGGAATACAGCGGGAGTTATGTGCCAACAGGTACTTCCGCGAACCTCCAATGCTGGATCGTCAGGCTGTCTGGACTTCCGATCCGTTATTTACTTCCCTTGATTGCCACGGCAAAACACCGAGAACGTCTTTTTCAAGCCCCCGAAGGCGCTCTAGGGACGTGTTGACAGCGACCTCACCGGCAGCCTGCGTCGTTCGCGCGCGCACCAAAGCCCGCTCTGCGATCGCGACTGCCTCTCGCAATAGACCCTTAATCTCCGCTTCTAGAAGCCCTCGGCTCTCCCGTACGCGTGCATCGACGTCGCTTTGTACCCGGGAGCTATTTACTTCCATGAGTTGATCTAGAAATTCGCCCGCGTCGCCTAGTATCCCGCTTCGGTATCCCACAAGCCCACAGACAAGGTCTCCAATAAACAGAAATGGAGAGGCTGGCGCGGCCACACGCTCAATGAGGTTGAAATGAAAGTCTGATTTCGTACGCAGTCCATCCGAGCCCAGTTGACCCGGCAATTGACCGAGTTCGGGCATGCCGGAGGCCGCGAGCCGCCGCAGAAAATCGTCTCCCAACTCTACAAAACGGACGGTCGCCTTCTGGAATGCCGCCTCCGCAAACCGGGATTCGCTTTCAAGCCACGGCCCGAGGTGCGCTTGCGCAACGGCCTGCGCCATGTGCGTAGCGTCTCGGCGAAAGGCGGGTCCATAGCGCCGACGATGCAAGGATGAGAGCCGCGCGGTGAAGGCTCGATGAGCCTCAACACATCCCGTTTTCATGAATTCGGTGCGGCGAGAAGAGAAAGTCTCGGAAAGCCGGTTCTGTTCGCCTGAGAGCATGTAGCCAAGATCTCGCATGGCGAACTCGGCTTGTTCGATCGTTTTTCGCAATCCCACGATGCGGGATTCGGATTCCTCGATGGGGCGTTGCAGGGCAAATTGCTCTTCGCGGATTACCTTTAGGAGTTGTTCTGCGACGCGCTTGCGGCCACGATCGGTTGCCTGACGAACCAGCAAACGTCCTGAATCACGAATTAAGTCCTGAAGGGTCTCCAGCAGTTTGTGCCAATCCCTGTCATCGCCGCCGCCGTTGAGACGCTCAAGTGCACTCACCTCGAAGATCGGCGGAGATGGCCGCTGCAGACGCGTTTCAAGAACGCGCTTGGCAAAAGCAACCGCGGAAGAGCGCTCGAGATCCGAGGAACGGTCTGCTTTGTTCAGCACGAATATCAGGTCGTGAACGTCGTGCGACACACTGTCGACCAAATCCAGTTCCTCGCCTGAAAGAGGAGGGTCTGTGCCAATCACAACAATGGCGGCATCGATATGCGGAATAAAGGCGCGAGTCGCCGCGCTATTGCCTGCGTGTACAGATCCGAGACCTGGCGTGTCCACCAAGCACATCCCTCCGACTAGCAGACGGCTCGGAACAAAGATCTCAAGTGCAGCCACGCCCTTGGTGTTCTCGGGATTCTTGTCTTCGGACACGAAATCCTCAACGGCGCTGATCGGAATGTCACTCCAATCCGTATTCTGAAAGCGGATTCGCGCGCCAACCTGATCGCCGTGCCGAATGACGGTGGGAACAGTCGTCACAGGAATGACCCCAGCAGGAAGAACGGAATGCCCGATCAAGGCATTGAGAAGGCTTGACTTGCCTCGCTTAAATTGGCCCACACAGGCGACATAAAATCGTCCTTCTGAGACGCGTTCCGCGACTGCTCGGGCATTCTCTGCGATCGAATGAGAGCCAAACTCGTCGGCCAAGGAGGCCAAGCGATACAGCGCCGCCGCTCCGGGCTCAGCAAAGTCCCTGTTGATCGTCGTGGGACGGCGTGATCCGTCCGCCAGACCACGCTGTCCTATGTCGTTGCGCGATTCCATTTCGGTGCTCATCCTCACTGAGTGCCAAACCTTCCGTTTGGTATCCCGGCTCTCATTAAATAATCGACGTGGACCAGAGCGAGCTTAATTTGGTCCCCATATTGATACCGTGCATTGGAAGCCATTTCGGACATTTTCACGATGCTTCCGGGATTGTGCTGGCTCAATCGCAGCATCTCTTCGCGAAATCCCTGAAGATCGAGAGAACTCAACCCAAATCGGTGGATGCAATGCTCGAGTAGTTCACGTGCCGAGGAGTCCGGCAAAGGTCCAAGACTCACGTGATACTGCGGTGTGAAATAGATGCTCCACGCATATCCGATTTCGGCGTGCGAACATCCGCGAGCGAGTAAATAAACAGGAGTTTTGCATCTCCAGATGATCTGCTTTATGAATCCCGCCATCGTGTGCGTGGCAGGAGGGAAGTGATCCAGAAAAATCCAATAGCGTCCCGCCTTGGTTGCCGCATAGAGCAGAACCTTGAGTCGGCCGCTGGTTTGGTCTCGGAGCCACCGATTGAGGGAGCCATCGCCGCAGCCATCTTGCCAGACCTTGTTTCTCACCAAAGCATCTCCTGCTACGTATAGTCCCCTCACCAACTCGGCAACCAGCTGACGGACCGACGCCGCCCCGGTCCAGTAAATACAATTTCGTCGTTCGGGTTCTGGGAATCCTCCAATGATCATTTTCGTCAACGTCGTCTTGCCAGCGTCTGCCGGGCCCCAGACTAAGAAACTCTCACGGGTTTTTATAGCCGAAGTTAGCTTCCGGCATTCCGTTTGGCGTCCAATCAATAAAGATCGTGGTGGCCCCTGCCTCATATCGCATTAGCTGCCGTCGATACCCGCTGACGGCCTCTGCCAACTCCTCATGCCTTAGTGTGATTCCCGTTTTGATGGACATATTTGATGACTTCTACTTCGGACATGGCGATGAGCCCCTCATCGACCATTTCATCCAGGTGCGGGAGCAGTTGTTGAATTTTCTCTTCGGAATCGATCACGCTAACCATGACGGGAGCGTCGGACGAAAACGAAAGATGGTGTGATTTTCGAATGAGGGTACTTGCGCCATAGCCCTCAAAGCCACGAAGAACCGTCGCCCCGGCAATGTCCAGTTCCCGACATTTTTCAACAATGGCGCGATACAACGGTTGGTCCTTCCACTTGTCGTCCTCGCCAAAATGGATTCTGAGCATCTTGGCTTTTCCCTCTAGCTTCATTGTCGGGCCGCCTTTCGTCGTTCTTCTTCTTCGTAATCGTGGCTGTACTTGATGATGTCAACGTTCGAGAGAACCACCAGACCCTGTTGCACCATGTCATCCAAGATGGGAAGGAATGCGCGAACTTTTTCCTCCGTCTCAATGACCGAGAGCAGAACGGGTTGGTCGTGTGACAGACTCAGGGTCTTCTCTGCGTGGATTCTCCTGTTGGCGCCATATCCCAGGATTCCCTTGTAAACCGTGACGCCGGCGATGTCGTTGGCGCGCATGCTCTCTACCAGGGCTTGATATAAGGGCTTGTCGTGCCACTTGTCGTTCTCGCCGATGTAGATCCGCATTAATTTGGCTTTACCTGCTCTCTTGATCGCGGGGCCGGGGTCCTCATGGGCGTGCTTGCTCGATACTTCGGACGGTTTGGCGACCGTTGTGTCTTGAATCTCAATCAAGCCGGTTCCAACCATTTCGTGAAGCTTGGGAAGCAACTCGGCGACCTTCTCTGGTGACTCGACGAATTGAATCTTGATTGGAAGATTTTCGGTTAGTCGGAGGATGCGTGTCGTGTGAAGGTGATGATCCGCTCCAAACCCCGCGATACCCCGGACCACGTTGGCACCGGACACGCCCCGATAGAACAGGTAGTCAAGGATCGCTGCGTATAGAGATTGGCCGTGAAATTGATGATCCTCTCCGACATAGATGCTGACTTTCTTAGCTGGCCCGGCTTTGAGCATATCTATCCTCCTCTCCTCATCCCTCGCCGCGATGTCAAGAATTCTGCTGCTCGGCCCAAGACACCCCAGCCCGTTCGGTCTCCTCTTCGCAAGTGCTCCAAGAGAATATTCAGCTCCTGTTTTAGTTCATTGTGAGAGCGAACCGAAGTCTCCAGCAGTAGTTGGCGCATGGAGGGCGTCAAGAGATGGTCCAATTGGGAGGCATGTTTGAGACAGAAACTGACATGCAGTTTCATCCACTCCTGAACCCTTGGACGTTTGAATTCCTCACGCATCTCTTCGAGTCGAACAAGTTCATGCGCGCGGAGTTGTTCGCAGAACGTGCACGCATCGTCTCTGCTAGAACCCGTCGAGTTTTTAGACCGTTCCAGCAGATCCAGAAAAACCTTTGCGGCCCGGTCTGCCGGAGCGCCCTTCGCCATCATCCAGGCATGATAGTTGCATAGCGTCGAAATCTCCGCAGGTTGTGTGCCGGCGATCAGTCGTTCCTGAAACTCCGCAACGAGAGAGCATGTTGGGCAATGCCCCTTTGCGAAGCCTTGGGAAACCTCTTCTGTGAAAACTGTGTTCGGCTCGTTCATCCAATTACCCTTTCCACTGGAAATCGAAATGCTAGAAGGGAGATCACCTGTGCAGCGCAACATGTCCTCCTGGTTCTCAACTCACGTTTGCTCCAAAGCGATCGGATGACCAACGAGGCCAACGTCGAGATCCACGTCAGCACTGCCGCTATCGAGCGAGCGTAGGTCCGCGCGGATCTGCGCCTCTTCTGAAGCGGAGAGTGTCGTTCCACCGAGTAGGCGACCGGCCTGTGCCCGGTAGGCGTCGGCATAGGAATCAAAGTGCATCTTGAATTGTCGCAACACGCTCTCCGTCCACTTCTTCAGCAATGCGGAATATGTTTCGAGCGTCTCAGAAAGCTGTTTGCCGATCTGCTGCTTCAGCGTTCCAAGCAGTTGCCCCTTGGCAAACTGCTTGCCGAAGAGAAGGGCCAGAGACGGCTTCGTGACCCGCAACGTGACCGCGGGAGCTTCGAAAACAGGGAGATCCCGCACCAGTTGAAGAAACTCATCATCCGTGGGTCTGTCCGGGACGGAGAGATCCGATGCTGACGTGGTAAGTTCGGCGCTGAGACTGCGGGCCAGGGCGGAGATCTGTTCCTGCCACGACTGCGTACACCTTTGCATCCAATCGGTAATTGCTCTGCGTGCCGTGTCTTCTATCGACAGGTCCGGGGGCTTTGTGCTGTTGGTCCAAAATGTGATCAGTGCTTCTGCCACTGCCTCCAGCGGTCCCCCTAAGTTGTCGGAGATTCGCTCCATCTCGTCGCCCGTTCCTTCCCAAAGCGCCTCCAACTTCCCCGTAGCGATGCGGAGGCGACCTTCTGTCGCGCGCACCTGTTCTGCAGACACCATAGGGCTGCCACTTTTGCGGAGCCGCCCATTCAACGAAGCGGCCACAGACTCACGGAGCGCCCCTACTTTCCGTTTTAGCGAGGCCGTCCGCAAATCGCGGACGCTCGCATAAACGGGCACGATATCGTTTTCGAACCATCGATCGAGTAGGGCACGATGAGCCGGCATCGCACTCACAGGCTGGACGTTCAGGTCCAGCTTGCACTCATCCTTGATATGTTCTTTGACGTAGGCGACTACGCGTTGTTGATCCTGCTCTCCGATGAGGTCCGCCTTACTCAGCAAGACGGTAACAGGCACGGCGGCCTCGTTGAGCGCCAGAATCGTTTGCAAGTCATCGGGTGTCAAAGATGACGCTGCGTCCACCAGCACAACTCCCATGTCACATTTCGGCAAATATGCGAGGGTTTCAGCCGCCCCGCGCGTCGCGAGCGAGCCGAGCCCGGGTGTATCAACAAAGGTCACTCCGTCTCGAAGCTGCTTCGCCGGCAGTTGCACAACCACACGCGTCACGTGTCGCTCATTACCGGGGTTCTGCTGTTCGGTGACAAAGGCGGACAGTTGATCGAGGCCGATCTGTTCACTGGGATGATCGGCAAACCAGACAGTGATCCCGAGCTTCTCTCCATAAGAGATGCGGGTGGGGACGGCGGTAACAGGCGTCACCCCCACAGGCAGAACGTCTGCACCGACAATCGCATTCAGCAGGGATGACTTGCCGGAGCTGACGCGGCCAAAGACCGCAATCTCGAATGTTCGGTCCTCAGCACGTTCGAGGATCGCCGAGATGGAAGAGTGGAACTCGACCAAGCCACGCTCTCTTACGATTTTCTCAATCTGGTGGAGAACGGTAGTCTCGTCACTAGTCTGTGCCAGTCGCTCGAGCCTTTTCTTTAAGTCATCCTCATCCCCGCTCACGTAGCGGTCGAGCCGGGTCACGAGACCCAGCAATTCTCCGCAGATTCCGTTGAGCTCCGCCGCCACTGCTTCGGGAACGGCGCCGTAGCCTTGCATGGATTTCGGATAAAGTTCCTCGACGGCGATCTCGATACACGTAAGCGAGACGCGAATGGAATGCGTCGCGAGAATGGAGGGCTTGCCCTGGGAAATATCCTGACCGTCGAGCACGCGGAGAAGTTGCGCACGGATGCGAGCGATGTAATTTTCAATGGTTTGCCTCTGCGCGAGGCTTACTTCCGATTTGAATTTTGGGAACACGCTCTTAGAAGACGACTGATACAAGACCTCTTCGATACTTGAGAGGAGCTTGTCGATATATTCGCAGCTCACCCGTAGCCGTCGTTTCTGAAATTCATTGAGGCGATCTGGCGTATCTGGGGTGGCAGAGTTCATCGAGACCTTCCATCGTTCTTGGAAGACACGCGGACATATTCGGATGTCGTAAGGATAAGACTTAGCGAATTAACCTGGAAATACGAATACTCGCGAGAAGAAATCTGAACTGACAAACGACTTCGCCACAAGAGAAAACCCTCGTAGGAGTCATTTGCCCAATGGGGCGGTTAAAGGTGAACTCCAACACCTAACGGATGAATTA
>Ga0302326_10027524_pt1 | contig 11462 bp, 9 predicted proteins | sample Palsa_T0_3_FD_202264 | JGI IMG/M metagenome (GOLD analysis project Ga0302326, IMG submission 202264) | Peat permafrost microbial communities from Stordalen Mire near Abisko, Sweden - Palsa_T0_3 | ecosystem: Environmental > Terrestrial > Soil > Palsa > Peat permafrost | place: Sweden: Abisko...
TTGCGCGTCTACGCCTTCGAGGGGAATAGAGAGGGCGTGCAGATGCCTTTCTAGAGTCAGGACGGCTTCTGCGTACATACCGGGAATCAAAATCAAGTTGGGGTTCGGCACATCGACCTGGGTATCCATGGTGCGCGTCGCCATGTCAACGGAATCGGCGAACCGGGTGACCGTGCCATTGAACGTGCGGTCGAGCGCCTTCACAACGACCTGGACGGTTTGGCCTAGATGCACTTTGGAGACATCCGCTTCCGGGACCGGCAGTACCAGACGCAAACGGGAATTTTCGGAGAGTTGAACCAGCGCCTGGCTGTTACTTGTGTTGGAAGTGCCGGCGGGAATCATAGCGCCGGTGTCCGCATAGCGCTTGGTGATGACGCCTGCGAAAGGAGCGGTGATCTTAGCGTAGGAGTTCATGGTCTGGGTCTTGGCCAAATCCGCCTGCGAAACGGCGACGCCCTGCAGTGAAGCTGCGAGCGCAGCGCGGGCGGCGGAGACGGTTGCTTCCGCCACCTGATCCTTGGCTAGCGCGTCATCAATCTCCTGTTGTGCGATTAAGTTGGGACGGGTCTTGGCGACACCTTGCAATCGCGTGTAGATCAGATTGGTGGCGTCGTGAGCCCGTTCAGCGCGGATGAGTTCCTCGCGCTGGCGCTCCACTTCGGAATCGCTGCGGCTGGAAGCCGCCTTGGCTCGCGTGATCTCGTCGGCCAGCTCGGGGATTTCGAGTATCGCCAAAGCTTGGTCCTTTTTCACGCGGTCGCCGACATCTACATAGATCTCTTTCAAATAGCCGGCGACCTTGGCATGTACGTCGATGATCTGGTAGGGACGGAATTCGGCTGCGAGCGTCTCTTTCCGCTCCAGGTCCATCGGGACCGCTGGCGCAACGGCGACAACGGGAGGCTTGGGTGCCTCGGCTTTCGAGCCTTCAATTTTGTTTTCACGGTTGCAGGATGAAAGTCCCGCGACGCAAATAATTCCGGCAATCGTCCAAATACGATTCATTTATGCTCCAAGTATGCAACTGACCCGATGACTGGCTGAACGGCAGAAGGCAGATCGAAAAACTGAGTTTAGACGAGAAGGGGGAGCGAGAGATTGCCGTGGGGCGCGAGAGTTGGATCGGGGACCGGTGCAGAGCGGAGGGAAAAAAGGGCTTCAAAGTGCAATAACTTGGTTACAGGATGAAAACTGACCGCTGCGTCCAAATTATGCGACAGATTCTCCATCTTTATGGATTTCGAAAGGAAGTGGCCATGTTGAGCCGGAGATTCGAATTGCCCATGCTTGGCCGCAAAGCCCACTGCGAAAATAAGCAGGCAGAACCCAATCATCGCAAAGAACTTGGTAACTTTTTTCAGTTGCCGCAATCCATTAAGAGTATAACGTTTCTGACTATGTTCCGCCGAATCTCGATTTCTCTGTTACTGAACGTAGTTATTGGCGTCGCGCAGGAGACGCCTAAACCGGTCAACACGCTACAGAATTTGAGCAGCGCCACGGAACTCCTTTCAAACAAAGTCAGCCGGTCTGTGGTGCAAATCTTCTCGACTGGCTACACCTTCAACAGCGAAGAGGCGGGCTCAACGAATACTAGCCTTGTCACCAAACAACGTAGCACAGGCTCCGGAGTGATTCTGAGCCCTGAAGGCTACATTATTACCAATGCGCACGTCGTCCAGGGTGCCAGGCGGATGCAGGTGCGTCTGTCTTACGCAACGCCGTCGAAGGATAAGGAGAAGAAGGCGCCTCCACATCGGGATCTGATGGAAGCAAAGGTAGTTGGCATCGATCGCGAGGCGGATTTGGCAGTAATCAAGATCGATGAGACGGGCCTCGAAGCGGTGGCGCTGGGGAACTCGGATGGCCTGAAACAGGGGCAGATCGTGCTGGCCGTAGGGAATCCTCTGGGACTCGAAAATTCGGTCTCAATGGGCGTGATCAGCTCGGCAGGCCGGCAGATCAAAGTGGACGATCCCATGTCTTATATACAGACGGATGCCTCGATCAACCCGGGCAATTCCGGCGGACCGCTCATAGATACCGAGGGAAGGGTGATCGGCATCAATACGTTCATTTATACGCAGTCGGGGGGCAGCGAGGGAATCGGGTTCGCGATTCCGAGCAACCTGGTGCGTACGGTTTACACGCAGATACGTAAGAATGGCCACGTGCACCGCGGTCAGATCGGAGTTTCGGTACAAAGCATTACGCCGGATCTTGCGGAAGGTTTGAGGCTGCCGCAGGACTATGGAGTGCTGGTAAATGATGTGGAACCGGATGGCCCTGCAAGCAAGGCAGGGTTGAAGGTGATGGATATCATCGCCTCGATCAACGGGAAGAACCTGGACAATGCCAGCGAGTTGCAGCGCGATCTCTATAGGCGGGAGTTGGACGAGAAGATTTCGCTCGACATTCTGCGGGGTGACGACCGCCTTTCGATTGGCGTGAATGTCGCTGAGCGGGAGGACGATCCGCAGCGCTTTGCCGATATGGTGACGCCGGAGAAGAACACGATTGCGCGGCTGGGGATTCTGGGAATTGCGATCGACAAACAGACGACGCCGATGCTTCCGGATCTGCGGAAGACGTACGGGGTGATTGTCGCGGCGAGGACATCCAGCCCGCCTTATTCGGGCTCGGGAGCGCTCCAGCAAGGCGACGTGATCTATTCGGTGAATCGTGAGCCCATCGCATCGATTGAAGCGTTGCGGACCGCGGTGGATGGGATCAAGCCGGGAGAACCGCTGATCATTCAGATCGAGCGAGATGGCAAGTTGACGTTCCTGTCGCTTGAGTTGGAATAGGGGACGATTCTCCTGCTACACTCTAGGTTTATGACGTTCGTGTCCGGCGCAAAGCACCATCATCACCACCATACGGTGATCTCCACGCGCCGGGCTATTTCCTAACAGCACTTTTGATTTCATACGGAAAGGATGCCCGCCAAACTGGATGACCAGTGGCGGGCTTTTTGTTTTGCACATGGACTTGAATTTTGGGAAGTCGGACGGATTGATTGCCGCCGTCGTTCAGGATTGCGGGACGAATCGCGTCCTGATGGTCGGCTACATGAATCAGGAAGCTTTCGCTAAGACGCTGGCTACCGGGCTGGTTACGTTCTATAGCCGGTCGCGGCAGAAGCTTTGGACTAAGGGCGAAAGCTCCGGGCATCACCTCAAGTTGAAAGAGATCTCGACGGATTGCGATATGGATGCGCTGCTGGTAAAGGTGGAAGCGGTCGGGCCCGGTGTTTGTCACGACGGATACGAGAGCTGCTTCTACCGTCGACTGGAGCCCAGCGGCTGGGTGGAATCCGAACCGCGAGCCTACGATCCGAACGCGGTGTACGGAGGTAACGCGTGAACGAGGTGCTGAAGCTTGGCATTCCGAAGGGCAGTTTGGAGAACGCCACGATCGATCTGTTCCGGCGGGCGGGGTTCAACATCTCCACCAGCAGCCGTTCCTACTTTCCGGCCATTGACGATCCGGAAGTGGAGTGCATGCTGATTCGCGCTCAGGAGATGGCGCGGTATGTGGAGGACGGCATTCTCGACGCCGGGTTGACGGGCCGCGACTGGATCGAGGAAGGCGAGCATGACGTGCAGCGTGTGGCCGATCTGGTCTACGCGAAGCAGAGTTTCGGGAAGGTGCGTTGGGTGCTGGCTGTGCCGGAATCCTCCCCGTTCAAGACGATCAAGGATCTGGAAGGGAAGATCATCGCGACGGAGTTGGTGGAGACGACGAAGCGGTATCTGAAGGCGAACGGCGTGAAGGCGAAGGTCGAGTTCAGTTGGGGCGCGACGGAAGTGAAGCCGCCCGTGCTGGCGGACGCGATTGTCGAGGTCACCGAGACGGGCTCCTCGCTGCGGGCGAACAAGCTGAAGGTGATCGATACGATTCTGGAATCGAACACGCAGTTGATCGCGAACCATGCGGCGTGGGCGAGCGGATTCAAGCGGCAGAAGCTGGAGGATATGAAGCTGCTGCTGGATGGCGCGATCAACGCGCTGGGCAAGGTGGGACTCATACTCAACGTACACAAAGACCAGCTGGCGGCGATTCTGAGCGTGCTCCCGGCGCTGAAGCGGCCGACGATTTCACACCTGAGCGATGAGGAGTGGTTCGCGGTTCATACGATCATTGACGAATCGACCGTACGCACGATCATTCCCCGGTTGAAGCAGGCAGGCGGTGAGGGGATTGTCGAGTATCCGCTGAACAAGATCGTTCTCTAGCCATGATTCGGATACTGCAGAGCAACGACATGGGGCGCGTGCTGGCGCGGCGCGCGGCCAAGTATCGGGACGCTGAAGCCGTGGCGCGGCCGATCCTGGAAGATGTGCGGAAGCGGGGCGACCGCGCGCTGGTCGAGTATGCGCGCAAGTTCGACAAGCTGGAACGGAAGAGCGTCGCGGTGCCGGTTCAGGAACTGAAGGAAGCTTGCGATCGGCTGGAGAATCCGTTCCGCGAGGCTGTCGAAATGGCGGCGGGGAATATCCGTGCGTTCGCTGAAAGCCAGCTGCCGCGGGAGCGCATGACGGAGTTCAAGCCGGGGCATGAGCTGGGGCAGATCGTGCGGCCGCTGGATACGATTGGGGCGTATATTCCGGGCGGCCGCTATCCGCTGCCTTCGACGTTGATGATGACGGCGATTCCCGCGCAGGTGGCGGGTGTAGCGAACATCTGTGTTTGCTGTCCGAAGCCAGTAGATGCGGTGTTCGGAACGGCCTACATGCTCGGACTGCGCAGCGTCTTTCAAATGGGCGGTGCGCAGGCGATCGCGGCGTTTGCCTACGGGACGAAGACGGTGCCACGAGCGGATCGGATTGTCGGGCCGGGCAATGTCTATGTCGCGGTGGCGAAGAAACTGCTGGCCGGCGAGGTGGGAATCGACTTCGTCGCAGGGCCGACGGAGATTTTAATCATCGCCGCCGATGGCGATCCGCGATTCCTGGCCGCGGATATGTTGGCGCAGGCGGAGCACGATACGGATGCCGCGGCGATCCTGCTGACTACGTCGAAGCGTTTCGCGAACTCGGTGGCGAAGGAGATCGGGCGGCAGTTGGAGACGCTGCCGACGGCTTCGGTGGCGCGTAAGGCGATTGCGCGGAATAGCGCGATTATCGTGACGCGTTCGCTCGATGAAGCCGTGGAGCTTTCGAACCGCTTCGCGCCGGAGCATCTGAGTATTCATGAAGCGTCGCTGCTGGCGAAGGTGCGGCATGCGGGTAGTGTGTTTGTCGGTCCTTTCAGTCCGGAAGCGGCGGGCGACTATGCTGCGGGTCCGAATCACGTGCTGCCGACGAGTGGCGCGGCGCGCTTGAGGGCAGGCCTTTCGGTGCACGACTACGTGAAGGTGATTACGGTGCAGAAACTGAGTCCGGAAGCGCTGGCGGTGCTTGCTCCGGCGGTGACGACACTGGCGCGGGCGGAAGGGCTTGAGGCTCACGCGCGGTCGATAGAGGTGCGGACCGCATGAAGCCCCGTAAAGCCGTTCAAGAGATGGCTCCGTATCATCCGCCGACAGGTAACCGGATCGATAAGATGCGGTTGGATTTCAACGAGAACACGGTGGGGTGTTCGCCGCGGCTCGTGGAGTTTCTAAGATCGCAGATTACGCCGGAGAGGCTGGCGGTATATCCGGATTATCATGCCGTGAAAGAGACCTTGGCCGGGTACTTTGGCGTCTCGCCGGATGAGTTCACTCTGACTAACGGCACGGATGAAGCAATCCAGGTCTTCATCAATACCTACATTGATGATGGCGATGAGGTGCTGATCCCGCGGCCTTCGTATGCGATGTACCGTTTCTACGCCGAAGTGGCGGGGGCAACGGTGCGGGAGGTGGAGTATCCTGCGCCACGGTATGAATTTCCGACCGAGGCGTTGCTGGCACAGATTACGCCGCAGACGCGCGCCGTGTGCATCTCGAATCCGAACAATCCGACTGGTACGGGCATTGGACTCGATGTGCTGGAGCGGATCATCGAGGCGGCGCGGGATGCGGTGGTGCTGGTGGATGAGGCCTACTTCGAATTCAGCGGCGTCACGGCGCTGGGTTGGATTGGCAAGTATCCGAATCTATTCGTGAGCCGCACCTTCTCCAAGGTGTTCGGGATGGCCGCGCTACGGGTGGGATGCCTGTTCTCGCAGAAGGAGAACATCGCGTTTGCTCAGAAGGCGCAGTCGCCGTATAGCGTCAACATGATCGCGGCGCTGGCTGCACAAGAGTCCGTGAAAGACCCTGAATATGTGGCGCATTATGTGGCTGAGGCGCTGGCGGCGCGGGAGTTGCTTTGCGTGGGATTGACCGATTTGGACATTCCGTTTATCCCGAGTTCTGCGAACTTTGTGCTGGCGAACTTTGGGGCGAGGGCGATTGAGGTTCGCGACACTCTGCGGTCTCATGCGATTCTGGTTCGCGATAGAAGCTACGAAGCGCCTGGTTGCGTGCGAATCACGGTGGGAACCAAGTTACAGGCTGCGCGGGTTTTGGAGGAATTGGAGGCGATATGGCGCCGAATCTGATCATCTTCGACATGGACGGCGTGCTGGTGGATGTTACGGAGTCCTATCGGGCTGCGATTCAATGCACTGTGGCTAATTTCACCGGCAAGCAGGTCACTAACGAAATGATCCAGGAGTACAAGAACCGCGGCGGCTTCAATGACGACTGGCTGCTCTCGCAACGGCTGATTCAGGAGCATGGGCTGAATGTCCGGTATCAGGATGTCGTGGACTTTTTTCAGTCCGTGTTTCTTGGCGCGAACAACGATGGTTTGATTTTGAAAGAACGCTGGCTGGCTAAGCCGGGACATCTGGAGGCGCTTGCCGCGAACGCGATTCTTGCCGTTTTTACCGGGCGCATGCGGGCGGAGGCCAATCTGACGCTCGACCGGTTTGCTCCGGGCTTGATCAAATACGTTGTAGGCGTGGATGATGTAATCAATCCGAAGCCCGCGCCCGAAGGTTTGGTGAAAATTGTCGAGAATCACCGCTACCGGAAGGTCTGGTACGTGGGCGATTCAATCGACGATGCATTGGCGGCGCGCGAGGCGCGGATACCGTTTATCGGTATCGCGGCCAAGAACTCGCCGAGCCGCAAGGCGCTGGTTGAGATTTTGAAGCACAACGGCGCTTATGCCGTCATCGAGGACATCAACGATATGGAGCCGAAGCTGTTCGCATGATTTCGATCCTGGATTACGGAGCGGGCAACTTGCGGTCGGTCCAAAATACGCTGAGCGAGATTGGCGCTGAGTTCACGCTCGTGCGGGATGCGGATGGATTGCGGGCCGCGACGAAAATCCTGCTGCCGGGCGTGGGGCATTTCGGACAGATGATGCGGTCGCTCGATCGGATGGGTGTGCGCGATGCACTTCGGGAACGAATTGTGGCCGGGGTTCCATTTTTGGGGATTTGCCTGGGCATGCAGGCGCTATTCGATTCCAGTGAAGAAGCGCCTGGGCTCGATGGGCTGCACATCTTTCCTGGACAGGTGCGGCGGTTTCCCGAGACGGCGCGAGTGCCGCATATGGGTTGGAATAATCTTGTTGAAAAGAAGCCTTCGAGGTTGCTGAAGGGAGTGGGTGCGGATCCGTTCGTTTATTTCGCCCACAGTTACTATGTGCCGGAGACCACGGTCACGGCGGCCCTTTGCAACTACAGCTTGCCTTACACGGCGGTGCTGGAAGAGGGGAATGTCTTCGGCGTGCAATTCCATCCGGAGAAGTCCGGGCCGTTGGGGCTGCGAATTGTCAAGAACTTCATCGACTTGGACGCCGATGCTCGCTAAGCGAATTATTCCCTGTTTGGATGTAACCGGCGGCCGCGTGGTCAAGGGCGTAAACTTCGTGAACCTGCGCGACGCCGGGGATCCGGTCGAGCTAGCGGATCGATATAACCGCGATGGAGCGGATGAGATTGTCTTCCTCGACATTACGGCTTCGAGCGATGCGCGGTCGACGATGGCGGATGTGGTAGCCCGCACCGCGCGGAAGATATTTATCCCCTTGGCGGTCGGCGGCGGGATACGGTCTGTGGCCGATGCACGTGGGATTCTGATCTCAGGGGCGGACAAAGTCTCGATCAATACGGCGGCGGTGCGGCGTCCCGATCTGATTTCGGAATTGAGCGCGGAGTTTGGTGCCCAGGCAGTCGTTCTCGCGATCGATGCGCGGCGGCGAAGTGCGGGGAATTGGAATGTGTTCACGCGCGGCGGCCGGGATGACGAGGGCATCGACGTTGTGGAGTGGGCGACGCGCGGCGAGGCGTTGGGCGCGGGGGAGATTCTGCTGACCTCCATGGATACGGATGGCGTACAGACCGGATTCGATTGCGAACTGACGCGCGCGGTTTCACGGGCTACTCGCATTCCGGTGATCGCATCGGGCGGGGCGGGGAAGCCGGAAGACTTTGTTGAAGTGCTGACCGAGGGTGAAGCAGACGCAGCTCTGGCGGCGACGATATTTCACTATGGGGCCTATACAGTGGACGAATTGAAGGAGCAGTTGGATCGCGCGGGAGTGCCGGTGCGGAGGACTTCGCGTTGATCATTCCTTGTATCGACCTGATGGATCGAAAGGTCGTGCAGTTGGTGCAAGGGCGCGAGAAGGCGCTGGAGGGAGATTCGCCGCTTGCCATGTTGAAGCGGTTCGAGAAATTCCCGGAAATCCAGGTGATCGATCTGGACGCGGCCATCGGGAACGGGTCGAACGACGATATTGTGCGCCTCATCGCGGCGCATGCGAAGACGCGGATCGGCGGCGGCGTGCGTGGCGTTGAGCGTGCGCGCGCGCTGTTGGAGCAGGGCGCGTTCCGGGTAATCGTCGGAACTGCGGCGTTCAACGAGGACGGCGCGAATCAGGAGTTGCTGCAAGAATTGGTCGATGCAGTAGGGCGTGAACGCCTGGTCATCGCGCTTGATTCCAAGGGCGGCAAGATCGTAGTGAAGGGCTGGCGTAAAGCAATGGACTTCACGGCCGAGGAAGTGATTCGTTCCGTGGAACCTTATTGCAATGGCTTCCTATGCACTTATGTCGATAAGGAAGGCATGATGCAGGGGACGGATTTGGATTGGTTTCGGCGCTTGCGGGCGGCTACCGATCTGGAGATCACTGCCGCCGGCGGGATCACTACCATTGACGATATTCGCGCCCTCACCGACATGAACATCCACTGCGCCGTGGGTATGGCGATCTATACGGGTCGCCTCGATTTGAACGAATTGAGCGACCTCATACAATCATGAGATGGAGTTTTCGAGAAGGGCGTTCCTCGGCACGGGCGTTGCTGCTCTAGCGGCGCAGGACGAGCCGAATCCGCTACGGGAATTGATCTCGCAGGGTGATCTCATTTATGAGAAGCCGGTTGCGATTAGCGAAGAGGGCATGCCGATCGGCAACGGCCGGATGGGGACGCTGGTGTGGACCACTCCCACTTCATTGCGTTTCCAGATCAATCGCGTGGATGTCTACGCCAACGGTTGCGCGACCAACAGCTTCATTGAACGGCATAACGATTACTGCGGCGGTTGTGGGTTTGTCGATATCGATTTCGGGGACGTAGTGTTTCCGGAGTCCGGATTCCGGCAGCATCTCTCGATCTACGATGGGCAGTTGACCATTGCTGGGATCAATTTGGCCGGCGTCAATCTGGTCGCGCACACCGGGAAGGATTGTATTGCAGTGGATGTGGGCGCCCGTCGGGCGGAAGTGAGTCTGCGCGTGCTGCGCTTCGAGAGCAAGTACGCGGGGAACAAGACCGAGGCCAATGAGCGCGGTCACATCACGGTGACCACGACGCGGAACCATACGGCTACGTCGCAGCTAAGCGTACGCAGCGGCAGGATCGTGCTGACCCAGGAGTTCAAGGAGGGCGCGTTCTACTGTAAGTCGGCGCTGGTAGTTGGGAGCGGGTCGAAGGCTCGGTTCGCGAACGATATGGAAGTGCGGCTCTCCGCCGGGTCCACCGTGTTGATTGGGAGTGCGGCTACCTTCGATCCAGGTGTCGATGTGGTTGCCGAGGCGCTGGCGCAAATTGAGGGCGGCACGTTCGCCGAGATCGCGCAGGAGACGCGCGGCTGGTGGCATGCATTCTGGGACCGCGGACATGTGCGGCTTACCAGTAAGGATGGGTCTGCCGAGTTTGTCGCGGCTAATTATCATTACTGCCTTTACCTGATGGGTGCCTGTTCGCGCGGTAAGTATCCAACCAAGTTCAACGGGATGCTTTGGAACACCAATGGCGACCAGCGCACATGGGGAGCGCAGCACTGGTTCGCCAACCTGAGCTGCAATTACGAGGCGCTGTTTGCTACGAATCGCCTGGAATTGCTCGACCCCATGTTTGATATGTACTTCGGAATGCACGACGCGGCGGCCGTGGCCGCGCGGCAGCAGTGGGGAAGCCAGGGAATCTTCATCCCTGAGACGGTGTACTTCGATGGGCTGGAAAAGCTGCCCGACGATATCGCGGAAGAGATGAGCCAGTTATACCTGCTGAAGAAGCCATGGGATCAGCGGTCGGCGAAGTTTCGGGAATTTGCCTCGCATAAGCATCCGCATTCGAGCCGGTGGAATTGGATTCTGAAGGCGGAGTGGGTGAATGGGGAGTTTGTTGAGACGGAGCGCGGGTCAGGGCCGTATGGGAATGTGAGCCATATTCTGGGAAGCAACGCGAAGGTGGCTTACTGGTTCTGGCGGCGGTATGAGTACACGCTCGACGAGGAATGGCTTCGGACGCGGGCGTATCCGATGCTGCGCGGGGTAGCCGAGTTCTATCGCAATTACCCGAATGTGACCAAAGGAGAAGACGGCCGGTATCACATCCATCACGTGAACAGTAATGAAAGCGCCTGGGGAGCCAACGATACCGATGAGGATCTGTCGGCCATGCGCGGGGTGTTTCCGGCGTTGTTGCGGGCGTCGGAGATATTGAACGTGGATGCGGCGATGCGGCCGGTTTGGAAGGAGTTTTTGGACCATCTGGCTCCGCTGCCCTTGAGTTCGGACCCCGCAGCCTTGAAGCCGGCGGGATATGCGGGACCGGCTGTGTTTGTGCGGGGGTTAAAGCCCGCTGTGAAGGAGGCGGGGTTCTTGCCGGATGGGAACAGCCTGCCGATGTGGTTCTTCGATCTCTGCAGCGTGGAATCGAGCGACAAGGCGCGCTTGGGGATCGCGAACGCCACGTTTGAGGCGATGTTCCGGAACGGCATCGGGGAAAAGACGCCGGTGTCCGTTTTGTCGAAAGTCCCGATTGCGGCGGCGTGTCTGGGGCGCGCGGAGGAGTTCCGGCAACTGGTGTTTAACCAGCTCAAGGTGTTGAACTCCGAGCGCGGGACGCCGCTGCCGAACAATGGCGTGCTCGCGAACCGGATGATGCTTCGCGAGGGCCCGAACGCTCTCGACTCAGAGCGGTTGGGCCGGGCTTCGGAGGCGTTGCAGGTGGCTCTGCTC
>Ga0302326_10027527_pt1 | contig 11461 bp, 9 predicted proteins | sample Palsa_T0_3_FD_202264 | JGI IMG/M metagenome (GOLD analysis project Ga0302326, IMG submission 202264) | Peat permafrost microbial communities from Stordalen Mire near Abisko, Sweden - Palsa_T0_3 | ecosystem: Environmental > Terrestrial > Soil > Palsa > Peat permafrost | place: Sweden: Abisko...
GGGGGCGCCAATATCGACGGCGCCACGCTTGTCGCCGCCCACCGCGACGACAACCTCACGATCGACGCGCTTGGCAGCGGGACCGTCACACTCGGAGGCGGAGGCGCGCTGGTCGACGGCGCGAGCACGAGCACATCGGGCGTGATCGCCAACGCGATTAGCGTGGACGACAGCGGCGGCGCGATCGACGGCAATTCCGGGACGCTCAGCGGCGCGATCAGCGGCTCGGGACCGCTCACGTTCACCGGCGCCACCACGTTGAGCGGCGACAACGGTGGTTTCGCCGGCGCCACCACGCTCGTCAGCAACGCCACTGTCGTCGCAGCGGGCGCGAACGCGCTGTCGTCTCAATCCTCCTTTCTAATCGGCGGCGTCGCAGGTCTCTTCCTGTCCACCAGCCAGACGATCGGCTCGCTCGCCGACGGACCCGGTGGGGGCGGCGAGGTCGCAGCGGTTGGGACGGGGCCCGCCACCCTGACGACCGGCGCCGACGGGACGAGCACCTCATTCTCCGGAACACTCCTGGAAATAAACGGCCTGACAGAGACCCTGTCGTTGGACAAAGTCGGCGCCGGCACGTTCACGCTCACCGGCGCCAATAGCTACGCGGGCGGCACGGCCGTCACCGGCGGTACGCTCGACCTCGGCGCCAGCAATTCGGCCGGCGCCGGAGCCATCACCTTCGCCGGGTCGTCGGCGAGCCCAGCGACGTTGGCCCTGGAGCTAGCGGCGCAGCCGGTCTCCGGGGCGACGTTCGGCAACACGCTCACGAACTTCGGCGCCAACGACGCGCTCGACCTCAAACTCTTCAGCGCGATTCCCGTTGTTCCTTACACGTCTACGTCCGCGACGAGCGGCACGATCACGGTCATCGGGTTCAGCGCCATCAATGATCAATTCGAGCAGGAAGTGTTCACGCTGAACAACCCCGGCTCGACGAACTTCATCGCCGTGACCGACAACAACGGCGGCAGCCTCATCGAGGCGGAGCCTCCCTGCTTCGTGGCCGGCACGCGGCTCCGCACAACGCGCGGTGACATCGCCGTGGAGGAACTCGCCGTCGGCGACCTCGTCCTCACTGCCTCGGGTGAGCGTCGTCCGATCCGCTGGCTCGGCCATCGCAAGGTCGACTGCTGCAAGCATCCGCGTCCGCACGAGGCGATGGCGATCCGTATCGCCGCGCACGCCTTTGGGGCTAACAAGCCCGCGCGTGATCTCTTTGTCTCGCCGGGCCACGCAATCGGCGTTGATGTCGTCGAGGAGGTGCTCATCCCGGCCTGCGAGCTCGTCAACGGCGCAACGATCCAGCAAATCGAGGCGGACGAGATCACATATTGGCACGTCGAGCTCGACAGCCATGATATTCTGCTGGCTGAGAACCTGCCGGCCGAGAGCTATCTCGACATGGGCAATCGCGGCTTCTTCGCCGAGAGCGGGATCGTCGATCTTTCCGCCGATCCCGACCCCCGCACGCGCGTCCACGCCGACTTCTGCCGACCGTTCCACTGTGGCGATGGGCTCGTCGAGGTCGTCCGCGCGCAGTTGTTTGCACGCGCGCGAGCGCTCGGCTGGACGCTGCGACACGATCCGCTTGCCGATCTGCACCTCGTGGTCGACGATTTTCGAATCGACCCAGTCGTGCGGGACGGCTGTGTCCGCTTCACCGTGCCTGCCGGGGCGCAAGAAGTCTGGCTCGCCTCGGACGCCTCGCGTCCGGTCGACGTCGGGCGCGGCTCGGACCGGCGCGCGCTCGGCGTGTGCGTGTTGGAAATATCGATCGACGACGGATTCGCGCCGGCGCACGAACTTCCGCTTGCGGACCCCCGGCTCGACGAAAGCTTCCACCCGCTCGAGAACGACGGTGACCATGTCTGGCGTTGGACGAAGGCGTTGACGCGTCTGCCAGAGGCGTTCTGGGCCGACCATCCCGATGGCTTCTTCCTGCGTCTCGAACACACCAATGACGCGCTGCCTCGCTGGATCGCGCCCGCGGGAGAATCGGCGCAAAGCGACGCGCCGCGTCGTGAGCGACGTGGTGGCGCGCCAGGCGCCCGCATTGCGACCGAGTTCCGATAAGAGCCGGCGATACCTTCCGGGCGCGGCGCCGCGGAATAACCCCCGCTTCGCGGAACGCTCGACCCGCTGCGCGAAGCCGCTTTCCGCCGGCGCGCGCATCGTCATCCTCGACCGGGCGGCGTCAGACAACTACTGGCGCGACCCCTTGAATAACGTCGCGGCGCCGTTTGGTTGAAGCGCGAGCGGTGTTCAGTCAGCTTTCAATCCGATACCTTCCCGCCGCAGCGCGTTCGCCGCAAGGCGGTTTGCGCGATCTATCTTGAATAACCACGTCGGACCTGCGCCCCCGGAGCGCGGCGGCGAGGTGAACGTCCCCTCCTTCATTCTTGTCGCCCAAAGCCGCCCTTTCGCTATCGGTTAGGTTCGGCCCTTGGCGCTCCGCCCACATAGGCATCGCAGCCGCTGAAGTCCGCCACTCTGAACACAAGTCAAGCATCACGCTTTTGGACTCCGACGCCGCCTTCCGCTCACCGCGCAAAAATGCTTTAAGCCCCTCGCTGCGGCGCAAGAAGGATTCGGCCCATGGCGGATCACGCCATTCCCCATTTTCACAACGAACCCGGCGTTCCCGTCATCAAGGTTGGCGCCAAGGAGTTCATGTGCATGGGCGCGCTGCCGCCGCAGGACCACCCGCACATCTACATCGACATGGGCGGCGACGCCGAGGCGATTTGCTCTTATTGCTCCACCCGCTTCGTTTACGACCCCACGCTTGGGTCCCATTCCTCGCCCGCCGAATGCGAGTGGCGCGGCGCGGCTTGAGGCGATGGCGCGCGCGCTGATCGCCGGCGCCGGCGTCGCCGGCCTGGCGACCGCGCTGGCGTTGGCGAAATCGGGTTGCGAAGCGATCGTCTTCGAACGCGCGCTCCTTCTCGAAGAATTCGGCGCCGGTCTGCAGCTTTCGCCGAACTGCACTAGGGTGCTGGCGCGGCTCGGCGCGCTCGAAGCGGTCGCCGCGCTCGCGACCGAACCGAAGACCATTCGCATCCTGCGCGGGCGTGATGAAGCCGTGCTCGCCACGCTCGACCTTGCCGAGGCGCCGCGCCGCTGGGGCGCGCCCTATCTGGTCATTCATCGCGCCGATCTGCAGCGCGCGCTCGCCGATTTTTGCTCGCGCGAACCTGCGATCGATATTCGGCTCGGACAAGAGCTCGTCGGCTACGGCGCGGGCGAGGATCGCGTCGAGGCGATCGCCAAGCGCGGCCTCGTCTCGCTGAAGGAGACCGGCGACCTCTTGGTCGGCGCCGACGGCTTGCGCTCGAAAGTCAGGGAGAAGCTCGGGCTCGGGCCCGACGATGCGCCCGCCTTCACCGGCCGCGTCGCGTTCCGCGCAACGCTGCACGCCGAGGCGCTGCCTACCGCCCTGCGCGCAGCTGGGGTAACGCTTCGGCTCGGCCCCCGCGCGCATCTCGTGCAATATCCGCTACGGCGGGGCGTCTACGTGAACCTCGTTGCGGTGATCGAATCCGCCTGGCGCGGCGAACCTCCCGAAAATCCCTGGGACGGCGAGGCGGACAGGCCCGCGCTCGAGCGCGCCTTCGCCGGCTGGTCGAAAGCGGCCCGCAAGGTGATTTCCATTCCCCAGGCCTGGAGGGCGTGGCCGCTTTACACGCGGCCGGCGCTGCCGACCTACGCCACGGGCCGCGTCGCGCTTGTCGGCGACGCCGCGCATCCTATGGTCCCGTTTCTCGCCCAAGGCGCGGCGCAGGCGATCGAGGACGCGGGGGCGCTCGCCGACAGCGTCGCCGCGGGCGCCGACATTCCCGCCGCGCTCGCCGCCTTCTCCGCCGCGCGGGCGCCGCGCGGGGCTCGCGTGCAGCGCGAAGCCTTGGCGCAGGCGCGGCTCTATCACATGAGCGGTCCTTTCGCCGTCGCGCGCGACATCGGTATGCGCGCGTTGGGATCCGAGCGGCTGCTCAAGCGCTTTGATTGGCTCTATGGGGCGTGAACGATGGTCGATGACAACAAGCTCAACGCGTTGCGAGAGCGCTACGGAAAAGCGCTCGGCGGCGAAATGTTCAATCCGAAATTCAAGGCGGTGGCCGAGCAGCAGTTCGCCTCGGGCGACCGACGCAAGTGGCCGTTCGCGGATGTCGCGACCTTACTGGGCGCGCGATACCGGCCGGAGGCGCCGGACCTCGCCGATTTCGGCGGACTCGATTTCGCGCTGATCGGCGTCCCGATGGACCTCGGCGTCACCAATCGCCCCGGCGCGCGTTTCGGGCCACGCGCGGTGCGGGCGGTCGAGCGCGTCGGCCCCTATGAGCATGTACTACAGCGCGCGCCGCTAGCGCTCGCTAAATTCGCCGACGTCGGCGACGTGCCGATGCGCTCGCGCTTCTCGCTGGAATCGTGCCACCACGACATCGAGTTGTTCATGAGCCGCGTTGTCGACGCGGGCGTCGTACCCCTGAGCGTCGGCGGCGATCATTCGATCACGCTGCCAATCCTGAAGGCGGTCGGCAAGTCGCGCCCGGTGGGCATGCTGCACATCGACGCGCACTGCGACACCGGCGGCCCCTATGAGGGTTCGAAATTCCATCACGGCGGCCCGTTCCGTCAGGCCGTGCTCGACGGCGTGCTCGATCCGGAGCGCGTGATCCAGATCGGCATCCGCGGCGGCGCCGAGTATTTGTGGGAATTCTCCTACGAAGCGGGGATGACCGTCATCCACGCCGAGGAATTCGCCGCGATGGGCATCGACGCGGCGGTCGCCAAGGCGCGCGCGGTGCTCGGCGACGGCCCCACTTACGTGACCTTCGACGTCGACAGCCTCGATCCCGGTTTTGCACCGGGCACGGGCACGCCCGAGGTCGGCGGCCTTACGCCACGCGAGGCGTTGGCGATCCTTCGCGGCTGCGACGGGATCGACGTCGTCGGCGCCGATGTCGTCGAGGTCGCGCCGAACTACGACGCGACCAACGTGACCGCGCAGTGCGGCGCGCAGGTTCTGTTCACGCTCGCCGCGCTGGCGGTCGAGGCCAGGCGACGGCGCGAGCGGAGCGAGTCGTGAGGGGGGTCGGCTACCGCCGCGCGTTGAGCACGATCGGCTGACCGTGCGGGGTGGCCTCCGCCGCTTCCATCCAGGCCTGGGCAAGCTCTGCAAGTTCGCCCCGCGCGGCGACGCCCTTTGCGAGCAGCAGAGCTTCCAGCGTATCGAGCCAACACTTGTAATAGGGTCGCTGCGGCGCGCGCGCGATTTCGGCGCCGAGCGCGGCCGTCCACTCGCCCCAGGAGAACAGGCCGCGCTCGCTGAGCGACACGGCGATGGCGAAGGCCTGCGCCTGCCAAGGCTCTTCGAAAGCCCTCGGCTCAGGAGCGCTCAAGATACGGCTCGAAGGCGTCGATCGTCACGCTGGAGCCGAGATCCCCATCCGCGCCCCAGAGCTCGCGGGCGGTGAAACGCACGGTGTACAGCCATTGCGGGCTTTCGCCCTGCCCATGTGCGGAGGTGTCGGGAAAGACGAACGAGCCGCACACCGCCTCGACGACTCCGGTTTTTCCGCGCGCATAACGTGGCAGGCGGGTGTGGCTTTTCGGATTCATCTCGCGCGCCCGCACTTTGTCTCCGACGCGGAAGGCGGCGGAAGCAGTCGCCGGACGATCGCAGGGCGATCCGGCGCTGAGCGATGGCGCGACCCGATCGACGGTTAGCTTTCGCGGAAGAGCGCGAGGCGGGGTCGCGGCGCGGCCCGTCGCAAGCTCTTCTGGGGTGACGAGCCCGTGTGCGATGACGAGCTTCTCGAGGCCGGAAATCCAGATGTCGTAGTAACTCTTTGATAGATATTCCGCAGGCGCCAGGGTTTCGCGGGCGTGGCGACCCTCGTCGATCGACCAAAGATGGTGGGCGCCGACGGCGAGCGTCACGGCAAGCGCCCGCCCCTCCCATTGCGCATGAAACACAGGCTCGTTGGGCTCCGGCGCGATTGGCCCAAAGCCCATCATGCCGCCGAGATCCTGCGCCCCGTTCATGCGGCGGGCGCGAGCGCAAGCCCGGTCCCAATCATGCTGTCACGGGTGACGAGACTCGCGAGCTGCTCCTCGCTGAAGCCCTCTGTCCCCGGAGGTCGTTCGGGGACGACGAGATAGCGCGTCTCGGCGGTGGAGTCCCAGACGCGGATCTCCATGTCGGACGGCAGCGTCACGCCGAATTCCTTCAGCACTGCGCGGGGCTCCAGCACCGCGCGCGAACGATAGGGCGGCGACTTGTACCAGACCGGCGGCAGTCCCAGCACTGGCCAGGGATAGCAGGAGCAGAGGGTGCAGACGATGAGGTTATGCACGCCAGCGCCGTTCTCGACAGCCACCATGTGCTCGCCCTGCCGGCCGGAGTATCCAAGCTCCGCGATGGCCTTCGTCGCGTCCGTGCGCAGGCGTTCGCGGTAGGCAGGATCGGCCCAGGCGCGGGCGACGACCCGGGCGCCGTTGCGCGGGCCGATCTTGCTCTCGTAGGTCTCGACGATCGCATCGAGCGCGCCGGTGTCGATGTAGCCCTTCTCGGTCAGCAGCGTTTCCAGCGCACGGACGCGAGCGGCGACCTCGGACAGTTCGGAATGGTCGTGGTCGGGCTCGTCGGACATGGGGCGAACCTATCGCGCCCGCCGACGCCGTCAACCGACCTCCACCACTTTACCCTCCCGGATCGTAACCCGGCGATCCATCCGGCCTGCGATCTCCATGTTGTGCGTGGCGATGAGCGCGGCGACGCGGCTCGCCTTCACCAGCGACGAGAGCGTGGCGAACACGTGATCTGCGGTGCGAGGGTCGAGATTGCCCGTCGGCTCGTCGGCGAGCAGCAGGCGCGGCGCATTCGCCAGCGCCCGCGCGATCGCCACCCGCTGCTGTTCGCCGCCCGACAGCTCGGCGGGGCGGTGCGTTCGCCGCGCCTCCAACCCGAGATAGGTCAGCAGCTCCCGCGCGCGCGCGGACGCTTCGGCCCGTGCGAGACCCGCAATCATCTGCGGCAGCGCGATGTTTTCCTCAGCCGAGAATTCCGGCAACAGGTGATGAAACTGATAGACGAAGCCGATCTCCGAACGTCGGAGCGCCGTGCGTTGGTCGTCGCTCATCCGCGACGTCGGCTTGCCGGCCACGAACACTTCGCCTGCGTCCGGGGTCTCGAGCAGGCCGGCGAGGTGCAGAAGCGTCGATTTCCCGGCGCCCGACGGCGCCACCAGCGCCACCGCCTCCCCCGGCCACAGCGCGAGCTCGGCGCCGGCGAGCACCTCCACCGCCCCCTCGCCACGTCCGTAACGGCGCGACAGGTTCTGCAAATACAGCGCCGGCGTGTCACTCATACCGAAGCGCTTCGACCGGATCGAGCCTGGCTGCTCGCCACGCGGGATAGAGAGTGGCGAGCAGCGAAAGCACCAGCGCCATCGCCACCACCGCCATGACGTCGTGCGCTTCGATCCGGCTCGGCAATCCCGGCAGATTGTAGATCTCCGCCGGGAACAGATTGACGCCGAGCAGCCAGCTCAGGAAGCGCCGCAGCGCTTCGACGTAGTGGGCGACGAGAAGCCCAAGCAGCAAGCCGACAAACGTCCCTGAAACACCGATCGCCGCCCCGGTGATGAGGAAAATGCGGAGGATGGCGCCGCGCGTCGCGCCCATCGTGCGTAACACCGCAACCGCCCGCGCCTTGTCTTGCACCAGCATGATAAGCCCGGAGATAATGTTGAGCGCGGCCACCAGCACGATCAGCGAGAGAATGACAAACATCACCGAGGCCTCGACGGCCAGCACGTCGAAGAAGGTGCGGTTGGTCTCGCGCCAGTCGGTGTCGATCATCGGCCGCTGTTCGGCGTCGGTGATCGGGCCCTTCAGCGCGTCGATGTGATCGGGATCGTCGACATAGACCTCGATGACGTTGGCCTGTCCGTCGAGATTGAAGAAGGCCTGCGCCTCCGCCAGCGGCATGAAGATGAAAGCGCCGTCGAAATTCGCCATGCCGACCTTGAAGATCGCCGCCACCGAGTAGGATTTGAGCCGCGGCGTAACGCCGAACGGCGTTTGCGCGCCATGCGGGGTGATGAGCGTCATGGTGTCGCCGATGCGCAAGCTCAGATGCTCGGCGAGTTTGGCGCCCACCGCGACGCCCTGCCCTGCGTCGAAGCCGTCGAGCGAACCTTGCGTGATATTGCTGGCGACGCCCGGCAGCCGCTTGAGATCCGCCTCGCGAATGCCGCGCACGAGACCACCTGACTGCCCAAACTGCGAGGAGGCGAAAACCTGGCCCTCGACGATCGGCAGCGCCAGTTTCACCCCCGGAACCTTTGACACGCGGTCGGTGACGGCTGCGTAATCGGTCAGCGGCGTCTCGACGGCTTGGAGAAAGATATGGCCGTTGAGGCCGATGATCTTATCCATCAGGTCCAGGCGAAACCCGTTCATGACCGCCATGACGACGATCAGCGCCGCGACGCCAAGCACGATGCCGAGAAACGAAAACCCGGCGATGACCGAAATCGAGCGCTGGGCGCGCCGGGCGCGCAGGTAGCGCAGCGCGATCATCCATTCGAAAGCGGAGAACGGTCGCGTGGCGGCAGGGCGCGCAGGCTCGGTGGCGGCTTCCAGGGCGGAGGCGGTCATAGGCCGCACCAGGAATACGCCGCGCATAGCGCGTCATGGCCGGCCTTGTCCCGGGCATCCACGCCGTGAGGTAGCCCGTCAACTGCAGAACGGTGACTGCGGGCGCTCCGTGCGGCCGCGGAATAAATGAGCGGCGACGCGTCGCCACTCGACGTGGATGCCCGGGACAAGCCCGGGCATGACGCCCCGGCTTCGCCGTTCTTGACCCTTGCGGCCGTAGACCTCCCGCGAGCGGCCCGCTTCCTCACGCGGCCCCGCCGAGTTTGGCGATGGCCGCCTCGAGGCCGACCGTCTCGCGCTCGCCGGTGCGGCGGTTCTTCAACTCCACCTTGCCCTCGGCGACGCTTTTCGGCCCGACGATCGCCTGCCATGGCAGTCCGATCAGGTCCATTGTCGCGAATTTCGCGCCCGGCCGCTCGTCGCGGTCGTCGTAGAGCGCTTCCCGGCCCGTTTTGCCGAGCGCGGCGATGATTTGCCGGCAGGCCCCATCGCAACCCGCATCGCCAACCTTGAGATTGATAACGCCGACGTCGAACGGCGCGGCGGCCTCCGGCCAGATCATGCCGGCGTCATCGTGATTGGCCTCGATCAGCGCCGCCGCGAGCCGGCTCGGCCCGATGCCATAGGAACCCGAATGCACCAAGTGCTCTCGCCCGTCCGGCCCGTTGACCACGGCTTTCATCGGCTTGGAGTATTTCGTTCCGAAGTAGAAAATGTGGCCGACCTCGATGCCGCGCGCGGAGATCCCCGACGCCTCGGGAATCGCCGCAAACGCTGCGGCGTCGTGCTTCTCCGAGGTCGCAGCGTAAAGCGAGGTCCATTTGTCGAACACGCCCTGCATCGCCGCGCGATCGTCGAAGTCGATGTCGGCAGGCGGCGGGGAAAAGGTCAGATAGTCCTTATGGCAAAACACCTCACTTTCCCCGGTGGAGGCGAGGATGATGAATTCGTGGCTCAGATCGCCGCCGATCGGGCCGGTGTCAGCGACCATGGGTATCGCGGTCAAATCGAGGCGCGCGAAGGTGCGCAGGTATGCTGCGAACATCTTCATGTAGCTGTGGCGCGCGCCCTCCGCGTCCAGATCGAAGGAGTAGGCGTCCTTCATCAGGAATTCGCGCGAGCGCATCACGCCGAAGCGCGGGCGAACTTCGTCGCGGAACTTCCACTGGATGTGATAGAGATTGAGCGGCAGGTCCTTGTAGGATCGAACGCTCGCCCGAAAAATCTCGGTGATCATCTCCTCGTTGGTCGGCCCGAACAGCATGTCGCGGTCGTGGCGATCCCTAATGCGCAACATTTCCTTGCCGTAGTCGTCGTAACGGCCGGATTCGCGCCAGAGGTCGGCGGATTGGATGGTCGGCATCAACAATTCGAGTGCGCCGGCGCGGTTCTGCTCTTCGCGCACGACCTGTTCGATCTTCTTCAGTACCTTGAGGCCGAGCGGCAGCCAAGCATAGATGCCGGCGGCCTCCTGTCGGATCATGCCGGCGCGCAGCATCAGCCGGTGCGAAACGATCTCCGCCTCTTTCGGCGTCTCCTTGAGGATGGGCAGGAAATAGCGGGAAAGGCGCATAGGGGCTCGGGGATTCGCGAGGTGTTGCGCCTAATGAACAATTCGCCGGGAAAGAGCAAGGTTTCTGGGCCAATCCCGTTATAGCGGCTTTGGGCGGACCTTAATAACGCTAAGCGCCATAGTCGCGTCATTTTGAGCGCCGCTCTCCCCGTGTGCGGCGGCGCGAAACGCAGCGATGATCGTCAAGCCATCTCGGCGCGCCTGGACTGCCTTCCATACAGATCGGGGGTTTGAAAGCGGAAGGTAAGCACGCAGCGCGATCACCTGACGCAACGTCTCAATAACAATTTTCATGCAATGTCCTTTTCGAACTCAGGTCATCGTCGCGATGATTTCAACGACGCTCTTCGAATTTTGAGTCGCGTGGAGCCTGTGCCGTGATGTGGACGCGTTTCGTTATTCTAGTTCTACTAGGTCATGCGGCGCCTTCCTCTACCGATTTCGCGTCGCGGAAAACCTAGCCGGCGCGAGGCTTGCGACAGCCAGGCCGCGGTCCATCGAGAATGTCAGCCCTCGAGACTTCCGAAAGAGCCCCTTCGTTCGAACACTACAGACGCGACATCGACGGCGTTCGCGCGGTAGCCGTTAGCGCAGTTGTTCTGTGTCATGCGTTCCCTAACATGCTACCCGGCGGCTTTGTCGGGGTCGACATCTTCTTTGTCATTTCCGGTTATTTGATATCTTCGATCTTGATGCGAGATCTTCGAGGAGATCGCTTTTCACTATCGAATTTTTACGCTCGGCGCATTCGCCGGATCTTCCCAGCATTGATTGCAACGTTGCTGTTCGTCGCGTTGGCCGGTTGGTTTTGCCTGTATCGGCCCGAATTTTCCGCCCTCGGCGGCCATCTCGTCGCCAGCGCGCTGTTTTCCGAGAATGTCTGGCTTTCCCACGAGACCGGCTATTTCGACGTGCAAGCCTATTCCAAACCCACGCTGCATTTGTGGAGCCTGGCCATCGAGGAGCAATTTTACGCCTTCTGGCCGATATTGTTGTCCTTCGCCTATCGCCGCCGCATCGGTCTCCCGCTTTGGTTCGCATCGCTGGCGGCAACGTCCTTTCTGATAAATTTGCTCGAGGTGCGCGCCAATCCGACGGCGGCGTATTTTTCCCCCCTGGCCCGTGCGTGGGAATTCATCATCGGCGCGGCATTGGCGGATTGGAAACTCAACGCCGCCGACCCGCCTGCAGGGAACGCTGACATCCTCGCGGGCGCCGGCG
>Ga0302326_10027530_pt1 | contig 11460 bp, 10 predicted proteins | sample Palsa_T0_3_FD_202264 | JGI IMG/M metagenome (GOLD analysis project Ga0302326, IMG submission 202264) | Peat permafrost microbial communities from Stordalen Mire near Abisko, Sweden - Palsa_T0_3 | ecosystem: Environmental > Terrestrial > Soil > Palsa > Peat permafrost | place: Sweden: Abisko...
GGGCTTCCTCAAACTCCCACTCGGTGCCGGTGACGGGTGTGCGCCCGTCGATGCCGCGATACTCGCGTACCCCCGTGCGCTCCGGCAGCGACGTCCCGAGTCGCGACCAAACGATCAGCACCACCACATCGAAGGCACTGGGCGGCTCGATCGAGTCCTCAAAGTGCCCTGAGGCGACCATCGCCTCGAACTCCCACAGATAGGGCTCGATCGTAAAGAAGCGCGCGTAGTCCTGCGCCAGGCGCTCAATCGTCAGCGCCGCGATCTCCCGCGCCGCCTTAACGTCGCCGGGCGAGGAAACAAAGATGCGGAGCCGCGGCTTCACCGACGCATTCCCCTTTTCTTGAATGCTAAGACTCGCTTTCGGCATTATCGCACGGACGCTGCAGTGGTTTGGGCTGCGCACCTACTGGGCGAGTGCCATTAAATCAAATTAGATTTCATGGCAAAGCTTCACATTTTTGTCGCCGTTGCGCTCATCCTTTGTGCGACCATTGGGATCATCGGCTTCGAAATGAAGCAACCGGCCGTAACAGCTCTCTATTTCCGTTGCGGGATGGCTGGTTTCAGCAGTGGCTGTTACCGTGGCGGCTTTTCTGGTCGTGCTGCTTGTTATCCGGAGCTTCACCGGGACGGCAGGGGCTTTACTTAGGCGGTCATGGCTCGGTCTGGTTAACGGGGCTGCAGCACTTGGATTCTGGGTGATATTCGGGCTTTGATGGTGCGCACAAGCAGACGTTCACGACCGTCAAATCAGAGTCAAGTAGAGTCCTTCCAGTACAAAGCGATGCCGTTTTCATCGCTAACAATAGTAAGCCCATTTGAGGTCGGGAAGGAAGGTCGATATTGAAAACTACGCATCAATTTGTATTGACCGATGAGTACGTAGCAGATGCGCAGCGTCTGATGATCGCTCAGAATAAGACGTTGAAATTGTTATATCAAACATGGTGGGTGTGGTGGCTGCCGCGCGTGGTCCTAGCGGGGGTTATAATATATTGTCTCTCGCACCATCTTGAATCTCCTGCGGCCGTGCTCGGCGTGTTCTTAGTCATTCACTTCTGGGGACAGTGGTTTGGCCGCCGCACTATGGCGAGGGCACGCAAGAATACGCGAACGAAGGGTTCTACCACTGTGGTCTCTATGAATGATCAGGGGGTTGATATTGACGGCGCTCATGGCACTTCGCATCTCAAGTGGTTAGCGATGTTGCAACCGATCATTTGTCCGCAGGGTGTATTAATTAAGTTTTCTCGCCTCGCGGGCTTATGGCTTCCCGATCACGCATTAATCGAAGGATCGCCAGCTGATGTGCGCAAGTTGCTCGCCGAGAAGGTCAAAGATTTGGCGGCCACCAGTAAATAGATACTGCACTGGCTTACCCGAGAGCGGCCGTTCGCGACCGGCGACAATGGGTCAAACCCAGACGATTTCGCACTCGTATGCCTTGCAGGTCGACCGGCGGATCGAACGGAAGTCGGCATGAGACTTTATAATTCCTATCTGCTATTCACTAAACTTATTCATGCCATTCAACACCAAGGAAAGGCCATGCAATCGATACCGATCGGGGTCACGGGTTCGTTCAGTCTTGTCGTCATGCCCGATCATCTCGCCAGCCGTTTCAAGGATGTGACATTGCCTCCGGTCCTGGCGACGCCCGTCATGATCATGGTAATGGAGAATGCGGCGCTGAACGCGATCAAGCCTTATTTCGACGCCGGCGAAAGCGCGCTCGGCACCCACGTCGACGTGCGCCATTTGGCGGCGACGCCAGTTGGTCGCCGCGTCACGGGCGAAGCGACGGTGACCAATGTAAATGGGCGACGCATCGAGTTTTCGATTCGTGCGACAGAAGGAAACGAGGAGATTGGAACGGGTACACACGAGCGCGTAGTAGTACAGCTGTCAAAGCTGGCCGAACGGATGAAGGCCAAATTCGGCTAGCGCTGCGACAATTTGGATACCTGTTAGCTGCCGGTCGCCGAGGTCTGGAGCGGGTCCATGTGCGACATATCGCGCACTGGCTCAGTCAACTCAAAGCTGCCGGTTGGCGGCCACTATCGGTTGGCCGGGCAGAAATTGCGTTCAACGAGCGCCTTGATTTAAACAGCCAGCAGGGAACGAGGGACCAATGTATGCCCAAAATCGACACCAGTGCAGTGCCCGCACGTAAGGGTTCAGGTTATCCGTCACCATTCGATGCACCTTGTGCTGAGCGCACGCGGCGACGCTTGGGCGAGACAGGTGGACTTCGCGATTTCGGCGTGAATATTATGACGTTACCACCCCGCACCTGGTCTAGCCAGCGCCATTGGCACAGCCATGAAGACGAGTTCGTCTACCTGCTTGACGGCGAAGTGACGCTCATCGAAGATGGCGGCGAGACGGTTTTGCACGCAGGCGATTGCGCGACGTTCCCAAGAGGCACCGGCAATGGCCATCACCTAGTCAACAAAGCCTCCGCGATGGCCGTCTATCTAGAGGTGGGCTCTCGCAACCCGCAAGACCTCACCACGTGCTCCGATATCGACATGATGAGTTCCAACGCCGATGGCCGATTCGTGCACAAGGATGGCACGCCCTACCCTAAGTGATAGCCAAGCGCAGCATGCTATGACTCGGGACTGCGCTGCCGGATGCCCGACGTTCGCGAATTTTCGCGTTGGTCAATTTCGACCTTGAAGAGCCGGTTTTCATTGAAATCTAGGGGGCCGGAATCGCCAGCCGCCAAGTACGTAGCATGCCGCTGATTTGCTGATTTGGAGCACAGTTCCGATCATCACTCGAGTCCCTGGTTGAGAGCCAGGGTCTTGGGTGGATTAACTCAGATATCTGTAAGCGAATCCGCAGTATTTGGTGACGCCTCCGTCGAACCGCCGCGGCATAAGACTAGCATCGACATAAGGTCTATTTCGCAGGCGACAGAGGGTCCTCGGTGTCGCTGCGTCGCCTCCAAGCAACCGGGAACCGCTAGGACCTCCCCGAATTGCCGGCCCGCTGCCGCGTGCGCAATAGATGCACTGGCTGTTTTAGTACTGCGCCTCAATCGCGACTCGAGGACGCTCCAGGATCGCGCGGCGCGATGAAAGCATAGCGCGACGCATTTCAAATTGCTGCTTGCATGAGCTCACGCAAGATGTTCAAGCCACTACGACTTCACGGCCAGCACCGGCCAAGGAGTGGACTTTCCCTGCGCCCTTCGGAGTGCAGCAGGTCGTAGCCGTACCTTTGTCCGAGATCGTAACAATCAACCGGCACATCGAGGTGCGCAATGTCTGCAGCTACATGAACTCCGCGCCACTGCGCGACCTCAAGGATCTGCGTACGCCGCCACCCACAGCGAGCGACGCTTCTGGCCGCTCTTCGCAGCATTTCGTTATGGATGTCCAGGCGGCCTCGGGCAGCCGTCGGTCTCGAATCGCTGTCACCGGTCTTGATATTTATGCGGTGACCGCTCCGATAGTTGTCGAAGCGTGTCTGCACGTGCTTGAGCAACAGGCTGTGACCGGGGGCGCCTATGCGCCTGCCGAACTCCTAGACGCCAACAGGTTTTTCGCCGCACTGGCCCCACACTTGCACGTGGTGCGGCCACTTGATCTCGGCTGGGAGCGGCCGTACTGAAAAGATGGCTTGCCGTTGTAGCGGCATTCGTCACCGGCGTCACCGAGCGCTTCAGAGCAGCGCCTGGGTAGGAATCAGGTGCTCAACTCAATGAAATTAACTGCTTGCCCATTTCCGCGGACTATGGAGCATTGCGTACGGTGGAATAATGGCAAGGTTGCGATTGGATCGAAGCGACGTATCAACGTGGGCGAGTGTCTAAGTCCGGCCCCAAAACCCGTCCTTCAAGCGCGCAGATTGCCCTCCCGGTAACGCCCGGCCCGGTCTCAGATCCGTGTACAGTTGCCAATCGCCCCTTGCATCCGAGAACATTCAGGCAATAAAGGGGGATGCTTGCATGATCGAGGGCGGCTACGTACTTTGAGCGCTACTTCGCACGCGCTTTTTTTGAGCTACGCCTCGCAGGATGCGGAGGCGGCGCAGAGGATTTGCGAGACACTGCGCGCGGCCGGCATAGAGGTCTTTCTCGATCAGAGCGAGCTGCGGGGCGGGGACGCGTGGGATCAGAAGATCCGGCACGAGATCCACGACTGTGCCCTCTTCATTCCGATTGTCTCCCGGCATACCCAGGAGCGGCTCGAGGGCTATTTTCGCCACGAGTGGAAGCTCGCCATCGAACGTACGCACCACATGGCCGAGCAGAAGCCCTTCCTGGTACCGGTCGTCATCGACGGTACCGGCGATCAGGAAGCCTTTGTCCCGGACGCCTTCCGGGCGGTGCAGTGGACGCGCTTACCTGACGGCGACACGCCCCCCGCTTTCGTCACTCGGATAAAGCGCCTGCTGTCATCGGAGCTGTCGCCATTGATCGCAGCCTCTGGTGTCGCGGCGGAATTCAGGGAGCCGGTCCGCGCCACCTGGCGGTCAAAGCCGGTGCTGCTCGCGATTGGTGCCGTCATCTTCGCGGCGCTGACCGTCATCGCCGTGGATAGGTTCTCGATCTCGAAGCACCAGACGGCGTCCACTGCCTTCGCCCCACCGCCGCATTCGATCGCGGTGTTGCCGTTCATTAACATGAGCGGGGATAAGGAGCAGGAGTATTTCTCTGACGGCCTCGCCGAGGAGCTGCTCAACTCGCTGGCCGAGATCAACGAGTTGCAGGTCGCCGCCCGCACCTCGGCTTTCTCATTCAAGGGGACGAACGCGGACATCGGCGTTATCGCTCGCAAGCTCAACGTCGGCGCCGTGCTCGAAGGCAGTGTGCGGCGCTCAGGAAATACCATCCGCATCAGCACGCAGCTGATCAATGCGGTCACGGGCTTCCACCTCTGGTCGCACACCTACGACCGCGATCTCGGCGATGTCCTGAAACTTCAGACCGAGATTGCCACAGCGGTAGCAAGCACTCTGAAAGTCAAGCTCCTCGGGGATATCGCGGCCAGAGTCGAGCTCGGCGGGACGCGCAATCCGGCCGCCTTCGATGCGTATCTGCGCGGGGTAAAAGCTTTTAGCTTGAGGCACGAAGCCAAGGAAATCCCAACCGCGCTTGCCGCGTACACGGAAGCGATTCGCCTTGATCCGCACTATGCGCTCGCGTTTGCCGATCGATCAATCGCACTTTCCGTCGCCGTCGGGGATGCTGCGACTCCAGCGGAGGCGCGTGAAGGCTTTGACAAGGCGCGAGCGGACGCGCGCCAAGCGCTTGCGCTCGCGCCGGATCTGGCCCAGGCCCACCTCGCAATGGCGGTCGTTTCGGAAGGCACCTTCGACTTCACGCAAGCGAGTGCGGCGTACGAGCGCGCCCTCGCCCTCGCACCGGGAAATGCCCAGGTTTTGCGATTAAGCGGCTACTTCGCAGCCCAGATGGGGCACTTCGATGCAGGCATTGCGGCCGCCCGCCGCGCTGTCGTGCTCGATCCGCTCGCTCGCCAAAGCCATTCGGAGCTCGGCAGGGCCCTGTATTTCGCTCGCCGATATGAGGAGGCAGTTGCGGCTTTTGCGGAAGTTATCAGTCTCGAGCCCGATTTCAAGGCGACCTACGGGGAGCGCGGGCTCGCCTATTACGGCCTCGGGGATCTGCAGAGCGCGCGCGGCTCATGCGAAACCAAAGCGGACGAGTGGGGAATCCAACAGTGCCTCGCGGTGGTCTATTACAAGCTCGGCCGGCACGCCGATGCAGAAGCCGAGTTCGCGAAAATGAGGGCAGCACTGGGTGATGACTTCGCGTACCAATACGCCACGATCTTTGCGCAGTGGGGCAATCGGGCGCAGGCGCTCGAATGGCTTGAGACGGCGCTACGGCTGCGCGACCCGGGTCTGGAGTATCTGAAGACCGATCCGCTCCTGGACCCCTTGCGCCAAGAGCCGCGCTTCCAGGCGATTGAGCGGGAGTTGAAGTTTCCTAACTAACTGTCGGGAGAGAGCGGTGCTACGCACCCGCCTCGTCAACGCAAAGCCGCTGCAATGGCGAGTACTGCTTTGAAATGGCTTTCTGTGACGATGAACGTGCTAATGCTGACAGCTTGCGGCGCATCGGTAGCGCACGCGGGTTCGCCGGCGAGCGCGTGGACGGCGCCGTCGAGTGCGCCGGTTAGGTTTCTCACCTCAGACAGCCTGGATTTGTGGCCGTGTTTTTCGCCGGACGGCAACCATATCCTGTTCAGTCGTCGCGTAGAACAAAAGTGGCAACTACTACTAATTTCCACCGCAGGCGGTCAGCCAAAACCGCTGGCGCGGACTCCATTGCCGATATCTGCGACACGAGCGAACTGGGCGAAGCGAAACAACGTGATCGCGTTTACAGGAACGGCTGCGAACGGGAAGAACCGCATCTGGCTCATCAACTCTGACGGGTCCAACCCTCACGAGTTAAAGTCGCGCGACTCCTCCGACCAAATGTTTTATCCATCGTGGTTCCCCACCGGCGAACAACTCGCGGCAATGGATGCTCACGCCATGGTCATAGTACGAATAGACGTCAAGACAGGTGACATCGTCACGGTCACCGATCGTAATCAAGTTTTTACTGGAATGCCCAGCGTCTCGCCGGATGGGAAGTGGATTGCTTTCGCGGGCCAGAAGAACACCGGACAGGAATACGATCAGACAAAGAACTCCATTTGGCTCATTGATGACAGTGGCGTGGCGAGAACCTTAGAGTCCGCCCCGGATCAAGGAAGAGCACCGACTTGGTCGCCCGACGGAAAGGTGTTGGCCTTTGAGTCGACCCGAGCAAGCCTGGTTGGGCTGTACGCCATATTCCTTATTAAGCGAGACGGAACAGGCATTACTCAGGTCACCGACCCTGTTCTAAATGCGGATCATCCGGTCTGGTCCCCGGATGGACGTCGACTGGCCTTCTCGGCGCGCGCCTCAATCTGGGCGAACGGGCGAAGCATTGGGGTAATAGACGTACCGACTCAGTCGAAATAATGTGAAGCAACAGCATCGTCAGCACGGGCCATATCCGGTTCTCCGCCGCACCTTGGCGAAAACAGCAGGCAATCGATGAGGCGCGATCTAGCGAGGGCACGGATCATCGCCGCCATCTGTGCCGCCTACGTGTCACAAGCCTTGAGCCAGCAGCGTGCAGAGGACAGCGCTGTGACTTCCGCCGAGGATGCGTTCGGAACGTCGATCGGCCTGCAAAGTGTCGGTTTGTATTCGCAGAACGACGCGCGCGGATTTGATCCCCAGCAAGCCGGCAACCTGCGGATCGAAGGCCTGTACTTTGATCAAGAGACGTATGCCACAAGTAGCTGCATGGTGCGCGAAACCGCCATGCGTATCGGAATAGCCGCGCAGGCTTATTCATTTCCATCGCCAACGGGTATTGCAGACTTTTCTCTACGCACACCCGGTGACAACTGGGCGTTCAGCGGGCTTGCCAGCCGAGGACCCTATAGCGCGCTGGCGATCCAGCTGGAACAACAGGTCCCCGTGCAGCCCAAAACTTTGAGCGCCGATTTCTGCGCCGCTCACTACCAAAATTTTCTCGTTGACCTTATGCGGCATGACGACTCAGCCGTCTTCGGAACAAACCTTCGCTGGCGGCCGATTGACAACACCGAGGTCATCCCGTTCTGGTCTTACATAGTTGGCGGTGGCCGACAAGAGCTGCCGGGCGTCTATACCGATGGGACAGATCCTCTTCCGCAATTTCGTGAGCGTGATCTCGCGAGTCAAACCTGGACGAATCAAGGATGGCGTATGACAACGCTTGGAACAGTCGTTAAAAGCGAACTGGATAATCACTGGCGGTTGAACGGAGGATTATTTCATTCGCAGGAGAATGACCCCTGGAATTTTGAACCTTATCTGCAGTTGAATGCGAACGGTACGGCCGATTCCAACGTCGACGTTACACCGCCGCAGTTGGCCAATTCGACTTCCGGTGAGGTGCGGTTGACTGGGGTTTCGGTCCACGACGCGTGGCGCCAACAACTGCAGTTCGCGATGCGGGGTCGCGCGGTGGCACGCAGTTACGGCGGCGACGACAACATCGACTTCGGCAACATCACTCTGCAGGATCAGACGCAGTTTCCACAGCCGCCGATCGTGCTCACGCCGCGCAGCGAAGACCGCGTGCGGCAGCTCGATTTCGGCGTGACTTACGACACGCGCTGGCAAGGCGTGGGATCGGCCGCGCTCGGTGTCCTAAAGGACGACTACCGGCGCACCGCAGAGGTGCCTTCATCAGCGCCCGAGACCTTTCATACCACGCCTTGGTTGCTCAATATGCGCGTCGCGCTCGAAGGGGGACGCAGCCTGATCTTCTATGGCAGCTATACTCAGGGCCTGGAAGATTCGGCCTTGGCGCCGCTGACTGCCATCAATCGCGGTGAGCCGCCAGCCGCCGCGCGCACCTGGCAGGTGGACGGAGGTGTGCGCTATGCGCCGGATGAGAAATTGCGCGTGATCTTGGGCGCCTTCGACATCCATAAACCGTACCTCAATCTCGATTCGGATGACGTGTACCGGCCACTCGGGCGATTGCACAACGAGGGGCTTGAGAGCTCGCTGTCTTACAGCAACGCTGGGCTCACCGTGCTTGCAGGCGGCGTGTGGCTAAGGCCACGTGTCGACCTTACCGTCCCGGAACCGGGGGTCATCGGCAGCGAGCCCCTTGGTCCCGTGCCGCTAACCCTCACCGCAAACCTCGACTGCGCACCGCCGCAGTGGGGGCCTTGGGCAGCGTCTTTGCAGTGGAACCGCCTGTCATCGCGATACGCGACAAGCGATGATCGGCAACGGCTGCCGCCGCTCGCCACGGTGGGCGCCGGCATTCGATACCAGTGGAAGCTACGGGAAAACTCCTGGACCTTGCGCTTCGACGGCTTCAATTTGGCCAACGCGCAAGGCCTGCATATATCAGCGCTCGACTTCGTCGTCCCAGAACAAGGGCGCCGCTTTGCGCTGACGCTCGCGACGGATCTCTAGCTCGACTGGCAGAATTTTTGCATCGCGCCGCACAGTCGCTTTGTATTGATGGAACCAATTCCTTGGCGAGCTCCGGATTAGCAATCCAGCGAGCCTAGATTCCTTCGAAAGTCTACTGCCTGTGCTAGCGAAGTAACTGCTTGCCAAGTACCTGATCCGGAACCAGATGCTCGGGGCTTTCAGAATCAAGCGTTTAGCGCCGCGCCGCGAGCAGTGAGGCCTTGGATCACCTTCGGCCCGCGCAGCATCGAATGCGCATGAAGCAGCTGACAAAGACGCAACACGTTACGTTGGACATCGAACTTCAAGAGTTTCTCTGCGTCGATTTTCCAAGAACGCTTTGGAGTCACTCGAGACTGCAAATTGTCCCGGTTAGCCGCCGTTCGCGATCGTGATTGACAGCGGCTAAAGGCCGATACAAGAATGCCGCTCGCGATTTATAAAGTTGAGAATAATCTTTGACGGCTATTCTCTTGCTGGTTCGTTCCGAATGGCCACCGTGCGCGGTGCAGGGAGGCGATCCAGCGGAAAAGCAAATCCATGAGGGGGAGTTATGACACGAGTTTCATGCTTGACGGCGACCATCCTGAAGGTAGCGCTGCGCGAGGCGGGGCACCACGCGGATCTCACTAACTAACACAATTCTTCAAGTCTCAAAACGCTCCCAACAGCAATTCGTCGGCGCCGACACCGAAGGTGAACATACCGCGGGAATTGGAAGTGTTGGCGCTGACGACAAGGCCCAGGACGTCGGCCGACAGAGTGCTTGTCTATGCACCCTGCATGAACGGGAGCGTGCGCGAACAGGGAGCCGAGGCATGAACGAACGTGTGGCGCTTGTCACGGGCGGTGGTCGGGGGATCGGGCGAGAGGCGGCGCTACTGCTGTCGGCAGCGGGAGCGCGCGTGATGGTCGTGTCGCGCAACGCGACGGAACTGGCGGCCGTTGGCCTCGAATACGTCACGGCCGACCTCGGCACGGCCGAGGGCTGCGCCCTGGCCGTTGCCGAGACCGAGCGGCGACTGGGCGCAATTGACCTGCTGATCGTGAACCACGGCATCGGCTCGGCCCACGAGCGGCTCGTGTGGGAGCAGGATCCGGAGGTTTGGCGTGAGACGATGCGCATCAACCTCGACGGCCCGTTCGAGCTCGCGCGTCTGACAGTCGGCGGCATGTGCAAGCGCGGCTTCGGCAGGCTCGTATTTACCAGTTCGACCGCCGGCGAGAAAGCGGAACGCTCCGGCAGCGCGTACACCGCTTCCAAGCATGGGGTTATCGGGCTCGCACGTGCGGTCGCCCAGGACGCTGGACCATTTGGAGTCACATCCAACGCAGTGCTGCCTGGCTGGGTGCGAACGGCAATGGCCGAGCGCTCGGCGAGGACGGAGGCCGCACGGCGCAGCATCAGCGTTGAGCAGGTGTGGCGCGAGCGCGCCGCCATCTACCCGCAGAACCGAGTGCTGGAGCCGCGAGAGGTCGCGCAGGTGATCGCGTTTCTCTGCAGCGAAGCTGCCGGGGGCGTGAACGGCGAGGCGATCACCGTGGCTCTAGGCGGCGTGTGGTAGGCGCGATTCGGCAGATTGGCTTCAGAGTCCGAAGTTGACCCGTTGTTGTCCTCTGCTCAGATGGGGCAGCCAGTCGCTCAGGGTATTCCCCATGGGCGATAGTGCCTCCGAGAGCGGCATTTACTTCTCGCGTTCATCTTCATCTTCATCGGCGTCATCATCTTCAGGATGACCCAACTCGTCCTCATCGTCGACCTCGAACTCCTCGGGGGCTTCCATGTTCTCGTCGATCTCGCGTACGGGTGCCTCATTCTCACCGGCATGTTCATCGTCTCGGTCATCGTCGTCATCTTGCGTACCGGTCGCGGGGTGCTCGGCGAGAACCAATCCCTGAAAGTCGCGCGAGGTGGGGGGTTCTGCGTGTTGGGTGCCCATTCAGGAATCCTTTTAGAAATGAAAATAGCGGGGCTCACGTAGTCTGACACTTAATTCGAGTATCCGCCCGTGTGGCTAAAACCGCCTGTCAGCGGACAACAACCTCTGGGTTGGTGAGAATCGGGGCACGCGCTGTTGAAGGCTTGGGGAGGCAACGGTGCGGCCTACGATTGCGCAACGATTTACGCCCAGTGGGGCAACGTCACCCAGGCGCTCGCGTGGCTGGAAACCGCGCTGCGGCAGCCGGACGCTAACCTGGAGGGCTTGAAGATCGACCCTCTAACTCGATCCGCTGCGCAAAGAGCCGTGCTTCCAGGCGATCGAGCGGGAGTTGAAGTTTCCGCGTTAAGCGGCGGTGCGGTTCCGACGCAATTCCTTTCGTCGCTCGAAGAGCGTTCCAATGTCCGCTATGTAGAGAATTGAGGGTTCTGCTCGGGTGGCCGAAGTCGGCCGGGATCGGCCCCCAAGGCGACCAACGCTGCTTCTGGCCGTAATTAACGGCTATGTGGCACGCGCG
>Ga0302326_10027533_pt1 | contig 11460 bp, 8 predicted proteins | sample Palsa_T0_3_FD_202264 | JGI IMG/M metagenome (GOLD analysis project Ga0302326, IMG submission 202264) | Peat permafrost microbial communities from Stordalen Mire near Abisko, Sweden - Palsa_T0_3 | ecosystem: Environmental > Terrestrial > Soil > Palsa > Peat permafrost | place: Sweden: Abisko...
CTGGGAGGCGGTTCTTGTCTGCACACGAGGCTCATGAAGAGGCGGCTGGACGCAAAGGTCCGGTCACCATGGAGAAAATAGTCAACCTGTGCAAGCGGCGCGGGTTTGTCTTTCCGGGCAGCGATATTTACGGCGGCGTTGGCTCGACGTTCGACTATGGTCCGCTGGGCACCGAGCTCAAGCGCAACGTCAAGGAAGCGTGGTGGCGCGATACCGTCCGCAGGCGCAGCGACGTGCTCGGTCTCGACGCGGCAATCCTGATGCATCCGCGGACCTGGGAGGCGTCTGGCCATCTGCAGAACTTCACCGACCCACTGGTCGATTGCAAAGCTTGCAAGCAGCGCTTCCGGGCCGACGATCTGAAGGACGATAGCAGTAAGTGTCCCGCGTGCGGCGGCGAGCTGACCGAGTCGCGCCGCTTCAACCTTATGTTCAAGACCTTCATCGGGCCGCTCGAGGAAGAGGCCAACACGGTTTATCTGCGGCCAGAAACGGCGCAGGGTATATTTGTTAATTTCGACAATATCGTCGACACCCAACGCGTGAAGCTGCCTTTCGGCGTCGCGCAGGTCGGCAAATCGTTCCGCAACGAGATCACGCCCGGCAACTTTATTTTCCGTACGCGCGAGTTCGAGCAGATGGAGATGGAATTCTTCGTCAAGCCCGACCCGGTCGAAGAGGAGAGCTGGTTCAATTACTGGGTCGACTACCGCTACAACTGGTTTCTCAACTACGGGATCAATCGCGATCATCTGAAGCTGCGCCCGCACGCCGCCGATGAGTTGTCACACTATTCGCGCGGCACGACCGATCTCGAGTATCTATATCCCTTCGGATGGGGAGAGCTTGAGGGCGTCGCGCGGCGCGGCAGCTACGATCTCGATCAGCATGCTAAGTTCAGCGGCCGCGACCTGACCTATTTTGACGAGGAGGCCAAGGCGCGCTACCGGCCGTGGGTAATCGAGCCGGCGCTCGGCGTCGATCGTGCGATGCTGGCGTTCCTTCTCGACGCCTACGATGAGGACGAGGTCGAGAACGAAACGCGGATTGTGTTACGGCTCGATCCGCGGCTGGCGCCATATAAGGTCGCGGTTTTTCCGCTCCTGCGCAAAGGCGGCCAGCCCGAAAAGGCGCACGCCGTTCGCACCGAGCTGCAGCGCCGTTTCATGGTCGCCTACGACCAGGCGGGATCGATCGGCCGGCGCTACCGGCGGCAGGATGAAATCGGCACGCCTTTCGGCGTGACGATTGACCATCAGACGATGGAAGACGATACGGTTACGTTGCGCGATCGCGATACGACTAATCAGGAGCGGATCCCGATCGCGCGGCTGGGGGCGGAAATCGAGGAACGGATCGGCTGGTACAAATAATCGACGGGTCCGGCGACGAAGCGGCGCTCGCCTCGACGATCAGACGACAAGAGGTCTTGCGATGGCACGGGTTCATCCTGAAATCTATTTCTTCGGCGCCGGCGTCTCCGAAGGCAGCGCGGCGATGCGCGACGTGCTCGGCGGCAAAGGCGCCAATCTGGCCGAGATGGCATCGCTCAAGCTGCCCGTGCCTCCGGGCTTCACGATTTCGACGCGCGTCTGCAATTACTTCGACGCTAACAAGCAGACCTATCCCAAGGGTCTGCGCGAAGGCGTCAACAAGAGCATCAAGCGGATTGAAAAAGCGCTCGGCCGCGGTTTCGGCGACCCCACCAATCCGCTGCTCGTGTCGGTCCGATCGGGCGCGCGCGTCTCGATGCCTGGCATGATGGACACCGTCCTCAATCTTGGCCTGACTGACAAGACAGTGGAAGGACTGGCGGTGGCCAGCGGCAATCCGCGCTTCGCGTGGGATTCCTACCGGCGCTTCTGCCAGATGTACGGCGACGTCGTTCTGAAGCTCAAGCCTGAGAACAAGATCGATGCCGACCCTTTCGAGGAACTTATCGAGCACAAGAAAAAAGAGCGCGGCGTCAGCGAGGACGTCGATCTGTCGGCTGACGATTTGCGCGATCTTGCCGGTGAGTTCCGCGAACTTATTCGCCGCAGGGTCGGCCGCGACGTTCCGCAGGACCCGATGGAGCAGCTCTGGGAGGCGATCGGCGCGGTCTTCGGATCGTGGAACAATGAGCGCGCGATCGTCTATCGCCGAATCAACAATATCTCCGGTGATTGGGGCACTGCGGTGACCGTACAATCGATGGTCTTCGGCAACCTCGGCTCGGATTGCGCGACCGGCGTGGCGTTTACGCGCGATCCGGCCACCGGCGAAAAGGGTATCTATGGCGAGTTTCTGTCCAACGCGCAGGGGGAGGACGTCGTCGCCGGTATCCGCACGCCGCTCCAGATAAGCCTTCGCGCGGGACGCAACTGGGCCACGCGCAACGGCGTCAGCGAGGCTGAGCGCAAGCGCGACCATCCGACCCTCGAAGAAAGCTTTCCGGCCGTCTACGCCGAACTGTTGCGGATCTCCGGCCGGCTCGAAAAGCATTTCCGCGACACCCAGGACATGGAATTCACCGTCGAGCGCGGCAAGCTCTTCATGCTGCAGACGCGCAATGGCAAGCGGACCGCTGCCGCTGCCGTGCGGATCGCCGTTGAGATGGCCGACGAGCGGCTGATCGATCGGCGCACGGCGTTGATGCGCGTCGAACCGGTTCAGCTCGAACAACTGCTCCATCCGCGGCTTGATCCCGCCGCCCGCAAAGACGTGCTCACGCGCGGGCTGCCGGCCTCGCCGGGCGCGGCAGCCGGTGAAATTGTCTTCTCCGCCGACGAAGCTGTCGAGGCGACCGAAGCCGGCCGCCAGGTCGTGCTCGTGCGGATAGAAACCTCGCCCGAGGACATCCACGGGATGCAGGTGGCCGAAGGAATTCTGACCGCACGCGGAGGCATGACCAGTCACGCCGCCGTGGTGGCGCGCGGAATGGGCAAATGCTGCGTGGCGGGTTGCTCGGCGCTGGAAATCGACTATGGCGCCGGCTCGCTCGAGGTGGGCGGCCGCGTGCTGCGGCGTGGCGATTACATCACGCTCGACGGTTCGACCGGCGAGGTTATCGCCGGGCGCGTCGCGACAGTGCTGCCCGGCATGTCCGACCATTTCCGCAAGTTCATGAAATGGGCCGACTCCGAGCGCCGGCTCGGCGTGCGCGCCAACGCCGACACTCCGCATGATGCGACCGTTGCGCGAGAATTCGGGGCCGAGGGAATCGGCCTGTGCCGAACGGAACATATGTTCTTCGACCCCGAGCGGATCTCAGCCGTGCGCGAGATGATCCTCGCCCAGAACAGCGAGCAGCGCGCCCGCGCGCTCGAAAAGATCGTGCCGTTCCAGCGCGCCGACTTCATCGGAATCCTGAAGGCGATGGCCGGGCTGCCGGTCACGATCCGCCTGCTCGATCCGCCCTTGCATGAGTTTCTGCCCAAGGAAGACAGCGAGATCGCCGAGCTGGCCGAACGGATGGGCGTCGATGCGGTCCGCCTGAAGCAGGTCCGCGACAGCCTGGTCGAATTCAATCCGATGCTGGGCCATCGCGGATCGCGGCTTGGAATCAGCTTTCCGGAAATTTACAAGGCGCAGGCGCGCGCGATTCTCGAGGCCGCCACCGAGCTGCGCACGCAGGGCGTAAAGGCGATACCCGAGATAATGCTGCCGCTTATCGGCGATCGGCGCGAGTTCGAAATATTGGCCGATCAGATCAACGACGTCGCGCTCGAGGTCGCAGCGGCCAGCGGCAAGCGCAAAGTTACATTCACGATTGGGACGATGATCGAGGTGCCGCGCGCATGTATCGTCGCCGATGAGATTGCGGCGGTCGCCGACTTCTTCTCGTTCGGCACCAACGATCTGACCCAGATGACATATGGGCTTTCGCGGGATGATTCTTCGCGCTTCCTCGGCGACTACATCCGCACCGGCATCTATCGCACCGATCCGTTCCAGGAGCTGGATCCAAAGGGCGTGGCGGGCCTGATGAAAATCGGAATCGAGCGCGGGCGCAAAGCAAAGAAGTCGCTCAAACTCGGGATCTGCGGCGAACATGGCGGCGATCCGAGCAGCGTCAAGCTGTGCCATCGCCTCGGACTCGATTACGTCTCGTGCTCGCCTTTCAGACTTCCGGTCGCCAGACTGGCGGCGGCACAGGCGGCGATCGAATCGCGCAAATCGGCCCGTGAATTTAAGGACGTCTAGCGACTGGCCTAGCGGAGATAGTCCTCGACGCTGATCGCCGGGACCTGGAAGTGCTGCACCTGGTTGTTGCGCAGCACCTTGAGATTCACCTGCTCACCGGGACGATGGCTGTTGACGGCGTCGTAGAGTACGCGGCGCTCGCTGATGTCGCGGCCGTCGACGGTTAGAACCATGTCGCCTTGCTTGAGACCGGCCTTCTCGCTCGGGCTGCCGGGCATCACGCCGGCGATTATCACGTGATCGCGCAGGGTGTATGAAAGCAGCCCCAGCCACATCCGCGGGGGGACGCTGGTGCGGCGTCCGTCGCGCAGCAGTTCGTCGCGGCCGGCGAGAAAATATTCGCCCGGAATTCCCAGTATCGGCCGTTCCAGCTCGGCGAAATTCAGATACGAAGTCGCGATCACGTTACCGCTCGAATCGCATATCGGGCCACCGTTGAATCCGATATTGAGCGCCGACGCCGTCATGCATACGCATCGCTCCAGCACGAATTCCCATACCGCGTCGAACTGGCCCAGGTAGGTGATCACCCCGCAATCGCCGCCGCGCTTCTCGCCACCCAGGCTCGAAACAACAAAGACTTCCTCACCGACCTTGGCCGTCGCCGAAGAGACCACCGGCAAGTATGGGTGGTCGCGGCCGTCGATACTAAGCAGGCCGATGCCGGTCGTGTAATCGAGCCCGACGACCTTGCCCTCGTACTGATCGCCGTTGCTGAGCGTCACGATAATGCTCTCGGCGCCCATCAGCATGTAGGTGACGGTCAGGATAAGGCCGCTCGGAGAAACCAGCGTACCGCTGCCGCGCCGATCAGTGCCGAGCCCGATCGCGTTGGACGCGTGAGTTGCCGGAATGTTCGAGTGGACCGATACGGTCGCGTGGGCGACGCGAGCCAACAGCGATGGTTTGGCATTCACTGTTGCTCAGCGTAGGGCAGTCAAAGCGGCGGTTTCAAGGGTCCACCGCGAGATTGTCTCACCGAGGCGTCGCCGGGCGGGACTATCGGCGCGCAAAATTCGGTGCGCCAGAGCCGGCGGCGAGCGGTGTCAGCGGAGACTCAGGCCAGGGCTATTGAGGTTTGGACGGCGGCGGCGCGGCGGTGGGAGACCGCATAAGCAGCAACTCGAACGCCGAACCCAGATCGAGTTCGCTGTATTTGCTGTTGGCGTAGAGCGCATCGAGCCGATGCACTACTTCCTGCGTCGACATGTCCGACGTCGACATTTCGTTCGAGAGCTGATGGATGATTTTGCGCGCCCCCTTCCAATGGAAGAGATCGGCGGCGATCGTCAGGCTGTCCAGCTTGCCGACGCTCACCTGCATCGCGTCATTGTATCCGTTGACGTAACTGGTCTTGCCGGTGCCGTTCATCCCGTTCCAGAAGTCGCCGTTGTGATCGAGTCCCGTGGCGGCGAACGAGCACATCCAGCACGAGAGAAAGCCAATAACTACGCCCACGGAGAATTTCTTCATCTACCTGACCCTCTGCCCCAGCAACAGATTCGTAACACAAATTAGACTTACTAAAAAGTAGGGTTCGGCCCGATCCGCGCGCGACGTATCCCTGCCGTCATAATGGCCGCTTTGCTAACGTTGCGCCGGGGATTGCAGGAAAATCGGGGCTTGACGAAGCTCGCGCAGTTGCATGGTTATCGTTGTTCATGCGATGTTCGTCTACGTATAGCTTATTAAGTGCTATTCTTACTGTAATACGACTACCTGCGATTAAGATGCAGCGTTTGACCACCAGGATCGGCGTATTAGCCGCGACTCGTACGTCGGCCGACATTGCCGTCGGGTGCGCGATTGATCGGCGGCTCGACTGGCGTCCGTCGATCTTCCTTATGGATGTATTGACGATTGCCGGGTCCGTTGGTTGCGGATTGTGACCGTTATTCCTCAGTTATTTGCAGCGACTATTGCGATCCTTGTGCTCGCCTTGGCTGCGTTGAGCCGCTGGGGATCGACTCGCCAGCTCATTGTGGGACTTGCCAGCCTGGTCGTGTTCGCGATCGGCTCCGCGCTCGTTCCGTCGGCGAATTCAGCGGTCGGATGGATCATCGTGATTGTCGCCGTCGCGATTGCGCAATTGATCGCGATTTTCGACTATCGGCGCGAACGCCGCGTCAGCGCGGAAGCCGCAAGGCTGAATGTTCTCGCAGAATCACGTCAGCGCGACTTACTAGCGATTGCCCACGACCTCCGTAACCCGATCGCATTTGTCAGCGGAATTATCGACCTGCTCGATCGCGGGGAGCTGAGCCCCGATGAGCACGCCGCGATTTTCGCCCGGATGGGAGTCGTCGCGCGCCGGATGGATCGAACCGTCGTAAACCTCGTCGACCTTGGCGCAATTCGCGACGGACGACTGGAGCCCACGCCACGGGTCGGCGACCTCGCGCCGGTGCTCGCCGAAGTAGTTCGTGAGAATTCATCGCCGGCGGTCGGCAAAATGGTCTCGCTTGACGTCGACCCGGGGGACTCGTTCCCGGTGTTGTGCGATCAGCTTCACCTCGAACGTATTCTGCGCAATCTGGTGGCGGGCGCGATCGAACGCAGCCCGGAAGGCGGTCGTATAAGTGTCTCCATCAAGACGGCCGACAAGCGAGTGCGCGTCGTGATTTTGGATTCGGGTCCCGATCGCGATATCGGCACGCTCCTCGCGCTGGTCGGCCACGAGCAGCCGCCGGAATTCGAGTCGAGCGGTTTCCAGCTCGCATTGTTCGTCGCGGCACGTCTGGCCGAGGCGAATCGGGCGCGCGTGGAGATCTCCAGCAATGAACCGGCGGGTCTTATCGTGACCCTCGATCTGCCCGCCGCGCCCCCTCCGGAATGAACTATTGCCGCACGCAGTCCGATGATTTAGCGTGTTCGTGTGATCTCAAACAATATCGCGCGGGCCCAACCCATGTCGCATAGATCCGGCTGCCGGATTTGCCGTGCCGCTTCGATGAGGTAGTGCGGTTCGCGTCCGCTGACCAGCCCCGTTTGTCCCGATCAAAAAAGGCCGATGGCGAGTTCGATCTGATCGCGCGACTGTGCTCGCGTCTCACTATCGGAAGCGGCACTATCCTCGGTCCGGGCGACGACTGCGCCATCCTCGCGGCGCGCCGATTTCCACTGCTGCTTACGATCGATTCGATGGTTGAAGATGTTCATTTCCGCACGCGATGGTGCCCGCCGGCCACGATTGGACGCCGGGCTATCGCGGTCAATTTGAGCGATATCGCGGCGATGGGTGGCGTGCCGCTAGCCGCCGTCGTCAACCTCGGCGTGCCTCCCAGCCCAAAAAAGACCTTTTTCGATAGCCTATACGCGGGGCTGCACGACCACGCCCGGCGCGCGCGCGTTGACATAATAGGCGGCAACGTGGTCCGCGCCGATGTCCTTTCGATCACGATTACTATTCTTGGCGAATTGCGCGGCCCGGCGCTCAGGCGCGACGCCGCCCGAACCGGTGATTCGGTTTTCGTGACTGGTACGATCGGCGACGCGGCCGCCGGCCTCCGCATTCTTGACGGTAAGATTCGTGCGCGCGGCGCTGCCCTGAATTACCTGGTTGATCGTTTCTTGTTGCCAACCGCTCGGCTCGAGGCTGGCCGAAGGCTCGCAAGGCTCACGCCGACGCCCGCCGCGATCGACGTCAGTGACGGCCTGCTGCAGGATCTCGGACATATCCTCAAACGCAGCGGGGTCGCAGCCGAGATCGCCACCGATTCGATCCCGCTATCGCCCGCGTACCGTGCCGCGGTCGGCGACGATCCGGCGCTCGCGATGGGCGGCGGTGACGATTACGAATTGCTCTTTTGCGCGCGGACTGGATTGTCGGCGGCCGCGTTGGGCAAACGGATTGGCATCGCGGTCAGCCGAATCGGACGGATCGTTCCGGGCCGCGGCACAATCAGCCTCACGGGCCGCTACGCCGCGTCGGCCCCGGCCGGCTGGGATCAGCTTCGGTCGCGCCGAACGGACGATCCTCGCCTGGCAAGCTCGCGTCATCTGACAAGTTCACATCGCCCGGAAAAATCGCGATGATCACCCTTCTGCTGCCGCTCGTGATTGGCGCTCTGCTGCTTGCAAGCGCGATGCTCGCCGCGTCGGAAACTGCCATCTTCTCACTCGCGCGGATGGAGCATACGCGGGCGCGCCTGAGCGAATCCGTGCAGCGCGCGCTCGATCGCCTGATGCATCGGCCGCTCGAATCGCTGATCACGATAATCGGGCTCAACGAGACCGCCAACGTGTTCGCCGAATGTCTGGCCACCATTTTTATGCTGCGCCTGCTGGGTCCGCTCGGCGGATGGTTGTCGGTTCCGATCATGCTCGTGCTGGTCCTGCTCTTTTGCGACATCACGCCCAAGACTTTCGCCCTCGCCTTTCCGGCGGCGGTCGCCTCAGTTACCGCCCGGCCGCTGGCGGTGCTGGCCAACGTTGCCCATCCGATCGCGCGCTTGTTCGCGCCGGCCAATCTGACCGCCCATCCCGGCCCCGTGTCGGAAGCCGAGTTCAAGGCGCTGCTGCGGCTGAGCGAGCGGCAGGGTGAGATTGAGTCGGGTGAGAGCGCGCTGATTCACAAGGTTTTCGATTTCGCCAATCGCCGCGTCGCCGAAGTCATGAGTCCGCGCGACCGTCTGTTTCTGCTCGACGCTTCTACGCCGCCGGCTCAGCTAATCGCGGCGGTCGCTCACGGCCATTTTTCGCGCGTGCCGGTGTATCGCGGCTCGCCCGACAATATCATCGGAATCCTCCACGCCAAGGATCTAGTCGTGCGCCGGCTCGATTCGGGTCCGCCGCGTCTCGAGCGTCTGCTCCGGCCCGCCCATTTCGTGCCGCCCGGCAAGTCGCTGGTCGAATTGTTCGACGAGATGCGGCGCGATCGCTATCAACTCGCCCTGGTGGTCAATGAGTACGGCCGCCTGCTTGGACTGATCACGCTCGAAGATCTGCTCGAGGAATTGTTCGGCGAGCTGCGCGATGAGTTCGAGCTCGAAGGCCCCGAGTTGACCAAGGCCGGCGACGACGAATGGCTGGCGCTGGGCGGAATCGAGCTGTCGCGGCTCGAACGCGAGCTCGGCATCAGCAACCTCGTGACCAACGCGGGCGTCGCCCGTACGCTTTCGAGCCTGATTCTGCGCCGGCTCGGACGCGTGCCGCGGCCGGAAGAAAAGCTTCGGGTTGGCGATTTCGAAGCGACGATCGAACGGGTGCGCGGCGCCGTCGTCGAACAGGTCAGGCTTAAACGATGCGCTTGATCGAGGTCGCCGGCATAGTGGCCGCGTGCGCTGCGGTGCAGGCCTTTTTTGCGGCGAGCGAGATTGCGCTGGTCGCCTCGGACGACGCCAAGGTGGGCGCCGCGCGGGAACGCGGCGGCCGCCGTGCCGCGCTGCTCGAATCGCTCATCGTGCGCCGCGACCGCCTGCTCGCGCTGGTGCTGACGACCAACAATCTTGCCACCGTAATTGCCGCCGCGGTTCTGACCACCGCGCTGGAAAGCTACGGCGGCCACTATGCCTTTGCCGCGCCGTTCATCCTCGCGCCGATAACGCTGATCTTCGGCGAGTCGCTGCCCAAGCTGCTGACCCTGCGCCGGCCGATCGCCTTTGCGACCTTCGCGGCCTATCCGCTTAACTTCCTCGCCGCGGTGCTATGGCCGCTGCTGACCGCCGAGACGATGCTTAGCCGACTGCTGCGCCGTCTGTCGGGTGTTGCGCCGGAAGTCGGTAGCGTATTTCTTACCCGCGAGGATCTCGCGTTGCTGACCCGCCGCGAATCCGCCGACCCGCGCGGCGCGCCGCACGCCGACGCGATCATGCCGGCCGAGCAGCAGATGATCCGCCGCATCCTGCGCTTCACCCATGCCGAAGCGCGCAAGTCGATGGTGCCGCTGGTGCGGGTCGAGGCGATGTCCGATGAGACGACGTTGGGCGGTGCGATCGAGGTCGCGCGGCGCGAGGGTTTCAGCCGCCTGCCGGTCTTCCATCGCCGCATTTTCAACATTATCGGGGTCGTTCACGTGCTCGACCTGCTCGAAGCGCCCGACCTCGAACGGCCGGTGACCGACGTGATGCGTGCCGTCAGCTATTTTTCGGAGGCGTCTCCGCTCGATGAAATCCTGCTCGCGATGCAGCGCACCGGCGAGAACCTCGCCGTCGTGGTCGATGAGTACGGCGGTGCGGCTGGCATTCTGACCGTCGAGGATCTGCTCGAAGAGATCGTCGGCGAGATCGACGACGAATATGATGCGCGCGAAGAGCTCGCCACCGTCGTCAATGCCCGCCGGCTGCAAGTCGCCGCCACCGCGCCGATCGCCGAACTCAACGAGCGTTTTGGCCTGCGTCTGCCCGAGGGTGATGAATATGCTACGATTGGTGGACTGGTCGTGGAACGCCTCGGTCATATTCCCAAGCCGGGCGAGCAGCTCAAAGCGGGCGATTTGACCATCACGGTGACGCGCAGCGATGCGCGTGCGGTGCGTGAGTTGACGCTCGACCTGGGCCGCCCGATTCGGCCGGAGCATATGCGGCAGCGATGACCAACACGCGACAGCAATGACTGAAGAGAGTATTCGTGCAATTCTCGAGAGCGTCGCGGGCGGCAGCCTGAGCGCCGCCGCTGCCATGCGGCGCCTGCGCGATCTGCCGTTCGAGGATCTCGGCTTCGCCCGTATCGATCATCATCGGAACCTCCGCCGCGGCGTGCCGGAAGTTATTTTCGGCGCGGGCAAAACCGCCGAACAGATCGCCGCCATTGGTGCGCGCGTGGCCGCCTCCGGCACCAATGTGCTGATCACACGGCTCGACGCCGACAAGGCGCGCGCGGTCAAGCGGCGGTTGCGCAAACTTGTCTACAACGAGGTCGCTCGCATCGGTAGTATCATCATCAAGCCCGCGCCGCAGATCGGCCACGGCCCGATAGCTGTGGTCAGCGCGGGCACTTCCGATCAGCCGGTGGCCGAAGAGGCTGCGGTCAGCGCCGGGCTTTTCGGCAACCATGTCGAGCGGCTCTATGATGTCGGCGTCGCCGGGTTGCATCGGCTGACCGCGGCGCTCGGCGCATTGCGCGCCGCCAGCGTGCTGATCGTAGTGGCCGGCATGGAGGGCGCGCTGCCGTCGGTGATCGCCGGACTGCTCGACAAGCCGGTCATCGCGGTGCCGACCAGCGTCGGCTACGGCGCATCGTTCGGCGGACTCGCGGCGCTGCTCGGGATGCTCAACAGTTGCGCGAGCGGAGTAACGGTCGTGAATATCGATAACGGCTTCGGAGCGGCGCTCGCCG
>Ga0302326_10027534_pt1 | contig 11460 bp, 6 predicted proteins | sample Palsa_T0_3_FD_202264 | JGI IMG/M metagenome (GOLD analysis project Ga0302326, IMG submission 202264) | Peat permafrost microbial communities from Stordalen Mire near Abisko, Sweden - Palsa_T0_3 | ecosystem: Environmental > Terrestrial > Soil > Palsa > Peat permafrost | place: Sweden: Abisko...
ACGGCGGCCGCGGCGCGTGGTCGCGCGACTATCCGAAAGCTGATATCGTGTTTCTGGCTGCCCTGCGGCGGCTCACGCGCGTCGATGCCCGCAGCTATCAGCAGGTGGTGGACCTCGATAGCGACAACATTTTCAATTTCCCCTTTGTCTACGCGGTGCAGGTGCAAACCTGGACTTTCACTGACGCCCAGGCCAAGCGACTGCGAGAGTATCTGCTTAAGGGTGGCTTCCTCATGGTTGACGATTTCCACGGCACCGCGGATTGGGAGAACTTCCTGACCGGCATGCGCGCGGTGTTGCCGGCCGAGAGCTATCCGATCACGGATCTCACCGACGACGATGAGATTTTCCACGTGCTCTACGACATCGGGCATCGCATCCAGGTTCCGGGCGAGCAATACGTGCAGACCGGACGAACCTATGAAAAGGACGGCTATGTGCCCAAGTGGCGCGCCATCCGGGACAGTCAGGGGCGCGTCATCGTAGCCATCTGCCACAACATGCATCTGGGGGATGCCTGGGAATGGTCCGATGACTCGGAGTATCCCGAGCTGTTCGCGTCGATGGCTTTTCGCGTCGGAATCGATTACGTGATGTACAGCATGACGCATTGATCTGCGGCTTCAGTCAGCGTCAACGCGTGTGTTCCAGTTTCTATTCAAGTTTCCGCACGCGGTCTTTGCCCGGGGGCAGATCGTCTTTCTGGCGCCCTGGCCAAGTTGGATCCTCTGGACCCTGATTGCGCTCGGCGCCGCGGGGCTCGCGGCGCTGATCCTCTGGTACCTGCCCAGAAGCGCCTCAGGCTCGCATCGCTGGCGGGCGGCTGTGATCTGGCTGCTGCAATCGCTGCTGCTCGCATTGCTGTTGGTCTTGCTCTGGCAACCGGCGCTGACGGTCACTGAGCTCAAGAGCCAGCAGAACATCGTCGCCTTTCTGCTGGACGATTCGCGCAGCATGGGCATCGTCGAGGACGGCGCGAGTCGCGAAGCGCGGGCGGTTGCCGCGCTGCAGGGGGGCGCGCTGGCCGCGGTCGGAGCCCGATTCCGGACCCGACTTTACCGCTTCGATAGCGGTGTCACGCGCATCAGTGACCTCAACACCTTGCGCCCCGAGGCCGCCGCGACCCACATCAGCGCGAGCCTGCGTCAGCTCGCCGAGGAGACCTCGGGTCTGCCGCTCGGCGCGGTCGTGCTCCTGAGCGATGGTGCGGACAACGGCGATGGTGTGGATCCCGATACGCTCGCGGCGCTGCGCGATCGGCATATCCCGGTGCACACCGTGGGCTTCGGCCATGAGCAGGCCGTCCAGGATGTGGAGATGGACGATGCGCAACTCGCACCCCGGGCGCTGGCGCAGTCGCGTCTGGCCGCGGTGATCCGCTTTCATCAGTATGGATATGCCGGACGCCAGTCGCGTCTGCTGGTGCGCGATGGCTCGCAGGTGCTGAGCTCGCAGAACGTGACGTTTGCGGCCGATGGCACGGTGCAGTCGCAGAGCGTGCTGTTCAACGTCGGCGCCGCAGGAGTCAAAGCGCTGCAGTTCTCGCTCGATCCGCTGCCGGGAGAGGAAAATGACGCCAACAACGCGCTCACGCGGTTGCTTAATGTCGATGCCGATCAACGCAGTGTGCTGTACGTGGAGGGCGAGCCGCGTTGGGAATACAAGTTCATCCGCCGCGCGGCCGGCCAGGACCGCATGCTGCGCCTGGCATCCATGCTGCGCACCAGCGAGAACAAGATCTACCGCCAGAACGTCGAGGGCGCCCAGGAACTGGGTGCAGGGTTTCCGACACGTGCGCGCGAGCTCTTTGCCTACCAGGGCCTGGTCATCGGTTCGGTCGAGGCGAGCTACTTCACGCCGGCGCAGCGCGAATTGATCCGGCAATTCGTCGACCGGCGCGGCGGCGGTGTGCTGTGGCTCGGCGGCCGCTACGCGCTCGCCGATGGCGGCTGGGGGGTTTCCAATCTGGCCGATCTGCTGCCTACGGTACTGCCGGATAGCAAGATCACTTTTCATGTCGATCCGGCCAACGTGCAATTGAGCCCCGCGGGGGCCGACAGCCCGCTCACGCGCCTGGCCGATGATCCGGCGGTCAACCTGCAGCGCTGGAAGCAACTGCCCTACCTCATGGACTATCAGAATGCCGGAGCACCCAAACCCGGCGCGCTGGTACTGGCCACCCTGGAGGCCGGCGGCAAGCACATGCCCCTGCTCGTGACCGAGTCATACGGGCGCGGTCGCACCGCCGTGCTTGCGACCTCCGGTACCTGGCGCTGGCAGATGAACCTGCCCCTGGGCGACCCGAGCTTCACCGTGTTCTGGCAGCAATTGTTGCGCTGGCTCGTCACGGATTCCCACGGGCCGGTGCTCGCGAGTGTCCTGCATCCTGAAATTCAGGATGATGGACACGCGGTGTTATCCAGTGACGTGCGCGACGAGGACTATGAGCCGGTGGCAGACGCCTTGGTCGAGGCGCATATACTGGGACCCGATGGGCTTGCCGCCAGCGTGCCGATGGCGCCAGTGCCCGGCACACCGGGCGAGTACGCGGCCGAGTGGAACGCCGCGCAGGCCGGCGATTATCTGACCGAAATCACGGCGGCAAGGTCCGGTAAGCCGCTGGGCCGCGACGTGATTCATTTCCGCCGAGTGGACGGTGTGGCCGAGAACTTTCACCGGCAGCAGGACCGGGCGCTGCTCGAGCGCATCGCTGCGCTCACGGGCGGGCGCTATTGGCGGCCGGAGGAGCTGTCGCATCTCGCGCAGGAGATTGATCTGTCATCGGCAGGCGTGAGCGCGCGCGGGACGCGGGAGTTGTGGAACATGCCTGCATTGTTCCTGCTGCTGCTGGTGCTGGCCATGGCCGAGTGGTGCGTGCGCCGCCTTTGGGGTGTCGTATGAGAAGCCGCCACGGCTGGCCTGTCGCCGCGCTCGCACTCGCACTCGCGCCGCCGCTGCACGCCGGCGTGTACTGGGTGACCGTTGCCGGACTGGGTGGCGAAGAGGATTACGAACAGCGCTTCACGGCCGAAGCGGCCGAGACCGACAAATTGCTCAAGGCGAGCGGTACGCAGTTGCATGTGCAAACGCTCTCGGGCGCAGAGGCGACGCGTGCGCATCTGACGCAGGTGCTCGCCGACGTGGCGCGAGCGGCCACACCCGAGGATCAGTTCGTCCTGTTGCTGATCGGTCACGGCTCATACGATGGGGTGAGCTATAAATTCAATCTGCCCGGCCGTGACATATCGGCAGCGGAACTCGCTGCACTGTGCAATGCGGTTCCTGCGCGCGAGCAACTCATCGTCAACACCACGAGTTCCAGCGGCGGTGCCATTGCCGCCCTGCAGCGCAGCGGGCGCGCGGTGATCGCCGCGACCAAGAGCGGCACTGAAAAGAACGCCACGGTTTTTTCCCGCTACTGGCTCGAGGCGCTCGAGGATCCCGGTGCCGACGTGGACAAGAGCGACTCCATCAGCGCGCTGGAGGCCTTTGAGTACGCCACGCGCAAGACCGCCGAGTTCTATAGCTCCGAGAAGCGCCTGGCGACCGAGCATGCCGTGTTCGAGGATGTCGGCAAAGGTCCCGCCGTGCGTGCGCCCGCGCCGAAGGGCGGCGAGGGGCAAATGTTGGCCAGTCTGATCCTGGTGCGCTTCGGCGATGCACAGTCCGAGGCCCTGGATCCCGCCAAGCACGATCTCCTCTTGCGCAAAGAGCAACTGCAACGTCAGATCGATGAGCTCAAATACCGCAAGGCGGCCCTTGCCGAGGAGCAGTATCAGTCGCAACTCAAGACCCTGCTGCTGGAGCTGGCCCGCACGCAGGCGGCATTGGATCATTAGTGGAGCTCAGGTGTCGCCCCGCGCCGTCCTTTGCTCAGCGCTATTGCTGATCGCCGCGGCGCAGGGCGTCGACGCGGCTGCCGCGCCGAGTGCGCCGAGTGCGCCGAGTGCGCCGACCGACTGCGCGGCGCTGCGCGCGCACGGCCAGCGCTCGCGTGCCCAGGCGTGCTATGAGTCACTGACGGCGAGCGCCGATCCCTACCTGCGTGCCGAGGGGGACTGGGGACTGGAGCGCTACGAGCTGGCCAACGATGAATTTCGCGCGGCAGTCGCGCGCGATGATCACAGCGCCCTGTATCGGGTGCGTTGGGGGCGACTCCTGCACGAGCGCTTCAATGACACCGACGCCGCGCAATTGTTTGCCGAAGCGCTGCAACGGGATCCGAAGAATGCACAGGCTTATCTGGGCCTCGCCATGGTGAGTGCCGGGGGCTTCGATGACAAGGCGATGGACTACCTGGGCAAGGCGCTGCAGCTCGATCCCGCGCTGGTGCCGGCGCACGAGCTGCTGGCCAATTTGTCACTGGAGGATTCCAACGCGACCCTGGCACAGTCCGAGGCCGAGGCCGCGCTGCACATCGCGCCCGATGCCCTGGACGCCATGGCCGTCGAGGCCGCGGTGGCGCTGCTGTCCGACCATTCACCCGACAGCTGGATCCAGCAGATCCTGCAGATCAATCCCGGCTACGGCAACGCCTATGCGCTGCTCGCGCATCACCTCGTGCTCAATCGCCGCTATGACGAGGCCGTGACCTACTACCGCAAGGCGATCGCGCTCGAACCTCGCCTTTGGTCCGCGCGCTCGCAGCTCGGCATCAACCTCATGCGCCTCGGCGCGCAGCAGGAGCCGCAGCAATTGCTGGAGGACTGTTACAACGCGGGCTATCGCGACGCCGCGACGGTCAACAGCCTGCGGCTGCTCGAGAGCTACAAGAACTTCGTGGTCATCCAGGACGAGCAGACGATCCTGAAACTGAACCAGAACGAAGCCGAGCTGTTGCAGCTGTACTTCGAACCGCTGCTCCACAGCGCACTCGCCACCTACGAGCGCACGTATCAGCTGAAGCTACCCGATCGGGTGCAGGTCGAGGTGTATCCGGACCATGAGGATTTCGCCGTGCGCACACTGGGTCTGCCTGGACTCGGCGCACTGGGCGTGACCTTCGGTACGGTGGTGGCCATGGATAGTCCCTCGGGGCGCAAGCCGGGCTCGTTCAACTGGGCCAGCACACTCTGGCACGAGATGAATCATGTCTACGTGCTCACGGCAACCCATCACCGCGTGCCACGCTGGTTCGCCGAAGGTCTCGCGGTGCACGAGCAGGGCGTTGCCAAGCGCGAATGGACTGAACACCTGACACCCGAGGTGGTCCGGGCGCTGGCGCAGAAGAGGCTGCTGCCGGTCGCGCAGCTGGACAGCGGCTTCATCCGGCCCGAATATCCCGAGCAGATTCTGGTCTCTTATTATGAGGCGGGCCGGATCTGTGACTACATTCAGCAGCGTTGGGGCGCCGACACGCTGGCCGCCATGGTGCGCCTGTACGCGCAGCCCATTGGCACGCCCGCGGTCATCCAACAGGCGCTCGGAGTGGATGCCGCGCAGTTCGACACGGAGTTTCAAGCCTGGCTCTACCAGGACGTGGGCGGCATCGTGCCCGCGCTCGATAGCTGGCGCGAGCAAATGAAGCTGCTGGCGCATCTGTTCGATGCCCATCAGTACGATCAGGCGCTCAGCGTGGGGGAGGCCGCAAGGCGCCTGTACCCGCGCTATGTCGAGGAGGAGAGCGCCTATTCCTTCCTGGCGCAGATCTATCTGGCGCGCTCGCAGAGCGCCGCGGCCGTCCTCGTGCTGCGCGACTATCAGCAATTTGGCGGTGAGGATCCAAAGCTGCTCAAGCAGCTCGCCACGCTCGAGGAGCGGAGCGGTCAGCCGGAGGCCGCCGCCGCGACACTGGACGCGATCAATGAGATCTATCCGGTCAACGATGAGGAACTGCACGCGCGCCTGGGGCAACTGTGGCTCACGCAGCACAACAACGCCGGCGCCATACGCGAATACTCGGCGGTGGTCGCATCGCATCCGTTGGACCAGGCCGGAGCGCTGTATCACCTGGCGGCGGCGTACTACGCCGCCCACGATTCCAAGCTCGCCGAGCAGAGCGTACTCAGGGCGCTCGAGGCGGCGCCCGGATATCGGCCCGCGCAGCAATTATTGCTGCAGATCGAGGACAGCGTTTCCCCGGATAAGCGCAGTGAATGAGGAAATTCAACGATGAGCACTACGGCGGCTGACATGACTCTGGACTCGGATGAGCTGCGAGCACAGATCGCACGCTTTCAGACAGTGCGCGATGCGATCCTCGCGCAGGTGCATGCGGTGATCGTCGGGCAGGAGGAGGTGCTCGAGCAGATTCTGATCGCGCTGTTCGTCGGCGGTCATTGCCTGATCACCGGCTTGCCCGGCACTGCCAAGACACTCATGGTGCGCACCATCGCCCAGACGCTCGGTCTGGTGTTCAAGCGCATTCAGTTCACGCCCGACCTCATGCCCTCCGACATCACGGGCACCGACATCATCGAGGAGGATCAGACCACCGGCGGGCGGCGCTGGACGTTCGTGCCCGGACCCATCTTCGGCAACATCCTGCTGGCCGATGAGATCAACCGCACGCCGCCCAAGACTCAGTCGGCGCTGCTCGAGGCGATGCAGGAACACTCCTGCACGGTGCGCGGCAATCATCACGCGCTGCCGGCGCCGTTCTTCGTGCTGGCGACGCAGAATCCGATCGAGCTCGAGGGCACGTACCCGCTGCCCGAGGCACAATTGGACCGCTTTCTGTTCAACGCGGTGCTGGATTACCTGAGCGCGGAGGACGAACTGAAGGTCGTCGATCAAACCACGACCAACCGCGTGGTGCAGACCGAGGCCGTCACCGGTCCGGCGGAGATCCTGGAGTTCCAGGCGCTGGTGCGCCGCGTGCCGATGGCGGCCTCGATCAGTGCCTATGTCGTAGATCTGGTGCGCGCGACGCGTCCGGGCAGCTCCACGGCACCGGACTTCGTCAAGAAGTACGTCAATTTTGGCGCCAGCGTGCGCGCCGCGCAGTTCATCGTGCTCGGAGCCAAAGTGCGCGCGCTCGCGCATCACCGCTATCACGTGGCCTACGAGGACGTGCTGGCGCTGACGGCACCGGCACTGCGCCATCGCCTGCTGCTGAACTTTCACGCCGAGTCCGAGCGCATCGACACGGATGAAATCATCCGGCGGCTGCTGGCCCATCTGCCGCCCCCCAAAGGCACGCGCTGACGGCCCGGGAATGACGCAGCGTTTCCTCGATCCCGACGTACTCACCAGTCTGTCTGGTCTGGAGCTGATTGCCCGCACCGTCGTGAACGGTTTCGTCGCAGGTCTGCATCGTTCGCCCGAATTCGGCTTCAGCCAGGAGTTTGCCGAGTACCGCGCCTACAGCCCTGGCGATGATCTGCGTCACGTCGACTGGAACGTGTACGCTCGCACGGAGCGCGCTTACATCAAGCGCTACCGCGGCGAGACCAACATGCAGCTCACCGTGCTGCTGGACGCCAGTGGCTCGATGCGCTTCCAGTCGCACGCGACCAGCAAGATGGACTACGCGCGCTACGCCGCCGCCTCGCTGTTCTATCTGGCGCTGCACAGCCAGCACGATGCAGCCGGCATGATCGTTTTCGATGATGAGGTGCGCAGCTATGTCAGGCCTTCGACGCGCACCGGACAGTTCGCGCGGCTGCTCTCTGCGCTGGAAGTCGCGGAGCCCGGCGCGCGCACCGATTTCGCCAAGCCGACGCTGCACTTTCAGGAGTTTCTGCGCCGTCGCGGGCTGGCCGTCTTTCTCTCGGATTTTTACGAGTCGCCCGAGGTGCTCATGCGCGCGATCGAGCCGCTGCGCTACATCGGCAACGAGGTCGTGCTGCTGCACGTGCTCGATCCGCAGGAAGTGCGGCCGGATCTGCGCGAACCGTCGATCCTGATCGATCTGGAAACGCAGCAGCAGATGGAAGTGACGCCGGACTATGCCAAATTCGAATATCGCGACAAGATGGCTGCGCACATCGCCGCGTTGCGCGAACGCTGCCGCGCCGCCGATGTGGACTATTTCCTGCTTGAAACCGACCGGCCGCTCGATGCGATGCTGCGCCAGTACCTGAGCATCCGCCACGAGCGCAAGTGAGCCGAGGCAAGGCATGGGTATCCTCGCTCCCTGGTTTTTGTTCGGTCTGGCCGCACTGAGTGTGCCGCTGTACCTGCATCTGCTGCGCCGTCACGCCTCGACGCCGCGGCCGTTCAGCTCGCTGCTGTTCTTCGAGCCGCGAACGCAGAGCGCCGTGCGCCACCGCCGCTTGCGCTATCTGCTGCTGCTAGCGCTGCGTCTGGCCCTGCTGCTGCTGCTGGTGCTGGCGTTTGCCGATCCGTTCCTCAATCGCCCCGTGGCGGCGGCGCCGGCCTCGCGACTGGTGCTGCTGATCATCGATCGCTCCTTCAGCATGCGCGCGGGTACGCGGCTCGAGGATGCCAAACGCGAGGCCCTGGCGGTGCTCGCCCGACGCCGCGCCGCCGACCGCATGCAGGTCATGACTCTCGGTTCACAACTGCAGGTGCTGACCGCGCCGACGGCGGACGCGGCGACGGTGCGCGCGGCCGTGACTGGAATCGAGGCCGATGATTCGCGCGGGGATCTCAGCGAGCTCGTGAGCGCGGCGCGTGAGGCCAGCGACAACAGCCACACGGCGATCGAACTGCACCTCTTCAGCGATATGCAGCGATCGAATCTGCCGTCGAATTTCAGCGAGATGATCCTGCCCGATGCGCTCAGCGTGGTGCTGCATCCAGCGGCGCCAGACGACACGCCCAATTGGACCGTGATCAGTGTCACGGCGCCGCCGCAGATCTGGGGCAGCGGCCCGGAGGTCAAAGGCGGTTCGGTGCAGGCCGTGATCGCGGGATTCGCCACGCCCGCCGCGGATCGGTTGGTGTCGCTGTATGTCAATGGCAAGAGCGTCGCGTCCCAGAGGGTGCACGTGCCGGCCAATGGCCGGGTGTCGGTCGAGTTCCCCAATCTGGTGGTGCCGCACGGATTCAGTCGCTGCGAGATCAGGATCGATTCGGCGGACGAGCTGCCGCAGGATGATGTCTATCGCTTTGCCGTGGAGCGTTCAGATCCCCAGCAGGTGCTGTTCATCCATGCGGAGTCGGACGCCCGCTCGCCGCTGTACTTTTCCAACGCGCTCGCCGCAGCGGATGCAACGGCCTTCAGGGCGCAGTCGGTTGCGATCGGGGCAGCAGCCCGGCTGTCCTTGACTCCCTACGCTTTCGTGGTCCTATCCAATGTGGCCACGCTGCCTCAGACGCTGCAGAGCGAGCTGCAGCGCTATGTGAGCGCCGGCGGCAGCGTCCTGGTGGCGCTGGGCACTGGGGGCGCGGGCCACGAGCGCGTACCGCTCTTTGATAGCGCGATCCAGGAGGTCCGCGACTACTCGAGTGGATCCGGGGGCGCTCACGAGCGCTTCCTGACGGTCGGGGAGACCGATGCCTCGCAGAACTGGATGGGCAACGCGGCCTCGTGGTCCGGGGTGAAGTTCTATTACGCGCTGCGCGTCGATGAGACCCAGGCGCAGGTGCTCGCGCGCCTGACCGATCATACGGCGCTATTGCTGGAGCGGAAGCTCGGCGAGGGCCGGGTGTTACTGCTCACCTCGGGCCTGGATGGGCTGACGAATGACCTGCCATTGCACCCCGCCTTCGTGGCCTTCATGTCACAAACGGCCCACCATCTCTCTGCGCTGCAGCAAGGCACCGGCGCACGCATCGTGGACTCCTTTCTGGAACTGCACGCGGCCCAGGAGGCCGGCACTGCCGAGACTACGCGGGTCGAGGTGATCGATCCCGAGGGTCAGCGTCCGCTGTCGCTGGCCGAGGCGCAAAGTACGCCCACGTTGCGCCTGAGCCAGGCGGGTTTCTATCAGCTGCGGCGCGGCAATGGCCGCGAGGAGCTCATCGGCGTGAACGCCGATCCACGTGAATCGGATCTGACGCGCATCCCGGAGGAGACCCTGGCCCTGATGCGCCGAAATCCGGTTCCGCCCAGCGCCGCAGTGCGTAGCGCGGGCAGTACGGGAAAGCAGCCATATCCGCTATGGTGGTTCATAATGCTCGCAGCTCTACTGGCAGCTCTGGCGCAGGCCTGGCTGGGCGATCGGATGCTGCGCACGACGACGAGCGAACCCGGGTTGAATCGCGAGGCAGGATGAGTGCTCGAGAAGACCTGAACGCGTACCTGAGCCAGCTGCACCGGCGTCTGCGGTTCGGCGCGCTCTGGCGAGGCGGCGCCATTGTGGCGATGTTCGCGCTGGCGGCCACCGTGGTACTGGTGCTGATCGTTCGCGCGCTGCTGTTCTCAGCCGGCAGCATCAATGCCGCGCGATTCACATTGCTGTGCGTGCTCGCGCTGGCGGTCGGTTTCGGCATCGGCATTCCCCTCTGGCGCCTCACACGCCGGCGCGCGGCCTTGACCGCCGAGCAGCGCTTTCCGCAGTTCCAGCAACGTCTGCTGACCTTCACCGAGCGCACCGCAGCCGATCCGTTTCTGGAACTGCTGGCCGCCGACACGCTCAAGGTCGCGCGCAGTGCCGAACCCGTGGCGATCGCCTCCAACGCCAAACTGCTGGCGTGGCTCGGTGTCGGCCTGGGCGCTGCGGGCATACTGATCTGGCTCATCGCCGCCGCACCGGGCTTTCTCGGCTACGGTTCGCATCTGCTGTGGACGCACGTGCCGCGTGGGCCCGCGCCGCGTTACGAGATTGAAGTGACTCCCGGAGACGCCACGATCCGCCGTCATTCCGACCAGCTCGTGAGCGCGCGGCCCGATGGCATCCGCGAGCGCCAGTATTTCCTCTACGCGCATTATCAGAGCAGCGCCAAATGGGAGCGCGTGCCGATGCAGCCCGGTTCCGATGCGGGCTATCAATTCGTCCTCACGGCCGTGCCTGAGAACGTCGAATACTATGTCGAGGCCGGCTCGCGCCGTTCCCGGCATTACACGATTCACACGGTGGATCCGCCCAACATCAGGCAGATCCGGGTCACCTACCATTTTCCGGATTGGACCGGAATGAAGGATCGAGTCGAGGAGCAAGGCGGGGATCTGCGCGCGCTGGCGGACACGCAGGCGGATCTGGAGATCACCACCGACCGGCCGATGCCGCAGGGACTGCTGGTGCTCGACAGCGGCCAGAAGATCGCGCTCTCGGGGGGCGCCAACAATCACTATCAGGGGTCGATTCGTCTGGCGCAGGATGGCGCCTATCACGTGGCCTACGTCGATCAGGCCCAGACCGTGCGCCTCTCGGAGGATTACTTCATCGAGGCGCGCAAGCCCGGACCGCCCACGGTCAGCATCGTCCGGCCCGGCGGGGACTATCGCGCGAGCCCGATCGAAGAAGTCACGGTCGCGGTCCATGCAAGCGATGAGTTCGGGCTCCAGCACCTCGAATTGCATTATTCGGTCAATGGCGCGCCGGAACGCACGCTGTCTCTGCTGCATGAGCCCGGCGCCAAGCAAGCGACGGGCGCGAGTGTGCTGGCGCT
>Ga0302326_10027535_pt1 | contig 11460 bp, 9 predicted proteins | sample Palsa_T0_3_FD_202264 | JGI IMG/M metagenome (GOLD analysis project Ga0302326, IMG submission 202264) | Peat permafrost microbial communities from Stordalen Mire near Abisko, Sweden - Palsa_T0_3 | ecosystem: Environmental > Terrestrial > Soil > Palsa > Peat permafrost | place: Sweden: Abisko...
GAAACAACAGCGCCACTCCCGCCAGCACCGTCCCATCCGTCACCGGCCCAAAATGCGCAATCCCCAGCAACGCCGAACGCATCCCATCGATCCCATAAGCCAACGGATCAGCCGAAGTAATCCAGCCCATAACGCGGGGAAGGTTATTCAACGGGAATAGTGCCCCGGAAAGGAAGAAGATCGGCAGCACCAGAAAGTTCATCGTCATCTGAAAACCCTGCATGTCCTTGAGCGCCGACCCGATCGTCGTCCCAAGGGCGGCAAAAACAATCGCAATCATCAACATGAACACCAGCCCCATCGGAACCATCGCCAGACTCACCGGCCGAAAACCCGCAATCAGGCACACAATCGCCACCAGCAATCCCTGAATTACCGCCACCGTCGCTCCGCCCAGCGTCCTGCCCGCCATAATCAGCAATCGCGGCACCGGCGCCACCAGAGTCTCCTTCAGAAACCCGAACTGCCGGTCCCACAACAACCCCATCCCCGAAAATATGGAAGAAAACAACACAGTCATCCCAATCACGCCCGGCGCAAGAAACTGCAGGTAGCTCCCATGGCCCGCCTGCCGGTATACAGGCCCCATGCCAAAGCCCAAAGCCAGCAGATACAAGACCGGCTGCCCTAACGAAGCGATCATCTGCGCCCGCGATCGCGTATACCGCTTCAACTCCCGCAGCCAAAGAATGTAAATCACGCCCATCGTCCTCTCCCTCCCACAAATGTTGTCATCCTGAGCAAAGCTGTTGCATCCTGAGCGAAGCTGTTGTCATCCTGAGCGAAGCTGTTGTCATCCTGAGCAAAGCTGTTGTCATCCTGAGCAAAGCGAAGGACCTGCTTTTGCCTCTCTTGTCTTTCATACCCACAACTGTTGTCATCCTGAGCAAGGCGAAGGACCTGCTTTTGCCTCTCCTATCTGCCCTTCCCGAAGAGAATCCGCTTTTCCCCGCCCTTCGTTTCTTGTCTCATCTCTTCCACATCTGCGCAAACTGCCGCATCATCGCCGCCGGATCGGCGCTCTCGTCCCGAATCTCCGTCCCCGTCAACGCCAGAAACGCCTCTTCCAGCGTCTCTGTCCCCGTCCGCTCCTTGATCTCCGCCGGAGTGCCAAGAGCCACACCCTTGCCGTGATCGATCACCGCGACCCGGTGCGCCACGCGCTCCGCCTCATCCATGTAATGCGTGGTCAGGAAAACCGTGACCTGCTCCTCCTCGTTCAACTGCTTCACCTGCGCCCAGAGCTGGTTCCGGCTCTGCGGATCGAGCCCCAGCGTCGGCTCATCCAGAAACAGAATCTTCGGCGTATGCAAAAATCCCCGCGCAATCTCCAGCCGCCGCTTCATTCCGCCCGAATACTTCTTCACCTGCACATCCCGCCTGTCCCAAAGCTCAAAAAGCTTCAGCAGGCTCTCTATCCGCTCCCGCGCCTGGCGTCGCGGCACGTGATACAAGACAGCATGCAGTTCCAGATTCTCCAACCCGGTCATATCCCCGTCCAGGCTCGGGTCCTGAAAGACAATGCCAAAACTCTTCCGCGCCAGATGCTTGTTCGCCGCCCCATCCATCGCGTTCAGCCCATCCAGCCAGATCTTTCCGGAAGTAGGCTGCAACAGCGTCGTCAACATCTTGATCGTGGTTGTCTTCCCCGCCCCATTCGGCCCTAGAAAAGCAAAAATCTCGCCCTTCCCCACTTCAAAGGAGATATTGTCCACCGCCGTAAAGCTGCCAAAACTCTTGCACAGATTCTCAACACGAATCATGGCCCATCCGCCTCCGCGAATAACAATACTGAACGGTTTAGTTTTTAAGCAAGCAGTTTTTGTTGAAAATTTTTCGAGTTTTCTGCGCGATTTTGCATGCCTTGCTCCGGTCGATCTCCCGTCAGGTTTTTCTACCAGCACGTCGCCACGTGGATTGGCCTGAGGCAGTTCCGGACTATTACTTTTGGCATTTGGTGATAATTGGCTGCTTGAGCGTAGGTCCCGTCAGATCGGCCTGCCAGGCGGCCTCGTAACACGCTACCTTTCCATATCGTCCGTCTCGATAGTGATAGACGCGCAATTCACTCTCAGTTGCCGAGCCGTGTAATCCGAGCACCACATCGCGGAATCCGTTAGATCGCGCCTCGTCTGCCACAAATGTCTGAGCCGTGGCACGAAGGATCGTTTTATAGCTGTTCGTTGTTTTCTCAAGAATCAATAGAGGACAGTTTCCTGTTCCGCCACAACCTGAGTTTTCGCCCGACATCTGGACTATTACTTCGGAGGACCCAGCAGCATCCAGATCGACCATCGCCACGCGACTCTCTCTCGCGGTTTGCCGCAGCTCGTTTTCCGAATTGATCTCCAGTTGTTTCATCTGTGGCCGTAAATACTCCATCAGATAGCGAGTAAGTTCCTCCTTTTCGGTGTCTGTGAGTTTTTTTGAAACGCCGATTGCTTCCCGTTGAGTGAGCTCTTTGGCGTGCGAAGCATCCCACTGCAATTGGGCCTTGTTCATTCCAACTACCGTGCTGTCCTGTCCCGAGAGCTGAACCCCAGTGAACGCCATGCATAGAAGGAAAGTGCTGATTGTGCGGAGCATGTCTCCAAGCATAACGGCAATACGCCAATTCTCCGACTGGATCCATCAGGAGCGGCCGGCCCGAACGACTATTTGGTGGCTGCAGGAAACAAAAACCGCAGCAACGGCCCTACCCGCAGCGCCCAGCTACCCTCATCATGCGTCCCGCCGCGCACCTTCTCAAAGTGCAGCGTCTCCCCATCCCGCCAGCCATTCGCCAGCAGCCGCTTGGCCAGCAGCTCAGCATCCTTGAGCGTCATCCGCCCCTCGTGGTCCCCGGCATCCAGCCAGATCCGCGGCTTGTGCTCCAGCAGCGGTGCGGTCTCGTTCACAATCCCAAGAATGCTCTTGTGGTTCCACCACACACTCGGCGAAAGCACCGCCAGCCGTCCAAACGACTCCGCGTTCTTCAACCCCAGATACAGCGAAACCAGCCCGCCCAGCGAAGACCCGCCCAGCCCTGTCCCGTCGCGGTCCACCCGCACCCGGTAGTGTTCCGCAATCCACGGCATCAGCTCCAGCAGCAACAATTCCCCATACGAATCCGCCTCGCCGCCGCCCATCTGCCAATCCCGCTCCGGCGTGTACTCCGCCAGCCGCCGGTCGCCGGTGTTGTAGATACCCACAATCACCAGCGGCTCAATTTCGCCCGCCTCAATCCCGGCATCGGCAGCCTCGCGCACCATCCACGTCCGCCCCTTGATATAAGAGGTCGCCGGGTCGAACAGATTCTGCCCATCATGCAGATACAGCACAGGATAGCGGCGATCCCGCTTCGCATCATACCCCGGCGGCAGATACACAATAATGTCCCGGCGATCCGGCAGAATCCTGCTCCGAAAACCCCGATGAACCCTCAGCCGAGGGTGCGGTGTCTGCGCCGGAAGCTCATCCGCAGGCGCATGCCAACCCGGCCGCCATACTTGCTGCTCCAGGCATTGCGACTCCAGATATGCATCCTGCTCACCGCCTTGTTCCAGCTCCAAACCCGTCTTCCTCCGCGCACTCTTCTTCATCGGCGTCCAATCGCCTTCCGCCGCTGCTCACCGTCCAGTTTTTCGGACCCGTGGCTGTTACAGTATCAAAAATGGCAGCCCAACCGATACGCCATTGAGGAATACAAAAACATGAATCGCGAATATCACAAGTGGTATTCCTCCCGCCTCGGCCGCGACATGGAACTCCTCGTCTTCGGCCACAGCGGCATCCCCATCCTGGTCTTCCCCACCTCAGGTGGTCGTTTCTTTGAGTTCGAAGACCGCGGCCTGGTTGCAGCCCTCGGCGGAAAAATCGACGCCGGCGAGATCCAGCTCTATTGCGTCGACTCCATCGATATGGAAGGCTGGTACAACCGCGACGTCCCACCCCGCTGGCGCATCGCCCGCCACGTCCAGTACGAGGACTACCTCCTCCACGAAGTCGTTCCCCTCGTCCGCCAGAAAAACAGGGACTCCCACTTCGTCGCCCTAGGCTGCAGCTTCGGCGGATTCCACGCCGCCAACATAGCCTTTCGCCATCCCGACGTCTTCACCGGCATGCTCTCCATGTCCGGCGCATTCGACATGTCCAACTTCCTGCGCGGCTACCACGACGAAGACCTTTACTTCAATTCCCCGTTGCAATACCTGCCCAATCTCTCCGATCCCTGGTTCTTCGACCGCTACCGCCAGAACACCTACATCCTCGCCACCGGCTGGGACGACCAATGCCTCGGCTCAAACCAACACCTCGACGGAATCCTCAGCCACAAAGGCATTCCCCACAAGCTCTACATCTGGAACACATTCAACTCCCACGACTGGCCCACCTGGAAGATGATGCTCAACGAATACCTCTAACGGCCATCTCCTCGAATTTCGCCTCCCAATAATCCAGCGCTTTCAAAAGCAAGGCTGTCATTTTTCTGAATACCCCTGGGGGGCATAGGCATCCAAGGAATAGTATGAGCAGGAACACCCTAAAATCGCGCCCTTGGATTACGCGCCTGAGCCGACGCCGTTTTCTTCAGAGCATGGCCTCCGCCGGCGCGATCACGGCATTGAACTGGAAGGGATTGCCCGCCTTCGCCAATACCCCGCAGCCAAAGCCCGCCATGCTAAAGGGCAACCGCTTCGAACTGACAATTGACGCCCTGCCGGTCAACATTACTGGCCGTCGACGAATCTCAACCGCGATCAACGGCTCATCACCCGGCCCCACTCTTCGCTGGCGCGAAGGCGATACCGTCACAATCGCAGTAACCAACCGGCTCAAGGCGCCAACCTCCATCCATTGGCACGGAATTCGTTTGCCTTCTGGCATGGACGGCGTTCCCGGCCTCAGCTTCCCCGGCATCGCCCCAGGCCAGACCTTTGTTTACAGCTTCCCGGTGCTCCAGAACGGCACCTACTGGTACCACAGCCACAGCGGCTTTCAGGAGCAGACAGGCCTCATAGGCGCGCTGATCATCGATCGCAAGGACAAAGACCCCATAGAATTCGACCGCGAATACGTGATCCTTCTCTCCGACTGGTCCGATTCCAACCCTGGGTCCATATACAGCAACCTCAAGCAAGACAGCGGCTACTACAACTACCATCGCCCCACGCTCACAAGCTTCCTCTCGGAAGCAAAACAGAAGGGCTTCGGCTCCACGCTCTCCGAGCACCTCATGTGGGCCCGCATGAACATGAGCCCCAGCGACATCGCTGACGTCACCGGCGCTACCTACACCTATCTCATCAACGGACACGCGCCAAATACCAACTGGACCGGCCTATTCCAGCCCGGCGAGCGCATCCGCCTTCGCTTCATCAACGGCTCTTCGATGACCTTCTTCGACGTCCGCATACCCGGTCTGCCCATGACCGTAGTGCAGTCCGACGGCAACGATGTCGAACCAGTCACCGTCGATGAATTCCGCATAGGTCTCGCCGAAACCTACGACGTCATCGTTCAGCCCCAAGAGGCTTCCGCCTACACCATCTTCGCCCAGGCCGAAGACCGCAGCGGCTTCGCGCGCGGCACCCTCGCCACACACGAAGGCATGACCGCGCCAGTTCCTGCAATGGACCCTCGCCCCGTACGAACAATGGTGGACATGGGTATGGACATGTCCAAGATGTCGGGGATGTCAGGCATGCCGGGCATGAAAATGGCCGGAATGGACATGTCCTCGATGAGCGGCATGAAGATGGACGACCACGACATGGCCCGAATGACGCCCAACCGGATGACGCCCAAAATGATGCCGAATATGAAGATGGGCAGCAGCAACGGCAAAACACCCTTCCCGCAACCCGGCCCATCCACGATGCCAGTCACCCTGGATGCCGAATCCTCCGCGATGCAAGCCAATCCTGCCCGGCCCACCCCGATCGAAATGCATCTTGGGCCGAAAGTCGCAATGGTCGCAATGAGCACCTCCGACCAGTTGCACAAGCCCGGAGCCGGACTCGACAACAACGGCCGCCGCGTCCTCACCTACGCCGATCTGCGCGCCCGGTATCGCGGCGTCGATCAAAGACCACCCACGCGCGAAATCGAGTTGCACCTCACCGGCAACATGGAGCGCTTCATCTGGGGCTTCAACGGCGAGACATACCCCAACGCCGATCCAATCAATTTGAAACTCGGAGAGCGAGTCCGCATCATCCTCATCAACGACACCATGATGGAACACCCCATCCATCTCCACGGCCTATGGAGCGAACTCGAAAACGGCCACGGCGAATTCAACCCCTATAAACACACCATCATCATCAAACCGGCCGAGCGCCTCAGCTATCTCGTAAGCGCAGACACGTCCGGAGAATGGGCCTACCACTGCCACCTTCTGTTCCACATGACCTCCGGGATGTTCAGAAAAGTGGTGGTCTCGTGAACAGCGCAATCAAACTCCTCAGCACAACTCTCTTCATCCTTTTCGCAGCAGCCTCGATCAAACCCGCAAACGCGCAGGCAACACCCCCCGACGCCCCCACCACAGGACAAACGCCAGCCATCACGCAGTCCATGAATTCCATGCCCGAAATGGAAAATCACATTTTCCTTCACGCCATGCTCGACCAGTTCGAGGGCCGCACCAACAGCCAGAGCACCGCATTCCGATGGGACGGCGAAGCCTGGACCGGCACCGACATGAACCGCCTCTGGATCAAATCCGAGGGCCTCATCGACAACAGCACGGTCAGCGACGGCGACCACGAAGCCCTCTACGACCGGCCCATTCCACACATGCGTTACTTCGACGCACAGGCCGGAGTCCGCGCCGACCTCGACTCAGGCCCGACACGCATCTGGGCTGCACTCGGCATCGAAGGCCTGTCTCCCTACTCCTTCGAACTCGCGCCGACTCTTTACATCAGCGACGGCGGCCACATCGGCGGGAGAATCGAAGGCTTCAAAGATCTATTGATCACGCAGCGATTGATCGTCCAGCCACAAGCAGAACTGAACTTTTACAGCAAGGACGATCCAGGCCGCAAGCTAGGATCAGGGCTCTCCGATATCGATTCCGGCATCCGCCTGCGCTACGAAATCAACCGCAAGTTCGCTCCCTACATCGGCTACGTTTACAGGGGCGAATATGGCGACTCCGCCACCTACGCACATCAGGCAGGAGAACCGAGCAGTTCATCCACCTTCGTCTTCGGCCTCCGCATGTGGCATTAAATCCGCCCCGAACATCCGGATATCAGTCAACCTCCGAACATCGCCGACTCGGAGGTTGTGGGTCCTTCGAAGGATACAGGCTTTAGTGAAGGTACCGGCTTTAGTGAAGGGTACGGGCTTTAGCCCGTACATAACCATCGCCAAATCATCGGGGCTTTAGCCCCTGAGGGTCAATATTCTCAAAATGATCCCCCGCCAATTCGGAGGTTGACCTATCCGACCCGGCTTGCATAATCTCGGACCATCTCTCGCAGCAAGGAGCCGCCATGCCCGCCTACATCGCCCTTCTTCGTGCCGTAAACGTCGGCGGCACTGGCAAACTCCCCATGACCGAACTGCATTCCATGTGCGAGCAAGCTGGCTTCAGAAAAGTGAAGACGTACATCGCCAGCGGCAACGTGGTCTTCGTAAGCAAACTCACCGAAGCAAAGGTGAAATCGACCCTCGAAGCCGCCCTCGCCAGCTACGCAGGGAAACCCGTCGGCGTCTTAATCCGCACCACCCAGGAAATGACCGCGGTCCTCGCTGCAAATCCCTTCCCACAGATGCCCGCCAACCGCACGGTGGCATTCTTCCTCGACGCGCCGCCCCCAGCCAACGCCCTCGAAACCGTCTCCAACCAAACCACCGAGCAACTCCAACCCGGCCTCCGCGAGATCTACGTATACTACCCCGACGGCCAGGGCGTATCCAAACTCAAAATCCCCGCCGCCAAAACCGGCACCGCCCGCAACATGAACACCGTCGCCAAACTCGCCGAAATGGCCCAAAATCTATAAATCCCGCCAGGATCACTCAAAATCGTTTTCAATGCAATTATTACCAAGGTAGTCTGCCAGTCCGAAGGCTACGGGTTTCAGCTAGAAGAGTTTCCAGCTTCAGCTGTAAGAGTTTCGGGCCTCAGTTTGAAGGGTACGACGTTCTTCAGTTTGAAGCATACGACGGGCTTCAGTTTGAAGAGCACGGGCTTCAGCTTGAAGGGTACGGGCTTCAGCCCGTACATTAGGACCCGTAATATCACAGGGCTTTAGCCCCTGAGGGCCGCACTTCCGTCAAACTGACCCACTACCGCTACTGGAAATCGAGGTGCGCATTTTGCACGAAGAATGGGACAAACAATTCCCGTCTTCGACAATCATTCCTCCGGCCTGAATTGCTCTAAAATCAAGCGAACCTCGGAGAACCGACGATGCCCGAACTCAACCCCTACGCCAAGTTCATCGACTCCCGTCCAGTCCCGGAGATCATCGCGTCAACCCCCGCAACTCTCGAAGCCCTTGCCGAAGCAATCGGCCCTGACCGCATCGCTGTTGCGCCCGCACCCGGCAAGTGGACCCCGGCCGAAATCCTCTGCCATCTCGCCGACACGGAAGTAGCCTTTGGCTTCCGCCTTCGCCAGACCCTCGCTGAAGACCATCACGTCCTCCAGCCTTTCGACCAGGAAAAGTGGGCCGCGACCTACCACGGCGTCACCGCCCGGCAAGCCCTCGCCGCCTTCACCGCCATGCGCGAGTGGAACCTGATCCTGATCCGCAACGCCCCGCAATCCGCCGCAAAAAAACCCGTAACCCACCCCGAACGGGGCACCATGACCTTCACCACCCTCGTCGAAACCATGGCCGGCCACGACCTCAACCACATCTCCCAACTCCAAAAACTCGTCCCCGTCACCTCCGCAAAAGTCTAGTTCGGAGAGTCCTGGCAGACGTTCGTCACAGAGATAGTCATCGAACTACCTCGACGGGTGCGGGCTTCAACCCGTACATCAAGACGCATGACCGCCCGGCGTTTACAAATTCCGAAAAAATGGCTCGGAGGGAGGCTTGGGTTTTAACCCCAGCAAAAAAGCCACAAAATAACGGGGCTTTAGCCCCGGAGGGAATGCAAGTGCACCCTCTTTAATCTTCGCGAAGAACCTAACAACCCCACCCACAACTCAGGAAAATCTCCCCCGGCGGGAACCATTTTTCGTCGAGCGTTGTCCAAGCCAATAGCACTGCAAGGCTCGTTTCAACCCACATCGCCGAACCACCGTCGAGGAGGCTTCATGCGCCGCGCTCTCGCCTTTTTGTGCGCCTTATCAGCAACTTGCGCCATCGCCCAGCAACCCGCCCCAATCACCAGATCCTCCTCCTTAGCCGCAAACGCGCTTGCCACCCCCTCAACGGTCAAAGACCTCCCCGTCCGCCAGGTCATCCTCTACAAAAACGGCATCGGCTACTTCGAGCACTCCGGCGCCGTCAGCGGCAACCAGCAAGTCGCCATCGATTTCACCTCCGAGCTCTCTCTCGTCGCCGGAGCACCACAAAGCTTCATCCAGCCCCTCAGCCAACCGCTGTATCTGCGCCGTCCCGAAATCGCCATCTCCACCACCGCCATGACCACCCCACAAACCCACGAAGCCGCGGATATGCCAGTATCAGGTCGAAACCTCGCGCAAATGGAAGTGACACCCAAAATCATCTCCGCCGCGCCCAAGTCGTTAGGCATTGCAGGCATGGCTTCAGGTTCGGCGGGAGGCATCATCGGCTCCGTGAGCGGCAACGGAAATGGCTTCGGCCCAGGCGAAGGTGGCAACGTGGGCGGCGACCTGCGACGCACCGAAAGCGGAGTATATGACGTAACCAGCGCCCTGAATCAGGGCGACGTCAACACCAACACCTTCGACGACTTCTTCCAGTACGACCTCGCCCAGCCCGTAACCATCCACAAAAACGAGTCCGCCATGGTCCCCATCCTCCAGGAAAACCTCCCCGCCGAGCGCGTCACCCTCTGGAGCCAGTCCGAAAGAACCCCATTCCGTGCCATCTGGCTCGAAAACACCTCCAAACTCACCTTCGACCGCGGCAGCTTCTCCATCTTCGAAAGTGGAGTCTTCGCCGGCCAGGGTCTTCTCGACCCCATCCACCCCGGCGAAAAACGCCTTCTCTCCTACGCCGCCGATCAGGCCGTCCGCGTCAAACAGCATCCCGAAGAAAGCAAACGCGAAACTCGCAGCGTCCGCATCACTGCTCGCGGAGTCGTCAAGAAGACCTACGCCGCCGAAAGCCGGATGACCTACGACGCCATCAACGCAGCCGAAGACGCCCGTGTCGTCGTCATCGAAGTACATCGCCGCCCAGATCGCCACCTCTCGCCCGAATGCAAGGCCGCCGAGACAGCTCCCAACCTCTACCGCTTCCGCCTGCCCGTCGCATCGCACCAAACCGCGTCGCTCCTCTTCGCCGACGAGGGCCCCGAGTACGAAAACTGGCAGATCAACGAAGACAGCGACCAGGTCGCCGTCCTCCAACATCTCGCCGAAGAAGTCCCGGCCTTGCAGGACAAGCTAAAGCCGCTGTATTCCGCCCAGGAATCAATCAACGAAATGAAGACCAAACTCCACGAAGACGAGCAAAAGAGCGCCTCCCTCGCCAACGACGAAGCCCGCGCCCGGGAAAATCTAACCGCGCTCAAAGGCAACGACGCCGCAAAGCGCTTCGTCGAAGAACTGAATCAGGCCGAAGACAACCTGCAATCCACCCAAAAAGAAATCGCCGCCCTCACAGAGAAAGAAAAAGCCGCAGTAGACTCCCTCCGCCAAACCCTGCTCACCGTCGACATCGCATGGAACTCCCCTTCGGCAGTTCCAGCCGCCCAATAAACCCAAAGCCGCAGCAAATAATCGGAAAAACTGGCGGGCGTGTCCCCATGCTCCAATACTTCGAGATGTGGGACACGCCGCGGGCTTGTTATCCGCCGCAGTCGGAGAGCCGAATATAGCGCGGCCGCTATGTCGCCAATTCGAGCCAAATACAAAGGCACAAAATAGCTAGATTCTCCGCAAATGGAAGTCTTGGAAAACAAACCACATACAAACAATCCGGCTTGACTTATTGTTACCTTTCGCAACCTCCCAAATTGTTCCTCGTGGAACATCCTATTGTTCCGCATCACCCGAGCTACTGCTCCCACGTCTCAAATTGCCCAATTACTCCTGTTTCCGTGCCATAGACTAGAGGCACGGAGGCGGCAACCATGAAAAAAATAGGTGTTCTGTTTGGAATGGAAAACAGCTTTCCCGGTGCATTGGTCGAGCGTATCAACTCACTGCACGTCGACGGCATTACAGCCGAGTTCGTTGAAACGGGTGCCGTTCATCTCGACAAAGCCCCACCCTACTCCGTAATTGTCGACCGTATCTCGCACGACATTCCTTTCTATCGTGCCTATCTCAAGCACGCTGCCCTCAACGGCACCGTC
>Ga0302326_10027536_pt1 | contig 11459 bp, 13 predicted proteins | sample Palsa_T0_3_FD_202264 | JGI IMG/M metagenome (GOLD analysis project Ga0302326, IMG submission 202264) | Peat permafrost microbial communities from Stordalen Mire near Abisko, Sweden - Palsa_T0_3 | ecosystem: Environmental > Terrestrial > Soil > Palsa > Peat permafrost | place: Sweden: Abisko...
TCATCGGTGCCAACTTCGTTCCGCTGGCCGAGCAGGCGGTGAAGGAGAAGCGCAGCCACATCGGCTATCTGGAAGCGTTGCTGGCGACGGAGAGCGAAGAGCGCGACCGGCACGCGGTGCAGAAGCGGCTGTATGAGAAGGGGCTCAATCGCCGCCCCTTCCCCTGCAACCCCTTCCCGGCTCCGAAACCGGGATAGCTAACTTAGGGCCGCAAGGGTGGGCCAAATGAAATGATCACAGGTGGGCCAGATCAAGTTGTCAAAAGCAATTGTCGGATCTGCCCGGCCATGGCGTATTCTCCGAGTTCTTCGCACTGTCTGATTCGCTCTCGATAGTTGCGTATGGTTTCTCCCTCATTCTCGGGGACAGCGGACGAAGCGCTTAGGTCCGCGGGGCTGATATGGGACCCGCTCCTCCAAGCTGACGACCCGCCAGGTCTCTGCAGTACTGAGCAGGGAACCGCGAATGCGTCCTTCGTTCCAAACCCATGGGACGTGCCCCGGACAGAACCCCATCTTTATCTACTTCTCGAGCACCTTTTTTGACCTGCCCGATCCGTTTTCCAACTTTGCCGGCGTTGTATTCGGCTATGCCCACAGCCCCTAAGTCCGGGTTGTTCGTGACGCGGCCTGCCGTCTCTTTGACTTTGCCTTTTACCTCATTAAGATTGCCTTTAATCTCATCCTTCGTACTGGGGTTCATTTGTTTTCTCCTGATCGTTCAATCGTGCCTAACTAAGGAATGGGTCATCGTTACCGGCTCCAGAAATAGAACTTTCGTACGCCGGAACGGATGGCAAGGGCATTGGGACTTCGCTAATGGCCCCAGCCCAGGCCGGTCCTAAATCAAGCAGCCTTGAGACCAGCAACGATGGTGACAGGCTCTGCTGCCCCGGTAATGTAGGGTGGTTTGGGTGCGAGGATCTTCATCTGCGACCAGTCATACGAGAACTCGCGACCGCAATCAAGGCAAACCACGTATGTCCCCGTTACCGCCGCTGCTGCAGTGCTGCGTCGCACTCTGCCGCGCACGGTGATCGGGAAGCTGCGCCGTTTGTGCCAACAACCGAAGACCAGATCGAACAGATTCATAAAGTCCTTTTCGATGGAAGCGATGTCCTAGAGCCGCCAGCCGGCTTTTGCTCGTTCCGAAAGCGAAACTCCCGATTTCGGCGACCTGGCGGCTACCTCTGGTTCCAGAACAGGTCGGGTTAAGCGCGCCCGCGCCCCCAGTACCAACCGCCTCCACCAAGCAAAAACACAACCACGACAATAAGCAGAATAGTTTCTAAACTCACTTTTGAACTCCTCCGAGTGTCTGTTATAAGCCTGACAGTTTGAGGCTTCAGCAGTCTGTGCAAAAAAGAACACACTTGAACTTCAGACACTCCTTGTGTCCGTCTTTGGCTTTTGGCTTGCTCTCTTGCAAGAGACCGATTCGGAACGAAGCCATGCTGCGTTCTCTGGCGTGACCCCAACCCTACAGCTCTTCCTACGTGGAACTGGCCTTCTGATTCTTAACCTGCAGATCGTTTACCACCTGCTGAACGTTGGGCACTGCAGTCGCCACCTTCCCGGCCTGATCGCGCTTGTGCTGCGAGTTCACTTCTCCGGTCAGCGTGACTACTCCGCTCTTCACTTCGTATTTCACATTGTCGTGCATCTTGTTCTGGATCAGCGCAGCGTCCAGATTCTTCTCGATGCCGTCGTCCAGATCCGAGTTCACGGCCTTTGCTTCTTTTTCGATGCCCACGGGAACTACGGCAATCTGATCGGCGACGACCTGGATGCCTGCGAGAGACTTTGCCAGGGATTCGGCTTGTGACTTGTCGTTGTCGCTGGCAACTTGTCCACCAAGGGTCACGATCCCCTTGTCGCGATCCTGGCTGACAGAGACGTCCTTGAAGCCCGCTTGATCGAGCGACTTACGAATATTGTCGGAGACATTGGGTGACTTCGCGGCCGTCCCTGAGCATCCGGCCAGAATCCCGACGGCGAGTAAAGTAATTATAGCTACTGACAATCTGACAGTTTTCATGGTTCTCCTTTGATGAATTTCGTAACGGAATCGCAAACGGTGATGGAAAATGGCGAAGTGCGTAAGGGTTTTGCATCCGGTGCGTTCGTGTAGGCAATCGATGTCCCGCGTCTTTCACTGCTTCGCGCACGGCGCTACAGTAGCCGGACGTTGTCATGCGCGAAACAAACTGGGTGGCGGACTCAGTGGCTTTCGCAGAAAGCATCTTTTTATCCCGTAGCTTCGGACCCAGAAGGGATGACCCTAGCCAAAATATTAGTCGACTGGGAACGGCGTTTCTGTACAGAAAAGAACAGGGTTGCGTGATTGGTCGCGTAAGTCGCAGCGTTAGATAATGGCTGACTTTGTCAGCTTCCCAGCCAAAGCCAGATCCCGGTGATGAAGGCGAATAGAATTTTCGTCCCTTCCTCCGTCAAGCGATGCACGAGTCATTCGTTGGGGCAAAGACTCGCGGCAAGGATTAATGTTGGGCGTATGCGGTTGGAAAATTCATCGGCGCAGTGTTTACTGATTCGATAAAGATGCTTGATGAACAGCATCGCGCACGACGGATATGACCGCGAGAAAACATCTGTCTATCCAAAAAGTTGAAAAAGGCCACGGCCCCGGACTTCTGAAGAGATCCTTCGCGATCCTGGGCCCCGGATTAATCACCGGTGCGGCCGACGATGATCCGTCGGGAATCTCAACCTATTCCGTTGCTGGAGCGGCGTACGGCTACGCCACGCTATGGATCGCGCTGCTCACGTTCCCACTGATGGTTGCGATCCAACTCATGTGCGCGCGGCTGGGCATGGTTACCGGGCGCGGGCTGGCAGCCGCAGTGCGGATTTATTATCCCCGCTGGGTGCTCTGGGGGGCCTGCTCGATTCTCGTCGTTGCTAATGTCATTAATATCGGTGCTGATCTCGGCGGTATGGCGGAAGCAACGCAGCTCATCACCGGGGTTCGAGCACTCATCTGGATTCCAGTGTATGCGTGCTTCATCATCGGGCTGTTGATCTGGATTTCTTACAAGCTGATGGCTCAGATTTTCAAGTGGACGACGCTCGTCTTGTTCGCCTATATGTTTGCATCGTTTTACGCTCACGTCGATTGGAGGCACGCGCTGGCGATGACTTTCGTACCTCATCTGGAGTGGTCACGGGGATTCCTGGCGGTGCTTGTGGCAATTCTGGGAACTACGATTTCTCCCTATCTCTTCTTTTGGCAGGCAGCCGAGGAGGTCGAAGAAGGACGGATCAAGGGCCGAGGACTCGCCGACCGCAAGAGCGCAACCGGCGCGGACTTGAGAAGCACGCGTGCCGACACAATGGTGGGTATGTTTTTCTCGAATCTCATCATGTATTTCATTATTCTGACTACATCTGCCACCTTACATGCCCACGGACAAACGAACATCGCAACTGCCCGGCAGGCTGCCGAAGCGTTACGTCCACTTGCCGGCAATGGGGCCTACCTGCTCTTCACCCTGGGACTGGTCGGTACTGGAATGTTGGGCGTGCCGGTCCTGGTGGGATCATGCGCTTATGCGGTGGCTGAAGGAGCGGCGTGGCGTGGCTCAATGGCCGACAAACCCGGAAGCGCACGGAAGTTCTACGCAGTAATGGCCGTTGCCATGGCGTTAGGACTCGTATTGAATTACTTGGGTCTTAACGCGGTGAAAATGCTGTTCTGGTCAGCGGTAATCAACGGCCTCCTGGCGCCGCCACTGATCCTGCTTGTCGTCCTCCTGACCAGCAGCCAAAAAGTAATGGGAAACCGCGTGAACCCGCCGCTACTTAGGTACCTGGGCTGGGCTACCTTCGGGGTCATGACGGCGGCAGCAGTGGGGATGATCGTCACCTCTTGACCCGGGGGCCATTTTTCCAGGCGATCCAGAGACTATAACGTTGTAAGATGCTCACGTGATATCATCTTAATTGAGGTGGTTACCACCTTCTCCTCTTTCAGGTTCCCTGAACTAAGTCAGCCCATCTGAAGCTTTTCTCTCCTTAGGTTATATAGGAAAGCTGCGTACCCATGCATCCGAGTGCCATCCTGCACGAAGCTCAGCAACTCTACAACGTGAGTGACCGTCTTGACTTGTTGGCGGACCAACATCCCATAGTCTCAGAAGCACTCATCACCATCTCGGGAAATGTCCGTCACACGGCAACTCTGTTGGAGTTGGTGGTCGCGACGAAAATGGGCCCGCTCTCCGGATTAGATACGGCAAATGTCTGATTTGCGACATCGCTGTCTTTGATCGGGGCCTTGGGATTTCGGTGGCAGCCAGTCGTGGAGAACGACATCCGCGAGTACAACGAGGTCGCACGGAGTGCGCGGTCGAAAGCGCATGTTTCGGTTTTTTTGAAGCGTATAATCTGAAGGTGTAAGGGCGCTGCCCCTTCGGAGGTATGAAATGAGCGCAGACGCCATTCCAACCCGCAGCCAAGGCCGGCCCGCCAAACGGGTTCCATCGGCCGGTTCGGTGCGATCCGCAAACTCCACTTCGGGCGAAATTGCAAAACCTTCCCGTTTTCAGACGCCGAAGCCGCGACCAAGGAACGGCGATACGGTTTTCGATCCCAAGGCCTTTCTCGCGAGTGCCGGGTTAGGCAGGCAGGTTCTCGCCCTGAAGAAGGATGAAACGGCCTACGCGCAAGGCGACGCCGCCGACGCGATTTTTTACGTGCAGACGGGCCGGCTGAGAGTAACTGTCACCTCCGCGAACGGAAAAGAAGCGACGCTTGCCTTAGTGGGTACCGGAGATTTCTTGGGGGAGGACTGCATGGTCTTAGCTCAGCCTCTTCGACTCGCGACTGCTACTGCGATGAGTGACTCTGCACTGCTCAGGATCAGCAAGGCGGAAATGGTCCGCGTACTTCACCAACAACACGCGCTGTCGGATGTGTTCGTTTCTTTTCTGCTTACCCGCAACGCCCGGGTCCAGGCGGACCTGGTGGATCAGCTTTTCAATTCCAGCGAAAAGCGGTTGGCGAGGATTCTATTGTTACTCGCCCAGTTCGGCAAGGATAGCAAGCCCGAGACGGTGGTTCCCAAGATCAGCCAGGAAGTCCTAGCGGAGATGATCGGCACAACGAGATCCCGAGTGAGTTTTTTTATGAACCGCTTCAGGAAACTGGGCTTCATCGAATACAACGGCGAGATTCGGGTTCACAACTCCCTTCTAAATATCTTTCTGCAGGAATAAGGCCTCCGCACTCCTGTGCCTTCCGTGCGACGGACACCGCCTCTATTACACGTCGCCGGATTGAAGGGCTTTAGAAGCGCCTTTGGAGGAATATTGCCGAGCCCGCTGTCTTCTCTTTGAGCACCCTGCTCAGGCGGACTCAAGTGCGTTGAGGGTTGGGAGTTCCGGTAACACAATGCCGCGCGGTCTCCAAACGTTGACACAGGCGCAGGAGAATCGCCGGTTAAAGCGGGCGATCCAGCGCATATGCCATACCAATTCAGATCGAACTCGTACCATACAAGACCGTGGCGGGGAGATTGAGGTTCGGCGTGGTGATTATTATGCCAGCCCTCTCCGAAGGTCAGCATAGCGACCCAAAAGCTGTTTCTCGAGGTGTCGTGAGTTTGGAATCGTTGTGACCCCCACATATGCGTCGCAGAATTGACCAGCCATGTGCAATGGAGACCCACAACCGTGCGAAAAAAAACGCCCCATAGTAAGTATGGCCACCCACCAAGCGCAAGCAGGACCAATCCGAGCGCGGTAAGGGGAACCCAAATGCCACTTGCTAATCCACACGTGAAACTTGTCTCTTCGAAGGTCGGAAGATCGGGCCGCCTTCCAAAAGACAGCGTCCCGCAAACGGTCAGGACGTACTCAACCAACTTCGTCGTCTTATAACCTCGATGTGTTAGCAGCCGGTGGAACCCCATCCCGATGCCGAGGCTTCCTGCCACCCACCACAACAGAATCGCAAGCACAAACGGCTTCCAGGCGAACATGAAGAGTGCGGCCACCGCTCCAAAGTGAAAGGCAATCACGAAAAATGTGGTCAGCCAGACGATCGGTTCACCGAATGTCTTGTCGCGCCTAAAACGCCTCATGTTTGTGGCCCCCCGGACGCCCTATTGGTAAGCAGACATGCTCAGAGTCCCACATAATCGCCCGCGAATTCTGTTCACAAGCGAATAGATTATCTGGGCAGAATCTTGACGAAAAGACCGTGTCCGTCAAGCTCGGCGCCAGCCTCCACCTCCGTCTTATGGACTGGATTTGTCCACAATTCACAGAATAAGGCGCCTCGATCCGCACAGGCCATGTCACGCCATCCTACGAGCTTTCGTTCCCGTCTTTCGGGCGGCGCTTGGCTTTCTCCGAGCTTCTGGGGCAGGCTTTCTCGTTTTGGCTGCAGCAGGCTTCACGGCTTTGGCAGCTTTCGCTCCCGTCTTTCGGGCGGCGCTTGGCTTTCTCCGAGCTTCTGCGGTAGGTTTTCTCGTTTTGGCTGCAACACGTTTCCTCGCTATGGTTTCGGCAGGTTTTCTCGTTTTGGCTACGCGGGTTTTCCTCGCTTTAGCTACGGCTTCAACCGGAGCCACCAATTCAGGCCTGGGCGGCTTCGGAGTGCGATGGTGGCCATGAGTAAGTGACTGGATGTGCGCAGCTTCTTCTTCGGCCCGCAGCTCAGTGTCTACTCGGTTTCGGCGCTCGTCCTCAAGGTATTCCGGAATCGTTTTGGTTGCCATGGCAATAGTGTGGCAGAACTATCCGCACCCAAGCTGTCCAATTTTGCCCACTCGGTGACAATTCGTGAGCCGCCACGAGACGGCACCGATGTACTACCCGGCAGCCAGCAACACAAGCCCACCGATCCTGGCTCCACTTCCAGACTAAATTCGTAACGGCGTCGTTTTTCATGCTGGGTCAGAGGTGACCAGAAAATGACGCCCCACTCATCCGCGGAAGGTCGCGAATGGGTGGGGCATCAGGTGGCTAGCCGTTGTGTTCAGGCTTCGCTTTTAATTCCAGTAGGGCTTAGCACCGTAATACGTGTAGACTTTGGCGCCCCAGCTGTGGTCAGCCATGTTCGGCCAACGATCCTTGTCAAAACCGGGAGCGGCCTTGAGCAGTTCCTTATCGACGTTCAGAATGAACTGATGTTCAACCGTGTCGATTGAAAGGGAACTCCAGGGAATGGCAAATAACTTGTCACCCATGCCCAGGAAACCTCCGAACGAAAGAACCGCGTAAGCGACACGACCCGACTCCAGGTCGATCATCAAATGCTCGATTTTACCGAGATCTTCCTTTTTGAAATTTACGACTTTATTGCCGGCTAAGGTGTCTGCCGCTAGTACTGTCGGTGTTCTTTCCATTGTTGCTGTCATGGTGCTCCTTATAGTTCTGCGTATTCACATTTGTGAATTCCGGGTATTACGTAGTCAGGTAGAGGCCCTGGAGAGTCCAATTCAGAATGGAACGCTTGGCCACTTGGCGGAGTGTTCTTCTCGGCTTTTCGTAAAGCTAGACTGTGGATCGGCGTAGATAAAGTGTTGGCTCCATCCAGAGAAACAGTAAAAATCTGAACTTCATTGCCTCATTCTCCCGCCGTTCTTCTGACAACTGTTCGTCTTCGATAGTCCAACCTTCCGACCGTGTGAAACGGGCACGTTGCTTCACAATATAAATGCTACTACCGTAGATTCGTACAAACTGTGCAAAAGCGCTCGCTACCAAAACGGTTCTGAAACGCGGTCCTGTGCCAAATTGACCTGCAATCCTCTCTGGACTCGTGACATCATGCACGCATGCGTAAGAAAGAGCTAAAGCAAGAGTCCAACCAAGCGATACTCGCTCGCGTCAAAAAAGAGATGGATAAGCCGCGCACGGCGGAATCCACACGCGAAGAATATGACGTCAGCCACACGCTGCAGGAACTGGAAAAGCTGCCGTAATCCGTGGCAGAAGGTCCCGGGCCGTCCGGGCGCAGGGGATGCTCCTGAGGAAGGAAAATAATGGCTAAGCTAACTAAACCAGCTCGTGATCGGATATCGGCAACCAAGTTCGCTTTCCCCAGGCAACGCAAGGAGCCGCTGGAGAACGCCTCTCACGTACGCAACGCAGTTGCGCGCTTCCACCAGGTGAAGGACGTGACGGAAGCGGAACGTAGAGCGGCATGGAAGCGGATACAGTCCGCCGCAAAGCGATACGGAGTGGAACTTCAAGAGTCCGAATAGCGCGAACATGGCACGGTGCACGCCTCAGCGGAAACTTGACAGTTTGAAGTGGACTGGTGGTCTCCCGCGGCAGTCCGTCGGATGTGTTGCAACTTCAGGTTGCTGGTTGGTGGAAGTGAAAGAATCGCGAAATGCCTAGTTCAACTCGTGAAGCGAGCCAAGCCAAATGAAGGTGCGCTCGAAGGCTGGCTGCTTGCGAGGCCTCCCGCGACGATGTCGCCGTTCGACTGGAGGACTAGAGCTGACGCAGCAGCATACGGAGCATTGGAGCCAAAATCGGCGACGCTGATCCCGCCCTTGCCGAATGTAGTATCGGCTGTACCGGTGGAGTTGTAGCGACCGACTCCAAAGCCGATATCGCTCGCTGCGGGAGGAAAGTTCTGCTTGCTTGTAATGCCGCCCGTGGTGAGGAACTCGCCGCTGCTCAGTAGCAACATGCTTTCCCCCGTTAAAACCGGCGCGAAACCATCCGCGGCAATAGTGGGATCTACGGTGCCATTTGTGTTATATCGGACAATAGAGCCGGTTGTTGGCGCCGATGACCGGCACCCGCAGCGCCTTGCAGTACAACCGGCTGCAGCCAACGTACAGGTAACTTTACGGTTTTCGCATCCGCCGGGCTGGATGCAGGATCTACGACAAGTTGGGTGCCTCAAACAAGGTGGAAGCGGTTCAAATGGCTATTCAGCAAGGCGTTCTGCACGAGCGATACGGGTATTGGGGAGGTTAATCCGACTGGCCCTACACTGGCCCTGCACCCCCCCAAATATTTCTCATTTTCCCCTTGTCACGATTTCAAATCTGCCGGCCAGAAGCGAACGCAGGGCGTTTTGGGCGACCGGTACGGGTATTTGGGGGGCTGGAGCGCACCAAGACGCACCAAGGCCGGCCAGATTGTTTAATTCTGAACCGAGGGTGCGACTAGTTCGTCCGGGGGCTAGGCGTAATCCTTCGACGAATTTCTCCAGAAGCTGATTAAACCTGTCGGCATCGTCTATGAACAAAGCATGCCCGGCATCGTCAAACTTTTCCAGCCGCGCATCATCTCCAAGCTTCGCCTTGATGTATAGGAAAAACAAAAATCGATTTCAGACCACAAAATAGTTGGGGAGTACCGCGTAGAAGGGGATCGATCGTACTACTGCATTGTGGGATTCAGGCGCGCCCGACTGCCAACGGGCGTCCATTTGCAGAATGGAGGGGCTCTGCGGTTATCGATGCCGGGGAACTCCGGGCAGTGTTTGTAGGCGGAAAAAGACGTTGAGGAGACTATTCCGACATCTATCCGGCCGGTGAAGTCAGCCGGCCGACCCAGTACATCGGTCTTCCGACTCCGTCAACGAGAGGATTTATCCCGAAGTCCCTATACCGGGATTGGGCCCAGTTTAGCCGCGCCGGGCGGGGGCATTTCGGCTGCTTCAGTAAGGCAAACACGGCAGCAGAAGTCCGCCGTTTAGATCGGGGTGCCAGCAGGCCGAAATAGCGCATAGCGTGCCGGTAGCGGTCAGGGACATGTTCGGCAAGAGCGTCAACGAACACCTCCTTCGGCCACAGAAGTTCCACCCTACGCTTGGCTCGTGTATCCTTCGCCAGGAATCGTACTTCCTGATCTGTGATCTGCAGGATGTGACTCAGGGGGATTGGTGGTCGCCTAATGTACCGGCCTGCGTAGCGTAAGAACTTTGCTTTCGACATAACAGGGCTGATGTAGATAACCCACTGACGTCTGTATAGCTCTGCAAGGTCCTGCTTGAGCTGCTTGGTGTTCGAGTCCGACCTGAGAGCGCCGGCTCGTAGCACGAGCCAAAGATAGGTAGAGAGAGCGAGGCGCCACATCTGCATCAACTCGGACTTATTAAAATACAGCCGACCGATCCAGCGGCTTTGCGATTCCTGGAGGCCGCCAGCCGAGACCAACATGTGGAGGTGAGGGTTGAAATTCAGAAATCCACCGAAAGTCTGAGGCACCACAATTAGAAACACGCGAACACCGTACCTGCTCTGGACCCAACGCTGTATAACCGAGGATCCAACCGCGGCCAGATCATTAAGGAGATGGCGATTCTGCTGCAAAATCGGCCTGAAAACGCTGGGGATTGTAAGGTTTATGCCAACATAGGCGATATCCGGAAGTACGGCTTCCAATTCTGCTTGCCACAATTCTGTGGCTCGATAGCCACAACTCGGACAAGCTCTCGACTTGCAGGTGTGAGGAACGAGCAGTCGCTCAGTTTCGGAGGAATAGATTTCTGCCCCCAAAGCAAGACTTCCACAATTAACGATTTTCAAGAAATTCTCCCGGACGGCTGGACGGGTGGCGTCATGATCCCAGCACCCGCGTGTATCAGCTAGGATCTGCTTTAGCATCTGGTTCTTTAGCATTTGGGTATAGCTCCTGTTGTGCATCGAGCTCCAAAAGTAATTCCTGGGTTAGAACAACAGCCCTGCCTTGGGCCCGGCTGGTAAAAACGTCGAATGAACCGGGCTTGCTAGCTTCAAGTGCGAACAGTTTTCTGATCAGATTGCAGCGATTGGGCGGGATGTGCAGCCTTTTTGGTCCATGCTGCGAAGCGAGGGCTCGCATGTCTTTCTTGATGTTCCTCTTACAATAGGAAAGCGCCAACTCATCTCGCTGATTTGCTGGTGGTCCCTTGCTCAATAGCCATGCACGGTGAATGGAAATTTCTCCCTTCCGTAACGCCTCCAGCAGTTCCGGCACCGCAGTGAGCGTCAGTTGGCGGACCTTGCTTACGTTACCGACAGATACATTTGCGGTGACGGCGATTCGAGACCGCACATCCACCCTTTCAGCTTCTGTCAAATTTGACGAACCTTTGTTGCGGCCGCCGACCTTCTGGTTGGAGCGAGCCTGCTCTTTGGACTGCGATTCGAGCTCCTGGGCCAAAAGGATTCGGCAGAAGTCGTTCAGGCCGTCCGATCGGCAATGCCTCTGTAGTAACCAAAGAAGAGCTTCCTCATCGCTCAGGTCGTAATCAATGCACGGGAGCGTCGCGCGCCCTCGTTGTAGAGCGAGCTGCCAGCGTGCATAACCGTCGATAATCGTGCGGTCGGTCGTGACCGCTAGGGGCTCGGAAAAGGCGAGATCCCCGCGTTTGGCGAGTGCAGACAACCTAGCGCTCGAGACCGCGAGATGATGTCTGACATAGGCCGGGTGCGGGCGGAGCTCGTCCAAGCGACAGGTTACGAGTTGGCCGACTCTCGGGAGACTG
>Ga0302326_10027538_pt1 | contig 11459 bp, 11 predicted proteins | sample Palsa_T0_3_FD_202264 | JGI IMG/M metagenome (GOLD analysis project Ga0302326, IMG submission 202264) | Peat permafrost microbial communities from Stordalen Mire near Abisko, Sweden - Palsa_T0_3 | ecosystem: Environmental > Terrestrial > Soil > Palsa > Peat permafrost | place: Sweden: Abisko...
CCTGCATCACGACAAGCATCATGAGGCTTACGTCGCCAATTTGAACAAGACATTGAAGGAACTTGCCGATCTCGACGCGGCCGGCACCGCTCCACCGGCTTTCACGCTCTGCGGGCTGGAGGAAGATCTCAGCTTCAACGCCGGCGGGCATCTGCTGCACACGTTGTTCTGGAACATCATGGGGCCCAACGCCGGTGGCGAGCCGGGCGGCGATCTGTCCGATGCGATTGCGCGCGATTTTGGCACAGTCGCGGCGTTCCGCACCCGGTTTTCCGCCACCGCAGCGGCCGTCAAGGGAAGCGGGTGGTCGATCCTCGCGTATGAGCCGATGGCCGATCGGCTGGTGATTCTCCAGGTCAAGCAGCACGATATGCAGCTTTCGGCGTGGATGGAGCCGATTCTGGTTCTGGACGTGTGGGAACACGCATATTACCTCAAATATAAAAATGTCCGGGGCGAATACGTCAAAGCCTGGTGGGATGTGGTGAACTGGCCGGCGGTGGCCGATGCGTATTCCGATGCCCGCAAGCGTTATGGCCGGGCATGAGCGTATGCCGATCGCATCGCCAGCAGCAGTCCAAAGGAAATGATCATGAGGATCGCTCCCAGCGTGAGGGCCTGCTGGATGTCGATTTCAAATCCGATGTAGACGGCAAGGGGCATGGTCTGCGTCCGGCCGGGAAAATTTCCGGCGAAGATGATTGTGGCGCCGAATTCGCCCAAGGCCCGCGACCAGGTGAGGGCCGCGCCCACCATTAAGCCGCGAAAAGAGAGGGGAATCGTCACGCCGAAAAATCGCTGCAGCGGCGATGCCCCATCGAGCGCCGCGGCATCGAGGAATTGCCGGCCGACCGATGAAAATCCCACCGATGCGGCCTTGATGTAATACGGGCAGGAGACAAACGTCTGGGCGATAATCACCGCGATGGGTGTGAATGGAATCTCAATCCCCGCGCGGGCGAGCCAGCTTCCGATGAGGCCGCGCCGGCCCAGCGTCATCAGCAATGCAATGCCCGCGACGGCCGGGGGCAGGACGATCGGCCAGTCAATCAGCACTTCCAGCAGCGCCTTGCCGGGAAATTTCCCGCGACCCAGCAGATACGCCAGCGGCGTTCCGGAGATCAGCGTGATCACAAGGCTGGCAGCGCTGGTCCAGAGGCTCAGCGTGATCGCCTGCATCACGGCGGAGGAGCGCAGATATTTAATCGCAGTGGACGGCGACGTGTGAGCGAGAAGCGCCAGCGGGGGAATGACGATCAGCGAAAGGAGCGGAATCGCCAGCAGTATCGTGAGAATCCAGGGCCACGGGCGTGAAGTGCGTTTTTTTTTGGCCATCATTATCCACCCGCACCGGCGGGAAGGAAATTGTAATGGTGAAGAATCTGCTGGCCACTATCGGAGAGGACAAAATCCTCAAACTTCGCAGCCAAATCAGGCTGCGGGGCGTGCGTCAGCACCGCGATGGGATATTTGGCGATCTGATTGAATGTGCCCGGCACATCGAGCGTGCCGACCTGCTGCGCGGCATCGGGCGTGACATCGGTCACGTACACCACGCCCGCATCGGCTTCGCCCAGGCGGATTTTGCTGAGGACGGCTTTGACGTTCTCTTCGCGGGAAACAGTGTTGGCCAGGAACTGCGTCTTGTAATTTGGCCCGAACGCCGGATCGGCCGCGATTTTGTCCAGCATTGCCAGCGAGTATTTGCCAACGGGCACCGAGGGGTCGGCGAGATCGATTTTGATTCCGGGTTTGGCCAGATCGTTCAGTGAGGCGATTTTTGCGGGGTTATCCTTCGGGAAGATTACCACCAGGCGGTTGCGCGCGAAATCGTGAATCGTTTCCGGCTTCACCAGCGATTCGCCCTTTGCGGTGGTCATTTCCTTTTCGTTGGCGGACGCGAAGACATCGGCGGCGGCGCCGGCTTCCATCTGCGAGCGAAGCTGCTGCGAACCGGCGAAATTGAACGTGACGTTCACCTGCGGGTTGGCCGATTCAAACTGCTTGCCGATGTCGGTGAACGATTCGGTGAGCGAAGCCGCGGCGAAAACGGTCAGCGTTGACGGCGGAGGTGGCGGAGGTGCGGGCTTTGCGCAGCCGGTGAAACGCAGCGGAAGAAGAACGATCAGTAGCGCTTTTAGAGATCTCACGAGTGATTGTGAAGCCGTTATATCAGGACCAATATAACGAAGGCGAGACCGCGTCGACAAAAATGGTAAGCGGCGATGATTAAGACCGGGGGCGGCGGAACATGCTGAAACCGGCGGCGAGTAGCAACGGCGATCCGATCACGTCTGATCCCAACTCCAGCTTCCCCAGCGGCGTGGTCCCCGGCTACCGCAAAGCCTCCAGTTGAATTCCGCGGCCAGCGGATTCGGTGACCCGACCAATTCAACCAGAGCCCCGGAGGCGGTCCGGTTCCGCTTTACCTGAACAATGTTGAGCTCTCGCCCGAGGCCTTCGGCGCCGTCCTCGGGCCGGCCATCATGGGATTGGTTGGAATCAGCTCGCTTGGGCAACAATATATTTGACAACTCATCTAGCCGCCGGGTCAAATTGTCACTATGGCCGAACCTGCATCCTGCAATTCCGAAAATCCTTGGGATTGGTCGGCAATCATGCAAATGGGGCGTGATCCGATGATGGCCTACGACGAATCAACCCCGTTCGACCCGGCTACATATTCTCCGCACGCGCCTTTTCGCAATCGCGTCACCATTGAAGATGCAAGGCTTGTTGGGATACACGAAGCATGCAAGAGCTTTGAGGACAGCCGCACCCAATTAGTGGCACTGGCGCATCTCCCAGCCGAAGCATTTATTTATGCAATTCGCTTTCACAAATTTCGGGAAATGGTCAGGCGCGGCGAGATCGCACCAACGGGGACGTATTTTGCCGATCACCCCGAGCAGTCGTTGTTTTCCCCGCTCACCAAATCACTACGCGATTGTATGGAAGACCCCGGCAAATTCCCTGCGATCTCTCAAGACGAAATTGCCTCCTACTACCACGTTGCGGGAATGGCTTGCTTCGGAAATCCAGAATGGATAGGCCCGTCGCTGAGAGCCTTCGCGGTGTCGGTGTTTTTCCAATGCTGGCAATCCTTTGAAGTGCTGACCGAAAATCTCATCAATGAAGCCGTCTCCAACAATCTAGGGAAATTTAAGCACAAGCCACCCATCGAGATTCGCGGAGGACTAAAGGGCGATAATGGGATAAGAGCCACTTACGAGAAGGTTTTTGGTCCGACGGCAACTGGCATCCGGCATTTGTTGGATGATCAGCATTTGGATTACGCTCTACAAATACGCAATCTATTTGCCCATAAATCTGGGAAAACGGATCAGACGTACCGGGATAGAGTTAAAGACTTGACCCTGTCCAAAATCATCCGTCCAGAGAAAGGAGAGGATTTCCCTTTGACGGGTCAGTTGGCCCACCTCTTGGGAGATCATTGCTTTGCTGTCGGGTACCAGCTAATTCGTGAAGTTTATAATTGTCTAAATAATACTTGACAACTCATGAGTTGACCGCTATCTTACTGACATGAACACGACGAATTCAAAAAACGACAAACACCCGAAAACGCTTCTGGCGGCGATCCGCTATTTCTCCGACCAGAAGATTGCCCACGACTTCTTTGTGTCGATGCGCTGGCCGAATGGTCCGGCCTGTCCGCGATGCGGATCAACCAAAGTCACCTATTCGCCGAAATATCGCCGCTTCCAGTGCAGCAGCGGTCACGACGGACGCCAATTCACCGTCAAAACGGGATCGGTCATGGAGGATTCCCCGCTCGGTCTGGACAAATGGGCGCTGGCGTTGTGGATGGAAGTCAATTGCAAGAACTCAATCAGCAGTTACGAGTTGCACCGCGCTGCAGGAATTACACAGAAATCGGCTTGGTTTCTGCTACACCGGCTGCGCTTTGCCATTAAGAATAACAGTTTTGAGAAGATCGGCGGCAAGGGAGAAATAATTGAAGCCGACGAAACCTTTGTCGGCGGACTGGCCAAGAATATGCACAAGTCACGCCGCGCCAGAGAAATCAAAGGGACTGGTAGCAGCACCAAAACGGCAGTTATGGGATTGCTTGCTCGCCACACCGAAGATGCGCCGAGCGAAGTCCGCGCCGTGGTTCTATCGAACGTCCAGCGGCAGACATTGCATGATGTCATCCACAAGAACGTCGAGCCGGGATCGCAAGTGTTCACCGATGCATGACCCCGTAAAAACGGCAAAAGTCGAGCTTAGTTTTTAGCCGAGCGTGGACATATTTCCTTAGCTCGTTGGCAGCTATAGAGTATTCCTCCGCAAAAGAAAAAATGATGTCTGGAGCAACTGAGATTTTCGGGCGTTTTCTATTACTTGCCACCGAAGTCGATTACAGCCTGTGGCTAATGAGTTGTCAAATATATTGTTGCCCTTTTTTGATATCGGGGATGGCTTACGCGGCAGGCGCGGGAGCCGTTGAGCTGCGCACGATGAGATCTTCAGCGACGCGGAGGACGCGTCCGGTGTGCGCCTGGGGCGTCATCAGATGATTCAGCAGAAGGTCGGCGCCGAGGCGTCCGATCTCTCGGCCGGCGACGGCGACAGCGGTAAGAGGTGGGAAAAGCATGGAAACGGGGAACACATCGTTGAAGCAAACCAGGCTGAAATCCTGTGGGATACGCAGGCCCATACCATACGCGGCGCCCAGCACCGTCACCGCGATCGCATGATCGTACGTGATGATCGCCGTAGCCCCGCCTTCCATCACCGCGGAACGTACGAACTCGGTGGGAGAATGGAACGGCGTGTCGTGCCCGGGAATCAGCCGGATTGTCTGCTCCCGCGCCGACGACAGCAAAGTCGCGTAACGCTCGTTGACGCTGTAATGGCTGAAATAGGCGGCCCGCGCGTTGGCGTAGGCGATTTTTTTGTGGCCGAGCTGCGTCAAATGCGATAACGCCCGCTTCATTCCCATCGCATCATCGGCTAGCACATACGCAACGGGCTTTCCCACGCGCTCGTTGACGCATACATACGGCACTCGGCGAAGGTCCATCTCGGCAACGGTTTCGGGCTTGGGCTGCTGCATGAGAATCGCGCCGTCGAATCGCCAGAATGGAAGGGCGTTTTTCGTGCTGCGCACCGGACTTAAGCCGAAGAATACATCGTATCACCCCGCGCGCAGAGTTTCGGCAATCCCTTCGAGCAGGGATTCGTTGATGCCCTCGGCCACGTGCGTCTGCGGCGAGGCGAACAGGCCGATCACCCGAGTGTTGCGGAGACTCAGGCTGCGGGCGCTGAGGTCCGGCACATAGCCCAGTTGACGGGCGGTGTCCCAGATCTTCGTCCGCACGGCCTCGGTGGTGGAAAAGTTTTTCTTTTTGTCGTTGAGAACGCGGCTGACGGTCGCCGCGGTGACTCCCGAAAGCCGAGCCACATCGGTAATTGTCGGCCGCTTATTCACATCCTGATTATACACGAAGGGGTTCTGATCCACGGTAACTAAATATGTGTGCGGGCTACTCGGCCGGCAGATATCCCACGCCCGCAAATGCCGCCGAACCGGGTTGATCCTGCACGGATATCGCCACTGGGCGCGGAGAATCAATCTTAATCCGTCCCAGCCATGCGCGATAAAGTAATCGATTACCTTCCGTTACTCTTATGGCCTGGGTGAACTGGGAAGATTCTGCGGCCTGACAGGCGCGCGGACGATAGACCGCCATCGATTCCGGTGTCAGACCGGCGCTGATGCGACTGTCCTGCCGCGGGTCCGACCAGAAATATGCATATATATTGTATTGGCCCTGGGGCAGGTTCGGGATGACCGATTGCCCCGAAAGATACGCGACCCTTTCCACATCGCCGGGTTTTCCGAAAATGAGTCCCACCATCGCCGAATCGTAATGCTGCGATCTGCTCATCGTTCCGCGAAACCAAACGAGCACGGTCTGATCGCCGTCGGACACCGCCAGCGGGCGAAGATTGTCTACCGAAGAATCAGACGTGATGGCCGTCCACTGCCAGGTGTGGCCTGAATCACTAGTGCGGCCCTGGAAAATCTCATGCGCGCGCAGTGGAGAATCGTTTCGCGGATCGATCGTGGTCGAGACATACACCACATTCGGATCGGACGGATCCAGCGCCGCCAGTCCCGTGTAATCCTGCTCAGCCGGCCAAAGGCATGCGCCGGCCTTGGCGAGCCGATTGACGTTCCACGACTTTCCATCGAAGCGAACGTAAAAAAAGCGGTGGTCCTGGAAGTTGGAGTTTTCCGGCTGGTCGTTGGCCCGCGCCGAGATCAGGCCGTAGGGATGGCCCGAGGCATCCACCTCCAGCGAAATCGTCCATGCGTGGGTCATGATCTCGCCGTCGAACATCGAGTTGGCGGAAAAGACCGGCGTCAATTCGGTTTGGGGGTGGCCGGCCGAGTGAAAAATATCCTGATCCACTACGCTGCCATCCGAGCGATGCAGCTTTCCGCCCTGGATAAAGCCGTGATAAATGCTGTTGTTGAAATCCCGTGGATGATGCTCGGTGGTGATGAAATCAATTCGATCCACTCCATTGGAGGCGTACTTGGTATATCCGTTGACGTAACCGAGTTTATCTTCGGTGAGAAGCTTGCCCGCATATTTCCAGTGGTCGCCCTGATCGCCGGAGATCAAAAGCGATGGATCATCGTTGATCGCGCGTGAGAAATCGTACACGCGCTTCTCGGCGGAAAGATAAAAAAGATTGGAATAGGTGACGTGGCTTTTTGCGCCGGCTGCGGTAATAGCGGGCGTCCAGTCAAATGTCTGTTCCGGGCCCCACTGGGTCGCATCATGCGGCTGCGTGGAAACCCGCCAGTATGAAAAGTTATCGTGATTGTGCCGGGCATACATCGCCAGGTATCGCCCATCCGGCCGAATCAGCAGCGCCGCCGCGTTGTGGTCGTCCTGCGGATTGAAATCATGGTGCAACACAAAGCGGGTCGAGGTTCCGGATTCGAAATGATAGACCGTCATATCGACGTCGCCGGTTCGATTGGCGCCGTCAACCCCTTCGCTGGTGGCGATCGATGAGATCAGCAGGGTGCGATTTGCGGGATCGATCACCAGCCGCGGATCCTGGTACCAGCACCACGCGCCGTTTTCGTTAAATTGGATGAGGTTGCCCGCGACGTGGTCGGTTGCCATACAGATTTCAATTCCCATGATGACCACCGTCGCGGCGAACACAAGGGCGAACGGCGCGCTGCGCATCATGCGACTACTCCAAGGTGATTTGCAGGTGCGATCCACCGGGGACGATTTCGACCGCGACCGTTTTTGACTTTGCTCCCGAACTCACCGTCACCGCATAAGTTCCGAAAAATCCGCGCACCGTCGCTTCGCCGCCCGGGCTTGCCGGCAGCGTGACATCGGTATGCCACTGCTTCTGCGTCAGATCGATCCAGACCTGTGCGGCGGGGCGGGGCGTCCAGTCGTCGGCAAAAATCCCCGCTTCCGGCCGCCAGTGCCGTTTCTGCCAGAATCCCCAAAGAATAATGTCCTTCACCTGCGGCTGCGAAAAGCAGGCGATCATGTAATCCCGCAAATAATCCGCCTGCAACTGGCGATCGTGCAGATTCAGGCTCAGTTCCGTCGATTCGATGGGCAACCCGAACTTTCCGAACCGGTCCAGAACCTGGAGCATGTCCGCCGGCGCTGGCAGCTCAGTGCCGAAATGCGATTGAATGCCGATGCCGCCCAGAGGCGCGCCGTTTTGGATCAGGTATTGGATGTTGTCGTAAAAACTCTCGCGATGCTCGTTGAAGCGCCCGCCGTCGAGGATGCCGAAATCGTTGAGAAAGAGCCGGCAATTGGGATCTGCCTGGTGCGCAAGCTTATACCAGTCAACCATCACTTGCCGGCCGCCCAGCAGATCGATGAGATCGTGATTGGTGAACGGCTCGTTGACCACGTCCCAGTCCACAAGCTGCCCGCGAAAATGCGAAACCATGTCGGTGATATGCGCGGCTGTGATCTCCCGTAATTTGGCCGGATCGTTTTGATATTGCCGAAGCTGCCGTGGAAGCCATCGCCAACTGGGCCAGACTAGATTGTGGCCGCGAACGACGATTCCGTTGGACCTGAGCCAGGCGAGCGCCTTGTCAACCGATGGGGGAACGCCGTCCCACGTAGCCTGCCATTTCATCTCGTTCTCAAACACTGCCCGGTTAAACAGTGACAATACGGTCTGGCGATATTTCGCCGTATCCGGGGAATCGCCCAATATGAGATCAGCATCTACGCACGTACCGAACCCAAACGCGTGGCGAACCTGAACCGCATGCACGGTAGCATCCGGCATCGGCATGCCATGGGAGTTGGTGACGTATACGTCCAGATCGCCCTTGCGAATCTGCTCGATCCTGGCCAGCGCCTCTTTGCGCCACTGCGCATCGGGCTCGCGGCCGACGTAGGTCACCTTCGTCTGCGGAAGATCTTCAACTTTAACGCTGGATTGGTAATTGATGACCTCCATACCGCCAATTTCGATGGTCTGGCGGTCGTATCCGGCCCAGAAAGAGACGCCGGCCTCTCCCGCGGGGAAATTCATCGGCGCGGTAAAAGGAATGAAAACCTCTTTCCATTCCTTGCCGCTGCTGATGGAGAACTGCGCTGCTTTTTCAAAGTTTGGAGGACGATTTTCCTGGAAACAGAATGTGGTGTATCCCTCGCTGGTCATCGAGTCAGCGCATCTCAGCCAGAAATGTGCCAAAAGAACATCGCCCCGTTTCACCGCCAGGGCGACGGGGGCTGAAACCGAAACGCCATATTCCATTTTTGCGCCGGGCAAAGTTTGGATTTGCAGCGCCTTGGAAAATTGTTGGCCGGTTACATCGACGATCTTTATTTGCGCCAGCTCCGCTTGACTGCCGGACACGTTGAACGATTCCAGCGGGCTGGCCGGCAACACCGATTGGCCGGGTGGGAGATTACTCGCTGTCGCCGCCATGATGAGATGATTTCCAAAACCAAGCAGGAGCAGGACAACCACTGCGCCGCCGATGGATATGCCAGTACGATCGAACATGGAAATTGATGCTTACGGGAGCACGGGCTGGGGCTGCTCCGCCAATCCGTCCGGAGCCTTCACATTCACGATTCTCTGCCCCGGCGGCGACATTTCAAGCATCCCCGCCGTGCTGGAAAAAAATAATCCCGGCTATGAATCGCGCATTTTGCCGATCGCCGAATCGCTGGTTTATCCGGCGTACTGGCTGGGATTGATGAAATCCTGGCCCGCCAACTCCAGCGGCGATGCGGTGGAGATGCTGCAGAAGAATCTCCAGGGCTCGCTTGTTGCGGCGGTGCGGCGGCATACGCTGCGGCTGCTGACCGACCCGGCGGGCTGCAATCTTTTCGCCGATGGCGGCCTCAAATTGTCCTCCACATCCAACAATTCGTGGATGAGCAAGATCGCCATCTTCCAGTTCGTCGCCCGCGCGATTTTGCGCATGGAAGATGCCGATCCGCGCATCGCCGACATCATGAAAAACGCCGATGCCGCCCACACCCGCTGGCAAACCGACGGCAGCGGTTACTGGGCCTGCTCCGACCAGTTCGTCAGCGGCGAAGCCAAGGGAAGCCGGTATTATCCGCGCATCATCACCGCGGCCCTGTGGCTGGAAGAACTGGAAAAGCCGTGGTTCACCCCCGAGCGCCCGGCAAAGCTGAAATCGATCGCGGTGGATCGGCCGGTCACTTCATAGTTTTGGTTTTCGCGCAAACTGCCATAATCTCAAGGAATGAAAAATCGCCTTGTGATTCTAACGCTGGCAGGCGTCTGGCTGTCGATGCCGGTCATCGCTCGCGCCGCCCTGCACATCATCGATGCGTATCTCGATCTTAATCGGATTCACAAATGGGACAATTGCAACGGCGACACCTGGGATCCGTTCTGGGCGGACGATGACAATCTCTATGCGTTCAACTGCGATGGCCGGGGCTTCGGCTCCAAGCCGCGAAATTTGGCGTTCAATCGCCTGGCCGGCAACCAGCCCGATGCGCTCGTCGGCGCGATGATCAACACGATGGACGAATACGGCGTCGGCGAGCAGAAAGGCCCCGACGGCGCCACCTGGAAAGCGCTGGGGCAGGAGTGCATTGATTCAGTATTTTACTGTTTCGTTTCGCGGCAAACCTACGGCTCGGACAGCAAAGACCCGCTGATCCGCCAGACCGCCGCCAACGCGAGCCTCATCAAATCCACCGATCGCGGCATCACCTGGTCGCGCAGCGCCGCGGAAAATTATGCGCATCCGATGTGGCCGGGCCGGCGATTCGGCGCGCCGTATTTCATTCATTACGGAAAAAATGGCGGCAGTGTAGCGCAGGATGGAGCCGACCGTTTCGTCTACGCGATTTCCAACAACGGTTTCTGGAACGACGGCGATGATGTCATCCTCGCCCGAATGGACCGTAAAAAACTTCCGAACCTCGATCCGCTGGACTGGACCTGGTTCACCGGCGGCGACGGTGGCAACGATTCAAGCTGGTCCTCGAAAATCAGCGATGCCCGACCGATTTTTTCCTCGCCCGCAAAATGCGGAACGACCTCGCCGTGTTACGTTCCCGCGCTGGGCGTTTACGTCATGGTGGTCTGGTACAACCCGCAGATACTGAGCGGCTGGTTCAACCCAAGCCGAATGAATTACGATTTCTACCAGGCCGAGCGCCCGTGGGGACCATGGACGTTCATCTCCTCGTGCAGCGATCAGTTCATCGTCGGCAACGGTCATTGGTACGGCCCGACACTCTGCCCGAAATTTCAGCGGACGATCGACGGCGGCGCGGAAATCTGTCTCTTCAACGCCGGCTGTCCGTTCGATGATGTGCCCGCGAGCCTTTACAAAGCGTGGGAGATTCCGCTGGTGCTCAAAACGACGCCGGCGATGGCAGCTACGCTGGTCAACGATGATGACCCGCGCATTCGCTACATCGGCAATTGGACGAATTCGAAGGGCCGGCCATTTTCCGACTATTCCGGGGATGCCCATTTCACCACGACACTCGGCGATGCCGCGGAATTTACATTCACCGGCAACGGCGTCGAGTATATCACCGAGAAATATCACGACGAAGGGAAGGTCAACGTTTATCTCGACGGAAAATTTGCCGACACCATTGATCCGAACATGCAGAATTTCCCCCGGCTGTGCCAGATCACCGTCTACAGGTCCCCCGCGCTGGCGGATGGCGTTCACACGCTGCGGATCGTCAACATGAGCGGCAATTACGCGCTGGTGGATGCTTTCCGGGTTCTTGAGCGGCGCTGAAGCACGCCGCAGGCTGCCATCGCGATCACCAGGGCGCCGGCAGGTTCCGGCACGGTGGTGAGACTGAACCCATTGGCCGCGGCGAAAGTGTCCAGCGCCGCCAGATCCGCGGCGCTCACCGCCGACTGGCTCGCAAACTGATTGAAATTGTCCGCCA
>Ga0302326_10027540_pt1 | contig 11459 bp, 9 predicted proteins | sample Palsa_T0_3_FD_202264 | JGI IMG/M metagenome (GOLD analysis project Ga0302326, IMG submission 202264) | Peat permafrost microbial communities from Stordalen Mire near Abisko, Sweden - Palsa_T0_3 | ecosystem: Environmental > Terrestrial > Soil > Palsa > Peat permafrost | place: Sweden: Abisko...
AGTACGGATCACGGAGCAGGGCCAAAAGGTACTGTCCGTATCCGCTCTTGCGAATCGGTCCGGCGAGCGCTTCCAGCTGCTCGGCGGAAATGTAACCGAGACGGTAAGCAATCTCCTCGGGGCAGGCAATCTTGAGTCCCTGTCGACGCTCGATGGTCTGTACGAAAAGCCCGGCTTCGAGGAGCGAATCCTGTGTGCCGGTATCGAGCCATGCCATGCCGCGGCCCATGATCTGAACGGTTAGATGGCCAGCGTCGAGATAGCGGCGGTTCAAATCCGTGATCTCGAGTTCGCCGCGCGCCGAGGGCTTCAGCGAGGAGGCGAGATTCACGACGTCGCGGTCATAGAAGTAAAGACCAGTCACCGCGTAGCGGGATCGCGGCGATTTTGGCTTTTCCTCGAGACTGATGGCCCTGCCCGCGGGGTCAAACTCAACCACGCCGTAGCGCTCGGGATCCTGCACCGGATAGGCAAAGACGATGGCGCCCTGCTGAAGGCGGGCCGCACTCTGCAACTGCGCCGAAAAGGACTGACCGTAGAAGATGTTGTCGCCGAGAATAAGCGCGCTGGGCTCACCGGCGATAAACTCGCGGCCGATGAGAAAGGCCTGTGCCAGTCCGTCGGGGCTGGGCTGAACCGCATAGCTGATATTAATGCCCCAGTTATGGCCATTGCCCAGCAGCTCAGCGAACCGTGCCGTATCCTGCGGCGTTGAAATGATGAGGATGTCGCGTAGGCCGGCCAGCATCAGCGTGGTCAGGGGGTAATAGATCATCGGCTTGTCGTAGACGGGCAGCAGCTGTTTCGAGGTCACTTGCGTGACCGGATAGAGCCGGGTGCCCGAGCCTCCAGCGAGAATGAGGCCCTTCATGAAGTGAGGCGCTCCGTGTAATTCTGCTCGATCCAGCGCAGGTAGGCGCCGGTGCGCACGTTCTCGACCCAATCGAGATGATCGAGGTACCAGCGCACGGTACGGCGCAGGCCACTTTCAAAGCGCTCGGCGGGAGACCAGCCGAGCTCGCGGAAAATTTTCGAGGCATCGATGGCGTAGCGGCGATCGTGGCCGGGCCGATCTTTGACAAAGGTGACGAGGTTGCGGCGCGAGCCCAGCTTCGCGTCAGGCTGCATCTCGTCAACCAGGTCGCAGATGGTCATCACCACATCGAGGTTTTTGCGTTCGCTGTTGCCGCCGATGTTATAGGTCTCGCCCACGCGGCCGCGCTCCAGCACGGCGCGAATGGCGGTGCAATGATCGCCCACAAAGAGCCAGTCGCGCACGTTCGCGCCGTCGCCGTATACCGGCAAAGGCTTGCCTTCGAGCGCATTCAGAATCATCAACGGGATCAGTTTTTCAGGAAATTGGAATGGGCCGTAGTTATTCGAGCAGTTCGTGGTCAGCACAGGCAGGCCGAAGGTGTGGTGATAGGCGCGCGCGAGATGATCGGACGATGCTTTGGAAGCGGCGTAGGGGCTATTGGGGGCGTAGGGCGTGCTTTCGGAGAAAGCGGGATCGTGTGGCCCGAGTGAACCGTAGACTTCATCCGTGGAGACGTGCAGAAAGCGAAAAGCTCGCCGGCGGGCTTCATCGAGTGCCGACCAGTAAGGCTTGGCCTGCTCCAGCAGCGTGAAGGTGCCCTGCACGTTCGTGCGGATGAAGGCATCGGGAGCAACGATGGAGCGATCGACGTGGCTTTCGGCCGCAAAGTGGACGATAGCGCGCGGCCGGTGCTCGGCGAGGAGCGACCGCACCAGTTCCGCGTTGCAGATGTCACCCTGCACCAGCAGGTGGCGTGGATCGGCTCTGAGAGAGTCGAGGTTGGCCGGGTTGCCGGCATAGGTCAGCAGATCGAGATTGACCACGCTGACGCCGGTCTCCTCGATCAGGCGCAGGACAAAATTGGCTCCGATGAAGCCGGCTCCTCCAGTAACCAGAATGGTATCGTTAATAGGCATCGCCCCGGCCCTTGTACAGCATAACCGAAAAACACTGCCTCGACAGGATCATTAGCGGCCGCGACCACCCCATCGGTAACGGGAATTGTTGCCGTTGAGCCTGGGTGGAAGGGCAGTGGGATTCTTTGAACGAAAGGATAAATCCCGAACACCTCGGCTCCATTTCTGGATCAGAACCTGCGAGGACCGCTGCGGATTCACAATCCGGCGGCCTCGACAATTTCAATCGGCTCCTCCTTACGCGCGGGTTCTGAATCTTTGCTCAATCCGTGTCGAAGCAGAAGGCAGACGTCCTCCGCAAGCTGACGCTTGAATTGCCTCTTCCTCCTGGTACGGATTTTGTGCCCTCGTTTAACGGAAGCCATCGGTTTTCCTTCATGGGGAATGGAGCTCAGAAATAACCAGACGCGCTCTTGGAAACACCGATTTCCAAAAAAAGTCGTCATAGGCGTTCTTGTATAAGCCGGACTGCTGTTCCGTAAACGAGCCTTGGCGAACAGCAGACAACGCCCGCCATCCGATCTATGCCAAAGGTCTTTGCAAAGCTTTGAAGTGCGGCAAGAAGAAGCGCGGCGGGACCAACATTGTGCAGAGCTTTTGTGGCCGCGCGAATCTGAGGATAGTAACCATTCGTACCCTGCAGGCAAGAAATCAGCAAGACCTCCTCGGATTCGGACCCGACTACCCAGCTGGGGATGATCGTGAAGGACAAGACGAAGACTACCACCCCGTCGACATGGAGGTTGAGCGATAACTCACCCTTTTTTCAAAAGGACGGGAGAAGCAGAGACTTATTTCAAGATCGATGTTGTCGCACCGTGCTTCGGTCCGAAAAATACGAGCAGGAGACCAATGATATTTATGGCGTGCGAAGACCAATACCAAACTCGGCGGCCCTGCGGTTGGCTCGGCCATCGGCTGTGCGTGGCCAGGGACGCACGGGACTTTCGAATCGGGTATGGGCATAGCCGAGTTGAGGTGCGGCGCACGCCGGGCCATAATTGACGTAGGGACATTACTGCCAGGTCGTGACTCAGTATAACGGAAATGAGGAACTACTAGTATATTTGTTGGCTGTCCAGAAATTCAACGTCCGCAGACAGATCGTTGGGGTCGAGGCTGACAACGCAGCTAAGCTGTAGCAGCATTTATGCGCACCCTCGCTCCCTGAGATATACGTATCAGAAATGCATTCGTGAGCTCTCGCGATCAAAAGTGCGAACAACTGTCCGCACTACCTTCCCCTAATGTCGCGGTTGATGCATGGTATACGCAGCAGTGGCCACTGCACTGGTTGTATACCCCTTCTTGGCGGCCATGGCCTTCAGCGTCTCGGAAGGCGATACGGTGACCGGGCCGCTGTAGACCTTGGACGAAGTTGTCGGCGTAGTTCCGTTGGTGGTGTAGTAGATCTTTGCTCCATGGGTCGTCGTGCTGATCGTCACCCTCCAAGTTCCCGAGTAGGCGCCTGAGCCCGGCGAGAAGATAGGCTTCGTCAAGGTCGTTATGCGGCCGGCGGTGTAAGTAAGAGCGATAAAGGAGGCCGGAGGAATAGAATAGGTTGCGGCGCTGGTCCAGGATGGCGAAGGGATACCAATCACTGGCGCGCTGCTTGCGGCGCCCAGGAACGTATCTTCATTGTGGTCCGTGATGACATTAGCAGGGTCGGGGAAGATAGTCTCACTGACCGGTCCGGTGGGCGCTCCCGGTCCCTTCAAAGTTACGGACTCTGCCGTGGTGAGATTGTTGTTGAAGCAGATGGTCGTCCAAACCGAGGAACCGTTGCTATAAGAGAAACAATTCACATACGGGACGGCAGAGTTAGCAAGAATGCTGTTTGTTCCATTAGCATACGGCTGCCCACCGGCATAACTGAATGTCGGCGTGCCAAACTGGGTAGTCGACATCAGATTATTGTTTGATCCGATGGCATTGTTGATGACGCTCTCAGCAATCGCCAGCGGACGGTCCACGTTGGCGGTGCCTACCGCTTGTCCAGGCCCCGTAGACATCAGAAGATTTGCGCCCCACAAAGGAGTGACCAAAGCTGCACACCCGGAACACGTATAGCCAGTGTACGGCTCGGCCAGCGTGAAAACGTGGATCGGGCCAGTCACGCCAGAGTCGCGCTGCATCAGCAGCACATGCTCCATCGTCGAGAGCGCCTGGCCTACGGAGCCATTGATCTGGTTGAGTTGCAATTGTGAGGCAGTGATACCTTGCGTGGTGCTCTCGTTTACCTCGTAGACCACCGTGCCAACACTGAAGGTTGATTCGGAGTAGTGCGCATTCCGATACATAGACTCTGGATAACCAGGCGTAGAAGTGACGGAATCGAGGTTCGCATCCTCAGCCCATTCATCCAGGAACGGCGCACCAGTAGTCCCCACGTTGTTGCCAGAAGCGCTGAACGCACCCAAGTAGTTGAGCATGTATGGTGCATTGTCCACATAGTCCGGCAGGCCGGTGGAGGCAGTCCTATGCGCCGTGGTGAGGGTGTTCTGTATCCATCCGAAAGCCCCGTAACCCTGGTTCGGGGCAACCCAACTGTTGCCGACCAACTTGATGACGCTTGATTTGTACCCACTGGCTGCTTTTGCCGCCGCCACATTGAGACCTAGAGTGTAACCATAGGCGGTTCCATTTCCGTTGTAGATCGACGCGCTTACCGAGTTCCAGTTTTCGTTTCCGTCTTCCAGGTAAATCTTGTGACCTGCAGCAGCGTAGGTTGAAATCCATCCCGATGAACTGAGCCAGTTGATGAGCGTTGTCCAGTCGCTCGCACCGTTCAATTGGCCCACAGAGATGAGCACGTCCGAACCGATAATGTTGCCCAGGGCTAGCACGTCGTTATAGCCAATAGCCTGACCAGCGTTCTGGGGCAAGTACGCGCTGGCTCCGCACCATCGCCGGTTACCGGTCGCCGCGATTTCGTCGGCCACGTCCGAACACCATTGGCTGGAATCCATATAACGAATGGAGCCGGGATGAATTTTCTCCAGTGCGTAGACGACCGCATCTCGAAACACGGTCGTGTTACCGGCCAGTGTCGATCCTTCTACCACATCGGCGTCTTGGAGCAGGCAAGTTCCCGTGCACGTAAAGGCATAGCTGACGCTCGTGGACTGCGACCCGGTTTCGCTTCCCGTGAATGGGTAATTGTACGTCGTCCACCCCACTCCGGGAGTTGTGTTGTAGGATGGATTCACCGTGGTCGATCCGACGAAATTAGTTCCACCTAAGCGAACAACGGAGAAGTTTAGGCTACATCCCGAGACGGCGCACTTGGCCTTGAAGGTCGCGTTGTACGATCCATTTAAGTTGATGAAGTTGACTTGGGTAGAACCATAACTGTTGGTATTCGTTCGGTTCGAAACTGTCGCGTCGATGTAGAATGTCAACCCACACCCAGTCGGCATCTTCAGGCTCTGATAAGTATTCGTTGAGGCCGGAGAAGTATCACCGACATCCCATGTGGCCCCGGGGCAGACGTTCCCGTTCAATGCGAAAGTAGGTGGCTCAAGCGTGTTCTGCGCGTTGAGTCGGACGATCAGCACGTCGTTATTGGACGGGCTGCACGCCGAACTGATCGCTGGGGAAAGCGTGAGATTCGCGCCACTCGATACGTTCGACGTGGATGCTGTGATCGTTCCCGATCCGTAGCTCGTGCCGTTGCCAGCGTTGATGGCGACAAAACTAGCTCCCACCCAGAAGTTAGGCGGGAAGCCGCTTCCGTCCACGATGTTGTTGTACCAATTTGTCGTGCTCTGTGTACCGCCGGAATTGCAGGAAAAGGTAGTGGCGAAATACTGCCCCGGCATGTAGCCGCCCTGGTCGTAGTTGAGCGACTTCAAAAGCTGCTGGTTTCCATAATTCGCAATCCCGCCCAGGTTGATCCCGGGCCGGTCGATCCCACCAGTCTCAACCGTGTTCGAGATCGTCACTGTGGTCGTCGCCGACTGCGACCGAACCACCACAGCACTGCAAATAAACATTAAAAAACAAACCGCAAAAGGAAGGCGTGATGCCACACGCGGCACTCTCATCGCCTATTCCAAATTCTCAAACGCGAAGTGGCCACCTGCAACATTTAGCGGGGCACCGTGTCCGCTAGCTCCGTCTGCACAGTTGATTGCAACTTGCTCCTGCGCGCGCCTAGCCATGCGGACGGCCGCAATTTCAGGATTGGTTTTTCAAGCAGGAACCAGGACAATGAGGCGTACGCCAATACAATGGCAAATGCGAGAGCACGATTTACGATCAACGAAGAGGACGGAGTAACAAGCGCAAGCACCCCGGTATGGATCAAGTAGCCGGTATAACTGACGAGTCCGATCCAACGGACCGGCTTCCAGGTCATCAGTTTCATCCACCATCCTTTGTCCGAACCCAAAGTGAATGCCAGCAGTCCCGTGGCAATACTGCAAATGAAGGAGTAGCCCAAGATATTAAAGGGGATGGTGTTTCCTTCAGCGTGGAAAGGGGGAAATATCAAGGTGCAAAGAACGAGCAACGAAAAGCCCGCTGCGATAAGTGCCAGTCCCCAGCGCCGCCATTTCACCAATTCACCTGGCTGCAGCCAAAGCACAGCTAGTAGGGCGCCGGAAGCGAGCAAGTCCATGCGAAACGGCATCAAGTAATAGATCGCCGAGTGATCGTGGAGGAAAGGTGTCGTCAACCCGCGCAAGATTGGCGCCAAAACGATGAGAGCGATGGCGCATCTTAGAACGATTCTGGGCGAAAAGCGAAGAGCCACGAGAGGCCAAAAGAGATAGAACTGCTCTTCGACTGCCAGGGACCACAAGATGCCAAGGCCCGGAACACCCAGTTGGAAAACCTCAGCGAAGTTCATCGCGAAGAAAGCGTACCACAGAGCCTTATGATCCCACTGAAGGTGAAGAAGGAAGGTAGCGAGCAACAAGAAAGCAGCATAAGGGGGAAGAATGCGGAGGGCGCGCCTTTCGTAGAATCTGCCCCATGCTCCTTTCTTTCCCCGACTATCCATGAGAATTGACGTGATCAAGAAGCCCGAAAGCACGAAAAAGATGTCCACGCCGGCCCACAGATGGGGTATGCCAAATCCGTGATGCACGAAGATTGTTAGGAATGCGAGAGCTCGCACTCCATCCAGTCGCAGGATTCGTTTCATCTGGGGTTATCTCGGAGTCGGTCGGTTTGCTATCAGTGGTTCAGATGTAGTTCGTGGGGAATGCCCACAGGCTGACCGTCGCAGATAGGATGTCAATATGGTTAGGTGTGGGTTGACACGTCGTGTCAAGTTATCAACCTTGCGAGTTTCAATCTCGTTCATTCGCTCCACGAAACTCTAAGGGCTTTCCTCATTCGAAGAATCGCTGACGAAGAAAATCCCTTCCTTACTTCTTCCCGGATGTTCATAGTCTGAGTGCCTCGGGTCCCACGATGACTGACTAATTTTGCTCTCATGCCAGGTACTTACGGGCCCTCAACCACTGTTTAGGAAATGCGCTCTAGCTGAACACGCGTCTGAAAAAGAATAGGGAGTTTGTGGCGGGCTCCTCCGAAGTAACCGGTACTGTGGATCCGGATACGATCGACTGGCCCCAGCCTATAAGGAGAAAGCCGACTTGCGGCAATTGCGCACCCATATAAACGGTCCCAAGAGCAATCCACAGTATCACCAGGGCAGCTAAGATGGACACGGCAAATGCCCGATCTTCCAAGCTCTGCAGGCGCCATGAACGCATAAATGGGGTCCTGACAGACTCAACAGCGATCAGTATAAAAAGGATAAAGCCAAGTCTTCCCTGCCCAAGTTCAACGTACAGGAATTCATTGTCGACAGACTGCACACCATTGTTGAGATTACCCAGTCCTTGAGCGTGGGGAAATGATTTATAGCCCCAACCCAGCCAGCCTCCCTGTTCAAGAATAGGTTGGAAAAGCTCAATCATGTGGCGGCGATACAGCGCGCTCCCCTGTTGTTCGTCGTGAACGTCGTTGAAGTTTGCGACATGTGTCAGTTCAGAAAAGTACTGGTACGCTCCCGCCGCTCCCAGCGCAAGCATAACTCCGATGACCGCGGTCGCCACTTTCATGTTCTTGAATCGCGGGATCTGCAAAATGAGATATCCGGCGATGAGAGCAAGCTGCGGTCCGCGCGACTGCGTGAGGTAGACATAAACCACCAGAAGTATTTCAGCGATGTGGTATTTCTCAAGAAAAGTAAAAAGCTCGCCGGGGTTTTGCCACGCTTTCGTTCGCCAGAGAAAAGCCAGCCATGCATTGAGAGCAGCCGCCATTGCAATCGCAGTTCCAGCCATCTCCGAATCCATGAAAGCGGCCGCCATCCTTCCACGACCACCGCGTAATTGGACAATTGGCGACATGGCTACTCCGAAAAAGTTTCCTAGTGGCGCATAAAGGTTGCGTCCCATCCGCCATTCGAAGAAACCTGGCACGCCCAGAAGCAACACGAAAAGCACGATGCGTCGGACCACGGCCATACGATTTCCTGGCTCAATCATGGTGCGGCCAATGGCATAAGGCAGAAACATAGAAATGAACGAGATGACCGCGATCAGAATTCCGTCTTTTGTAACCTTCTCATGCAGCACTTCGGAGATCGTAAGACTGATTAGGAACGAGGTGACCAGAAAATCCATGAGCACAAAGGGGCCCTTTCGAACGAGCCGAAATAGAGCCACCACGCCTAACGGAATTATGCAGATCTCAGAAATAGATAGTTCTGGTAGATGAGGGAGACGTATCGTGTATGTCTCGGGTAGTAGGAAGGCAGTTGGCAGATAGACAGAAAGAAGCGCTGTGTCAATGTAGCCGCACATGACGAAAAGCAGGCAAATCAAGCCTGGTGCAAGGATCAATTGGCTCATAAGTCAAAGTTCCAGCATGTATCGAGGAGCTGCATAGGGGGTGGGGCGATTATCGCTCTCTTGAATCGAAACATCCGCATAGTTCTGAGTCTTCAACTATTGTAGTTCATCGGGCCGCGTGCCGTTTCTCACTAGTATTCGCCGAAGCTTTTCAAAAAATGTAAAGCGCAGTCGCGGCGGTGACCGTGTCGATATGGCTGATAATATAGGAGAATTGAATGGTGTTGTGTTGTATGCTCCTCATTCGGTCTAGGGTACTACAGTGACGCCATATCACGCCAACAAGTCCCCATTTTCCTCGAATTGCGGTAACGTAGCTATCAGTTCCCCTCATTAACCTTGGCACCCTGGCGACGCTTGCTCAGCCTGGATCTGCGACAGCAGCTGTCCTGAGTCCAGTGAGAGGGGAAACGTGAGTCAAACTCATCGGCGCTTCGGATTCTCCCGGGAGACGCTCGCAAACGTTGACCCGATCGGCCGTTCATTCCAGAACTGAATGAGTGATGTGGCGAAGACCACCGCCTGGCAGTTTAGGGGCTCACCTTGTTATTGCGGCCGAAACTCACTGCTACCATCTGCTTATTTCCCTGATGGGCCGAAGTGCTGCCTTGGTGCAACGGGATTTTCCAACGACGCAGCACTTCGGAAAAATCGGACCGCACATTCGCTTCGGTGCAGTTGGCGGCCCCAAAGCAGCGGTTGTTTTCGCCGAGCCTTTCGATTTCACCCGGATCTCTCCAGAGTTTGTCGATTGCCTGAGACAGATCTTCTGGCGAAAACGGTTTGCATAATACCCCGTTGTGACCGGGGGAAACGTAGTCGCGGATTCCCTTCGAATCCGTCGCAACGACGGGCTTGCCAAAATGCATCGCGCATACCAGCGTTACATGACCGCAAGGCACAGTTGAGCCAGACAGCGGCAGAACCGTGCATGCGGAGTAAAGCATGATGTTCATCGCTCCTTCAAATGGCATGTTCACGATTGGTTTTACGTTTGCTGGAATTTCCAGACCCATCAGGTTGTCAGGGCGGACCACCAGGACAAAGGGAATCTCGGGCAATCTTCGGGCCGCCTCGATTAGCGTTCGATAATCCCTACCGTTGCCTCCGATCGCGGAAACATACCGTCCGACTTGGAGCGGGTAATCAGGAGACACGTCAGGGACCCCAATACTCCACAGGCGAAGACGAATCCGCTCCTTTGGGATATGGAAGTAATCGCTGTAAAGATCGCGCTCCATCGAGGAGTGAACCGTAAACTGCTTTACCTTCGTGAATGCATAACGCATGAGGCGCATTCTGAACCCTTTGGGGAGTTCAGGAAAATTAAATGAAAAGACATAGTGGTCGATGTTGAGTCGCAGAATGCGGCACAACAGCGCACAGAGAAATGTTGTTCGGGGTTCCTGCGTGACCAGGAGCCTGGCGCGTTTGCTGGACGCCCTGAGGACTGCATTTATGCAGGCGCGAATGATAGCGATATTGGGCCGCCGCACTATTCTTTCCAGGAACCAGGACGGCCGGTCGTCGAAAAATGCCCATTCCACACCTTCGCCGGTTAGTTTGGGCCCCAGCCCGCGCCAACCATCCCCGTAGTCCGGTGAACAACAAACAATCAAAGGCCTGTTCATAAGAGTTCCGTCGCATCGAATGACGCAACAGATCGCATCACTGATTTTTCAGCGTGGATCAGAGGCTGTCTCAATAACCGCAGCTGTTCTAAGCTCGGCATTCTGCCCGCAAGCGCGCGCTGATTATCTTCGTGCAACAGATCGTTAGTTCGTCTTGTATTCGATAAGCCCGGACCGGCTACGGCGTTTCCTGTCGAATGCATATTTTAGTTGTCCGATAAAAATGGGAATTTGCTGCAACTGCGAATGGATGCCGAAGAGGAGTAACGTGACGAGGTCATCGCTCTTCCAGCGCGCGCGCCAAGCCGAACGCAACGACAGAACTAGCAGCAAAGTGAACCAGAATGCAAACGGAATGGCTCCGAAGCGAACACTCGCGATGCCCGCGGCAGCAAACGAGATTGCCCAGAAGCTGCACCGTAATATATTAGCCCTTTGCTCCGAGGACCAGAATGCATCGTCACTGTCCCGAAAGCGGCCTGAGATCTCTGCATAAGCGTAACCAGCCCTCATAGCGCGCTTTAAATACTGGCTCCAATGTTTGATGCCAAGGTCGTGCAAAGTCATCGGCTCGTCGATATGGAGAATCGTGAATCCGCGAGCCCTGATGCGACGGCACAGTTCGGGCTCCTCTCCCGCGATCAGCCCGTCATCAAATCCTCCCGTCTCGACTAGCGCGATGCGACGCATAAGCACGTCTCCGCCACAGAATTCGGTAGGACCGGGCTGATATATCCAATCCAGGTCGAGAACTCGATTGAAGATCGACTCATCCGGGTACATCTCGCGTCTGTGCCCCCAGACAGCCGCAATGGATTCGTCCTTCAACAACGCATCGCAGGCAACTTTGGGAAAATCCGGGTGCAGTACGGTGTCCCCGTCGAGAAAGAGAATAAGATCAGACGTGGCACGTCGCCAGCCTGTGTTGCGGGCAACGGCTGCCGTCGGACGCTCGGGATGAATTGTGATCGAAAGTGCGCCATATCTTGACGCAAGCTCTGCA
>Ga0302326_10027542_pt1 | contig 11458 bp, 8 predicted proteins | sample Palsa_T0_3_FD_202264 | JGI IMG/M metagenome (GOLD analysis project Ga0302326, IMG submission 202264) | Peat permafrost microbial communities from Stordalen Mire near Abisko, Sweden - Palsa_T0_3 | ecosystem: Environmental > Terrestrial > Soil > Palsa > Peat permafrost | place: Sweden: Abisko...
GCGCGCTCGAGATACTTCTCCCTGATCTCGTCGTCGGTTGCCGGCACGCTGCCTGGATTGGACGGAAGCGCTGCTTGTCCTTGACGCTGCATCAGGAGTTGCGGCCGATCGCGCGTCTGACGCGCCGCTCGCGGGAGGCTCGGCGGGCCCCTGACGGCATTGCCTTGGTCTGCAGGAACTTCAGCGCCTGGACGTAGAGCAGGCTGGCCGGATTGCGGATGATGTCGGCGTCACGCAGCGATTGCATGAACTCTTGTGGGCCGTCGAAGTCACGCATGCGGATCCGCACCGAGCCCAGTCCCTGCGGGACGTGGGCGTCGGATCCGGCGCCTCCGGGGATCCGGTACTTGGCCGCGAATCGGACCGCCTCCTCGTTGAACTCGGAGATCGCGATCCGCGGGTTGAACACCTCGATCGCGTCGACGTCGTCGATCACCGCCAGCAGATGCTCGTAATCGGGCACCGAGTGCATCCGATCGAACGGATGCGGCACATAGACGATGCCGCCCTGGCGCCGGATCTCCGCGATCGTGTCCTGCAGCGTCATCCCGCGCGGGATCTTCTCGGTGATGAACAGGCCGATCACCTCGCCCTGCTCGGCCGTCTTGACCTCCTCGCCGACGATCACCTTGACCCCGGACGCCTTGGCCTTGGCCTCCAGCGCCCCCGAGATCTCGTTGTGGTCGGTGACCGCGATCGCGCCCAAGCCGCGGGTCTTGGCCTCCGCCAGCAGCACCTCGACCGGCGTGGCGCAGTCGGAGGAGTGGTCGGTGTGCATGTGCAGATCGACGTCGATCAGTTGGCGCTGGCGCAGCCGCCGGCGCAGCCCGGTGTCACCCGGCTCGACGTGGCGGCGCGCGGCGAGCTCCAGGTAAACATCCTCCAGCTCGGCAGCGACGCGGTCCCAGCTGAGGCGATCGCGCAGCCGGTGTGATGCGTCCGCGGCGTGGCCCAGCGTGGCGCGGTCCGACACCAGCCGCTCCAGGTGTGAGGCCAGCGTCTGGGCCTCGCCGGGCTCGAACAGCAGCCCGAGCTCGCCGTCGGCGAGGATCTCCTCATATACCGGCAGCCGGCTGGCGACGGCGACGGCGCCCGCCCCGAGCGCGCGCACCAGCGTTCCCGGGGCGATCCGGTCCCCGTCGGATGCGAGCACCGCGATGTCAGCCGTCGCGAGCGCCGCTGACTCGGAGCGATCGTCGGCGCCGGTGAAGGTCACCCGCTCGCGCAGCGCCCGTGACAGCGTCGCGGGCGGCGTCGAGATCCGCGGCGACCAGACGGTCGCGTGCCACTCCAGGTCCGTCGGCAGCAACCGCAGTGCCCGCAACAACGTGCGCAGCGCCGCGCGCTCCTCGGACGCGATCATCACGATCTCGGCGACGGCATTGGCCGGCCCGCGCTGGGGTGGATCGGCGCCCGGAGCGATCACGCGGTAGTCGCCGGGGAAGAAGCTCTGCAGCAGGTTGCGGGTTGCGCCGTAGCTGGCGATCCGGGCGTCCAGGCGGGAGAACAGCAGCCGCGTCAGCGGCCCGGCCAGCTGCGCGGTCAACACATGCTCGGTCGGCGCGTGGAACGAGCCGACGTTCAGCGCTCGTGAGTGGCGCAGCGCGACGCTTGAGGCGCTGGGCGCGAACGGTTCGTGCACGTCGACGACATCGAACGGCAGCGCGGTCAGCACCTCCTCGATCGTTTTCGCGACGTCGACCGGCAGCGACGCGGCGCGCCGGCGGGTGGGTGCGAACGGCAGCACGCCGCCGACCCCGAGCACGCGCGGCTCAGGCGAGGAGAGCAGTTCCCAAGGATCGGAGCGGATCAGGCGGCGGCTGGAGCCGACCAGCTCCTCGGACTGTGACGGCGCGACGATCAGAACCCGGTGACCACGATCGCTGAGCCGCTCGGAGACGCGCGCGACGTACTCGTTGACCTCGTTGGCCACCTCCCATGCGAACGGGGTGACATGGGCGATCACCAGGCCCTGATCGGAACCCGTGCGGCTGGTCGGCACAGGTTGAGCTTAATCGGGCCGCGGGCCGGAGGCCGCTATTCGATCGTCGGTGGTTGGCGCAGGTTGGCGTTGATCTGCTCCGACAGTGCCCGGGCCGCGGCCGCCTGCTCGCCTGTCCGCTCGCGATGCTCGCCCTCGGCGAGCGTCGCCCAGCTCAGCGCGTCGGCCCGCTCCTGGAAGGCCGCGCGCTCGCGGTCGGTGTCGACCGCGGCCTCGTGACGCAGCAGCTCGGCACGCTCGGACACGATCGCGGCGGGCTCGTCGCCGGCATGGACCTCGGTCAACTCGACGCCGCGCTCGAACACGAAGGTGCGATCGCCGGAGCGAATCGGTCGGTGGCGGACGCGCGCGATCGTGATCGAGCCATCGTCCCCAGCGCTGGTCGTCACCTCGTAGCGGGTGAACGGGGCGATCGCTTCGAGCCACGCTCGGCGTTCGTCGACGACCCCTGAGTTGCTGCGAAGCTCGAGCCTGGTCGCGCTCAGCTCGGCGACATGCACCCAGCCCCAGTGGGTGGCCGCCAGCACCAGCCCGAGCACCAGCGCGACCGCCGCCAGCGTGCCGCCGCCGTCGAACAGCAGCTCGACCGCGCCGAGGATCGCCAGCGCGATGCCGCCGATCAACGTCACCCCCGTCAGCGCCGCGCCGACGCCGACCAGAGGCCGTCGCGCCGCGCGCGTCGGGATCGCCTCGGGCAGCCCCACCGCCGCCGGCAGCATCGCCGGATCCTCGCTCAGCAGCCGTTCATCCGCGACCAGGCCGACGAGCTGTTCTGGGTCAACGTCAGTGCCCATGGGTCTCGACGGTACTCCTGTGATGTCCGCGCGCGGACGATTTTTGTGCGCATCGGTCCGGCGAGTGGTTCACTATCAGATAACAAGGTCGCGACGCCGACCGCCGGCGCCGACCTCCACCCCCAAGGAAAGGGGAATCGCGGTGCCCTTCTTCTTCTTCACCGTAGAGCAGCAGCAACGAGCGATCGTTGAGCGCTTCGGCAAATTCGTGCGTGTGGCCGGCCCAGGGCTGCAGTCAAAGACGCCGTTCGTCACGCGCGTCGCCGGACGGATGAGCCTGCAGGTCGAGCAGCTCAACGCCGAGATCGAGACCAAGACCAAGGACAACGTGTTCGTCCGCGTCAAGCTCGCCGTCCAGTACAAGGTCGGCGCCGAGCCCAATCAGGTGCAGGACGCCTATTACAAGCTCGACGATCCCGAGGTGCAGATCCAGTCCTACGCGTTCGACGTCGTGCGTTCGCACATCCCCAGCATGGGGCTGGATGAGGCATACGCCGACGCCGACACGATCGCGATGCACATCCAGGACACGCTGCATCGCCAGATGGCTGAGTACGGCTACGAGATCGTCAAGGCGCTGATCACCAACATCGAGCCCGACCAGCGCGTCAAGGACGCGATGAACAACATCAACGCGTCGCAGCGCAACCAGATCGCGGCGGCCGCCCAGGGCGACGCCCAGAAGACGCTCGCGGTCAAGAAGGCCGAGGGCGAGAAGGAGACGATGCGCCTGGAGGGCGAGGGCGTCGCCGAGCAGCGCAAGGCGATCGCCGAGGGCCTCAAGGAGTCCCTGCAGATCATCGCCGAGGAGGGACTCGATCCCAAGGAGGCGATGGCGCTCGTCGCGCTGACCCAGTACACCGACATGATCCGCGCGCTCGGTGAGGGGTCGCAGACCAACACGATCCTGCTGCCCCACTCGCCCAGCGCCGTCGGCGAGCTGATGGACCAGATCCGCAACGGGATCATGGTCGCCGATCTCACCACTGACAAGATCGCGGCGCCGCCGAAGCAGCCGCAGCTCAACGGCGGGACTGGTAGCTAGCCGCCGCTGAGGAGACCATCCGACCGGTCGTTCCGGCCGCCAGTTGCGGCACAGTACACCGATGCCGCAACCGATCACGGCGCGGGCCGCGCGCCGGATAGCGCTCGCCTCCCAGGGGTTCGGTCGGCGCCGGCCGCCCGGCGCGGCCGGGCCGAACGCCCGTCAGATCATGGCGCTAATCGAGCGGCTGGGGCTGCTGCAGCTGGATTCGGTCAACGTGTTCCTGCGCGCGCACTATATGCCCGTGTTCTCGCGGCTGGGGCCGTACGAGATGGCCGTGCTCGACCGCTTGGCAGGACATGTCAACGGACCCACCCCCCACCCCCGAACCTCCCGCTCCAACCGGCGGCTGGTGGAGTACTGGGCGCATGAGGCATCGCTGGTTCCGCTGCGCATCCACGGGCTCCTGCGCTGGCGGATGGCGGAGCTGACCGGGGCCTGGGGCTCGATGCAGCGGATCATCCAGGAGCAGCCGGAGCTGGTCGCCGACACGCTGGCGCTGGTCGCCGACGAGGGGCCGATCCGCGCGGGGGAGACCGGTTTTGTGCGCCCGGACCCGCGGCCGGGACACATGTGGAACTGGCACGACGGCAAGGTGGCGCTGGAGCATCTGTTCTACGCCGGGCAGGTGATGGCGGCACAGCGAATCAACTTCGAGCGGCTCTACGACCTGCCCGAGCGGGTCCTGCCCGAGTCGGTGCGCGCCGCGCCCGCGCCCGCGCGTGAGGACGCCCAACGTGACCTGATGCGGATCTCGGCCGCGGCGCTCGGGGTCGCGACCGAGCCCGACCTGGGCGACTACTTCCGGCTGCCGCGCGCCGATTCCAAGCAACGGGTCGCCGAGCTGGCCGCCGCGGGCGAGCTGATCGAGACCGAGGTTCGCGACTGGGGCACGCCCGCGTACCTGTGGCACCAGGCGCCGCGGCCACGGCCGATCCGCGGCCGGGCGCTGCTCTCGCCGTTCGATCCGCTGATCTGGTTTCGCCCCCGCGCTCAGCGGCTGTTCGGCTTTCGCTATCGGATCGAGATCTACGTGCCGGCGGCCAAGCGCCTATACGGCTATTACGTGCTGCCGTTCCTGCTCGACGAGGCGCTCGTCGCCCGGGTCGATCTCAAGTCAGATCGCCAGGCGGGAGTGCTGCTGGTGCAGGGCGCGTTCGCCGAAGCGGAGCCCGCCCACCCCGACGTCGAGCGCGTCGCGACCGAGCTGGCGGCGGAACTGGCGGTGACGGCGGCGTGGCTGGGGCTCGGCGGCGGCGTCGAGGTCCGAGCCAACGGCGATCTGGCGCCGGCCTTGGCGGCCGCGGTCGCCGGCGCAACGGGCTGAGCCGGGCGGCGGCCCGCGGAGCGCCTTGGCGATGCGCCGCGGCGGGTGGAGCGCCTTGGCAATGCGCCGCGGCGGGTGGTGGAGTCACTTTTGCCGATGGGAGGACGAAAATCGACCAATCGACCAATCGGCCAGACCGAGGCTGCATCCGATCGATACCGGGGCGCCGCTACCGTCGTCTCGGATGGCTCTGCGCGCGCTGCTGTTCGACCTCGACGACACGCTGATCCCGGAAGCCCCCGCACTCATGGCTGGCTTTGCGGCGGTGGCCGAGCGCGTCTGGGGGCAGAGCACGGCCGAGTGTGTGGGGCAGCTGACCGTTGCCGCCCACGCGGTCTGGCGCGCCGGCGCGCCCTGGGAGTACAAGGAGCGCGTGCACTTCAGCCTCGGCGAGGGGCTGCACGGCGAGTTCGTCGCCGCCGGTCCCGAGCCCGACCGGCTGCGCGAGTTCATTCCCCGGCTGCATGCCGAGGCGTTCGAGGCGGTGCTGCCCAGCGAGCAGCGCGGCGGCTCGGCCGAGTTGGTCGACGTCTGGCGTCAGGCGCGGATGTCGGCGCTGATGCCGTACCCCGAGACCCGTGAGGTGCTCGAGCGTCTGGGATCGCGGCTGGCGCTGGCACTCGTCACCAATGGCGCCGCGCGGCTGCAGCGGGCCAAGCTTGAGCGGACCGGGATCGAGCGCTGCTTCGACGTGATCGTCGACTCCGAGACCGTCGGGGTCGGCAAGCCGTCGCCGGAGATGTTCTGGGTCGCGCTGCGGGAGCTCGGCGTCAAGCGCGGCGAGGCGGCGATGGTCGGCAACGATCTGCGCCGCGACGTCGCGGGCGCGCGCGCAGCAGGTGTTACGCCGATCTGGGTCCATCGCCCGGCCGACCGTTGGGGCGACGAGGACCCAGGCGACGTCGAGGAGATCGCGGATCTGCGCGAGCTGCTGCAGCGGCTGCCCTAGCGAGCGCGCGCGGCGCGCTCGTAGCGCCGGATCCGCTCAGCGACCGCGCCGGCCAGGGCCGGGACGCCATCGGCGAGGCTTGAGAAGTACGGATCCTGGCTGGCCCCGTTCACATGCCGGCGATGACTGCCCTCCAGGAAGATGGCCGACTTCCACAGCGCGAACACCTCATACCACGGCAGCAGCTCGATCGAGCGGCCGGTACGCTCGGCGTAGCGCCGGGCGATCTCCGCTCGGCCGGGGAACCCCGGCTGTTGGGTGAGCCGCGAGAGGGCGAACATCGGATTCGGTGCGTCGCCGGCCTCGGTCCACATCGCCACGCAGTAGCCAAGGTCGGCGAGCGGATCGCCGACGGTTGCCATCTCCCAGTCCAGCACCGCTGCGAGGTGCAGCGGCGCGGCGAACAGCAGGTTGCCCAGCCGGAAGTCTCCGTGGACGAACGTCGACTCCGGGGAGGTGGGAAGGTTCGCCGAGAGCCAGTCGCTCGCAGCGTCGAGGTCCGGCAGCGGCCGAGTCTTGTTGCGGTCCAGCAGCGATCCGAACAGCTCCAGCTGGCGCTGCAGGTATCCCGAGCGCCTGCCGAACGACGACAGGCCGGACGTTTCCAGGTCCGCGTCGTGGAGCGTGACCAGCGCCGAAACGACCGCGTCGCTGATCGTCTGAGGTGCACCCGGCTGATCGAGCTCCGCGGGCAGCCCGTCGTTGATCGGGGAGCCGCCGATGAAATCCATCACGAAGAAGGGGGCGCCGATCACCTCCGGGTCGTCGCACTGCGCGAGCACCGACGGCAGCGGGAGCGCGGTCGCATCGAGCGCCTCCAGTACGCGCGCCTCCCGGATCACGTCATTGGCCGACGGAGCGAGCTCGCCGCGAGGGGGCCGGCGCAGGACGAAGCGCTCGTCGCCGCGTTCGATCAGAAACGTCAGGTTGGAGTGGCCGTCCCCGATCGGCTGGGCCGACAGCTCGCCCCGCCCGAGACCGACCTCGTCAAGGTACCGGCGCAGCGGTTCCAGGACGAGCGCGGCGCCGTGCTCCAGCTGCGTCGCCTCGCGCGCTCTGGTGACGATCGGCTCGCTCATCCCGGAGCGCCCGGCGTCGCGTCGATCACCTGGGCGGCCTGGCCGCTCACCGCGACCGAACGGGCTCGGTGCTGGTGCCGGCACCGGTGCCAGTTCCGTTCCCGGTCTCGGTCCCCGCGGCGTGATCGTCGAACACCTCGTCGACCCGCTCCGGTTCGGCCGCGGACACCTCCGGCAGTCCGGGGATCCCGTAGGAACCGAGGTACACGATGTAGAACAGGATCATCAAGACCATCCAGTCCATCCAGCCCAGGGCATTGCCGGCGAAATGGCCGGTCACGACCGGCTCGTGCAGCACGTGCTGCGCCAGTACGTAGGAGTAGAGGAAGAAGGTTCCGATGCCCAGGGCGAGCGTCAGCACGATCCGGATCGTGTAGTTGACCGCGGCGCTGAACCCAGTGGGGCGGTTGTCGAAGGCGTTTGACCACATGATCATCCAGAACACCCAGCACACGCCGAGCTGCGCCGGATACTCGTTGAAGTTTGGCGAGAGCGCGGCCGTAGTGTGCGATCCGAGGAACGCCTTGACCACCACGCGCAGCAGGAAGTAGAGACCGATGCCGGCGCTGATGTTGCCGACGAGCGAGGCCAGCGCCGTGCGGCCGCCGGGGCCGGCGAGCCTCCAGGGCCAGTTCTCGGTCAACAGACCGGTGACGATCGCGACGACGATGATCGAGTAGACGACGCCGATCGTGGTCGGAACGTCAAGCAGGTTGTGGCCCGGCTTGGCCCACGAGGCCAGGTTCGGCAACGCGAACAGCGCGTACAGGACGACCGTTGGGCCGGTGGTGGCGCCGATCTCAGCGATCCCGATCCACGGCTGCTTGAGGCCCAGGTGTCGCCACGGCCAGTGGTCCCAGTTGATCACGATCGTCAGGTACGTGAAGAAGCCGAACAGGACGAACAGGGCCGCCAGGAAATAACCGTTTCCCATCGCCACCTTCGAGGAGAACGCCGGGTCGAAGTGGCCCCACCCGGTAAACAGCGCGGTGATACCGATCGCCAGGCCCGAGGTGACCAAGATCAGCGTCACCCCACGGAGCGGCTGGGGGAGGCGATCAAACCAGTGGAACTCGAGGTTGAAGCCGATGAACACCACCATCAAGATCGCCCAGAACAGGGCTTCATCAAACGGCTCGGGATAGACATTGAACACGTGGAAATGCGGATCGACGAGCAGATACCAGAAGCCAAGCGAAAGCCCGCACACCACCACGAGGTTGGCCAGGCCAAACCAATACCACGGAAGACTTCGACGACGCATGCTGAGACTCCCTCTCCTCTTGAGGCCGGTCAACGTGTGACACACCGTGACACCTTGCGCCGCCGATAAGTCACCGCCCAATGTGGCAATTGGATTGCCACATCTGAAAGGCTGCGGCACCAAGCGGATCTGATCTTCTGGCACGGGGTTCTCGCCGTCAAGAATGCGCCGCGCTGTCGCAGTATCTGCGACGCATTGGCAAACGGCTTCCGAGGGCGTTACCGTGGCCCTGGGATCGGATACAGTGGCCGCGATGGCAGCGTGAGGTGTGACTCAAAGACGCGTCCATTCGACGCGGAATGCGACACGGGGCGCCCGAGCGCCGGGAGGTTTCATGGCTGACAATGCGGCAGCGCTCATAGCCCGGTTCCTGCACCAGCGAGGAGTCGAGCGCGTCTTCGGGCTGCAGGGAGGACACATCCAGCCGATCTGGGATGAGCTGGACAAGCTCGGCGTGGCGATCATCGACGTGCGCGACGAGGGTGCGGCGGTCCACATGGCCCATGCCCAGCGGGAGCTGACCGGTGCGATGGGCGTCGCGATCGTGACCGCGGGCCCCGGGGTGACCAATACCGTGACAGCGGTCGCCAACGCATCGGTGTCACGCATACCGCTGCTGCTGATCGGCGGCTGCCGGCCCCGGCCGCAGGAGAACATGGGACCGCTGCAGGGGATCGCGCACATCGACATCCTGCGGCCGATCACCCGCGTGTCGCGGACGCTCGCGGTCGCCGACCAGGTGCTGCGCGAGCTCGACGAGGCGTGGGCGCGCGCCGAGGGTGACCGGGGCGAACCCGGTCCCGTCTACGTCGAGATCCCGACCGATGTGCTGCGACAGGAGGTCGCGCCGGCGCTGGTCACCGACGAGCATCTGCGCGCCAAGCCCAAGCGGCGTCCGCGCCCGGAGCCCGAGCAAGTCGCCGCCGCCGGCGAGCTGATCGAGGAGTCCGAGCGGCCGATCGTGATCTCAGGGCGGGGCGCGCGCGTCGCCGGCGCAGCTGAGCTCATGCGGTTCCTCGACGCGTCCGGCGCCGCCTACCTGGACACGCAGGAGAGTCGCGGTCTGGTGCCCGAGGACCATCCGTCGGTCGTCGGCTCGATGCGCTCGCGGGCGATGCGCGACACCGACCTCGTGATCACCGTCGGTCGGCAGCTGGACTTCCAGCTGGGGTTCGGTTCGCCGGCGGTGTTCGGCGACGCGCGCCTGATCAGGATCGCCGACACCGCGGCCGAGCTGATCGACAACCGGCGAGGCGACGTCGAGCTGTTCGCCGATCCCGGAGTCGCGCTGGCGGCGCTCGCCGAGGCGCTCGACGCGCGCGGCGATACGCACTCCGACCGTGACTGGCTCACGAGTCTGCACGCCGAGCACCTCGGCCGAGCTCACACCTACCTCGACGAGCTCGGCTCCAGCCCCGCCGGTTCCGATGGCCTGATGCATCCCAATCGCATCTTCGGCGCGCTCTCAGAGGCCGGGCTACAGGACGCGGTCACGGTCGCCGACGGCGGCGATTTCCTGAGCTTCGCCCGGCTCGGTCTGCGCGGATGGCGGTATCTGGATGCCGGGGCATTCGGGTGCCTGGGCGTCGGCGTGCCGTTCGGCATCGCCGCCGCACTCGCCTACCCCGACCGCCCGGTGGTCGTCGCCACGGGCGATGGCGCGTTCGGGATCAACGCGATGGAGATCGACACCGCCGTGCGCCACGGGGCGCGGATCGTCGTGATCGTCGCCAACAACCGGGCCTGGAACATCGAGCGCTACGACCAGCTTCAGAACTACGGGCGGATCGTCGGCACCGAGCTGCGCGACTCAGACTACGCCGAAATGGCGCGAGGTCTGGGCGCGTACGGCGAGCGCGTGAACGATCCGGCGCAGCTGTTGGGGGCGATCCGGCGCGGGCTCGACAACGCGCCGGCGCTGATCGACGTCGTGGTCACCCGCGATGCTCCGTCGCCGGACGCCGGCAAGGGCCTGGGCTTCGTGCCCGACTACCAGGCGCTGACGCCGTGGAACGATAAGGAGATCGAACGCCGAGCGGCGATGGCGCCCTCGCCCTCGGGCCAGGCGGGATGAACCGGAAATCTCGATCGGCTGAGCATCGCCCTACCCGCGCAGCTCCACGCCGGCCGCCTCGCGGTCCCAGGTCTCCTCGGTGATCCCGCGGTCGCGCAGTTTCTTCTTCTGGACCTTCTGATTCGGTGTGCGCGGGATCTCCGAGACGAACTCGATGTAGCGCGGGACGGCGAAATGCGGCATGCGCTCGGCGCAGAAGTCGTGCAGCTCGGTCGGGTCGACCTCTTCTCCGTCGTTGAGGATGACGCAGACCTTGACCTCGTCCTCCGATCCCTCCCCAAGATCCGAGGCAACGGCGAAGGCGGCAGCCTCGTTGACTGCCGGGTGCTCCTGAACGTTTGACTCGATCGTGTACGACGAGATGTTCTCGCCGCGACGCCGGATCATGTCCTTGGCGCGGTCGGCGAAGATCAGGTGGCCCTCCTCGTCCAGCTTGGCCATGTCGTCGGTGTGGAACCACAGCTCCCGCCACGCCTCGAGCGTTTTCTCCGGCAGGTTGTGGTAGCCCTGCATGAGAATCCCGCTCGACTTCGGGCGCACCACGATCGCGCCAGGCTCGCCTGGCGGCCGCGGCTCTCCCGTTTCCGGATCCTCGATCCGCACGTCGAACCATTCGTCGATCGGCTTGCCCGCCGCGCCGGGCTTCAGCGGGTCGTCCATGTGGCGGTAGGTGACGACGCCGATCTCGGTCATCCCATAGCCCTCAAGGCACGTGACGCCGAAGCGGGCTTCGAAGTCCTCGACGATGTCCTTCGGGGCGGGCTGCACGAGCACGCGCTTGAGCGGGTTATCGGCGTCGTCGTCCTGCGGCTCCTGGCCGTAGATGAACTGCAGGATCACGCCGATCGTGTTGGTGATCGTCGCACCGCTCTCGCGGACCTGCGATAGCCACCGTGACGCGCTGAACTTCGGCCACAGGCTCAC
>Ga0302326_10027543_pt1 | contig 11458 bp, 9 predicted proteins | sample Palsa_T0_3_FD_202264 | JGI IMG/M metagenome (GOLD analysis project Ga0302326, IMG submission 202264) | Peat permafrost microbial communities from Stordalen Mire near Abisko, Sweden - Palsa_T0_3 | ecosystem: Environmental > Terrestrial > Soil > Palsa > Peat permafrost | place: Sweden: Abisko...
GCACGGTCAGTCCGGCTTCGACACCCTCGAGCTTGCCGCGCAGATAAGCGGCCAGCGCCTGTGTGTCGATCTGTTCCCCTTCGCGGACCGGGGCGAAGTCGGAAGGCGTAGTCATGCGATAGCCAGCGGGCGGATGGGCGATCCTGTGCCCCCGCGGATTTTCAGCGGCGTAGCCACGAATAGAAAAGTGTACCGCCGCTCGGCCGCCAGTTGCTCCAGGTTCAGGCACTCAATAATGTGGATGCCGTTCTCCACCAATAAGTGGACGTGTACGGGCATGTTGGAATCGGGCACTTTCTCGAAGGCCACAGTGTCGGACCCAGCGGCGAATATGCCCCGGCTGCTGAGCCAGCGCGCGCCCGGCTCGCGCGGCCCCGGCCCATGTACGTGGGCGATGAAGCGGGCGGCATCGTCCCAGAAACGCGCCCATCCGGTGCGCAACAGCACCACATCGCCGGGCCGGATTTCCACCTGCGCGGCGGCTGCGGCGGCATCCAGATGTTCGGGCGCGATCTCGAAATCCGCCGGCAACTCCTGCATACCCGCTTGCCCCGCGATATCCAGCAATACGCCGCGGCGCAGAATAGGCGCGATGGTATCGACCGTATGCCGCTCCAGGCCGCCGACGTACGTTTGCACGTCCGCCGCTTGTTCGCCGCCATACAGCTTGCCGCCGCACGAAAAATGGCACAGCGCATCGATATGGGTACCCACGTGTCCGCCCAGCGCCAGGCCCTCGGAAGCCGAGCTGGAGCCATTGCGCGCGACGTAGTCGCCATGCTTCTTGTTCAAGCCGAACAGGAATGGCGGATGATTGGGATGATGCGGCATTCCAGGGTAATAGGGTTGCGCCAGATCGTAGACGCGGGCCGATTGCACAGCCGCGAGCAGTTGCTCCATAGGTCGAGAGTCCCGCTCTCGATTCTCCCACAGCGCGATACAATCGGAGCAAGCGCGTGAAAATCACCATTTCAAAGGAAAACTACCTGAAGGCCATCGCGGAGGCCGAATCCGAGGGTGAAACCGTGAAGGCGGCCACGCTGTCGCGCTGGCTGAATGTCACGGCGCCCGCGGTTACGATGGCCATCAAGCGGCTGAAGCGGGATGCGCTGATTCTGGTGGGCGAGGAGGGTCACATCACGCTGACCGCCGCCGGCCGCGAGATCGCCAATCGCATCTTGAACCGGCACCACTTGATCGAGCGCATGCTGACCGAGATCTTCGGCATGGAGTGGTACAAGGTCCACGAAGAGGCGGAGCAACTGGAACACGCGGTTTCGGGCGATTTCGAGCGCAAGTTGATCGAGAAACTGGGCGCCGGAGAAGCCTGCCCGCACGGCAACCGCGTGGGTCTGGATACGCCCGCCGACCGGCACCGGCGCGGCCTGAAGACGCTGGATGAAAGCGCGGCCAGCGAAGCCGTGGCGGTTTCGAGCGTTTACGAGCGCGACCGGCGGCTGCTGGAGTATCTGGAAGGCTTGGGTGTGCGGCCGGGATCGAAGGTGAGCGTGGAATCCCGCAACGCCGACGACACGCTGACCCTGCGCGTCGACGGGCAGCGCGTGCAACTGGGACGGTCGGCGGCGCAGAAGGTGTGGGTAAAGAAGGAGCAGGAGTCAGGAGTCAGAAGTCAGAATAAGACAGCTACGCCCGCATCCGAGGCTTGTTATTCTGACTCCTGACTCCTGTCTCCTATTTCAACGCCTCCAGCGCCGGCTGCATCCAGGAGAACAGCACGTTCGAGATCGAGGGAAACAGCGAGGCGAGCAGACCGAAGATGGGCAGTGCGCCATAGCGGGCCAGCTTGAGGTAGAACGGCGCGTTCAACTCGCCCGGTTTGGTGCCCGCGATCCGGCTTAGGATGGGATCGCGCTCGATCTCGATCAGGCAACTCCCCAGCGTCAGGGTGATGGCAACCAGCAAAAGCAGCAGAAATCGCCCAATCCACTGCGGGGACTGAAAACTATAGGAATTCAACGAAAACATCAGAAGCACGAAACCGATAGACGGGAACCACAGCAGGTTTTGGATCTGCCGCATGCCATAAAGCAGGAACAGGGAGTAATGCAGAGCCACGAAGCCCTCGGCGAGATCGGCGACGTTTTTGGGATCGCCGGGAATCTTCAACGGCGGGTCGTGCGGCGGCGGCGGTTCCTTTTTCTCCGGCTCCTCTTTCCTGGATACCGTGATGGCGTCCGGCGGGGGCCCGCCCTTGGAAACTACCAGCGCAACGGCCAGGCCTTCCCGCTCCTGCTCCTTGCCGTCTTCCGCTTTCGCCGCCGGCTTCGCGGCATCGGACGACGATTCTCCGTCCAACTTCCCCACCAATGGCCCGGACCTCCAGGCGCTCACCATTGCTTTCCACATTCCGCCGGCGGCCTCCGTACCTAGTCTGGCGAGCTTCCGGTGCGTTTCGACAAGATCCTTCCGGCTCGGCGGATCCTCGATCTCCATGGCCGCCTTGAGATACTCAAGGTATTGTGCGTGCCACCCGTTCACGTCGGCCATGGACGGAGCGGAGTCCGTGGACCGCTCCGGCAGCAGCGCCATGTCGTGGAGGATCAGCGCCGAGTTCAAATGAATATCGAGAGACTGAAGATTGAAATGGCGCACCCAGATGGGGCGGTTGCCCGCCGCGGGCGCCACCTGGATGAAAGCGCGCGCCAGAGGCAGGACCCCGAGGCTGGCCGTGAAACCGCGCAGAGATCGCCACAAAACCCGGATGTGCCAGCAGGTCAGCAGCAGCAGGAACGCCAGCAGGAGTTGTAGCGGGATACAAATCGAATCGTACAGCGAACCGTCGATCGAAGCGAGCTGGACGTCCACGCGGAACAGGAAATAGAGTCCCACCAGGCAGAGGCCCAGCCACACGGCCAAGGCCCCATCGTACTTGAACGTCGGGTTCCGATCCGCCAAATCGGTCAGGCGGAGGCCTGCCGCCGAACCGGCGGAGCGATTGAAACGGTTGCGAAGCTCGTCCAGGCGCGGGCTTAGCGGCGACTCCTTATCCGGCGCGATTCCGGGTTCGTCGCAAGATGCCAAATGCAGCCTGGTGACATGCACGAAGCACCAGAGCAGCAGCGCGAGGAGCGCGGCCACGATCGGCCACAGCGGCGAAGATCCGAACCGCAGTTCGGCCACCCGGAACGAGAATAATTTGCCGCTCCCCGGGCCGCCGCAACGGAGAAACCACAGCACTCCGTCTCCCGCCGCCAGCCCCACCGCGCCCGCTGCCAGCCAGGCGGGCAGACAGAGTCCCGGCTTAGTACAGCGCGGGCGGCATCCCTGCCACATCATTATCGCCGGCAAGGCGCAGCCAGGCAGCATGAGCATCAGCCACGGCCAGTCATCCAGCAAGTGCGGCCAGTCATTGGCCACGCGCGCAATGCCAGCCGCGGCCTGAATTGCGATCAGCGTCAGCAGGAACACAAAGAGATAGAAGCCCCGCCAGGACTCACAGACGCAGTGGTCGCCGCCTTCGCATCCAATGGGTTCGAAGCGCGCGTCGGCCCGCCACTTGGGATTGCGTACCAGCAGCAGGATCCAAACGCCGATCGCGGTGCTGAACAGGGCGAACCCGCTGGATAGAAAGTTTGAACCTTCGGATGATGGCATTCCGCCGAAATCGGGCGTACGGCTTCCGGTGGGCCACGTTCTCACGGGCAGGAAGCCGCGGCGGTCCAGCGTCAGGAGCCATCCCCGCGATTCCGGCGCCGCTGGTTCGAGGGGGCAGCGGCCCTCTCCGGCCAGCAACGAACAGGTTGCGTGAAACACGCCTTCCGAGAGAGTATCGGGATAAATATCGATCCGGTTCCCGCCTTCCCAAAGCTGGCTCTCGGCAAACAACGGATAGCTGGCGAGAAACAGAGATCCGGCCAGGGGCTGCGTCTGTTCCGCCTGTACGAAGAGCAGGTCGGCATGCTCCACCACCACGCGCGTGTCCGGGCACTGCCGCCGCAGAACGCCTGCCAGAAACAACTCGTCCAGCACGTTGGTGGCGCTAACGAAAACAATCCGGATGTCCGCCCGCGCGATGGCGCGCGTAATCTCGTTGATCACGCCATTCTGCGAAAGGGGCGTTTGCGTTTGGGAGAAAGTGGGGATACTATCCTCGCCGGCGTTGGGATCGGTGAGCGAGAAGTCCGGGTTCGGGGTGGGCGCGGTTTGCGGCTGGGCGGCCTGCACCGCTTTGTGATAGGCATCCCGCAAATGCGAGATTTCGCGCGGAAATCGGAAAACCTGAAACGAATCGTGCGCGCCGGGCTTTTGGCCGGAGGCCGCCGCATCCCCGAAGGTGGATTCGTCCTCGGCCAGCACGGCGACTCGAGAAGCCGGTATACGTAGCTCGCGGCGCAGATCCTGGAGATGTCGATACTGGGCCGCGACGTCCTGGGTCGCCGAATGAAACCGGACATTCGGCCGGGTCGCTGCCCGGAAAGCCTGGATAGCGCTCGGACTCTGCGCCGTCCCGCTTTCCACCCGGTAGCGATACTTGTCCGATTGGGGCGGGTATTGGTCCTGGATAATTAAGCGGCTCAGGGAATGGAACGAGCCGGAAAATGTGGGTCCGGCGATTTTCACCGCGGTCGAAGGGCAAAGCGCACGCATGTAGGCGCGCGCGATTTGGAATTGACGGGGATTCACTCCCGCGGTGGGCGACTCGCCCGCCACAAAAACCAAGAGGGATCCCCTCGGCCAGCCCTGGTCCGGCAGCGGATGCTTGGGCGCGGCGGGCCGGAACATCAGCACACCTGGTTGCTCGTCCGGCGCCGATGGTGTGGTGTCTCCCTTGCCGCCGCTGCTCCAAGGGAGCCACTGCGTGGCAAACTCCCAGTCCGCCTCAGCCGCACCGCGTTGAATCGCCTCGATGGAGTGGTCCGCGAATAGCGGGAGCCGGGTATGCGACGGGTCGGGCACGGTGGCCAGCACGCATTCGACGCCCTCGATGTCGGTCAATCCGAAGAGTTTCCGAATGTCCGCGGGCTTGGTGAAGTCTACGTCCTTGAACTCCACCACGGAAAATGGCGGCTTTTCGGAGGGCGCGAAGAAATGCCGGGTGGCGGTCCAGGGGCCGTCCGGCGCCGCAGGCCCGCCGGTTTGCTGGGTCTGCCCATCGGTGGCTTTTGCGCTGCCACGGGTCTGTTCGGCGGACCCCGCTTCGTGCGTCGTGGGAATCGCAAGATGGGCCAGCAGCGCCAGGAGCGCGACGATTCCGACCGATAATCCGGCGTTTTGATTCACAGACGGCGACCCGTGCCTATATCAGGTAGTGATTATAAGCCGGAAATCGTTTCACTGGAGGCTGCTGGTTTCCAAAAAATCATGTGCACCACCAAATGATCGAGTCGTTTCGGACGTCGCAGAGCCAATTCAGGGGATAACCCGCCCACGCCGGCAGGCCGATGTCGCCCCAACGTTGGTGCCCAAACTCATGCGCAAGCGTTCGCTTGCCGAAATTGATGTGTCCCGGGTCGATCCGAGTCCGCCGGCAGCCATGATCGGAGCCCGATACACCCGCATGGGGCTGACCCGGGTCCGCCTCAATGTAAATCGTCACGCCCCTAGGCTCGGCCACGGAGATTGCAGGCTCGGTGCCCACGGTCGGGAGAAATTGAAAGCCAGGCCCGTAAATGCGTTTGAGCCATTCCAGGGATCGTTGTACTTCGCAGTCGCCGCTCACCTGAGGCGACAGGACTATTCGAACGGTCCCCGGCCTTATTGGCTCTCCGAACAGGAGCGGGCAGAATGCGAGCAGCACTAGCGCAATTAGGGCGACAGGGACCGCCAGTAGGACATGGGGTCGCCACTTGGGAACTACAGGCGGCGGGCCTTTTCCGAGATTTAGGGCCGTCAAGGGCACAAATGTATTAAACTACACTTGATATGTGTTGTACAATGAAAAGGTAGGTATGCCGAAGAAGGACATTTTGGCGGTCCCTTGGCGTCGCTGGGTCGGACTTGCGCGGACGCTGTTCGTGACGCTCGTGATTCTTGATCTCGTGCTGCTGTTGCCGCCGCTAGCCGGCTTGGCCCGCTCTGCCGATCGCGGGAACCCGCAGGCCGGCGCGACCGAGGGTCTGTGGGCGTTTCTCGCCGTTGCCCTTGCGTTGGTGGCCACTACAGTATTCATCTGGTGCCTACAGGCGTGGCTTGCGAGCAGGACGATTGCGATTGCTATTACGAGCGAGATGGTCAGCCTCCTGGAGCGGGCATTGGATGATGCTCAAGTAGCGGCTACGCGGCGAACGCAACTCTCGATTCAGCTTCGGCGGGAGTTGGACAGCACACTGTCCATGGTCGAATACAGGCCCCTTGCGCGCGTCTGGCGAAGGCAAAGGGTCAAGCTGCGGGGCAATGTCCTTGTGACATGCGCCGTGGCAAAGGCAGTTCTGAGCGCATTCGGCAAACGCGTGGTCCCAGAATGCGCAAAGCGCTTGGACACACTGCCAGCCGAGTGGCTCAAGGAGCAGCCGGAATGGAGCGCGGCGCCGGAGGAGGACCGGCGAAGCGCGGAAGCTAGCATCACGCAGTTGAGGCTTTTGTTCAACTGAGCGCTCAAGCGCGGGCCGCGTACGCCCTGCGCCCGTCCAGGCTCCTGTAGGCTCCGCGAGGGATCGCAGCTCTCCTAGATGCCTCAGGTCTTCGAAAAGGCCTCTTTGACCCATTCGATCAGTCGGTGGTTAGGAGCATCTTTGCGAAGATAGGTGGTCCCTTCCGGAAGGCCCTGTAGATCGCCACGGTCCAGCACGGTGTAAACCAGCACTGGAATGTTTGTTGTTCTGCCGTCCACCCGCAGCTTATTTCGGCATTGGACCCCAGCCGTCATGAAAGAATCCAGTGTCGATGGCTGGTCGGTCACCTCTGTGTCCGTCCATGGCAGCATGACGTCGAGAATTATGCACGCCGGCTGCCTTTTCGCGATCTCTTCGAACTTGGTGAGAAATGCGTGGTGTGTCGCGATGTGCTCGGTTTCGACCGAATCGCCAAAGGTTTCCTGCAAGAGGCCCAGCGTGAACTCGGCCTCTAGGTAGTCGTCCTCCACCACGTAGATCAGTTTCTTATCCATGACCCACCTCTTTACGGCTTGGCGACAGGAAACACCATGCGCATCTCATTGTAGCCATCGGCGTCCGTCGCGGACACCTCCAGCCGGCCCCGGTGAGCGTTTAGTACTTCCTTCGCCATCCACAAGCCGATGCCAGACCCGTCTACTGACCGCATCATCGCCTCCCGCCCGCGCCATCCTCTGGTGCCCGCACGTTTCGCGCCTTCCGGGCTAATCGGTATGCTCTGGCCCCGAAAGCTCAGGCGCATTTCGCTGTCGTGCAGCGAAGCCGCCACCGTGATTGTGGCGCCAAACGTACCATATTTGCCGAAGTTATCCAACACATTACCGGCCGCCTGCTCAAACAAATCAATATCGATTGACAGGCTGGCGGCGAACTGGAAGCTGTCGGTGTCCACGGAGATGCCGATCCGATTCTGTTGCCAAAGGGTTCGGTTCTCGCTGGCGAGCTCGATCAGAGGTCTGATCAAATCCCCAGGTCCAACGACGTGCAAGTCAGGCTGAATCGGTTCTCCCGACGCGAGATTCGAAAAAAGCCTAAGGTTAATCACCAGCAGTTTAACTTTGCCAAGCAACCCGCAAACGGCGTCCATCTGTTTGTCCTTGGTAGCTTCACGAATTCTTGCGGCACGCTTGTGTGCCTGAAATACGGGGCTGCGTAGTTGGTGCAGGAACATGCGATATGTCTGCGCCTGCTTCTCGATCGCTACTTGCAGCCGGAGATAGAGGCCGGTAAGATGCCCGAGCAGCAGGAGCATTTCATTGGCTTGTTCGGGGAATCGAACTTCGCCTTTTCCGCGTACGGCGATCATGCCCAGGAAGTCCCCGTCCCCGAGGATTGGAGCGTAAACCGCCTGTCTCACGCCGGGCAGCCCCCCAGTTATGGGCGGACTCTCGCCCTCCAGACGAAAAACCGCTCTCGTGCGGTACAGTATGGCCGCCGGCGTCCGAGGCGGATCTTCGTCAAACCGGTAGGCGCGCTGCCCGCGCGCGGGCTCCGCCGGTCCGCTGCGGTCGTACACCGCGGAGAGAGTAATCTCGCACCGATCTAAATCGGCCAGACTGACATCCACGTAGTCGGCGCCGATCAGGCAGTCGCGAGCGACGCTCAGGGCGGCGCGCAGAATCCGCCGTTGGTCGGTTGCCCCGCCGGTGAGGTCGTTTTGTACGGATTTGTTGAAGGCGCTCACCTGCTTGGCGAATCGCTGCCACATGTCCAACTCGCGATTCAGATCCTGGCGGTCAATCAAATTGCTCCAGAAGTGGCCTACGCGGGATGCGATCAATTCAAGTAGATCGGTCTCCCGCCTTGCAAAATAGTACGGTGCGCGGACTGCGGCACAACACCGGATGACTCCGTAGACGCGCTTGCCCAGGGAGATTGGCACAGCCATGAAGCTGATCGGAGGCAGTTCCTCGTCCGCGCTTATCCTAAGCGCCCCTCTCACCGTTTCTTCCAGCTTGAGTTCGTAGCGCCAATCAAGCCCAAGATATCGCGAATGATCGAAATCTCGGACGTCGACGACGGCGATCGGGCCGTTGCGCAATACCCACGGTGTAAACCCGCCCTCATCCTTCCGATATTGCTCATTGTGAAGCAAGGGCGGACAGGTGGTGGCGACATTTCGATAACAGCCGGGCGATTCCAAGGGGTTTTCCAGGTAGATGGCGGTTTCCAGGCACTGGAAGCCCTTCGCCACGGCCTCGCATACCTTCTGCATGCTGGCGCGGACCTTCTGCGGCGGAGCCCCGGGATCTTCCTCCGCTTCGCGGATGATCGCACTTATCTCCTCCAAAATACGGAAACTGACGCGATCTCGCACGGTGTGATAGAGCGCTGGGATGTGGACTGCCAGGTATTCGAGCAGCCGTACCTCGCGTTCGTCCCAGTCCCCCGCTCTTTGACGATAAACGGTCAAAGCTCCCGGCCTCTCGTATACTCTCACCGGCACTGCACAGAGCGACCCAATACCGGTGCGCGCTACCCACCTTGCGGCGCGCTCCGGCAACGACAGGCTGGACACATCCGCAATCAATTGCGGTAGGCCGGTTCTCATCACGCTGCCGCTGGTTACGTCCGAAGGCAGGTCGTGTTCAGGGTAGTGTAGTCGGTCGTGAAAGCCCGCTGCGATAGCCAGAAGGTTCTCGTCACTCTCTTCCCCGGGCGCCCGCATGCCGGGAAGCCGGGGCTCAATCTGCCAGAGCGCGCAACCATGCGCGCCAAGCTCATCGGCAACTTGCACTAGCATCTCGCTCAAGACCGAAAGATCCGGACGGGAAAGCGCGATCGAAACCACGCGCGACAGCGCATCGGGTGGGACTGGCGCATTCTTACCCATTTTGATCCGTTTTCACTTAGGATATCTCGAACGCCAGCGGCAAGTGAACGCCGCGTAGTGTTACGCGCCCGCCGGCTTCCGCGGATACCGCGACTTGGAAATCGCGGGCGTTTCCGCAGATTCCGGCTGCAGATGCGTCAGCAGGTGTTCCTTGATCATCCCAAACGCCGTCTCCGGATCGTCCGCGTACCGGAACAAATTCAGGTCCGCCGCGCCGATCGTCCCATGCCGCACCAGCGCATCGAAATTAACGACTTCCTTCCAGTAGCTCGACCCATATAGCACGATCGCGACTTTCTTGGCCAGCTTTTGCGTTTGGGTCAGCGTGAGGACCTCCATCATTTCGTCCAGCGTCCCGAAGCCTCCCGGAAACACGACCAGCGCCTTCGAAAGATACGCGAACCACAGCTTGCGCATGAAGAAGTAGTGGAACTCGAAGCTCAGCCCCGGTGAAATGTACGGATTGGGCAACTGCTCAAAGGGCAGGCCGATGTTCAATCCGATGGTCTTGCCGCCGGCGTCGGCCGCGCCGCGATTGGCGGCTTCCATGATGCCCGGTCCGCCGCCGGAACAGACCACGAAGCGGTGCGTGCCGTTCTCGGTGAACTGCGCGGCCCACTCGGTGACCACGCGGGCCAGCGTACGCGCATCGTGATAATACTGCGCCAGCGGACCGTCGTCGCGTATCCGGGCGGAGCCGAAAAATACCACCGTGTCGCGGATCTTTTGGTGCCGGAACACCGTCTGCGGCTCCAGATACTCGGCCAGCAGGCGGATGGCCCGCGCATCCGGGCTATTCAGAAAATCCTGGTCCAGGTAGGCTACCGGTTGGCGGGTGTCAGGCGTCTTGTCGTTTGTCATTTTCCAATCGCTCGATTCTTTTTTTCAGGTCGCGCAGGTTTTTTAGCAGCTCCGGCAGCTTGGGAAATGCCGTGATGGCGCGCAGCCATTCGTTCGCGGCAAACGCCGGCGAACCGGAGACGCGCGCGCCGGCCGGCACGTCGCCGCCAATGCCGCTCTGCGCGTACACGATGGCGTCGTCGTGAATGGTCAGGTGGCCGGAGACGCCCACCTGTCCGGCCAGCAGCACGTTGCGCTCCAGAATGGAACTCCCGGCGAGGCCGGTCTGCGCGCACACGATGTTATCCTCGCCGACCACGCAGGCGTGCCCGATCTGCACCAGGCTGTCGATCTTGGCGCCGCGCTTGACGCGGGTTTCGCCTACCGTGGCGCGATCCACCGAGGTGAGGCTTTGCACCTCCACGTCGTCTTCGATCACCGTGACGCCGGACTGTACGATCTTATAATGCGTACCGTCGGCGCGTTTGGCGAACCCGAAGCCGTCTCCGCCGACGACTACGCCATTCTGCAGGATCACGCGGTTTCCGATGCGGCAGAACTCGCGCACCACGGCGTGCGCATGGGCCAGGAAATCGTCGCCGATGTGCGCGCCTTCGTAGATGACCGCATGCGGATGCAGCACGGCATTGCGTCCGATGCGCACGCGCTGGCTCACCACGGCGAACGGGCCGATGGATGCGCCTTCACCGATCGCGGCGGTTTCCGCGACGAACGCCAGCGGGTGAATGCCGGGCGCGGGGCGCGGCGGCCGATAGAAAAACTCCAGCGCGCGCGCGAAATCCAGATAGGGATTGCCGGATATCAGGCGCGCCAGGCCGGGGGGGCCGCTGACATCGCGCTCGGGTGCGGAAAGCAGGATGGCGCCCGCGCGTGTGTGCCTGACCTTGGGCGCGTACTTGGGGTTCGCGAGAAACGTCAGGTCGCCCGGACCGGCGTGCTCCAGGCCGGCGACTCCGGTGATTTCGATATCACCATCGCCCGATAGTTCGCAATCCAGCCGGGAGGCGATTTCGCGTAGTTTCATGGGCCAAGCTTCAGATTAGCCTGAAACCGGAGACGCCGCGCAACTCGTCCAAGACTGAAAGGAGGCCTGGCGATGGCGCGGCTTTGGATATTAGCGCTGGCCGGCGTTTTGTTGCGCGCGCAGGATCCCACGCACCGGAACGCCAATTTCAGCAAAGAGCAGGAGGCG
>Ga0302326_10027544_pt1 | contig 11458 bp, 9 predicted proteins | sample Palsa_T0_3_FD_202264 | JGI IMG/M metagenome (GOLD analysis project Ga0302326, IMG submission 202264) | Peat permafrost microbial communities from Stordalen Mire near Abisko, Sweden - Palsa_T0_3 | ecosystem: Environmental > Terrestrial > Soil > Palsa > Peat permafrost | place: Sweden: Abisko...
CCAGTCATACATAGCCCATCGCTCAGTGAAGAAGGTGTGCTCTGGTAGGACATGCGGAGTTGGGGGGACGAAGCGCTTATTTCTGCCCTTGGTGTGGAAATCTTGGCAAGAATGTCACTCATATGCAATGAAAATTCCGTGTTGTGGCCAAATTTACGCACGCAGAATCTCGACAACGATCGCCGCGCTGTGGTTGCTCGGAACGCAGGGCGATAAATGCCATATATCGGGTGATAAATAAAAAGTATTGGACAAGACACCGCAATCACTAGAGGCTGGGGAAAAAGACTGGCACCGCGCACGTCGAAGGTTCCAGCTCCCTGAATCTTCTGAAGGAGCAAACACCAACGCGTGCTCTTTGGGATTGCGCAAGGATATTCAGAGAGGCCATCGGAACAAATGAAACGGAGGTGAGTAACGCGATGAGTACCCGATTCCTGACCGAATGCGAAGTATATGGCAGAGTTAGCACAAGGTTCGACAACGATTTCGCAAACAACGAACTCTATCCGCCAATGAATGGCTAGATCCGAAATGCGTGAGCTCTGAGCTCAGTTTTCCGAAGAGATTGTTATAAACGTCGAATTGATTGCTCCACAGGTTGTGCGAAGGAGATGGCGCATGGATCGCTCAGTCGAAAAGCTACTCTATTCGCGGCGCGACACCGCCGAAGCACTCAGCTTAAGCATTCGTTCGATCGACTACCTCATCACGACCGGTCGTCTTCCCGCTCGGCGTGTTGGAGGAAAGATCCTCATTCCAGTAAGCGCGGTGCGTCGCTTCGCCCGAGAAGATCACCCCGATTCAGTCCGCACTGCCCACGCGTCCGATCACGCGAAGGCCGGTCAACATTCTTCGGAACCGTCGACTAGCCGCTTTCAGCCTCAAAGTGAAGGCCTCGATGAGGCCGATCGCCGCACTGCGGACGGCCGTGCGTGATTCCCTGAAACTTCAGGCAGCAGAATCCAGTTTTTCAATTGCCGCTTGATTGTGTTCTGGAGCCAGATGTGCATACCTGGTGGTCATTGAAATCGTCTTGTGGCCAGCCAGTTCCTGCACTGTTCGCAAATTGACATCTTTCATAACGAGGCGACTGATGAACGTATGGCGCAAGTCGTGCCAGCGAAAGTTTTTCAGCTTCGCCGCTTCGACAGCTAGCTCAAACCATTTGCGCGGATTGTTCAGATCGTACCCGTACTTCGAGAGAAAGACTCGGCCGTTGTGCGGCCGCGAAGCGTGTAATGCCTCGAAAACTTTTAGGCATGTCTTGTTTAGCGGGATTTCCCGATCGCTGCCATTCTTGGTTCGCTCCAAGCGGACACGTTTACGGGACAGCGATACCTGAGTCCATTCCAGCGTGAACTGTTCACTCTTTCGCATGCCCGTGTTAAGCGCAACATCAAATTCCGGCATATGGGTCGAGAATCGCTGCTTGATCACTTCGCGCAGCCGCTTCTCCTCATCATCGGAGAGGAACCGGATGCGCGCATTGTTTTCGGCTCTCTGCTCGACCATTCGGGCGGGATTGCTGGTCACCTTTCCGTCAGCGAGCGCGATCTTGTACGTCTTTCCAAAAACATTCTTATACCGATTCTTTGTAGCCGGAGACCATTTGTGGGAACCGATCCAGGAATCGATGTCAGACGGTTTGATCTCTTCAGCAACTCTGTCCGCGAACGCTTCCAAGATAAATTTCATTCTGCCTTTGAAGTTCCTGACATCCCTGCGCTCGTGGCTGATGTACCAGTCGATTGCTTCCTGGGCCAGCACCGAGAACTTGATGCCTTTATCTCTCATATTCGTGGGCATCTTCACACCGCGGTGGATGTCAGCCTTACGAATCTTGTAGAGCTTGATGGCGTCACCCCGCCGCCCCACTTTTTCGCGATGTTCGACTCCGTTGACTTTGAAACGAATCCACCAAATGTCGGAGCCCGGCTCCTTCTCAAAGACCCCTCGTTCCTTGCGAATCACCTTCCTTGGCATGGGGAGTTTGCCTCCTGGATGCGATCCTAGCAAATTTGGAACAAAGTGGCACCAGAAGTGGCACCAGCTCTTATTTCTTGATTTCCTGATCCAGAAAATTATCTCTGTAAGCTATTGATTCTATGGTGCCCAGAGGGGGACTTGAACCCCCACGACCGGTAAAGGTCTGCGGATTTTAAGTCCGCTGCGTCTGCCAATTTCGCCATCCGGGCTTTCAAACGAAGGCGCGATCCTGCTGCGAATGTGTCTCCTATGATAGCGTCTTGTCCTTTGTTACGCGATTCGGCACACATATCCAAACTGTTCGATTGCGATCGAAGTCGAACCCCGGAGTCCAAAACAGATCCAAGCGGATTGCGGCAGCTTCCAGGCTCTATAACATCGCTTTTTTCCGGCGGTCCCGGCCTTGAATTTGTTAGGATTCGCTTCGGCTGTGATTCTATGTCGGGAGCCCCCCTGATGCGCACATCGTTCACCGCTGTTCTTCTCTTGAACCTTTTCCTTCCCTTCTGTTTCGCTCAAACCCCTGCACCGGCAACGCCCGCACCGCCTCCTCCGACTGAAGATCAGATCAAAGCCGCGGCAGCAATGCCGTTTCGTAACGCGAATTTGCCGATTGAGCAACGTGTCGACGATCTGGTTTCGCGCTTAACTCTCGAAGAAAAGGTTTCGCAGCTTATTGATCGCGCCTCACCGATTCCACGACTCGATATCCCCGCGTACAACTGGTGGAACGAAGGACTGCATGGGATCGCGCGATCCGGTTACGCCGCCCTTTTCCCGCAAGCCATCGGCAACGCGGCAACCTGGGATGCGCCACTGTTAGAGAAGATCGGGGCTGTCGTGTCGACAGAAGCCCGGGCCAAATTCAACGACGCGATTCTGCACGGCAATCACGATCGATTTTACGGACTTACCATCTGGTCGCCCAACATCAATATCTTTCGCGATCCACGGTGGGGACGTGGCCAGGAGACTTACGGAGAGGATCCGTTCCTCACCAGCCGGCTTGGCGTCGCGTTTGTGAAAGGCATCCAGGGCGACGATGCCAACTACTTCCGCGCCATCGCGACGCCCAAGCACTACGCCGTCCACAGCGGACCGGAGACGACCCGCCACAAAGTCGACGTAGATCCAAGCGATCACGACTTATGGGACACATACCTCCCCGCATTTCGTGCCACGATTACCGAGGGCAAAGCAGACTCGATCATGTGCGCCTATAACCGCGTGGATAAGGATCCGGCCTGCGCGAGCAAAATGCTGCTCGGCGATATTCTTCGCGGCGACTGGGGATTCAAAGGGTTCGTCACATCCGACTGCGATGCGATCGACGACTTCTCGCAGCCCAATGGCCATCACTACTCGACGGATCACGAAACGGGTTCAGTGTCAGGAATTCTTGCTGGAACTGATACCGACTGCGGCACCGCGTATCGCGCGCTGACGGATGCCGTGCATCACAACTTGATCGCCGAGGCGCAGCTTGACGTTTCGCTCAAGCGGCTTTTTACGGCGCGCATGCGGCTGGGCATGTTCGATCCACCGGAAAAGGTGCCGTATGCATCTCTTCCCTTCTCGGTGGTGAATTCACAGGAAAATGCGGCTCTGGCACTCAAGGCTGCCCGCGAGTCCATGGTTCTGCTCAAGAATGACAGCCATTTTCTACCTCTGAAATCCGGCGGCGGACAAACAATTGCTGTCATCGGCCCGTTGGCTGCCTCGCGCCTCGCGCTTGAAGGAAACTACAACGCGATCCCGGAGCACCCCGTGCTTCCGGTTGATGGAATAGTCGAGGAGTTCGGCGCCAAGCACGTGCTCTATGCCGAAGGGTCGCCCTACATCATGGGCGGCGAAGTGCCGGTTCCGCGCACTGTGCTGCGCGCCGCGACCGACTCGACCCTTGAGGGTCTCCAGGGAGAATACTTCCCGCAGCCAAGCTTCAGTGGCGCACCCGAGATGATTCGCGTTGATAAAGAACTCGACTTCGACTGGGCCTTTGCGAATCCGGTTCCGAGCCTTTCGGCCGACACCACGGCACAAAGTTTCGCTGTCCGCTGGACCGGCGCGATTGCCGCACCAGTTGCGGAGACGGATAACTTTCAGGTTCGCCTGCCGTTTTGCTATCCCTGCGATGGGAAGCTGAAATTCAATATCTACCTGGACGGCAACGCGCTCGAAGCGCTTCCTCCGGATGCGCAAGGCCCAGGAAGGCTTCCGCCGAGCGGCCGCAACTTTGGAGCCATTCAGCGTTTCTCGATTCCGTTCGCCGATACGCGTCCACACGCGCTGCGCATTGAGTACGTCCAAAGCGGCCGCATCCCTGGGGGCGGGCTTGTCTTCGAGTGGAGCCCACGGCATGAGCTGCTTCAGGATGAAGCTGTCGCTGCTGCGAAGAAAGCAGATGTAGTCGTCGCCTTCGTCGGCCTGACGGCGCGCCTCGAAGGCGAAGAGATGCGCGTGAATGCCAAAGGCTTCGCAGGTGGAGACCGGACCGACATTGTTCTTCCCGACGTGCAGGAAGAACTGCTCGAAGCCATCGCGAAGACGGGCAAGCCCATGGTGGTTGTGCTGCTAAACGGCAGCGCCCTCGCAGTCAACTGGGCGCAGCAAAACGCGAAGGCGATTCTCGAAGCGTGGTACCCGGGACAGTCTGGAGGAAAAGCAATCGCAGAGACGCTCAGTGGCAAGAACAATCCTGCCGGCCGCCTGCCGGTTACTTTCTATACGGGCATTGATCAGCTACCGGCATTCGAAGATTACTCCATGGCCAACCGCACGTATCGCTACTTCAAAGGCAAGCCACTGTTTGCGTTTGGAGACGGCCTGAGTTACTCGACATTCGCCTACTCTCAGGTCAAGCTTTCGACCGAAAAACTGCGCGCCGGAGAGACGCTCACCGTGGACGCAGACGTGAAGAACAACGGCCTGTTGGCCGGTGATGAAGTTGCGGAGCTCTATCTGCGGCCGCCACAAACTGCGATCTCACCGAAATTGGCTCTCGCTGGGTTTCAACGCGTCCAACTGAACCCGGGTGAAGCTGCTCACGTCACGTTCCGGCTCGAGCCGCGCACCCTCTCGCAGGTGGATGAAAAGGGGGTTCGCGCGGTAGTTCCTGGCCACTATCAGATCTCTCTCGGCGGATCGCAACCCGATGGAGACGCAGCCCAAGGCGTGCGAGCGAAGGAATTCACCACCGTGGGCACGGTGCAGATTCCGCGCTAACAGATTTCTGAATTTCAGCGGTGTTCTTACTGCGGTTTCTTAAAGTTAATATTCTCGCCGTCGAGCCGATATTCGGCCGAGCACGTGTCGCCGCCGCAGATCATCGTTTCGCCGGCGCAAAGCTGACGGCGCGTGATCAACCCCATGGTTCCGCAGCGCGGGCAGGACATGACAGCGACGTAGGGATTTTGCGCATTGCCGAGCTTGGTTTGATTTTCGAGGACGAATACTGTACCCGGGTCCATTCGCTCCGGGATCCATTCTTCTAAATACTGCAAGTCGGTTGTCATCCTGCCCTCCGAGAGTTTGACGTGACGGAGCGACTTTCGATGAACCCCAGCGCTCCGTTGTGCAACAACAGCAGGCTGCGAATGGCTACGGCAAAATCAGAGAAGATATAGGCCCGATCGCTTTGAGACAGGTCAACACTCCACAACAGGCGTGCCGACTTGAAAGCTGCGGCTTTGAAAGACTGCGTCCCTGACTTTGCGCTCGCCAGAGACTTTGCTTTTTCAGTTGCAGATCAGTGTTGCTGGAGCCCGGCCTACGCGTCAATCGAAAACAAATGGATGCCAGTATCGAACAGGGTACTTCAGGCACAAACTAACGTGGGATTCATCTGCCGGCGGCTTCCCTGCCTTTGGTCTCGGCAACTGTATCGATGGCTCGATAGGTTTCGATGTTGCGTAGAATTGCTTCGACGTACTCGCGCGTTTGCGTGAACGGGATCGACTCTATGAACTCATCCATCCCGTGATAAGGGCCCGCTGCTTCCCAATCCGCTACACGTTCGTCGCCTGCGTTGTAGGCTGCCAACGCGTATTCCGGCACGCCGCCGAAATGATCCAGCGTGTGCCGGAGATAGCGGGTGCCGAGTCGAATGTTCGTCTCCGGATCGAGAAGTTGGAAAGTTTCAAAATTCTTGATTCCTTCCTCACGCGCCATGGCACGGCCGACCGAAGGCAATAGCTGCATAAGTCCCCACGCATTGGCATAGGAGACAGCGGACGGATTGAACTCCGATTCCTGACGAATCAGCGACGCTACCAGATAGGGATCGAGGTTGTTTTTCGCAGATTCGGCTTTGATCGTGTCCCAATACGGTTCGGGAAACAAAATGCGCCAGTAAACCAGCGGAATGGAATTAATGGATGCCGATGCGGCATAGGGCAGCGCCCGCTTCAAGGCACGCATGGCACGATACGTCTCGCCAAATGAGGCATAGATTTGCGCCTCCGCCAACGCGCTCCACGAACCCGAGTCGGGGTCCGCGGCAATTTCGCGCGGAATGTATTCGTTCAACCCGGCGTTCGCCAGAAGACGGGCCTTGGCCAGGTGCTCGCTGTCCTCAGGGAAGCTGTCATCGAGCGGGGGCAACTCTGGAGCGTTAATGCGATCGATCTCCGGATCCGTTTCAGGTTGCAGGGTTCCCAAAGCCGCCAGTCGCTGGCGCGCCATCTGCGCATAGAAGAAATGCTGATAGGCGCGAACAATCGCCTTATAGTTCGTTGCCGCAACAGCAGGTTTGTTGTCCTGCGTTTCATAGAGGCGCGCACGCCAATAGAGTGCAGCCACAGTTTCGGTCGCACTGGGATACAGATGGATCTGCTCGTCAAACGTGTGCGCTGCATCGGAGAAGAGGCCTTGCCGATAATTGAGCCAGCCTGCGCGCCAATGCGCCGCCGCAGCATTCTTGTTCTGGGGGAAATGCGCGGACAGGTAGCCGTAATACTCGACTGCTTTCGCATAATCGCGCGATAGCAGATACATATTGCCGCTCGAATAGAGCGCTTCGGCGAGCCACTCACTTTGCGGGAAGCGGCTCTCCATGTCTGTCACGATGCGTTGCTGCCCGTCGATATCGTTACGATTCCTCGCCAGTTCCATCAGCAGATAGGCTCGGCGCGCACCATTCTCGTCTGGTGTGTCGGGCAAAACTTCGACCGCGGCCGCAGTCAGTCTCTTCAGTTTCAAATCGCACGCCACTGCGGCAACAGCAAAGCCGGCACGCGCCTCCTGCGAAAGACCCGCCTGGCGCGCGAGGGCGCGGTACTGTTCCTGTGCCAGCCCATAGCGGCCCGCGTTGTAATAGGCATCGCCCAGGCTGCGCAGCTCCGTGGCGGTCAACGATTCCTCGGCGCCACTCGCCGTCAGGCGCGCCCGGGCAATCTCCGCCTCCGGGCTGAGCGGATGACTCAGGAGAAGATCCTTGAAGAGGCGGTCTGCTTCCGCGGACTGTCCCAGAGCCAATGCGACCTGGCCTTTGGCAAGCTGATAGCCGGGTCTTTCGGTGGCGGCTCCATGCGCAGCTGCGGCTAGCACGCGTTGGGCTCCATCCAGGTCGTGCATGGCGAGCAGGACAGTCCCTTCAAGCTCGGGCGATTCGACATCGAAAACACTCTCGGGATATTTCTGAATGAAGTCGTGCAGCATAGCCTCAGCCGCCGCTTCATTGCCGGCTTCATGATCGGATCGCGCGGCGAGGAAGTCCGCATAGTCGGCGAGCACGTCGCTTGCCTGCCGCGCCTGGTGCAGGTTCGTAGAGGCCTCGGCAAATCGACGGTCTGTCAAATAGGCGTGGCCGAGCGCCAGATACGCTGCCGCCGCCGCATCGCCGGTGTGCTTTTGCGCGTAGCTGGAGACACCTGCATAAGCGGCGGAAGTCCGCATTGTGGCAAGCTGCTGCGCCATGGGCCGCAATTCGCTGGAAGCAACAAATGCCCGCTTGATCCGAATTGCCCGCGGAGACGGACGCCGTTTGTGCCTGGCACTTATTCGCGCCGAACGCGCTCCTGATCGGCTGGAGGGCTTTCTAGTCGCTGTCTTCGCCGATGGCTTGCCGGTCGCACGATGCGAAGCAGAGGTCGAGGGTTTCTTTGGGGCTGCCGGAGAGTCCGTACTTTGAGCGGCAATCGGTGAGACAAGAAATAGCGCGGCCAACATGCCCGCAAGAATGCAGGCCCCCTTGGTCGCGAGAATTGAAGACGTGGGGGACTTCATAGAATCACTTTAAGCCGAATTGCACGTGAGCGACAGCCCTCAACCGTTGGCAGGGCCCTCCGAAGTCACGCCTGAAGAAGAGACCGTTCATAAGCTGTTTAGGTGGTTTGGTTCCTCTCCCCACCGTCCGTTACACTGGAGTGGTACCGTCCGGCGCATGTCGCTCCGAGACTTCTGGACGAAGTTTCCGAAACTTACTCCCATGGCAACCATCCAACCAATTGCAGGAGAGAACGAGCAGCATCCCGACGTGGCGCTGGTTGAGCGCGTACGCGGCGGAGACGTTTCGGCCTACGATACGCTGGTCCGCAAATACGACCGGCAGATCTTCCGGATTGCGCAGCATATTACGCAAAACCGCGAAGACGCCGAGGACGTGATGCAGGACGCGTTTCTCAAGGCGTACGAGAAGCTCGAGCAGTTTCAGGGGAATTCGAAGTTCTATACATGGTTGGTACGGATTGCAGTCAACGAAAGCCTGATGCGGCTGCGCAAGCGGCGCACAGGCAGAATGGTCTCGATCGACGAGGATGTCGAGACCGAAGAGGGCAGCGTTCCCCGCGACCTCGCCGACTGGGCACCCGACCCGGAGCAGAACTACACCCAGGCCGAACTGGCCGAAATTCTGCGCAAGACCATCCAGGGACTGCCGCAGGGATTTCGAGTGGTCTTCGTCCTGCGCGATGTGGAAGGACTTTCGACGGAAGAAACAGCCGAGACACTCGGCTTGAGCGTACCGGCGGTGAAGTCGCGCCTTTTGCGCGCTCGGCTGCAACTGCGCGAGCGGCTGACCCGCTACTTCCGCAGCAAAAAAGGGCCGAAGGAAATGGGAGTTGAAAAGTGACCTGCACTGAGTTTTTGGCCCAACTCGATGACCTGCTCGACGACGCCGTGACCACGGAGATGCGCGCCGATCTGCGGGAACATTTGCGCGGTTGCGAGCACTGCGAGGTCACCCTGAATACCACACGCAAGACCATCGAGATTTACCGCTCCCACGAGATCTACGCTCTGCCGACCGATCTTCGAGAACGCCTGCACGCAGCCATCATGGCGCGCTGCAAAAAGGGCTGCTGACGCCGCTTCGCTGGGCTGCCAAGTAAAGCGTGGCCGGTTTTAAGCTCTGCTGGAGATTTCTCCTCTTTGTACTTCCAACCAGATCACTTAGAGTGGAACACCTTCATGAGCAATTCTTCAGGGTAGGATCCCGAATTCCGCCACCCCGCTCGGTGTTCCAACGAATACCTTCCCATTCACGATCGTCGGCGTGATGAACTTGTTGCCGCTCCCAAACTGATCGCGAGCACTCGCCGCCTGGTTGCTGTTGTACAACTCGACCAGAGTGGTGGCGTCGAAGGCGTGCAACACTGCAGGCGACGCATTCTCTACAGCCCAGACAATTCCATTCGTAGCTACATTGGCGCTGACTGAAGGTGTCGTCCCCGGATACTGGAAGGTGTTTGCACTATGCACGGTTGCCGCGGTGGCAAGCATCGCATTGGTGATGGGGAATGCCTTGAGCGTATCGGTCACAGCCCCGTAATAGACCGTGCTATTAAAATAAGCGGGCATTGAATATACGGTGCCGCTGAGGCCCCCCGAGATTTCCTGGTAAATGGCAGTGTCGCCCGTGGAACTGAACTTGCCCATAGAGTCGCGATTGACGACGTAGATCCTGGAATCTTTGCCCGCCCCCACGGCCAGATGATGCACAGTGCCGGAGGAATCCGTCAGATCGGGGAGAACGAGCGCTCCTCCTGAACCAAGGTCCTCGTCGCCTGCCGACTCTGACACCGTGTTCGATGTTTCGAAGTAGTCGGCCACACTGAGAGTGGGGGTCGCGGTCGAAACTTTCACGAAGGCGTTGCCGAAATCGCTGCTTGTGGGGAAACCGCTGGCATTGAGGGTCGTGTCAAACGTCCCGTTCGCATCGAGGAAATAGATGTTTCCGCTGGCATCGGCCGCAAGACCAGCACCGGCCATCCAGATCGATCCTTCGCTGCCGTTCGGCGTTAAATTGAGCACGCCCGTTTGTGCGAAGGTCGACTCGCTGTAGGCCATCAGCCACCCGGTGTAGGGTCCACTGTCGCAATGCGATGTCCACCCCGTGTAGATCGTGCCGTTCAGTAGCAACAGACCTATGCGCTCGGCATACTGTCCAGGATCGAAGACCACATTTCCCGCTGAGCTGTTCGCGCCGGTTCCCGGATAGCTCGCGCTGATTTCGGTCGGGCTGCCGGAGAGTTCCGCGCCGGTTGTGACGTCGAGCGCATGCAGTCGCTGATGATAATGTAGCGACGAATCCTCCGACATCCCCACCACAAAGATGGTGCCATTGGTGCCGGCTTTTCGGTCGATGACCGGCGTCGACGTAATCCCGATCTCCGGCGTAATCTGGCTGCACCCGTGATCGTCGCTGGTGGTTTCGCCAGCGCCCAGAATCGAAGTCTTCCAGAGCTGCGTTCCTGTGTCAGCGTCAAATGCATACACGCTGTCGTGCTCGGTCACGGCGTAGGTGACATTGTGCGACACGCCGCCGATTGTCAGATTGGACAGATAAAGGGGTTCACCATCCACCTTGCCGTCTACGGGCAGAGTCCTGAGTAAGCCAAAGGTCGCCGAGGTTACAGTGGCCGGCGTCAACGTGGTTTCGCTCGGGTTCAGACCCGTTCGCGCCACATCGACGTGATAGGTGGTGATGTCCACGCCGCTTATTGCGGGCGCGGGCGGCGACGGAGGAGCCGGAGGCGTAACCGCAGCGGTGACGGTAATCGCGACCGATGCAGTATGCGTCTTTGCGCCCGAGGTCCCGGTCAATACAACTGTCGCGTTCGCGGCGGCAGCTCCGGCACCAGCGGTAAAGCTTACCTGCTGGGGAGTCCCCACTGCCAAGGTCAGAGTCGCAGGAGAGGCGGTAACTCCCGCCGGTGCACCGGCCAATGACACAGTGACCATCCCGGAAAAGCCTGATACGCCGGATGCGGTGACGGTGACGGCTTGCGCACCACCGCCGGCGGTGAGGCCCGCGGTGGTTGGATTGGCCGTAATAGAAAAGTCCGCTGTGGCAGCCGGGTTTTGCGTCACCGAGCTACAGCCGACGGTCCACACCGCAATCAGCACTATCCATATACAGTATTTTTCCGGGTGCCAGTCTCTTCGCATGGGGGTCTTTTATCCTTATGTCCGCAAGGAGTTGGATGCGTATTTCGAGCCGGGCCTATCGAATTCCCTTCGACATGCTGGAACT
>Ga0302326_10027549_pt1 | contig 11457 bp, 8 predicted proteins | sample Palsa_T0_3_FD_202264 | JGI IMG/M metagenome (GOLD analysis project Ga0302326, IMG submission 202264) | Peat permafrost microbial communities from Stordalen Mire near Abisko, Sweden - Palsa_T0_3 | ecosystem: Environmental > Terrestrial > Soil > Palsa > Peat permafrost | place: Sweden: Abisko...
TGAACCGTTGCCCGTGTTTTTGGTGCTTTACGATGCGGAAAAAAGAAAGTCGTATTGGTTGTACATGCAGAACTATTTTGAAAGCCATCCAACGCTGTCACAGAAATTGAAGAAGGCCTCGGTACGCGTCCATGTGCCGAAAAGAAATCTGCTAAACGCACGAGCAGTCGAGATACTGCGCGGAAAAAAAGATGACGTGATGCGCCAAGTAAGAACAGGAGGTGTACGGCATGTCTAGGCTGATTAAATATTCCGATGTGCAGAATACGCTGCTTTCGCTCGGGTTTAGCGTTGCTACCCTAAAGCCAAGTCATCGTATCTTCGAGAACGCGGCGAAAGGGTCGGTCGTGGTGCTGCCATTCCGCAAACTATCCTCTCCCGTCGACCGCACGCATCTGGCTGCCGTTCGTCGAGTGCTCATTGCAACGAACGTGGTGAAGCCGGACGCCTTTACCGAATTATTCTTCTTCGCGCCACGGCAAAGTCACCACCATGGACTCCGCGATGGGAATGGTAGGACCAAGTCACATAAGAATACGGCGATGGCGAAATCCGCAAGCTAATACGGGACGCGTTATGCGCCTCGCGGCAATTATTTCCCCACGGGCTCCAGACAGCGCATCGTCCCTGCCGTGTCGGCGATCACTACCACTCCCCCGCCGATCGCGGGGCTGGCGGAGATCGGGCGGGCTTCGTTGAAACTCCACAACTCCCGACCGCTTTGCAGATCCAGCACGTACAAATGCTTGTCGCGGCTGGCGACGTAGACGCGGCCGGTACTAATCAGTGGCGACGCATCTACGTCGCCGCGCGTGGGAAACTTCCATTTGAGTGCCCCGGTTGATAGATCGAGGCCGTAAACGTTGCGATCGCGCGCTCCGACGACGACGATTCCCTCCGCAGTTGCGGGGGAACCGTAGACCATGGCGTGATCGGCGACTCCGTCGAATTCCCACAGTGGCTTGCCGCCGTTGCGGGGCATGCAGACCACATGCCCCTCGTCCGTCCCGATGACAATCCGGTCATTCAATACCGCCGGCGAGCCGGGCGCCAGCGCACCGAGATCGCAAACAAATTTCTCCTGCCCGTCGGCGGCACCCAGCGCCCTCAACTGGGCGTCGCATCCGGAGACGAAGACCGAGCCACCCGACACCGCCGGCGCACCATTGACGCGGTCTCCGGCCTTGGCCGCCCAAAGTTGCTTGCCTGCAGATGAAAGACAAAAGATATCTGCGCCATCCGTCCCGAAGATAATGTTTCCATCAACAGCGTTGGCTGACGAGTGGATGGTATTTCCCGCGTCGAACGTCCAGAGCTTCTTTCCGTCGCTTACCGAAACTGCGTGAAAGATGCCGGAAAGATCGCCGATGTAGACCCGCCCGCCCATCACGAGTGGTGAAGTCTCAAACCCGTCATCAGAGCGATACTCCCATCGTTGTTGTCCCGTCGCCAAGTCAATTGCCCGCAGGGTGCCCATGCCGTCGGCGACGTAGACGCTGTCTCCATCGATTGTGGGCGCCCCTTCGATTCCCGATGAACCGCCGCGGATGAGGCCAGTCGTTGGCGCCGTCGAAGGAGCGGGAGCAGGCGCAGCGGGAGCGAGCGCGAATTCGTCCCGGCGTCCGGAAAATGTCCACCGGACACGCATCGGCGGCGGATCGATCGCCGGCGCAATGCCCAGCATCCCGCCACCACCGTGGAACGCAGCAAACTCTGGCCCAGAGGCGGGCTGGGAATCTGAAGTTGTCACAGCCGTGGGCGACTGTGCCACGGCTACCGCTCCGCCTGCCGCCATTATGCACAACAGCCACCAACGCGTTACTGCGTGGGTGTGGCCGGATTCTATGGCAACTCCGTTAGCCCCCGGCTTTGCCGGGGTTATGCCCCGGCAAAGCCGGGGGCTAACGGAATGGTAAAGCATCCTTGGCACCAACTTTGGCCACACCCTACTGCGGTGCCCCCGCCTTGCCGCTGATGTCCAGGCAAACCAGTTGCGACTGCCCCTTTACGTACAGCTTGCCGTGGTAGATCAGCGGCGTCGACCAGTCTTTGGAAAAATCGGCATCGAAGAGCTGAACCTGGCTGATCAGCTCTGCGCCGTCCGGCGTCGCCTTGATCAGGCTCAACAAGCCGCTCTGGCTCATCGCAAACAGTTTGTCGCCGTCCCGGACGAAGGAGCCGCCGAAACCCAGCTTCATCGCCCGGCCGCCCTTTGCCGTCCACTGCACCTTGCCGGTATTCCAGTCGAGACACTTCAGTGTGCCAGAGCGATCTTCACTCACGCAGTAGAGGAAACCGCCGTCGAGCACCGCGGCGGGAAACCGGCTCTGCACGTCCGGCGTGAACCAAATCTGCTTCGCGCCGGTTGGCGTCACCTCAAACTGCGCCCCCCCATGTTGATATCCGCTGCTGACGAAGACCCTGTCGCCGTCAGCCACGGGAGTGCTGGCGTTCACGTCATAGTTGGTTTGCCAGGGGTTCGACCAGAGCGTCTTACCGGTCATCGGATCCATGCCGATCAGCGCCTCGCCACCGAAAACGACCAGTTGCGGGCTGCCGCTGATCTCCATCAGGACTGGCGCCGCATACCCGCCCTTGCCGGTCATTTCCGACTGCCAGGCGATTTGCCCGCTGGCTTTGCCCACCGCCACGGCGACAGGCCCCCCGATGCCGCACTGAACGTAAATGAACTTTTCTGAAACCAAAGGACTGGAAGCCTGCCCCCAGGTGAGCAGGCTGGTGTGGGTCAATTCAAGAATGTTGTCGTGCCAAACTTCCTTGCCGGTCTCCAGGTCCCGACAGATGAGGTCACCCCCGCCACCATACGTGTAAATGAATTTCCCCTCAATGGTTGGCGTGGCCCGCGACCCGGGAAAATCTTCCTTGGGATATCCGCCGGTGGATGCCTGCGACCAGACGACTTTCCCAGTCTCGGCATCAAACGCCTGCAGCGTATCCTGATCACCCTTCTGCGACTGCAGATAGACCTTCCCGTCGTATCCGATGGGGCTGGAGAACCCTAGCCCCACGTCAGCCGACCAGAGCTTCTTCGGCCCATCCGCCGACCACTTGTCGAGCAGTCCCGTTTCGTGGCTGATTCCGTCCCCGTTGAGCCCGCGCCATTTGGGCCATTCATCAGCGCATAAGGGAACGGTCGTCGAAAAGAGTGCCAGAAGCAGCAGCGACTTGCGAATGGACATGAAGCCTCCTGAGGATCCACTGATTCTAGCAGCACATGGCGGAAGTCGAGCGGGTTGGCACTCGAAATCACCCTCACCCCCCGCCCTCTCCCGGAGTACCGGGAGAGGGAGTGAATCGTCCGTCGCCCTCGGCTATTCCCGCCGCAGATCGGCGGGGGAAACGTGGATGCCGCTGAATGCGACGGCGAGGGACGAGGAAGCCAGGCCGACAATGACAACCGCGAGCAGCGTGAGGCCCAGGCCGGTCAGATTCATCGATCGGCCGGAGGCCGCGACGGCAGGTAAGACGCCAACCAGGGCGCAGACGGCGCCCACCCCCAAACCCATTAGGAGCAAGAACGCATTTTCACTGAGGACCAGTCGAACGCGATCGGCGGGACCGAAACCGAGACAGGCCAGGAGCGCCAGCTCCGGCTTGCGCTCCAGTACGGTCCGGATCAGCACGACCGCGAGTCCCACGGTTCCCAATAGGAGGCCGAGGGAGCCGAGCGTTTGAAATGTTGCCAGATAGGTGTTGGCGACCGCCTCGTAAGTCGCCAGGCGCTGGGCGGTGGTGTCGACGCTGACCGAATACTCGTCCAGTTCCGTCCCGAGCCGTTGGCGCAGCGTCGCGGCGTCGTCCGGCTTGCAGTCGATCAATATCACCCCGGTGCCGCCGGTGGCGGGGAAGAGCTTTTGGAAGTTGGTCTGGCCCATCAGCAATTCGCTCTGGAAGATGCTGTGCGCGACGGTGGCAACAAGGCGGAGTTGCCGCGACCGGCCGAGCTGATCGGTGATTGTCAGCTCGCCGCCCAACGGCACGTTGAGGATGTATTGCGCGGTGTCATCATCGGCGATCACGGGAATCGCGTCTCCCTGATCGCTGGTGAGAAGCGTCCAGGGGTTCTCCGCCGGCGCGATTTTGCTGGCGAAGGTGAACGCGTTGCGCTGCACCATCGATTCTGGAACCGAGAGGATTGTCGGTGCGGTGGGCCGCATGAGATTGAGGCAACTGATGTCCTGGCCGGCCCATCGCCGCATCGGCGTGAACTGGGCGGCGCTCCAGAGTGCATCGGTCGGGTTGCGGATCCCGGCAAGCTCGCGTCCGGCGACGGTGTTGAGATCGCCGTAGATCGGAATCGCGGCTTGGAGGATCAACCGATATCCGCCGGTGCCGGATTGTTTGTCGTCGCTGGGCGGCGCCGAGCTTTGCCGCATCACGGCAACGACGATCAGCGTGAAGACGGCGAAGGCGATCAAGCCGATGGCGAGCACACTGCGAGCAGTATGGCGCGTGGCGTTGCGGATGCCGAGGCTCCGGAGAGTGGTAAGCGTCGCATGCGTCGGCGCGGATTTGGGCGATGCGGCCAGAGCGCCGCTCTCCCCCACGCTTTTAGCGGCGCCCCGAAGGGGCGCGTTCCCAACGACGAGTGTTGACGAATCGAGCGGAGACTCCGCAAGACGCGGATCGACGGTGCCCTGTGCATCGCGGCTGGCCGGGGAAGTCGGCAGGATAGCCAGGTTCTGAAACGAGCTTTTCGCCGGATCGAGGGGCTCGCCCGGGTCCGCACCGCTAACATGAGCGAGACTCCCATGCCACGGGGACGGCCATTGCGCTCGCGGGCGCAGCGCGCCGCCAAGCCAGAGAAGTGAGCCGCACAGCAGGAAACTTCCGCCGGCGAGAAATGCCTCGTCGGCCGACCTTCGCTCGACCGCAGCCGCTGCCAGCGCTGCCAGGCCGAAAAGAACGCAAACGATTCCGAGGATGCGCAACATGCGTCCGCTGCGTCGCGAGCCGCCGGTCTCGTTCTCCCAGCTTCCGGCCAGAAGCCGTGCAACGGGAGTTCTGCCGATGCGCCATGCCCCCCACCAGACCGCGAGTTTGGCGACGATGACGCCGGCGATGAAACCCATAATCAGCGTGTCGGGCCGCACGTACAGGCGAAGTGCGGTCGTTCCGACCGCGCCGAACCACCATGTGCGCAGTCCTGCCATGATGAGCCAGGTGTATCCGATGCCGGCCAGTAAGCCGATCGCGCCGCCGATGATCGCCAGGATCACTCCCTCCCAGATCGCGAGCCGCCGGATCGCGCCGGGCGTGAAACCGATGGCCGACATGAGTCCCAGTTGTCTGGCCCGCTGCTCGATGCCGAGTCGGAAGAGCATCGCCACCAGCAGCACGGCCGCGACGATCAGGAAGAAGCTGAAGTAGAGGAAATATTGGGAAAAGTCGGTCCCGCCGCTCGCCGCGGCGAGCTGTTCGCTTTTGATCGGCCGAAAAGTCATCTGCATTGACGCCGGGGGAAGTTCGCTTCGCAGGGCATCACAAAGCGCGTCGGCTTTGTCGGCGGGTATGCGCAATCCCGTCACGTCGCCGTAGACGCCGCCCCACAATCTTCGCGCGGTCTCAAAGCTGACGAAGATCTTCGGAGCCGCACGGTATTTGTGCCAGTACGCTTCGTCCGCCCTGGTCACCAACGACTTGTCGATCTTCAGCCCTTCAGGGGGATTCCAATCCGCGACGCTGTCGGCGTCGGTGAGCCCTTTGTAGTCCGGCGGAAGTGATGGATCGGCGCCGATGCCGCTCATTGGCAGAATGCGGACGACGGTGAACGTGAGATCTGCCGCGGGGTGCCAGGCGCTCGCGTCGAGTAATTCCCCGGTTTGTCCGCGTTCGGGGAAGTCAATCGTGATCGTGTCCCCCGGTTTCACGCCGAGCTGATCGGCCGTCCATTGGTTAACGTCGGCTTCGTGGGCGCCAAGCGTCTGTCCATCGATCGGAGTCATTCCGGCGACTACGGCGTAATGAATGACGGCTTGTGATGCGGGCGCTTTCACGGACATGAGCAGATTGACAGAGATTTTCTGCAGCGGCACGCCGAGCCGCACCGCGACGGCGTCGGCGGCGGCGACGACCGGCGGGGCGAGATACGTCAGCCGGGAACCGATGGCTGCTTGGGGGGAGGCGACGGGGACGTCGGTTCGCGTCAGGCGCGTAGGGTCCGCTGGAGGGCGACGGTTGATTGCGGATTTCCAGACGCGCCCCTGCCCTCCTGCGGACCATCCCCGGGCGACACCGAGGTCCGCAGAAGAGCCGACGACGTCATTACCGTGACCACGCGAACCGGCCGGCTCTTCAGCGGACCCTACATAAGTAGAGGGGAATTGAGAGCGGCCGGAGGCGGCAACAGCCATGGTTCGCGTCAAACCGTAATCAGCAAGCGTGACAATCTTGGCGAGCGCATCATTGAGCGATTTCGCGCCGGCTGCGTCGGAATTGCCCGAGCGGGAATGGGCCAGGAGCGCGTTGACCCGGCCGGTCTGATCGAGCGCGTCCTGCAGGTCGGCGGGATTGACCCAGGCGTTGCGTGTCGCCCGCTGGCCACCGTTGGGATTGAACATCGACGCGATGCCCGGCTCGCGAACGATCCGGCTCACTTCGACGCGCAATCCCGAGATCGTGTCGTTGCGCGATCGGCGATCCAGCGCCGCCTCGCGCGGTGCGTCGCTGTCGGTTGGCACCGACAGCACGATCGATTCTCCGAGCGACGTGACCCCCAGCGAATCGGCAAGATCTCCGTTGATGATGCATTTCCCGGGATCGACATCGATCCACGCGCCGGCGGCGATCTGCACGTCGGCCGTCCGCGTGCCGCTGGTTTCATCGGAGGCCGCGCCGGAAACGATTGCCGTCGGCGACAGCTCGAAATCCGGAGCAGCCGCGGCAAGACGATCGGCCAGCGACGCATCGAAAAACCGCGTGGAGATGATCGCGTAGTCGATGTTCCCGAGCCGTTGCAGGGCGAGCTCGCGCAGGCTGCCGCGCACGCTGTCGCCGACCATCATCGCGCCGCAGAGCACGGCCGTCGCAACGGCCATGCCGACGATGACGGCAAGGTTGACGCCGCGGAAATGCAGGAGGTTGCGGGAAAGGAGGTGCAGGCGTGTCATTGTATGGCGTTTCTCGGATGACTCTCGTCAGAAAAATCCTACGCTTCGTTTTTCAACTTGCCGTCGTTCATCCGCATGCGCCGCGAAAACCGCTGGGCGAGGGCATCGCTGTGAGTAACGCCGATCACCATCGCGTCGCTCCCCGCGACGGAGAGGAGCAGGTCGGCAACCGATGTCGCGGAGTCACTGTCGAGATTGCCGGTGGGTTCGTCGGCCAAAATCAGCCGGGGCTGATTCATCAGCGCGCGGGCGATCGCGACGCGCTGCCTCTCGCCGCCGGACAGTTCGCCGGGCAGGTGCCTGCTACGACCTTCCAGACCCACGTTCCTGAGAAGCTCTGCTGCCCGCGCCGCGTCCTGGCTACGGACCGGGCCGACCGCGAGGCGGGCGATGAGCACGTTTTCGAGAGCAGACAATTGGGGGAGCAGATGGTGATCCTGAAAGACAAAGCCGATGCGCGTTCCGCGGAAATGGGCCAACTTCTTAGCGGAGAGTGAGAAGGGGTTGACGCCATCCAGCGTCACCTCGCCGCTGGTCGGGCGGTCGATCGTGCCGAGAATATTGAGCAGGGTGCTTTTCCCCGAGCCGCTAGGGCCGACGATCGCCAGTGTCTGGCCGGGACGCAGTTCGAAGCTCACGCCTCGCAACACCACGAGCGCCTCGGCCGGCGTCGGATACTCCTTGCTCACCCGATTGACGCGAAGGACGGGGACCAGGCTGGTGGGGCTGGCGATGGTCATTGCATCACCGATTCGAACACCTTCAGCATGCCGCGTGCCATCTGTTCGTCCGTAAAATCGGCGGCGACCGCGGCGCGGCCGCGTTGGCCCATGGCCCGGCGGCGCGGCACGTTGCCAAGCAGCTCCGCGAGCTTGTGCGCCAACGCCGTCGCATCGCCCGGCGGCGCGAGCAGACCGCCGCCGGTGTGGCGAATCATCTCGGGAAACGCGCCATGATCCGGCTGCACGACCGGGACTCCGCGGGCCAATGCCTCGAGAACATATATTCCTTTGGATTCAGGATACCGCGTCGGCACGGTGAAGACATCGATGGAATTGAGCATCGCCAGCTTCTGCTCCAGGTCGACCTCGCCGAGAATCGTGACCGAGTCCCGCAGCTTTGACTTGGCTAGTTTCTGGAACAGTGCATGGGCCCATTTGGCATCGCGGCTCCCGAGATATCCGGCGACTTTCAGCTGTACCTCGCTCATGCCGGGCAGTTCCACGAGCTCTGCCATCGCCTCCAGCACCTGGTCGAAACCTTTCTCCGGGCAAATCCGCGCCAAATAGCCGACCGCCGGGGCGCGTCCGAGATAGGCGCTCTCGCCGTTGAGAGGCGCGAGGTACTCCTTGGCAACCCCGCTATAGACGACGTCGATCCGCTCGCGCCCGATTCCCATATAATCGGCCATCCGATCGGCGTAATAGCCGCTGGTGGCGACGAACTTGCTCACGTCGCCGGCGCGCTGGCGGAGCAGCGTCTGCATGCGCTGGCGGTCGTCGGGCCGCATCGCGTCGAGAAAAATATCCTCCCCGGTCAGTTCGCAGATCACTGGGACGTTCAACTCCTCGCGAAACAGATGGGCGGCTCCGATGAACATCAGATTCGGCAGACTGATGATTTGCGGGCGAACGTGGTTCTTCAGAAAGTCCACCAGCCGATGGAGCTCTTTCTGAGCGTTGCCCTGCTCTCCGCGGAGAATATCGACCGTGAAATCGGCGAGCCTTTCCGGAGCCGTCTGCGCCCCCAGCCTGCCGGCAAATTCCAGGAGCCAGGGACGATCGAACAGCCAGTCGATCATGCGCGGCGTATGGCGGAACAGGGCGCTGACGTGTTGCAGGTAGAGGTTGATTCCGCCGTAGAAAACCTCTTGGACGGATTCGGCAGGATGTTCTGTGCGAAGCGGTGTGAAAAGCGGCACGAGCGTGACCGCATGGCCAAGGCGCTTGAGCGCCATGGCCAGGTCGTTGTCGCGCATGCAGCTTCCGCAGTACATCCCCCCGGCGCCCGCGGCGAGAATGCCGATTTTCACGTCGCGCTCCGCATCATCGGGGGATTGTAGGCATTGCGGGGGTTCAGGGTTCAGGGCTCAGGGCTCAGGGTTTGACTTCTCACGCCGCTTGCGGGAAGTATCGCTCGACCGTCGCATTCGACGGCGGCGGCGTGATGAGGGAGACCGCCCACACCAGGATGGCGGACCCGATGGTCATCGGAACCACCGGGGAGAAGCCGTAACAGCCCAGCGAGCCCGCGGGACTGATCGAAAAGCCGAGAAGATGCGACACCACCGTGTTGGGCGGCAGATGCTTCTGGCCAATGACGATCTGCAGCAGTACCCAGGCGATGACCCAGAGGGTCGAGGCTAGCACGCCATACTTCGTGCTCCTCCGCCAGAAGAGGGCGCCGATCATGATCGGCGATAGAGACGCGAAGCCGGCAAACGCGTAGGTTGTGGCCAGCTCGAAAATCTGCGGCTTTCCCAAGGCAATCAGATACGCCAGGGAGTTGAGCACGATGATGAAGATTCGGCCGGCCATTACGTTGGTCGACTCGGCGATCTGTTTTCCTTTGTTGTAATAATCGTACACGTCTTTCGTGAACATGGTGCTCAGCGCCAGGATCTGGTGGCAATCGGAACCCATGACGGCGGAGATGATTCCCGCCGCCAGGATTCCCGCAAGCCAGGGGGTGACGTTCAACTTCAGGAGGTTAAGCAGCACGCTCGAATCATTGGTTCCGGCAATGCGGTAGATGAAAGGCTTCAGGGCCGCATCATTGGTGTGTGAGAGCAGGAGGATGAATGCGGGGCGACCCTTGAGCGTCGTCTTCGGACCGACGGCTTCGATTTCGAGACCGTGCGCCTGCACGTTCTGCAGCAGGGCTTTGGCCGCCGGGTCTCTCGAATTCTTCAGCGCACCGGTGAGCGCGGTCGTTTCGATGGCTCCCGGCTGCGGATTGCCGTGGTGCTCCAGCCAGGTTTGGAGCTGCTCCGATCCACCGGCCATGTCCCTGGTGACGGCCGGCTCGCTGAACGCCAGTGCCCCGAGGAAAACACAGGGAAGCCAGATCAGCATGATGCACAGCGGATAGAGCACGACCGTCTGCCGGAACGCGGTAACTCGCTTGGCGGTGAAACACATGATCGACATGTGCGGGAACATGATCGACGAGAGCGGAATCAGCATGAAGCTGAGAAAAACCTGCCACGGAATGCGCTGGCGGGTGAGGAGCGTGGCGGGATGGGCGATGGCCGCGGCGATGGACGAGGCTCCGGGCGGCGTCTTCGCCGTGTTGTTGCCTGGGTCGAGCATCCATTGCACGGTGCCGGCAAGCCCGCCGTGCGGGAGGCTGTGTCCAATGGCGACAAAGGCGATTGCTCCGAAACTAAGGAACAGGAGCGTCTGCAGCACGTTGACCCACACCGCGCCGCGCATGCCGCCGAAGAAGACGGTTCCCATGACCACGAGCGCAACGATCGCTCCGCCCAGGGCATAAGGAATCAGTCCACCGGTCAGCGCCTCGAGGATGATTCCACCGCCGGTAATGCTGATGATCAGATACGGCAGCAGCATGGCGGCGGTGAGAGCGAATATCAGCGTGCCGATCGAGGAGCATTCGAAGCGGTCGCGGAAGAAGGCGACCTGGGTCATATGGCCGAAGCGTTTGCCGACGGCCCAGAGCCGCGTGCCGATGAAAAATAGCGTGAGGGGAATGACCAGGCAGGAGCTGGTTGCCATCATTCCGAAGATGCCGATCCCCAGGCGATACGCGGCTCCGGAGGAGCCGAGGATGGCGAACGCGGTCATGTTGGTCGCAAATAGCGAAAGAAAGAAGACGACCGACCCGATCGATCTGCTGGCAAGGAAGAAGTCTTCGCCGGTGGCGCGGCCCTTGCGAAAGGCGAAGATGCCGATGTAGAGCACGACCGCGAGGTAGGCGAAAATGAAAATCGCGGGAATCCAGGGGCTACTCATGACCTTCCTCCGCGCGTCGCGCTTCGGGCGTTTCCGGCGCGGCCGACTCAAGCTGGGTCGGCCAGGCGAATCGAACCAGCAACCCCATCAGCCCCGCGCAGGCGAGGGCATAGACGATGTGGTAGCTCAGCCCCAACGGCAAAAAACCGAAGGCGAGCGGCGTGGCCGCCGCCCAATTCCAGAAGTCCTGATGCAAGAGCACCAGCAGCACGATCAAAAAACCGAGAAACCATTTCATGTGACCTACCGCCTTCGATGGAGTGTCCACAGCAAGTCGAGGTATTAGACAGACTTGCTACTCGTTCGCCAACTGGTTGTTGAGGCTGGAGGTTACGCTGGAACTTTGAAACCCT
>Ga0302326_10027551_pt1 | contig 11457 bp, 11 predicted proteins | sample Palsa_T0_3_FD_202264 | JGI IMG/M metagenome (GOLD analysis project Ga0302326, IMG submission 202264) | Peat permafrost microbial communities from Stordalen Mire near Abisko, Sweden - Palsa_T0_3 | ecosystem: Environmental > Terrestrial > Soil > Palsa > Peat permafrost | place: Sweden: Abisko...
GGTCGGTGCGATCTTGTCGACCAGTTGACGAACCTGCGAGATCGCCGACGACGTGCCCACGAGCTCGGTCTCGTCGCCCGCCTTGAGTTTCAGCTCCTGCACTTCGCGACGCAGGCGCGCCGCTTCGAGCGCGCGACCGACGACGTGAATGAGCCGGTCGGCCTTGAAGGGCTTTTCGATGAAATCGTAGGCGCCCTTCTTGATCGACGCGACGGCGGTCTCGATCGTGCCGTGACCGCTGATCATGATGATCGGCAATTCCGGATGCTCGCGTTTGAGGATGTCGAGAACCTGGATGCCGTCGAGCCGGCTGCCCTGCAGCCAGATGTCGAGAACGACCAGTTGCGGCCGGCGCATGCGCACCGCCTGCAGCGCGCTGTCGCTGTCGCCCGCCACGCGCGCGTCGAATCCCTCGTCGCGGAGAATGCCCGCAATCAGGTCGCGGATATCCTCTTCGTCATCGACGACAAGAATTTCGGGCGCCATCAACAATCCGTTCTTACTCATTGTTTCCCACCTCTACGCATGAATAGGATTTTGCTTTGCAACCGGCTTCTGCTTCAGCGGAAAGGAGAGCCGGACTTCCGCGCCGGTTTCCTCGCCGCCACGATCGAGGAGCGCTACGTCGCCGCCATGGTCCTCGAGAATCTTTTTTACGATCGCGAGGCCGAGCCCCGTGCCCTTGGCCCGCGTCGTGACATAGGGCTCGGTCAGGCGGTGGCGATGCTGCGGCGGCAACCCCACGCCATTGTCGGCGACGCGATAGATGAGACGATCGCCGGCCTTCTCCACCGCGATCGCGATGCGGCCGGGGTCCTCGTTGCCCGCGGCTTCGCGGGTCGCGATCGCTTCGGTCGCGTTTTTCAGCACATTGGTCAAGGCCTGCGAAACCAGCCGCCCGTCGCATTCGAAATAGACGGGGTCCGGCGGCGCGTCCGTTTCGAAAGCAATCTCGGGGCTGGCGACCCGCTGCAGGAACACAGCCTGGTGCAGCAATTCCTGCGCGTTCTCGCGGCGCATGGTCGGCGTCGGCATCCGCGCGAACGAGGAGAATTCGTCCACCATGCGGCCGATGTCGCCCACCTGCCGTATAATCGTGTCGGTGCATTGCTGGAACACTTCCGGATCGGTGATGATTTCGCTGCCGTATTTGCGTTTGAGACGCTCGGCCGCCAATTGGATGGGCGTCAGCGGGTTCTTGATCTCGTGCGCGATGCGGCGCGCCACGTCGGCCCAGGCGGCGGTGCGCTGCGCCGAGACGAGATCGGTGATGTCGTCGAAGGTGACGATGTAGCCGGCATCGTACGGGCCTTTTTCGCTATCCACCTGGACGCTCAAGGTGCGCACCGTGCCGCCGCGCTTGACGATCGCCTCGCCGCTCGCACGGCCGACCGGCTCCTGCAGGGCCCGCCTGATCAATCCGGCGAGTTCCGGCACCGCTTCGCTATAGTGCCGTTCCTCCAGTTCTTCGTGTGCGGCATTCAGGAGACGCGCTGCGGCGCGATTGACGATGGTGATCTGTCCCTCGCCGTCGAGGCCGATGACGCCCGCGCTCACGCCGGCGAGCACGGCCTCCGTGAAGCGGCGTCGCGCATCGATCTGGTGGCTGGCGTCCATGAGTTCGTTGCGCTGCGTGTCGAGCTGGGTGGTCATGCGATTGAAGGCGAGGCCCAGCGTCGCGACCTCGTCGTCGTCCTTGTCGACGACGACCTGCGCCTTGAGATCGCCCGCCGTCACGCGCTCCGCCGCATCGATGAGGCGCGAGATCGGACGCACCAGGCGGTTTGCGGCCCACAGGCCGGTCCAGATCGAGGCAAGAAGAATGAGAAGCGAAACTTCGCCGTAAAGCGCCGCAAAGATCAGCTGCACTTTCGAGCGATCGGCGTCGAGGCGCTTGTATTCCGAGGCAGCACTCCTGGTACGCTGGTAATAGGCGAGCACCTGGGGATCGACGCCGCGAACGACAAGCAGGTAGGCGTCTTTGAACGCCTGCAGCCGCGTCAGCGCGCGCACGGCGCCGACTTTCGAGCTCGCATCGATCACGATCGAGCCGCGTGCAGCCTGTTCGATTTCTGCAAGCGTGATTTTCGGAACTTCCGGTTGGCGCTTCAGACGCGAGCTGCCGAGGACATGCCCGTGGGAGTCGACGATGTAGGAGGCCTGGAGCGCGTGATCTTTGGTCAGGTCGCCGAGTTTTTTGAACATGAAGCTCGCATTGACGCGATTGTCGGTGCTGAACAGCGAAGGATCGTGCTCGATGCCGTTTGCGATCTCGTAGGCATCGCCCACGATCAGCTTCTGTTGTTCGCCGATGTATCGCTCGGCCACGAGCACGGAACTCGAAATCGCGCTTTTTACGCGCGAGGAGAACCAGGCTTCGATTCCGAGGTTCAGCGTCACCGCCGCGAAGATCGCGACAAGGATGGCCGGAACGATGGCAATGACCGCGAAAAGTCCGACCAGGCGCGCATGAAGCCGGGCCCCCGCCCGTCCCGACCGGCGCTCGACCCAGAGTCTCGTCAGCCGCCAGGCGATCAGCGCGCCCAGCGCCAGCACGATGGCCAGGTTGACGAGGACCAGCGCCAGCAAAGCGAGGGACGTCGGCTCGTAGGAAACGACACGCGCGATGATGGCGTAGGTCACGATTCCCGAGATGACGGCCAGGATGCCGACCCCAAGAGCCACCCGGGAGGAACGCGATGCCGCGCGCAACAGCCCCGTCAGACCACTGCCGGGCGAATCGACTTGTTCCCTTGTCGCCATCCCGGCCCTTTGGCTGGCCGCTAAGTTGCAGCGGCGCTTCACAAATGCGGCGGCAGTGTAGCGATGTCACAGCCTGTTGCAAGAATGCCGCGGGACGATCTGGGGTTAGCGTTAAGACCGCAAGGGCCCGAATCTGTGGATGGCCACCCTCTACTCCGCCTTCAACCCCCGAATGACCTCCAGCCCCAGGTCGCGGATTTTCTTTCTCAGCGTATTCCGGTTGAGGCCGAGGAGGTGGGCCGCGCGGATCTGGTTGCCGCGCGTGGCTGCGAGGCAGATGGAGATCAGCGGCCGCTCCACCTCGTGCAAAATCCGGTCATAGAGGCCGGCCGGCGGCAGGTGGCCTCCCTGTTCCGCAAAATAGCGCGAGAGATACCTTTCGACGGACGCGCTCAGCGTCGGATGCTCGCCATCGCCGCTGTCGCTCGCGCGGGGTGGTTCGTTCAATTCGCTCGCGATGATCGCGGCCGAGATCGTCTCGCCCGAATGCAGCACGGCGAGGCGGCGTACCAGATTTTCCAGTTCGCGCACGTTCCCCGGCCAGCGATAGCGGCGCAGGAGATCGAGCGCGTCGGGTTCGATGCGTTTCGGCGGCAATCCTTCTTCTTCTGCGCGCTGCAGGAAATGGCGCGCGAGATCGGGAATGTCTTCGCCGCGCTCGCGCAACGGCGGCAGGCGCATCGGCACCACGTTGAGCCGGTAATAGAGATCCTCGCGGAATAACCCTTGCTGGATCAGCTGCCGCAAATCGCGATTGGTGGCGGCGATGATGCGCACATCGGTCTTGATGGGCGTGCGCCCGCCGACCGTCGTATATTCGCCCTGCTGCAGGACGCGCAGAAGTCGCGTCTGTGCATCGAGCGGCATATCGCCGATCTCGTCCAGAAACAGGGTTCCGGATTCGGCCTGCTCGAAGCGCCCTATGCCCCGATTGGTGGCGCCGGTGAAGGCGCCGCGCTCGTGACCGAACAATTCGCTTTCGATCAGTTCCTTCGGAATGGCCGCCATGTTCACGGCCACGAAGGGACCGTGCTTGCGGCGGCCGTAATCGTGAAGCGCGCGCGCGACGAGTTCCTTGCCGGTGCCGGACTCGCCCATGATCATCACGGTCAGATCGGTTTGGGTCAGGCGCGCGATGACGCGATAGATTTCCTGCATCGCCGGCGAGCGGCCGATCAGCGGCAGCGTCTCCTCGCCGCCTTCGGGACGCGCCTGCTGGTCGGTCCTGGTTTGCGGGACTTGCAGCGCGCGCTGCACGACCGACGTCAGTTCCTTGAGGTCGAACGGCTTGGGGAGATATTCGAAAGCCCCCCGCTCCGCCGCGGTAATCGCCGTCAGAATCGTGTTCTGCGCGCTCATCACGACGATGGGCAGATCCGGACGCACGCGCTTGATCCGCGGGATGAGGTCGAATCCGCTCTCGTCCGGCAACACCACGTCGGTGATGACAAGGTTGCCGTCGCCGCTGGAGACCCAGCGCCACAATCCGGCGGCAGTGCCTGTCGTGCGCACCTCATAACCCGCGCGTCCGAGCGCCTGATTGAGGACGGTGCGAATGGCTGCGTCGTCGTCCGCGATGAGGATGGTTCCGGCCGGCATGTCAGCCTCCTTTGGTCTCGCCCGCTTTCGGCAACAAGACACGAAACACAGTGCGCCGCGGGACGGATTCGCATTCGATGACGCCGCCATGGTCGCCGACGATCTTGGCGACGAGCGCAAGACCCAATCCCGAGCCGTGGGACTTGGTGGTGACGAACGGATCGAAGATGTAGGGCATGAGATCGGCGGGAACGCCGGGACCGTTGTCCCGCACGGTGACTTCGAGCGGCAGGCTGAAGCGCGAACCGGCAAGGCCCGCCGACACCTTCACGCCCGGCTTATATCCCGTCGTCAACGTGATCTCTCCGCCCTGGAGCGGTACGGCATCGCTCGCGTTGCGCACGAGGTTCATGAAAACCTGAATGAGCTGGTCGCGATCGCCGAGCACGAAAGGCAGCGAAGGATCGAACGCTTCGACGAAATTGACGTGACGGGCGAAGCTGGTCATGGCGACGCGGCGCACGCGATCCAGCACTTCGTGGATGTTGACCGGTGCCCGCGGCAACGCCCGCGTATCACCGAACGCTTCCATGCGGTCGATCAGATGGCTGATCCTGTCGGTTTCCGAACAGATGAGCTGGGTCAGCTCCTTTTCCTGATCGGTGACCGCATCTTCGAGCAGTTGGGCCGCGCCGCGGATGCCGGCGAGCGGATTCTTGATTTCGTGGGCAAGCACCGCCGCCATGCCGTGCAGCGAGCGCACCGCGCCGCGATGGAGAAGCTGCCTGTCGAGCCGGTGCGCGAAGCCGCGCTCCTGCAGCGTGATCAGCGCCGTCCCTTCGCGGTTCGACAGCGGCGTGACAGTGACGTCGGCAACGCGGTCGCCGTGTCGCGGCGTCGTCAAATCGACGTCGCGCTCACCCAGCGTGCCGCCACGCTCGCGCGCCTGTGCCAGCACCTGGATCAAAGGGCTGCCGAAGGGCACTATATCCTTCGGCAGCGCCGCTATGATCGACGCGACGACATTCTGTTGCGAAACTTCATGGAACTTCTGATCCGACGACACCACTGCCTACCAATTAGTCACCCAAGCCGACTGACTATAGGATAGGCAACCTGCCGTGCAAAGGGCAAACCCATCGGACGATGGAGTAAAGGCGGCCCGCAGGCTAAAGGACTGGCAATCGAGCCGAAACTCCCGGAGTAGCCAATGCCCCGTACTGCCGTCCTGATTGTTGCCGCAGGCGCAGGCGAACGCGCCGGCGGAGGCATTCCCAAACAGTTTCGGCGTCTGCTGGGCGTCCCGATGCTGCGGCGATCGGTCGTGGCCTTCGTCGCCGACCCCGCAATCGAGCGGATCCAGGTGGTGATCGGACCGGGCCAGGAAAGCCACGCCGAAGAAGCATTGAACGGCTTAGCTCTTCTTCCCCTCGTCACCGGCGGGGCAACCCGCCAGGAATCCGTGCGACGCGGTCTGGAAGTTCTGGCAGCGCATTCTCCAGATTTCGTGCTCATCCACGATGCCGCCAGGCCGTTCGTTTCGGGAACTCTCCTCGGTGCACTGATTGCGGCTCTGAACGGAGGTGCTGCTGCGGCCGTGCCGCTGCTGGCCGTGGCGGACACGCTGAAGCGCGAGACATCCGAGGGCGTGTGGACCACAGTGGCGCGCGACGGGCTCTACCGGGCGCAGACGCCCCAGGCATTCCGCTTCGCGGATATTCTCGAGGCCCATCGACGGCACGCCGGTGTCGCCGTCACCGACGACATGGCGCTGGCGGAATTGGCGGGGATGAAAGTCGCCGCCGTTCCCGGAGAAGAGATCAACACCAAGATGACCAGGCCGGAGGATTTCGAATTGGCAGAGCGCATGCTGGCGGGTGCTGCGGAATTTCGTACCGGATACGGGCTCGATGCGCATCGCTTCGCGCCGGGCGACCACGTCTGGCTGTGCGGCATCAAGATTGCGCATGAAGCGACGCTTGCAGGTCATTCCGACGCGGACGCAGGACTGCACGCCCTGACGGACGCGCTTCTGGGCGCCATCGGCGACGGCGATATCGGTCAGCATTTTCCGCCGACGGATGAAAAATGGCGCGGTGCCACCTCCTCCCTCTTTCTCGAACACGCAGCAAAGCTCGTGCGCGCGGCCGGCGGCGAAATCGTCCATTGCGATATCACGCTGATTTGCGAGCGGCCCAAAGTGTCGCCGCACCGCGGTGCCATGCGTGCGCGCGTGGCCGAAATCCTCGGCCTCGATGTGGCGCGCATCAGCGTGAAGGCGACGACGACGGAAGGCATGGGTTTCACGGGCCGGCGCGAGGGTATTGCGGCGCAAGCGGTCGCAACGGTGCGGCTGGCGCCATCGCCATGAAATGGTCCACGCAAATTGCCACATTGTTCGGCATCGGCCGCGTGCCGCTGGCACCGGGCACCGTCGCGAGCCTCCTTGCATTCGTTCTCGCTTTCCCCCTGGCCGGATGGGGCGGGCGGCTTGCCGTTCTCATGGCCGGCATTGTTGCCAGTGCGATCGGAGCGTGGGCGGCCGAGCACTACGCGCGCGACTCCAACAATCCCGATCCTTCCGAATGCGTCATCGACGAACTTGCCGGCCAGTGGATCGCCTGCGCCTTCGCGCCTTTCACATTCTGGGCATTCCTGCTGGCCTTCATTCTCTTTCGTTTCTTCGACATCGTAAAACCCTGGCCGATTTCGCGTCTCGAGCGGCTCCATGGCGGGCTGGGCATCATGGCCGACGATCTGGGCGCGGCGCTTGCGTCCGGGGCGATCATTGCGGTGCTCGCGCACGCGCGACTATTGTGACGGCTATGTTCTCCTCGCCCCTCCTCCGCCTGGCCGAAGTCGTGCTCGCTGACGCGCGCGCGCAGAAGCTGCGGATCGCCACGGCGGAAAGCTGCACCGGCGGGCTTATCGGCGGTCTGCTCACGGAAATTCCGGGTTCGTCGGATGTCCTCGACCGCGGCTTCATCGTTTATTCCAACCGCGCCAAGACCGATCTCCTGAACGTGCCCGGCGATCTTATCGCCGATCTGGGCGCGGTCTCCGAAGCCGTGGCCCGCGCCATGGCGGAAGGCGCCGTCGAGAATTCGAACGCGCACATGGCGGTGGCCGTCACGGGCGTGGCCGGCCCCGGCGGGGGCACGAAGATGAAGCCCGTCGGGCTCGTGCACATCGCCGCTGCACGCGAAGGCCGCTCGATCCTGCACGAGGCGCACCGCTTCGGCGATCTCGGACGGAGCGAAATCCGGCTGAAAGCGGTCGAAGCATCCCTGCTGCTGCTGCAGCGTCTGTTCTAGGAGCCCTGCCGCATGGAAAATCCGCCGCTCAGCCGCCGCCAGCGATTGTGGATGATCGTCTGCACGATCCTCTACGGCGCAGCGCTGCCGTTCACCGTCTTTTTTGCGATGATGTCGCCCATGGCCTCCGACGCCGGCGTCAATACCAAGGTCTGGACGTTCATCATCGCCATGGCGACCTGGCCGATCGGTTTCTTGCTCGCGATCATTCTGGGATGGATATTCTTTGCGCTCCGGCGCGGCGGGGCGATGCGGTTCGCGCTGCTGCTGCCGTGGCTATGGCTTGTGCCGATTGTCTGGTCGATGGACTTCGGACGATAGGGCCTTCGCGCGCGCCTCGAAGGCGTGGCTCATTCTGAGCATGACGGGGCCGAGCGCCGCATTGGCGACCAGACCCAGCACACGATTCCTGAACTCGAAGAAAATTGAGAAATCGACGCGGCACTGCGCAGCTTCCGGCCGGAAGCGCCAATGATTTTCGAGCGCGCGAAAGACGCCTTCGGTCTGGGTCACGTCGATGGTGCGCGCCGCGGGATCGAGAATGACGCGGCTCGTATATTTCTCGCGCAGCGATTTGTAGCCGACCAGCATTTCGGCCAGGAGGATTTCGCGCGGCCCCTCCTGCTGGCGGTCCAGCACGCGAAGCCCCGTACACCAGGGAAGGAAATCCGGATAACGCTCGACATCGGCGACAACCGCATACATGCGTTCGGCCGTATACGGAACGATTCGCGATTCGGAATGGGACGGCATTGCTGTTTGACTGTTTTGCTCTCTCCCCCAACACCCCTTAATTGTCATGGCCCGGCAAGACCGGGCCACCCAGGAGTCAGGGATTGGCTGAGAGAAATGTTTTGATCTGATCCAGTTTTTTCAGAGAAGAGTTCTGTTGCCCCTGGGTGACCCGGTCTTGCCGGGCCATGACACCAAAGAGGGAGAAAAAGCGCGTGCTCATTTCAATGCATCAGCCCGCGCCGCCTTCATCACCGCGAAATCGCTGTCGGCGTGGTAGGATGAACGCGTCAACGGGCTTGCGGAAACCATCAGGAAGCCGCGTGCGCGCGCGATCTGCTCCAGCGCCTGAAACTCGTCGGGTGACCAGAAGCGGTCAATGGAAGCGTGTTTGCGGGTGGGCTGCAGATATTGGCCGATCGTGAGGAAGTCGACGCCGGCGGTCCTGAGATCGTCCATGACCTGCATGATTTCTTCGCGGGATTCGCCGAGGCCCACCATCAGCCCCGACTTCGTGAAACCATCCGGCGACAATTCCTTCGCGCGTTCGAGCAGGCGCAGCGACGCGTAATAGCGCGCGCCGGGCCGGATATTCAGATAGAGGCGCGGTACCGTTTCGAGATTGTGATTGAAGACGTCGGGGCGCGCCGCCATGACGATTTCGATCGACCCCGGCTTGCGCAGGAAATCCGGCGTCAGCACTTCGACCGTCGTGTCCGGGCTTAGCGCACGAATGGCCGCGATGGTTTGCGCGAAATGCGCGGCGCCGCCATCCGCGAGGTCGTCGCGATCCACCGACGTGACGACAACGTGCTTGAGCCCGAGTTTGGCAACCGCCTGCGCCACGCGCATAGGTTCTTCAGCGTCAAGCGGACCCGGAAGTCCCGTCTTCACGTTGCAGAATGAACAGGCCCGCGTACACGTGTCGCCCATGATCATCATGGTGGCATGACGGTGGGTCCAGCATTCGCCGATGTTCGGGCAACCCGCTTCCTCGCACACCGTATGCAGACCGTGCTCGCGCACGATCGCCTTGGTTTCGGAAAACGCGCGGCCGACGGGCGCCTTGACCCTGATCCAGTCGGGTTTGCGTAGAATCGCGCTGTCCGGCCGGTTCGCTTTCTCGGGGTGGCGCTCGGCGCGAAGGTCTTTTGCGGCTTGGTCGAATATGATGGCCATGCCCCCTACATAGAGGCTCAGACGGGGAAAATCACGAGGGCTCGGCGTGCCGGCCCTTGCACGCCCCCGGCCCTTCGCTAGCTTATGTGGCGATACAGAACAAAGAGCCGCACCGCGCGGCCAGGGAGTAGCCAGGTGAGCCTCGCAACCGTAGCCGCTTCGCCCGGCGGAGCCGTCCTGCCATTCGATATTTCCGCAGCGAAAAAGCCGGTTTTCCGGGCCCTGGTCGAGGCCCGCAACCGCTTCGGCGGTGGCACCGCCATTCTCGTGGACGGCGACGAGCGGGTGCTGAGCTACGATGAGATCCTCAGGGCTTCGCTCGCCCTGGGCCACGCCCTGAAGAAGGGCACGAAACGCGGCGAATCAGTTGGCATCATGCTGCCCTCCGGCGCGGGCGCCGTGATCGCGTTTTTCGCGGTTTCGGCCTATGGCCGCGTGCCGACCATGCTGAATTTTACCTCGGGCACGGCAAGCCTCAAATCCGCCCTGCGCACGGCCAAGGTCAATCGCATCGTCACGGCGCGCCGCTTCATCGATCTCGGCAAGCTCGAAGGATTGATCGCGGAGCTCAAGGACTCGGCCGAGATCGTCTATCTCGAAGATGTCCGCGAGAAACTCTCGGTGGCAGACAAAGCGACGGCTGTCGTCGGACAGTTTGCGCCGTGGCTCGTCTCGGCGCGCCCGCCTTACGAAATGCCGGCCGTGATCCTGTTCACCTCCGGCACGGAAGGCGAACCCAAAGGCGTCGCACTTTCGCATCTCAATCTGCTGTCGAACGTGCAGCAGGTCCGTTCGCACATCGCACTGACGACCAGCGATGTGCTGTTCAATCCCTTGCCGACATTTCATTGCTTCGGGCTGACGGTCGGCGCGCTCATGCCGCTCTTTCTCGGCATCAAGGCCGTGTTTCATCCGACGCCCTTGCAGCCGCGCGAGATCGCCACGCGAATTCGCGCGACCCGCGCCACGATTCTGCTTTCGACCGACACCTTCATTTCCCAATATGCGCGCGCGGGCCAGCAGGGCGATCTGAACTCGCTCAGGCTCGCAGTGTGCGGCGCCGAGAGATTGCGCGACGAAACGCGCGCGCTCCTGCGCAACAAATACAGCATCGAGCTTCTGGAAGGTTACGGCGTAACCGAGACCTCGCCCGTCGTCGCCGCCAATCAGGTCGGCGCCAATCGCGCGGGCACGGTCGGCCGCCTGATGCAGGGCATGGAAGGACGGCTCGAACCGGTCGAAGGCATAGCCAATGCCGGGCGCCTCTTCGTGCGCGGGCCGAATGTCATGCTGGGCTACATCAAAGCCGATCAGCCCGGCGTTATTCAGCCGCCGAAGGACGGCTGGCACGACACGGGCGACGTCGTCGCCATCGACGAAGACGGCTTCATCGCGATCAAGGGTCGACTCAAGCGCTTCGCCAAGATCGGCGGCGAGACGGTCTCGCTCGCCGTCGTGGAGAGCTGTGCGTCGGCGCTGTGGCCCGATTACAGCCATGCGGCTGTCGCCATTCCTGACGGGCGCAAGGGCGAGCAGATCATCCTCGTCACCACCTGCCCCGATGCCGAGCGCACCGATCTTGTCGGCTGGGTGCACAATCACGGTGTCCAGGAGCTCGCCGTGCCGCGCCGCATTCTCGTCGTCAGCGAGATCCCCGTGCTCGGCACCGGCAAGACCGACTACACGAAAGTACAGAAGACCGTGGCGGGAAGCGACATCGGCGCGACTGCGGCCGGATAATTCGCGCACGCGAGAACAAGCTGCAGTAACGACGTCCGCGGGCCTGATCAGGCTGGGACATATGTCAGTCTGACCGTCTCCTCGCCGACAAGATCGGTGGAAACAAGGCGGAGCGGCGGCCGCGGGCCGGCGAAGAACGGTTTGCCGTGACCGAGCACGACAGGATGGAAGTAGAGTCGATATTCATAGA